>Ga0070735_10002062_pt1 | contig 18533 bp, 15 predicted proteins | sample Coa_R1_FD_66443 | JGI IMG/M metagenome (GOLD analysis project Ga0070735, IMG submission 66443) | Surface soil microbial communities from Centralia Pennsylvania, which are recovering from an underground coalmine fire - Coalmine... | ecosystem: Environmental > Terrestrial > Soil > Unclassified ... | reverse complement strand
CGTCAGGGTACCAGCCAAAGCCGGGGAAACGGCGTATCTCTCCCTGCCGGGGACAGAGACTGCTCGCCGTGAAGAACCAAAATACTCCGCCGGGGCGGAGCACCCGGTACGCCTCCGCAAAGGCGGCCTTTGCGTCGACGACGTGCTCGATGACGCTGTTCGCCCTCACGAGATCGACCGACTCGGACGCAAGGGGCAAGCTCTCCGCGACGCCGTCGAGCATCTCGATCGACACGCCGAACCGCTCGGCGACCTCGTGCGCCATTCGGCGTGCGCCGGCCCAAGGCTCGATGCCGACGGCGCGATAGCCCATGCGCGCGCAGGCGATGACGAAAAGGCCTTGCGAGGCGCCTACGTCGACGACAGCGGCATCCCGGCGCGACGGCGCGATGCGCTCGATGCGGCTGAGCAAGACTCGTGCCGCGCGCTCCGCCTCGGGCAAGAGGGAGATGACGACATCGAGCGACCGCCGCTCCGTTGCGACGTGCTTGGCGGAGATCATGCGCTCGCCTCCTCGGCGATCGGCACCGAAGGATCGCACGGGTCGGCCGTGAGCGCCGCCAAGCGCGTGATGATCGCCGCCATCCCGCGGGCACGGTCGCAGTTCTGCTCGACGTAGGCGTTGCCGTCATGTGCGCGATTCGTTCGCTCGCCGGGATCGGCGGCGATTCGACGAATGACTGCGGCAAGCGCTCCCGGATCCTCCGGGGGAACGTACCAACCTCCACGCGAGCGCTCGATAAAACGGCGCGCCTCTCCCTCGGCGCTGACGACAACGGGACATCCGACCGAGAGCGCGTCGAAGATCTTCGTCGGCAGACTATCGAGCAAATGGCGTTTCAGAGGCACGATGCAGAGGTCGGCAGCCTGCAGAGCCGCCATGGCCTCGGCCCGCGGCCGCGCTCCGAGCAACTCCACGTTCGATAGGCGCTCGTCCCGAATGCGCCGCCGAACGCGTTGGAGCTCCGAGCCGTCTCCGACGAGGACGATCCGGATGCGCTCGTCGTCGCGCAACAGCTTCGCGGCATCGACGATGACGTCGATGCCGGCCGCCAGACCAAAATTGCCGACGAAGGTCGCGACGAAGTCGCAGGCTCGGCGCTCGAACGGCACGATCGTGCTGGGCACGATGCGATCGAAGCCATTGGGCGCCACCAGAATCTTCTCTTCCTCACAGCCACGCGCCACGATCTCTTCGCGAATCGAATCGGTGACGCAGACCACGAGATCCGCGCGACGATAGAGCCATTCGGCGATCCACCCGACGATCGTCGCGAATGGCGAGGAAGGCTTCCACGTGCCCATTCGGATTGCGACCTCCGGGTAGGCGTCCCGGATGTCGACGACCAGCCGGACGCGATGACGGAGCACTGCCAAGAGAGCCGGAAGCGCAAGCGTGATCGGTGGGCTCGAGACGTACAACACGTCAAAGGGACGTCGTAAAAGCACGAGCTCCAATCCCGCAGAAAGCGCCAGCGATGCCCAACTGAGCAGGCGCAGCGTCGAGGATCGGCGGGGCGAGGCGAAGGTCCACAGACGCGTGACCCGCACCCGGTCCAGTTGCTCCACGGTGCGCAGGCTCCGGCGATACTCGCGCGGGATGACACCCGAAGGGAAATTCGGGAAACCCGTGACCACCTCGACCCCATATCCGGCTGACCGAAGATGCTCGACGAGCGCGGCGTTGCGATTGCTCGCCGCGCACGGCTCAGGCGGGAAGAATTGCGTCAGCACCAGGACGTTCATGACGAGCCGATCATCCGGAAGAGCTGATCGGCGGTCCACCGCACGTCGAAGGAACGGGCGACGCGCTCTCGCGCCAAGCGACCGCAAGCATCGCGGCGAACGGGGTCCGCGAACGACGCGATGGCGGCAGCCAAGGCTTCGACGTCCCGCTGCGCGACGAGCATGGATCCGGAGGAGGCGTCGACGAGCTCCGCGATGCTGCCCGTTCTGGTCGCAACGCATGGCACGCCTGCGGCCATGGCCTCCACGAGCGCCACCGGAATGCCTTCGAACTCCGTCCCGCTCTCCGTGCTCGCCAGAACGGCAAGATCGTAGTCTCCTGCGCTCAACTCCGCCATCAATGCCGAGTGTGGTATCGCTCCACGGATCCGTACGACGGCGTCGAGATCGGCCGCGGCGATCTGATAGGCGATTCGTTCGCGCAGCGGTCCGTCGCCGACCAGATCGCAGCAGAATGGAACCCGCCGCCGGCGCAGAATGGCAAGCGCGCCGATGAGATAGCGGTGTCCTTTCACGGCGACCAACGACGCGGGGCAGAGAATGTGCAGCGTCCCTCCTGTGGTCGGGGGCCGGGTGGAAGAGGGAAGCTTGACTCCAAGATGAACTACGGCCAAGCGCTCACGCGGCGTTCCGTTGCTGCGCTCGATGACGAGATCGAGGTTGCGTGCGGAGATGGCGCGAACGAAACGCGCGCTCGCGAGCTTATCGGCCAGTAAATTATCCTCGAAGATATCGAAGCGATGCGCTGTGCAGCTCCACGGGATACCCGTCATTTCCGCGGCGACGTACGCAACCGTCGAGGGCGTCGACAGCCAATGCGCGTGAATGTGGTCGACGCTCTCCCTGCGGCACACGCTCGCGACGGCGAGCGCCTTCGGATACAAGAGCAGGTTCTTCAACTTCGTCCGGAGCCGGTAGCGTCTCCTCATCAGGCGCACGAGCAATGAAGCCGCCTGTCCCGGTCGGCGGATGCCTTCGCGCGCGGCAAGCCCGAGCGTCCGCCAAGCGAATGCGTCCAATCGTATGCTGCGCGCCGGTAGGTCGGGATACCGGCTGCGGGTGCCTCGCGGCCGAGTCGGAATCACGATCACTTCCTCGCAGAGTCTTGCAAGCGCCGCGGCCTCGGCCTCGAGGAATGCCTCACCGGGTCCAAATGGGAAGTGCGACGTAACGTACGCGATCTTCATAGAGCCGCTGCGCGCGCCGGCGCCCCCGTCACTGAGCGCTCGCGCGAAAGTCGAACATAGAGATCGCGGTATGCCTCGGCCATGCGATGGATATCGTAGGCTTGGACGGCATGATCGCGCGCGCGCGCGGCGACTTCCGCACGCTCGGCAGCGCTGTCCGCGATGCGCTCCAGCATGGAGGCGAGCGTCTGCGGATGCCAATCCTGGGCGACGAACCCAAATGCGCCGTCACCGAGCATGCTCCGCGAGCCGATCCATGGCGTCGTGAGAATCGGCACTCCCGCAAGCATCGCCTCGATGAGGGTCAGCGGCATGCCCTCGAAGCGAGACGTCATCAGCACGAGATCGCCGCCGGGCAGAAGGCTGGACACGTCGTTGCGGTAGCCGAGGAAGACGACATTCGCCCGGAGGCCATGTTGGCGCACCACGTCGCGCAGCATGCGCTCCTCGCTGCCTGATCCCAAGAGGAACAGGCGCACGCGTGCGCGCAGCCCCTCGGGCAACGCGGCAAGGGTGAGCAAGGCTAGACTCTGGTTCTTCTGGTACTCAAGGCGGCCGATGAGGAGGACGGCAAGCTCTTCGTCGGAGACGCCGAGCAGGCGGCGCCCTTGGACGCGTTGCTCGCGCGTTGCCGTCCGCCCGGGCTCGATCCCATTCGGAATGATCGCCACCTTCTCCGGCGGAATGCGATCGATACGCGACAGCATGCGCCCCTGCTCGGTGAGAAACGTGATGATGCAATCCGTTCCGCGGCTCAACATCGGGTCGAGGAGGCGCTCGAGCGCCGATCTTCTGAGATCGCAGGGATTGTGCTCGGTGTGTACGAGGATGGGCGCGCCGGCAAGACGAGCCGCGACACGGCCCCAGTACTTGCCCACGTGCATGTGGGTGTGGACGATGTCTGGCGCGAATTGCCCGATCTCCCGAACGAGCCGGAGCGGGAAGGAGTAGTCACTACGCCTGCGTCGCCCGAGATCGATCGCCGGACAACCCAATGCCTCGATCTCGCCGGCCTTCAGGTTCGACGCATAGACGGCAAGCACGCCAACGGCAACCGTCTCGCTGCGCAGCAGCGGCAGCAGCGCGAAAAGCAAGTGCTCGGCACCATATCCTCTCAGGCTTTGGATGATGTGCAGCACGCGAATGGTTTTCATCCTAGCCCGCTCGATGGAAGAGAACCTCGATAGCCGTCTGCAACAGCACCGAGATGTCGAGAAAGAGGGACCACTCCTCGATGTAATTGAGATCGTAGCTCAGTTTCTCACCAGCGTCCGACGGGTCGAGGAGACGCTTCATGTGCACCTGGGCCCAGCCTGTGATGCCGGGCGGAACCAAGTGGCGCTCGTCGTAGCGGGGCAACACCTTGCGGAAGTCTTCGACGAAGACGGGGCGCTCCGGTCGTGGGCCAACCAACGACATCTCACCTCGGAGCACGTTGAAGAGCTGCGGAAGCTCGTCGATGCTCATGCGCCGAAGCAAACGTCCGATCCTCGTCTTTCGATCGTCGTCAGCTTTGGCCCATACGGCACCCGAGCGACGCTCAGCGTCGACCCGCATGGAGCGAAACTTCAGAATATCGAAGATGCGGCCGCGCAACCCCACGCGCTCTTGCCGAAAGATCACGGGAGACCCGCTTTCGATCCACACGGCGACGGCTGCCGCCAGCATGACGGGGGAGACCAGCACCAGCGCGAGGCTCGCGAGCGAGACGTCGAGCAGGCGTTTCATCAAACGGGCACGCGGCGTGCACGCGCGCAACTGCGACGGCACGATGAGAACTTGCTGTCCGTCCGTGCGCAACGAGAGCGAATACGAATGGCACTCGATACGCGGTGGAGCGAAGGCAAAGACGATGCGTTCGCGTGACGTTGCCTCAAGGAGATGAGGCATGATGCTGGGGGAGACGATCTCCGTCATGATGAGCGTATCGCAGCCCCAGTCGCGCGCTTCGTTGAACCACCGGATGCGCTCGACGTCCACTTCCTCCGGAACATCAGTTCCTTCGAGCGAGCGGTCGATGTCATCGACTTCGATGATGAGCGACTCCGCGCCATCGCCGAGCCCAAGGCGTGCCGCGGCCCGCGCTGCTCGATCGGGGCGCCCGACGATCGCCACGCGACGGCGACGACGCAACATATTGGCCGTCCGCAGCCCGTGGAGAGCGGCGCGCGTAGCACCGACGCTCACCGTGGAAAACGCGAGCGAGAGCAGCAGAACGATTCGCGAAGTTGAAATAGCAGGAACGATCGTGAAAAGGGTTAGCTGCGGTAGCACGCCGAGCGAGAGCGCGGTTACCGTATAGTAGAGCTCGTCCTTGACCGACAGAGCGCACGATCGCTTGTACAAGCCGAGACGTTCGAAGATGATAAGCCAGAGCGCGATGAACACCGCATCGCCGATGAGAACGTGCTCGAGCGACCGCCCGAAATACCAAAATTTGAATCCGATCGCCGTGGCGGCGTACGAGGACCCCAGAAACATGGTAAGGTCGGCTGCGACGAGCGCGACGACCCACGCCCTCGAATACGATGGTGGAGCACGCTTTGGGCGCGGGATGGAAGCAGCAAGATCGGATGCCGTTTCGAGCATCTGCATGTGGATAGTGCACTCTTCTGGCGCGCGGAGAGGCGCGCGAGCGATAGCTTTGTCTGGTTTTTGTCTTGGCTCGATTATATGGGGCGCCGAACGAGAGCGCATGAGGGGCGTTCGGCCCAACGCGTGTCATCACACCCCCCATTCGGGGTGAGCATGGGTCCATTGGGAGCGCCTACGGCTTCCTTATTGTCGTCTCTGTGGTACATGCAACTATAATTTGAGTGTGGTGACGCGTATGCCGCGAAACGCGGTTATTCTAGCACTCGTATTTTCTCTAGCGGTCGCGATGAGTATGCTCGCAGCGGCAGCTACTGATCCGCTGCCGTACGTGATTCACGCCGGAGATCAGCTTGCAATCACGGTCTTCGGTGAAGATACGCTCACGAAAGCCGTTACTGTCGCACCGGATGGAACGATTGCTTACCCCTTGATCGGCAAGTTCTCCGTCGGCGGCAGGACGGTGAGCGACGCGTCCAGCCGGCTGACGTCGGCTCTACGGCCGTACGTCCGAAATCCGGAGGTTACGATCGCCGTGACCTCCGAAGGTCCGGATAACGTCTTGGTGCTCGGTGACGTAAAAACGCCTGGCAAGTACTCGCTTCCCGGGACAAGCCGCTTGATGGACGCCATCGCCGCGGCGGGCGGTCTCGGTTCCACCAACGGCGATTATCCGACGGCGCGCGTGGTACTGGGGAATGCGCCCATGGTCGATGTTCCTCTCGATAAGCTCTTGCGCCAGGGCGACGTCTCGCTGAACATGCTCTTGGCTCCCGACGCGGTCGTCTATGTCAAAGGACCGACTCCGATCCTCGTGCAGGTTCTCGGTGCCGTTGACAAGCCCGGCAACGTGGAAGTGGCCGAAGGAGACCGTCTCTCGATGGCGATCGCCAAGGCCGGAAACAGCAGCAACGCGCTGGCGGATCTTTCCAATATTCACGTGACGCGCGTGATGGAGGACGGCAGGACGACGACCTCCACATACGATCTCTACCATGCATTGAAGAGCGGCGATCTCTCCGTCGATCCGCTGTTGCACAAAGGCGACGTAGTCTATGTTCCTCAAGCCAAGAAGACCGATCATACCGGTACCTGGCAGACACTTCTCCTCTTACTCGGGCGCCTGTAATCCTGCGCGCCGGAGATTCTTGATATCATGAAAATAGGGACACCCGCCATTGGAAGTGACACGAGCGGCGGGCTTTCGCTACCCGGCAAGCGCCGGCGCCGAAGCGTCGATGCGCGCGCCGGGGGCTTCCACGAGACGGCGTACGTCTCGGAGCTTTGGTCGTCGATCGTCCGGCATCGGCTGCTCTTCATCGCGATCGTCATTGCGTTCGTAGCGCTCGTCGGAACAGCGACGGTGCTCACGCCGAAAACCTACACGGCAACGGCCAAGCTCTTCGTGGGCGGAGGCGCCGGTTCCAGCTCCAACAGCGAGGGCGGTAAGAACAGCACGCTCCTCCCAATCCTCAACGCGCTGGTCTTGGCGAACACGGCCCAGTCGACGGAAACGTACGCGGCACTCCTGCAGCAAGAAGACGTCGCCGCGCGGGTGGCCGCAGACCTGGGGTTGGCGATCTCTCCGACGGCGCTACTCAGCCGCGTCCATGTCAAACCGATCGTGGACACGACGATCCTGGAGCTTTCGGTCAGTTGGCGCACACCGCAAATAGCGGCGCAAATCGCCAATGACTTCTCCACGGTCTTCGTCAACCGGAATCGCGACTTCGTACGATCGCAGGCAACAGCCGTTCTGAACTATCTCACGGCGGAGATGCCTCAAGCGGAGCGGCGGAAGACCGAGACGGCTGCCGCGCTGGCGGCATACCAGTCGCAACACGGCATTCTCGACGTCAACACTCAAACGCTGGCTGTTCTCGCGCGCACGGGGGCCGTTGAAGCGAAGACCGACGCGGTGCAGTTGGATCAGCGTGAAGCTCAGGCGCTCCTGGCGAGCATCGAAGAGCAGATGGCTCTCGTGCCGTCGACGATCGACGCCAGCAAGGTCGCTCAGATCAATCCGGCGCTTACTCAACTGCGGTCGCAATTGGCGGACGTCGACGTGCAGCTTGCAGCCGCTCGCAAACGGTATACGGATCAGCACCCGGAAGTCGTAACGCTGATCCAGAAGCGCCAAGCGCTGCTCAAGCAGATCGCGGCGTTGCCCGTTTCCATCGAGAACGGTGTTACCACCGGGCCGAATCCTATCTACCAAGCGCTGCAGCAACAGGCCGCCGTGTACCGTGCGCGAATCGACGGCGACCAAGCTCAGTTGGCCGAGCTGGCGCGGCAGCGCGAAGCATACGCGCCGATGGTCGCCAGCCTTCCGGCGCAAACGAACCGAATTGCGACCCTGGAGCAGCGGGCCAAACTCGCAGCGGACGTTTTCGGGGCTCTCCAGCAAAAGTACAACGACGCGCTCGTGGCGCAGACGACGGCGATCAGCAACGTCACCGTCGTCCAGTCGGCAGCGGCCGACGCGACAAGCGTTTCGCCGAATCTGCGCCTGAATCTCATCGTGGCGGTGGTCCTTGGCTTGGTGCTCGCGACGACGGTGGTCGTGCTCGTGGAGCTCTTGGAGCGTCGTCTACGCGACGAGGGCGACATCGAGCGGGTCTTGGGCCTCCCGGTCATCGCCGAGATACCTGAGTTCGAGAGCCACGGCCGACGGGCTCTCCCTTGGATTCGCTCGATGACGCTCGAGTCGCTGCTCCACCTCTGCACGGCGCTGCACCTTGGGTCGGAGGGTGGGCTGGTAACGCTTGCGATCACGAGCCCTTCCAAGGGTGATGGGAAATCGACGATCGCGTTCCATCTGGCAAGCGTGCTCGCAAACGTTCAGCCCAAAATCTTGCTCATCGATGCCGACATGCGCCGGCCGACGCTCCATCATCGCATCGGGTACCCTAACGACGTGGGTCTCTGCGACGTCTTGTGTGGAACGCATGCATTCGAGGATGCCGTTCGCCAAGTGTCGAGCGGGTTCGATGCGATCACTAGCGGCTCGTTCCTTGGAAGCCCCTTCAATCTGTTGCGGTCATCGCGGTTCGACGACCTCCTTGCCCAGGCGGCAGCGTCCTACAGCACCGTGATCGTCGATTGCACGGCGCTCGTCCCTATCACCGACGGCCTAATCGTCAGTAGCAAGGTCGACGCAACCGTCTTGGTCATCTCGGCCAACGGCACCGATGAACGCGCGGCACGGTATGCCGTTGACCGCCTCAACGCGCTGGGCATCACGAATGTCTTGGGCGTCGTTCTCAACCGGACGCAAACCCAGTGGTCGCATTACAGCGACGATTTCGTGGCGCCCGTCAGCAATGCACTCCAAAAGGGGCTCCTATGAGCACGCCGATGACGGAGTCCGCCGACGCCGCGGGCGGCCCGGCGGCACGGACGACGGTCTCCATCATCGTCCCCGCATACAACGAAGGGATCGGCCTCGCGGCGAATCTCAAAGCGATCGACGCCTATCTCGAGCCGTTCCGCGACCGATACGACTTCGAGCTGATCCTCGTCGACGACGGCAGCACGGACGACACGGCTCTCGCCGCCGAGCGCTTCGCCCACGGGCGCGGCGACGCCGTGCTCCTCCGCCACGACCGCAACCTCGGTCTCGGCGCCGCGCTGCGCACGGGTTTTACACGCGCTTCCGGCGACTATCTGATTACGCTCGACTCCGACTTGAGCTACGGCCCCCAGTACGCGATTCGCATGCTCGAGGCCATGGAGCAGCAGGGGGCCGACATCGTGCTGGCGTCCGCCTACATGCCGGGCGGCAGCGTGGCGAACGTTCCTTGGATACGAAGGATGTTGAGCCGCGAGGCCAATCGCTTCCTCTCGCTCGCCACCAACGCGCGCCTGCACACGCTGACCTGCATGGTGCGCGCCTACCGGGCTTCGGCCATCCGTCCTCTCGCCGCGACGTCCAACGGCATGGAGGCGAATCCCGAGATTCTCTTCGCTGCGCTCCGGCGCGGCGCGAGGGTCGTGGAGATACCCGCGCGTTTGGAATGGACCATCGAACGAGCGCGTGGCGCCTCTCGGCTCAACGTAAAGCGCGCGTGGTCGCACTTCCTGGGCGTGCTGCGCTGCGGGTTCTCTTATCGCCCGGCGCTCCTGCTGGGCATCCCGGCGCTTCTTCCTCTCCTGCCGATGGTCGCGGCGGTCTTACTTCTGCTCCACGTTTCCCCACAGGTCTTTGCCGCAGGAATGCTCGCCGCGATCGTGGTGCAGTACACGAGCCTCGCGATCCTTGCGGGGCAAGCTACGACGTTCCTCGGTAAGAACCTCATCACTCACAAACGTCACGCCCCCCGATGACGAGATCCTGAAGGTTTACTCTATGCCAGACGTGATGGGCACGGCGGTTCGACTTCCTTCCGACCAAGATGCCTCGGGGCGAAATCTCGGCGAGGAAGAGATCGCCATTGTCAGCGAAGCGATTCGCAGCGGGACGCTCACAAGCACGAAGGGATGCTTCGTCAAGGCGCTCGAGCAGCGTTTTGCGACCCTGCTCGGCGTCAAACACGCGTTTGCGTGCTCGTCCGGTTCCGCTGCCGTGCACTGCGCGGTTGCAGCGATCGACCCCGAGCCGGGAGACGAGATCGTCACTTCGCCCATCACCGATATGGGGGCGCTGGCGCCGATCATCTACCAGGGCGCGATCCCCGTGTTTGCCGACGTCGATCCGCGCACGTGCAACATAACGGCCGAGACGATCGCCGCGCGAATCGGCGAGCGGACCAAGGCGATCATCGTAACCCATCTCTTTGGGAACCCGTGCGAGATGGACGCGATCGTCGCGCTCGCAAGCGATCGAGGCATCCTGATCATTGAGGACTGCGCGCAGGCCTTCATGGCCAGATACGATGGCCGCTTCGTGGGAACGCTGGGCGCCATCGGCACGTTCAGCCTTCAGCAAGGGAAGCACATCACCACGGGAGAGGGCGGCCTGGTCGTCACGGACGACGATGCGCTTGCTCGCCGGATCTACCTATTCATCAACAAGGCGTGGGGCTACGGCGATCCACAGCCCGATCATTACTTCCTCGCGCTGAATTACCGCATGTCGGAGCTCTGCGGCGCCGTCGCCGTCGCGCAACTGGAGAAACTGGAGATTGTGGCGCGGCGCCGTTGCGAGCTCGCGGCCTACCTCGACGCGCGTTTGCGTGACGTAGCCGGCATATCGATCCCATACGTGGGGCCGAAGGGCGTTCACACCTATTGGAAGTACTGCATTCGCGCCGATAAACAGGTCATCCCCGGGGGTGTCGTCGGGATCGCACGGCTCCTCCGCGGCTACGAGATCTTCACGGCGCCGCGGTATATTCAGAAGCCGGCATTCATGTGCGAGATTTTCCAACGGCGAAAGACGTTCGGCAATAGCGGCTTTCCATTCACGCTGGCGCGGCCGGAAGCTCTCGACTACAGCCGCGAGCGCTTCCCGGGGACGTTCGAGGCCCTCGACGGAATCCTCGTCATCCCTTGGAATGACAAGCTCACGATCGAGCAGGTCGAATTCATCGCCAAAGCGATCGAATCGTCAGTAGAGACACTCCGAGCGGGTGCGTAACGATGGCGCGAGTATTGCGGTTCGGCATCATCGGAACCGGCGGGGTAGCCAGGTCATATGAGGCCGCGTTCGCCGGCCTCGACGGAATGCGGCTGGTGGCGGCCTGCGACCTCGATCGGGACGCCGCGCTGACCTTCTCGGAACGTACAGGATGCGCGGCCTACACTTCAGTCGAAGAGCTGGCCGCGTCGGAGCGACTCGATGCGGCCATCGTCTGCACTCCGCCGATGACGCACGAAACGATCGCCGTCTATCTCCTGAACCGCGGTATCGCCGTGCTCTGTGAAAAGCCGCTCGCGATCAGCGTGCCAAGCGCTATGCGGATGATCGCCGCCGCCGCGCTTAGCGGCGCCGCGTTCACGATGGCGTCGAAATTTCGATATGTGTCCGACGTCCGACGGGCTCGCGAGATCGTCAGAAGCGGCGATGTCGGCGACATTGTGTTGATCGAGAACGCCTTCACCTCGCGCGTGGACATGTCGACGCGCTGGAATTGCGATGCCAAGCTCAGCGGCGGCGGCGTCCTGATCGATAACGGGACCCATGCCGTCGATATCCTCCGTTATTTCCTTGGGGCGCTGACCGACGTTCAAGTGTTCGAAGCCAAGCGCATTCAGGGACTTGCCGTTGAGGATACTGTTCGACTCTTCGTCCGCAGCAGGGACGGCGTCATCGGAACCAGCGATCTCTCGTGGAGCATCGATAAGGAGCTCGACACGTTTCTGCGCATCTACGGAAGCAGAGGCACGATCCTCGTCGGTTGGAAGGAGTCGCGGTACCGCCTCTCCGACGAATCGGAATGGCGTATTTTCGGCACGGGATACGACAAGGTCGCCGCCTTCCGAAGTCAGATCGTGAACTTCGCCGAAGCCGTCCGCGAGACGGGCGAGTTGGCCATCACGGCACTCGATGCCCTCGCGTCGGTGGAAGTGATCAGCGCCGCGTACGCAGTCCTCGAGCGCAATCGCTGGGAATCGATCCGCAACGCCATTGAGGACGTTATACAATTTCAGGCCGCCACGCGGTTGGAGGCCTTATGAGCGTTCGCATCCACCCGACGGCGATCATCGAGGCGGACGTCGCAATCGGCGACGGCTCGTCGATTTGGGACAACGTTCATATTCGGCACTCGACCACGATCGGAGAGGAGTGCATCGTGGGCGAAAAGAGCTATATCGCCTACGACGTGCATATCGGAGATCGGGTCAAGATCAATGCCAATGTCTATATTTGCACGGCGGTAACGATCGAGCGTGGCGTGATGATCAGCGCCGGGACGGTCTTCACCAACGATCGCTTCCCTCGCGCCGCCACCAACGACCTGTCGCGGTTGCGGCCTTCGGATCCTGACGACGAAACGCTGCCTACGCTCGTCCGGGAAGGGGCGACCATCGGCGCCAACTGCACCATCGGCTGCGGTCTCGAAATCGGACGCTTTGCGATGATCGGCATGGGCTCCGTCGTGACGAAATCCATTCCCGATTTCCATCTCTTCCTCGGGAATCCGGCCCGCTCGGTCGGCGCCGTCTGCAAATGCGGACATCTCCTCGTCCGCTTCAGCGAGCTGGAGGACGCTCGGCCGGGACGCGTGGAGTGCCGCGACTGCGGCCAAGTGTTCGACGTTTTCGAGAAGATCGTCCAGCCGCTGGCGGCCGTTCCGTGAGCGCCGAACGCTGGTGCATCGTCGGGGGCGGGATCCTGGGGATGACCCTAGCCCGCCTATTGGCCCGCGACGGACAAGACGTGACGCTGTGGGAAGGCGCGCCGAACTTCGGCGGGCTCGCGTCGGCATGGAGCCTCGGGGAGGTCGTGTGGGATCGGCACTACCACGTCACGCTCTTTTCCGACCTCGCCCTGCGGGAGCTTCTCCGCGAGTTGGATCTCGAGCGTGAGATCGACTGGGTCACGACGCGCACCGGTTTCTACGCCAACGGAAAGCTCTACTCGCTCTCGAGTCTCCGCGAGTACTTCACGTTTCCGCTCCTCTCTCCGCTCGAGAAGCTGCGTCTGGGCGCGACGATCATCTATGCTTCGCGTCTCACCGATTGGCGCAGTCTCGAGCGTGTCTCCGCCATTGAGTGGCTGACGCGTCTCTCTGGACGGGGAACGGTGGAGCGCATCTGGTACCCGCTGCTGCGCGCGAAGCTGGGGCCGAACGCGGAGAAAGTGTCCGCTGCCTTCATCTGGGCCATCATCGCCCGCATGTATGGCGCGCGGCGCACGGGCGCGAAGCGAGAGCTATTCGGCTACGTCCGCGGCGGCTATGCGCGCATCCTGGATCGCTTCGTCGCCGCTCTGAAAGGCGGCGGCGTGCGCATGGCGGCGGGACACCCGGCAAGCTCGATCGCGCGGCGCGACGGCGAGGGGCTGATCGTCGCGACGGCCGACGGTGCGGAAGAGGTTTTCGATCGAGTCGTTCTCACGGCCGCGGCACCGATCGCGAGCCGGTTGTGCCCCCAGCTCACGGCGAAAGAGCATCTGCTGCTCGAAGGCGTCGAGTATCAGGGGATCCTTTGCGCTTCGCTCCTGCTCGACGGACCGATCAGTCCGTACTACATCACGAACATCACGGAACAATGGGTTCCATTCACCGCCGTCATCGAAATGTCGGCGCTGGTCGATCGCGCGCTTTTCGGCGGGCATTCCCTCGTCTACTTGCCGAAATACGTTCCGTCCAATGATCCCGCGTTCTCATGCTCGGACGAGCAAATCGAGAACGAGTTCCTCGACGCGCTCGAGCGGATGTACGGACACTTCGATCGTCGCGCGGTCCGCTGCTTCCGCATCTCGCGCGTGCGCTATGTCTTGCCGCTCTCCACCATAGGCTACTCCGACCGGCTACCTCCCATGCGCACCTCCATGCCGGGTCTCTATCTCGTCAACAGCGCGCACATCCAGAACGGAACGCTGAATGTGAACGAGACGGTGCAACTCGCACACCGTGCCTACCCCGAACTCCTTGCGGCTCCTCCAACGTTCGCGAAAGCTACGAACCCGGCATGAACGCCACGCTTTCGCTCGACCTCGACAATACGTGGTCGTACATGAAGACCCACGGCGATCCCGGATGGGAGACGTTTCCTTCGTACCTGGACGTCGTCGTGCCGCGTTTTCTCACGTTCCTCCGCGAGCGCCGCTTACGCATCACCGTGTTCGTCGTCGGTCAGGACGCCGCGCTCGAGAAGAACGCGGAAGCGATCGAATCCATTGCCGCCGCCGGCCACGAGATCGGCAACCATTCCTTCCATCACGAGCCGTGGCTCCACACGCATACCGAGGCGGCCATCGAGGAGGAGATCGCACGCGCTGAAGCAGCGATCGAGGACGTGACGGGGTGGCGTCCTCACGGCTTCCGCGGTCCTGGATTCACCCGCTCCGACGCGATTTTCCGCGTGCTCGCGCGCCGCGGCTACCTTTACGACGCCTCGACGTTTCCCACGTTCATCGGCCCGCTCGCACGCGCATACTACTTCAGGACGGCGCGGCTGGAAGGTGCGGCGCGACACGAGCGAGACGCGCTGTTCGGTAAGTTCACCGACGGCTTCGCCCGCAATCGATATTATCGCGTGAAGACGGACGCCGGTTTGATCGGCGAACTCCCCGTGACGACGATGCCCGGCCTGCGCATCCCGATACACGTGAGCTACGTGCTGTACCTTAGTGTCTTCTCCCCGGCTCTCGCGCGGCGCTACTTCCGGTTCGCGCTCACGCTCTGTCGCCTCACCAATACGGAACCCTCGATCCTGCTCCACCCGCTGGATTTTCTCGACGGCGGCGACGTCCCGGAGCTACGCTTCTTTCCGGCGATGAACCTTCCACTGGAGCGCAAGCTCTCCGTCGTGGCCGACGCCTGCGAGGCACTCCGCGAAACATTCACCGTGCGCCCGCTGTTGGAGTACGTCCGGGACCACGGTCGCACGTGCGCCGTGCTCGAGCGAAAGCTCATTCAGCCAGGCGATCGCCCAGCATAAACGGCATTCCGATGGCACCTCGCGCGTGCGCGATCGTCTTCCTGTTCGCCATTCAAGCGTGGGTAACCGACCTCACCTACCGTAACGGCGCGCGCACGCCCTATAGCGTGGTGATGATCGTTACCGCGCTTCTTCAGACCCTGGCGTTGCTTTCGCTCTATCGCTCGCTCTCGCAGGTGAGTCCGTCCCGCATCGCTTTGATCTGGATCGGTAGCGGGGCCGCCGCCATGACCGCCCTCTCCTTCGTTACGGCAAACACGAATATCGACGCATCCGCGTACGTGGGCTATGGAAAGCTTCCTCGCTTCTCCGACGCGTACGATCCTCCGCAGCATCTGTTCGCCGGCAACGGCTTCCAGATCATCAACGTCAACTGGGGGTCACGGCTCCCGCCGTTGGACTACGGGCCGCTCTGGCTCCTGCTCGACCGAATCCTCCTCTCGAGGGCGGGGACCTTCGCGCAGGCGCTCCTCGCTTTGCGTGCCGAGAATGTCGTCTTGTTCTCCGCCTTCCTCTTCTGCCTCTGGAGGCTGCGCGTTCACCGCGCGACGGTTGCCGTCGTGGCGCTCAACCCGGCGTTGTACTACTACTACGTCATTCAAGTCCATAATGACGTCCTGGCGATTCTCTTGGTCGTCGTTGGGATGGTGATCGCTGAGCGCCGGCCATGGCTTGGAGCGATCGTGGCCGGTGGGGCTGGTCTCGTGAAGGTTCCCTTTGCCGCCTTCGCGACGTTTGCGTTCGCCGGACGCCGCAGCGCGCCGCTTTCGCTTTGGTTGTTTGCCCTAGCCATCGGCATCACGGCGCTCGGTTCGGCGCTGTTCGGGGGCTGGCATTATCTTCATGCCATGATCGGCGTGGGACGCTTTCAACTGCTGCAGCGCGCGGATACCCTGCACATGCTTGGCATCCTGCTTCATCTCTGCGTCGCGGTCGTGGCGGGAGCGGCGACCGTCGTTGCTTTGCTCACCGGTCGGTTCATCGTTCCGGCAGCGTACAGCTTCTGCGCGGTGAGCACGATCCTCTATCCTTGGTATCTTGGATGGTGCATTCCCTATGCGCTCCGGATTCCGCGCTTCACCGGGGTCTTCTTCATTAGCCTGCCGATAATCATGCATATCGTCGACCCGCATTTCTCGCTCTCCGAAACGCGCGCATTCGCGCTCGTCGACCTATTCTTCGTGCTGATCTTGGCGTTCGTCGTCCGCCATGCATGGTCGACCGGGAGGCCGCTTGGGAGCCGTGGAAAAGTCCCGGCTGGATGACGCCTCCGCCGCTACCGTCCGTGCACTTCTGGTCTTGGCAACTCATCCTGGCGATGCTGCTGAATTGCTTCATTTCCTGCATCCTGATCGGCGCCTACGCCGCCCGGCTGGCGGGAGCGCAGTCGGGACGCGTGGCGACGGCGATCTCGCTCTTTAACCTGTTCGTCACGGTGAGCCGGATGGCCACACTCATCTATACGCCGATGCTCGGCGCTCTCTCCGACCGTGCGGCAGTCTATGAGTCAACGGATCAAGCGCTGCGTGCCGCGGCGGTGACGACGTTTCAGTGGCAACTGCGCGGAATCGTCCTCGCGGGAACGCTCGGCGCGGCGATTGGAACGGCTCTTCTCCCGGCGTTTCGCATGCTCTTCCTGCGAGGGATCGCCGCGTTCGAGCGCACGCGGTCGCTTCCGAAAGCGCTCGTCCGGCTGCTGGCGCCGCGCTCGAGCATCTCTGTCCTTCGCTCCGTCCGCCTGCCGTCGATAGCCTCGCTCGGCCGCTTTTCGCTACATCATATCCCAAAGGACCTCCTTGCCTTCAACATCGTGGTCACCGGCGTCTACGCGATCGGCGTCGTGGCAGCGGCCTATGCGAGCGTCATCAATCCGGAAGCGGCGCGTACGGCGCTGCTTTCGAGCGGACTCATCAACGGGATCGCCACGATCTCCTACACGCTGATCGTCGATCCCGGCTCGGCACTTATCACCGATGAGGCGGCCAAAGGAGAGCGCCCGATCGAGGAGGTGAAGTCCCTCGTGGCCTACTTGGCACTGACGACGATCGTCGGGATGCTTCTTTCGCAGCTCGTCTTGGTTCCGGCCGCGATCGTCATAGCCGCTGGGGCGCATTTCATCACCGGGCGTTAGGACCCCGGCAGTCGCCGCGCCATCATAGCGGCAATCACGGGCCAGTTCAGACGTTCTCTGACCTTCTTCCGTCCCGCTTCCGAAAAGATCCTGAGTCTATCGACATCGGGCAGGAGGTCGATGACTGCGCGTGCCAGGCCATCGGCGCTCGCATCCTCGAGGATGATTCCGGTTTCGTTATGATCTACGATTTCGACCATCCCATCGTTTGGGAATGCGATGCACGGGACTCCGTAATTCATCGCCTCTATCAGAAACCCGGGGAATGGATCACAATGCGACGGCGCGATCACGACATCGGTCGTGAGGAACAGGTCAGCGAGGTCGGCAGGCGAGGCGATGAATCCAGCGCTCGTCACCCCATCCCCAGCCCCTTTCAGAGCTCTTCCGATGAAGACCAGCTTGCTGTTCGGAATAGCCTCCCTCACCTGTCTGAATGCCGATAGCGCGATCGCGCCGCCCTTTCGCGAGAAATCGGACCCGTTGACGAGAATCTGCCGGCTGCCGAACGTCTTAGGACCGGCATAGGGCTCGGGGAAGTTTCCGGATGAGCCGACGACCGTAATCTTCTCCGGATCGATGCCGTAATCGTTGATGAGAGATTCTCTGACGAGGTTGCTCATCGAAAAGAGGCGAGCAGCACGCGAATATGCAGCGCGCTCGCAGTCAATCCATGCGCGATAATCGTCAGCGCTGAAGTATGGCGCAGCTCGAGCCCACCTTCGCTTGGCTAAGGCCATCGTGTAATCCAAATAGTACACATACGGAATATCAAGCCTGTCCCACACCGGAGATGACAATCCAAAGACGTGGAAGATGAGATCGGGGACGGGGTCCAGCGCTTCGATGCGATGTTCAATTTTTCTCGAGGACGCGATGAAGGATCCGGCGCTCTTGACGAAACTATCTCGTAAGAACCGTGGATCGAGGCGCTGACGGCGCGGAACATCGCCGCGCCGGAAGACCCTTGGAACTCCATGAAGCATGGTTTTCCAGGCGAGCGACGCCTTCGCCGGCAGCGTATCATTGCGCGTCTCGAGGAAACGAATTCGTCCGACGTGGGGGACCAACGCATCAAAGAGAAGCCGGTGCCGTCGAATAGAGGAACGGTTACCCGTTACCAAGAGCTCTCGTACGCTCATCCGACTCTCCGCGAAAGCACGCCGATGAACTATCGCACTGGTTCAACGATCGTCGAGGATCGCCCTCTAGTAGTACTGGATCTGAGGAAGGGTCAGCACGTCGAAGTCGGTGATGCGCAGAGAACCAAGCGCCGCATCGATGCCGGCCGCATCCCAATGCGCGTTGTTGCCGTCCAGCGGCGTGGC
>Ga0070735_10002058_pt1 | contig 18544 bp, 14 predicted proteins | sample Coa_R1_FD_66443 | JGI IMG/M metagenome (GOLD analysis project Ga0070735, IMG submission 66443) | Surface soil microbial communities from Centralia Pennsylvania, which are recovering from an underground coalmine fire - Coalmine... | ecosystem: Environmental > Terrestrial > Soil > Unclassified ... | reverse complement strand
CCCAGGTCGCGGGAATCTTCGATCGGCTCGCCAAACATGGCGGGAACGTCCTCGCCACTCGAACCAACGACAAGCAGTTCGCCGCCGTAAAGAAAAAAATTCGCGGCGTTGAATACCGTCAGCTGGCGCGGGCCGTCGTGCTGCAAAAAGATCCCACGAAATATGGCAAGGGCGTCATCGCGGTCGTTTCGGCCGGGACCAGCGACATCCCCGTGGCCGAGGAAGCCGTCGTCACCGCCGAACTCATGGGCAACGAGGTCGAGCATTTTTATGATGTCGGTGTTGCCGGCATCCACCGACTGCTGGCGAATCGCGAAGCGCTGGCCAAAGCTCGGGTTGTGATTGTCTGCGCCGGCATGGAGGGCGCGCTGCCCAGCGTTGTAGGAGGCCTGGTCGGCGTTCCCGTCATCGCCGTTCCCACCAGCGTCGGCTACGGCTCGTCGTTTAAAGGAATGGCCGCGCTGCTCGGAATGCTCAACTCCTGCGCCTCCAACGTCAGCGTGGTAAATATTGATAACGGCTTCGGGGCCGGCTACGTCGCCTCGCTCATTAATCGCCTACCGTAGGCTTAGAAGGAATATCTTCAAGGAGTATTTATGTCCTCCGCCCTTTCTCCTGAAGTGAAGCAATTGATCGACCGTCCTAACTTCGCTCACCTGGCCACTCTCATGTCTGATGGCTCTCCGCAGTCCGTGCCCGTCTGGGTGGGAAGGGAAGGCGAACACATCATCGTTTGCACCGGGGAAGGCTCATTGAAGGCGAAGAACACGCGCCGCGACCCGCGGGTGGCACTCTCCATCGTGGATTTCAGGAATCCGTATGAAGAGGTTCAGATCCGCGGCCGCGTCACCGAGCGCCGTCCCGATTCCGACTTCAAGAACATGGACCGGGTCTCGCAAAAGTACACTGGCAAGCCGTTCCCCTTTCGCCAGCCGGAAGGGCGAGTCGTCCTGGTGATTGAAGTGGAGAAAGCGCGTTACACCAAGCTGCCGTTCGAACACACGCCGCCGAAATAAAAAAGGCGCGGCCCCTCGCCGCGCCTTTCTAGCACTGCTACCTTGCTTACGACTTTGCAACCACCAGCTTGTTATCCACGCTGAACGCGCCGAACAACTGGCCGGCTCGGATCCCGGCGACCTGCTTATCTATCGCACTGTTGACCTCGCCGTACAGGGTCACGTGCCCGTTCGCTACGATGATGCGAATCGGACGCGCCGGATCCATGGCGTACTTGCTCAGCACTGGATCGCGATAGATTGCCCGCATCGCCTGCAGTCGCAGCCCATCGTCGTACGAGGACGTCGGCGCAACTTTGATGTTCTCGATCACATCCTTCACTCCGGGCATGTTTGCGATTTCGGCCAGCGCCTCGTCTCGGCCGACGCCAGTGCGATCCTGGCCCTCAACCGTGACTACGCCATCCTTTACGCCCAGCGCGAAGTAGTCGAAAGTGCTGTCATAGCCCTCGCGAACGTAGGTCAGCTTGGTCGCCAGTTTCTGCTCCAGCTGCGCGTCCGGCACACTCGGCCCGGCCACCACGATCAGGTTGCGCACACCCTGCGCGTTCGCCGTCTTCCGCGCCAGTTTGGCTGCATCCAGCTTGCGCTGGTAAAGATCCACCGTTCCGGTCAACGTCACAATGCCATCCTCGACATTCGCCCTGACGTTGCTGAACTGTTTTTTCGCCGCCAGCTTCTGCGTCACCGCGTTCTGCACTTGATTGTCATAGCGAGCCGCTGCCCCGGTTTCGGCTACGAGCGTCGCGCTCAAGAGCCCCACCGCCAGCAGGGAACCCGCCCATTTCTTGAAATTGTGTCTTGCCATAAAGGTCACCTCCTGACCCGTTTACGAATCTTTACGAATTAACTATCCGGTTAATTCTTTCGATGCTCGAGCCTGGGCCGGGGATGCACCCCCGGCAACGCTTGAGTCAAAGAGGGGGCGTCATACTTGTGCGAAACTTTGCTCGTGTCCACGGGTTAATACATCCAGAGATGAAGCTGGCTGCTTGTTGCCAAGTGGCAGGATTACTCTGCCTGGAAACTCACTTACCTGCGGGGCGGTGATCCGTGGTCGGCCGTCGCTTGTACGTTTCGCACCCAGCACGCACGAAAGTAACGCTCTCTTCGCCTCATTTGCGACCTTCTATTTTCGGATTACCCCCGTAACTTTCGAGCGGGTACCCAGCTATTTACGATGATGACGCACTGCGTGTTCGGAGGGGGGATCCGCGGATGGGCGATCGTGTCATCCCATCGAAATCGGCTGATCTTACGCGCGCCGCGCGCCTGAAAAAGGCGCTCGAAAGCGGAGCTCCGCCCGCTTTTGTGCCGTCGGACAGCGCACCTTCACCCGACAACCGATCTCATCCTGAACCGGCTAGTCCCTGTCTTCCGTTATCGGAAGCCGTGGGCAGGCAGAAACATACTCCTGAGACGCGCGTGCATTTTCTCGAGCAGGTCTTTCAAGCCTCCCCGGACGCGTTGGTCATTGCCGATCGTGAACATCGAGTCCTCTGGGCCAACGAAACGTTTGCGCGGATGTTCGGATACGAGCCTGCCGAAATTGTTGGGCAGTCTGTGGAGAAGCTGGTCGTCCCTCCGGACCGTCTCCCGGAATCAAAGTGGGTCAATGAAGCACTGGTAAAGGGCGAGCGCATCAACCTGGAAACCAAGCGTCGCAAGAAAGACGGAAATCTGGTCGAAGTTTCAGTTTCCTGCGCGCCTCTCATGCTCGAGGGCGAGATAGCCGGATTTTATGTGGGCTATCACGATATTTCCGATCGCAAACGCGTCGAAGCGCTTAGTTCGGCGCTCTATCGCGTTGCCGAAAAGAGCAGCAGCGCTCATGATCTGCAACAGTTCTTTGCCGCCGTGCACAGCATTGTTGACGAACTGCTATATGCGCGTAACTTCTATATCGCACTCTATGATCCGGCGACCGATCTGGTCAGCTTCCCTTATTTTGTCGATGAGCGCGATGCTGCCCCTCCAACCAAAAAGATGGGGCGCGGACTGACCGACTATCTCATCCGCACCGGAGAGCCCTTGCTGGCCACGCCCGAGGTACTGCAGGCGATGGAAGACCGCGGCGACGTTGCGCGCAACGGTTCACGCTCTCTCGACTGGATGGGCGTTCCTTTGAAAGTGAACAGCAACACGTTCGGCGCTCTGGTGGTACAGACCTACTCCAAAAACATCCGCTATGGCGAGCGCGACAAGGAAATCCTTACTTTTGTTGCTCGCCAGCTCGCGAGTGCGGTGGAGATCAAGCGCAATGAGCAGGCCTTGCGCCGTTCCGAAGCCCGTTACCGTTCTCTTGTCCAGAGTTCTGTTTACGGCATTTACCGGTCCAGTCTCGAAGGACGATTCCTCGACGTGAATCCCGCGCTCATCACGATGCTGGGGTACGAATCGGCGGAACAGGTGCTTCTACTCGATCCCGAGAAAGATGTCTTCGCCCAGCCGGAAGAGCACGCGCGTTTGATCGAGGAATTCCGCCGCACCGGCCGCCTCGACGGACTCGAAGTGAAGTGGAAGCGCAGAGGCAATGGCGCCATCACTGTGCGCATCAGCGGCCGCGCTGTCAGCAGTGCAGACGAGCCTGCCGACGTGCTGGAAGCCATCGCGGAAGATGTCACCGACCGCCGCGCCCTCGAAGACCAATTCCGCCAGGCACAAAAGATGGAAGCCGTCGGCCGTCTGGCGGGTGGTGTTGCTCACGACTTCAACAATCTCCTGATGGTGATCAGCGGATACGCCGAAGTCATTCTCGCCCAGCTCCACTCTCAGCATCCGCTGCACGAAAAAGGACGCGCCATTCAGCAGGCTGCCGACCGCGCTACTACGTTGACGCGGCAACTGCTCGCTTTCAGCCGCAAGCAATTGTTGGAGCTAAAAGTCGTAGACGTAAACGCCATCGTGCAAGACATGGAGCGCCTGCTTCGTCCACTGATTGGCGAGAACGTCGAATTCGTGACTCTGTTGTCTCCTGAAGCTGCTCACACCCGCGCCGACGCGGGCCAGCTCGAACAGGTGCTCATGAATCTCGTGGTGAATGCCAAAGACGCCATGCCCACTGGAGGCAAGCTCACCATCCAGACCCAGAATACCGTGGTGGATGAGAGCCATCGCCGCGGACAGCAGTTCATCCGTCCCGGGGGCTACGTCATGCTCTCGGTCAGCGACACCGGTATGGGCATGGACAAAGAAACCCAGTCGCGCATCTTTGAGCCTTTTTTCACCACCAAAGAAAAAGGCAAGGGTACGGGCCTCGGCCTCTCCACCGTGTACGGCATCGTCAAGCAAAGCGGCGGATACGTCATCGTGCAGAGCGAACACGGACGCGGCAGCAGCTTTCACATCTATTTGCCCAAGGCGCTAGGAGTCGCCGAGAAGCATGCCCCTCCGGTCACCGACGCCGCGCTCGGAGGCACCGAAACCATCCTCTTGGTAGAGGATGAGGAATCGGTCCGGCAGCTTGTTCGGGACACCCTGGTCGCGAAGGGCTACCAAGTTTTAGAGGCCGAAGGCGGCGAAGCCGGCCTGGAACTCTCCGCAGCCCACACCGGCAAGATTGATCTCGTTATCACCGACGTAGTCATGCCGGGTATAGGTGGCCGCGAACTGGTCAAGCAACTTTCGAACACTCGCCCCGACACGAAGGTTCTTTATCTTTCCGGTTACACCGAAGACGCCATCGTTAGTGACGGCTCCATCGAGAGCGGCACCGCTTTCCTCCAGAAACCGTTCAGCCTGCAACATCTATCCCGCAAGGTTCGTGAAGTGCTGGGCTAAGCTTCCCTTACGTTCGAGGATTAACTCAAATCCCCCCGTGCAACTTTTTTCCGCCCTCAGCGTCCTATCTCTTGAGAATTGGGACTGTCCACTCCATCCGCGCCGGATGCGAGTATAAAAGGAATAAGGGGTTTCCCATGCTGATCAAGAAGGCGGAAGACATTCGTTCGTCCGAGATTACTCCCAAAAGCGTTTACTTGAATCGCCGCACGTTCCTGGCCGGTGCTGCCGTCGCTGGGGTTGCAGCCGCCACCGGACTCTCTCTGCGTGAGATGATCACTCCTTCTGCTGTTGCTTTCGCGGGCAACAAGATTGCCGGCATCCAGAAAAGCGCCTTCAGCACCAACGAGAAAATTACTCCCTATCAGGATGTCACGCACTACAACAACTACTACGAATTCTCCACCGAAAAAGATGGACCTGCCGAGCTGGCGAAGAACTTCCGAACTCGTCCCTGGAAGGTCAAGATTGATGGTCAGGTCGCCAAGAAACAGGAACTCGGTGTGGACAGCATCATCAAAATCGCTCCCCCTGAGGAGCGCATCTATCGCCATCGCTGCGTTGAAGGATGGTCGATCGTCGTTCCCTGGGTAGGATTTTCCTTGAGCGAACTTATCAAGCGCGTAAATCCCACCAGCAAGGCGAAGTTCATCGAGTTCACCACCATCATGGATCTCAACCAGATGCCCGGCCAGCAGCGGCAAGTGCTCCAGTGGCCATACGTCGAAGGCCTGCGCATGGATGAAGCCATGCACCCGCTCGCTCTGCTTTGCTTCGGCATGTACGGCGAAGATCTTCCCAATCAGGACGGCGCGCCGCTACGCCTCGTTCTGCCCTGGAAGTACGGCTTCAAGAGCATCAAGGCGATTGTGCGCATTCGCTTTACCGAGAAGCAGCCGCTGAATAGCTGGAATATTTCTGCTCCCAACGAATACGGTTTTTATGCCAACGTGAATCCCAACGTCGACCACCCGCGGTGGAGTCAGGCGAAGGAACGCAGGCTGGGCGAGTTCTACAAACGTCCAACTCTGATGTTCAACGGCTACGATCAGGTGGCCAGCTTATACAGCGGAATGGATTTGAAAAAGAATTTCTAAGTCAGCGGCTAGTGACCAGAGACGCCTACCCGTCTCGACTGGACATTGGCCACTGATGATTCACCCCTGCTTTCGCATGCTTCGCTACCTCAAACCCGTCCTGTTCCTCGCGTGCCTGGCGCCGTTGGCCCGGCTCGCTTGGCGCGGCTTTCACGCGCAACTCGGGGCCAATCCCATCGAAGCCATCACCCATGGCACCGGCGACTGGACGCTCACCTTTCTGCTGATCACCTTGGCGGTCACGCCGCTGCGCAAACTGACGCGCCAGTACTGGCTGATCAAGTTCCGCCGCATGTTCGGCCTGTTTGCATTTTTCTACGGCTGCCTGCACCTGATGACCTACGTCTGGCTCGACAAATTTTTCGACGTTCACGAAATGCTCAAGGATATCGCCAAGCGCAGATTCATTACCGCTGGCATGACCGCGTTCGCCCTTATGTTGCCGCTCGCCTTGACGTCGACCCAGTGGTCCATCCGCAAGCTGGGAGGCAAACGCTGGCAAGCCCTTCACCGCCTTATCTATTTCAGCGCGGCCGCCGGAGTCATTCACTACATCTGGCTCGTGAAAGCGGATTTGAAAAAGCCGCTGGAGTACGGCTTTGTGCTGGGTGTGCTGATCTTGTATCGGATCGGTGCATGGCTGATCACGCGGCTCTCGACGCGAACCAAAGTTGAAGGTGTAAGGGACAAGGTGCTGACTTCTTAACCAACCAACCAAGCAACGCAAAAAAGGGCGCGGGGTTGTTGCTTGACGCGCCCTCCGTTTCCTAGTATTGAATCCGCCGCTTGGATGCTTTTGCTGTCCCCGCTGCCAGCCGCAGCACCGCCAGGTGCGGCGCCGCCGCATTCGATTTCGCGCTCGCATTCTGCTCGGTAATCGATCCCAACCCAACCAAAACGCCATCAATGCTGACCACCACCTGGCTCGAGTTGTCGATCGCGTACGTCACGAGGTTGTAGGAGTTCGAATTCGGAGTGATCATGCCGCGGCCGGAAACCGTAGAGTCTGCCGCATAGCTGGAAGAGAACTTCAGCCCGAAGTTCGTCGATCCGGTGTCGTTGAAATCGATGACTCCCGGACTCAACGAACCATTCGTGTTCGTGAACTCAGCAATGTCATCCTCTTCGGTAGTGCTGGAACTAAATCCGTTGTTCGTTAGAAGAAGCCCACTCAGATTCATCCCGTATCCTTGGGATGACGCGAGGCTTGCGCCGGGAGTCTGGGCAAAGGCAGTCCCATCCGTCATTCCAGCCCCATCGATTTCAAGCAACTCCACGCCTCCGCTCGACGGATACGCGGCGAATTGGCAATTAGTGCAGCCCGCGCCATTGTTCCCGTTCACGAAGCCGCTGGTAAACGTAAGCACCGAGCGCCCACCGGTCATTGCTGTGTACGTGCCGGTGATGCTGCCTGTGACTTCCGTCGCCAGGTAGTTATCGTTGATGTCTTCGACCGAGTCAGACTTAATGTTTCCGCTTCCGTCCGCGTCAAGGATTCCGGCCGCCGCAAACGGTCCCTGCTGAGTCGTATCGAACCCGGACACCGTAAAGACATTGTTACCAGTTGAAATCGCAGCGGCCTGGGTGAACGCATCCCCAGCCACAATCGTCGTCGTGTCGGTCTCGATAAATTTCAAATGGGTCGCATCCACCGGGTAAACGTCAAAGCTGTAGGTCGTACCACCGGACGTCAGCGTGGCTGTCCCTGGCACGGATGCGAGGCTCACAGATCCCGTCATCGGCAGATTCGTCAGGCCGGAAGAGTTGCAATTGTTGTTGAAGTCCTGCACGCCCGTGGTGATGTTCCCGCTCGCGTCCAGAGTGAATGCGCCTACAGTGGCCAGGGGAATCACAGCCGTCCCCCCCGTACTGATTCCACAGAAGGTCAGCCCTGTTCCCGACGTTCCACTGAAGTTGAACGCGTAGGACTGTCCGTTGATGTTGGCCTGCGTAACGTTACTCTGCGTTTGGAATGTCCCGCTTCCGCTGCCGAAAGTGTCGAACTCCGTCATCAGTCCTTGCGTGCCGGAGCTGAGTACGTAGTCAAAGGTGAAGTTTCCCGCAGCGGTTGTCAGGGTTAGCAAGCCGGTTGTGCTGCTTGGCCGTCCGTCCACTCCGACGAAATAATTTCCCCCGGTGACGGCCTGGTTGGCAGCTGGTCCGGTCGCGTTGTCATTGAAATCCAAGGTTCCGCCGGTGATTTTGCCATTTCCATCGGCCGTGAACGTTCCCACCGTCGCCATGTAGTTGCCGCTGGAGTCACTACCCGCTACCGAGAAGACGTAAGTTCCGTTCAGGTTACTGTTGCTGAAGCCACCGGTAGGAGGAGGCGTGGATTTTGTAACGCTGCTTCCACCGCAGCCTGCTAGAACCATGAGCGCTGAAAGAATCACCGACACAACGAGTTGATGGCGTAACGACATAACATCCCCCTGACGAAAGGTTTGGCGCCTGAGTTGGGACTTTCTCTTGCTCAGAGTAGCACGTGCAAGTTGACCTAAGAGTCAACCCCGCTCTAATGAATAAGTCGCGGACGGCTGTAGGTTTTTGTGGGTTTTACATCTCTTTACGATTGAATGGTTTCCTGCGGAAGCCCTAGGGATGGACTTCCGCTTCCTGCCCCGCAAACTGCCGTAAGGATTCCGAATATGGTGCGCGCGCGATTCCTTTTTCCGTAATGATGGCAGCCACGTACGTCGCCGGCGTCACGTCAAATGCCGGATTCTCGACTTCCACCCCATCCGGGACCATCTGCTTGCCCGCGATGTGCGTTACTTCTTTTCTGCTGCGCTGCTCGATGGGAATCTTGCTCCCGTCCGGGCAGGACAGATCTATGGTCGAGACCGGTGCTGCAACGTAGAAAGGTATGCCGTGCTCCTTCGCCAGGATCGCCACCGTATACGTTCCAATCTTGTTGGCGACGTCGCCATTAGCCGCGATGCGATCGGCCCCAACCACGATCGCTCCAATTTTTCCTTGCTTCATCATCGCGCCCGCCATGTTGTCGGAGATCACGGTGGTCGGAATTCCGTCTTTCATCAACTCCCATGCGGTCAGCCGCGAGCCCTGCAGGAAAGGGCGCGTCTCGTCCGCATAGACATGAATCTTCTTGCCCTGCTCCACCGCTGCCCGAATCACTCCGAGAGCCGTGCCGTAGCCAGCAGTAGCTAGGGCCCCCGCATTGCAGTGGGTGAGCACCCCGCCCTCGCTCGGCATCAACGTGGCTCCGTGCCTGCCCATGGCTTGATTCGCCGCAATGTCTTCCGCATGCATGCGTTGTGTTTCCTCAATCAGCGCCTGCTTGATCTGCGGAACCGAACGCATGCGGATGCGCTCAAATTTTTCCTGCATCCGCCGGATCGCCCAGAACAGATTCACCGCCGTCGGTCGCGTCTTGCCGATCAAATCGCAGATCGCATCAAACTCGCGCTTCAGATCGCCTGTAGATTCGGCCTTGGAGTTATTCGCTCCGAGCGCGATGCCCATCGCCGCCGCTACGCCAATTGCGGGCGCCCCGCGCACCACCATATTGCGAATCACGTCCGCCACCTGCTCGTGCGTCTTGCACGTCACATACACTTCTTCTGTAGGCAGCTTCGTCTGATCGATGAAGCGCACGCCCTTGTCAGTCCACTCTAGTGTTTGAATCATAGGAATTGAGTCATTTTGAGCGATTGAGTCATTGAATCATTAATCACCACAGACATTGATTCAATGACCCGATGATTCAATGATTCAATCGCTCAATTCCGATGCGCCTCACACCGACTTCTGGGATTATTCGTCACTGCCGGTCGTCCGCAAATCTCGCACGCAGCAGATACGGCGAATATGCTCGGTGTGGTCTCGTCGTTCTGCAGCATATGTTCCTTTCGCACATCGTTCGCCGTAAAGATGGAAACGAACAAGGCCGGCGCCGCTGCCTTCTCCACATTCGGACGCCCCTTCGCCTCTTCCCGTTCGACCATGCACATCACACCCACAATCTCGAATCCGAATTCTCGCGCGGCCTCAATCGCCTGCACCGTTGAGCCCCCCGTAGTGCAGACATCGTCCACAATCACCACGCGCGCGCCCTTTTCGCGGAACCCCTCGATGCGCTGTCCCGTCCCGTGCTGTTTTTCTGCTTTCCGCACCAGGAATCCATTCAATTCGCCGCTGACCACAGATACCGCCACGACAATCGGGTCCGCACCCATCGTGAGACCGCCAATAGCCTGCGCTTTCCATCCCCGCCCCCGGATCTCTTCCAGAAATACTTCCCCGGTCAATCGCGATCCCTTCGCATCGAGCGTGGTGGTGCGGCAATCGATGTAGTAATCGCTCGTAGCGCCGGATGAAAGTTTGAACTCCCCTAGCCGAAAAGACTTTTGGGCGAGCGTGGCGAGCAACTTTTGACGTGCCGAAGGCATAAAAATCTACGATAACACGGCCCATACTGTCGGCGTTGCGCCCGTTGTCCAGTACCTCGAAGCTCATAACTCATAGCGCGAAGCTCCACGGCATTACCATCGTGCCATCAGTCGCGCATCTTACCGACCATGCGTGTTAACCTGAGATTTCCGGATTATCTTGAAGCAGCGCCGCTTCGCTGTTTCCCCATTGAGGTATGACATTGCAGAGTGTTGCACGTTTTCTTAGCGTTATTCTTTTTATTTCCCTATTCTCGATCAGCGTGAATCTTCCGGTTGCCGCTGAGGGCACGCGCACCTGGGAGCAATCCAGGTTCGACGATCTGGTCAAGGGTACGGCCAGTGGAGTCGCCATACGCAGTTCGGGCGGTCTTGAACTAGCGCCATCTTTCAAACTGCTTTACGCCACGCCTTCCACCTACATCTGGGCCGTCGCCGCCGATGACGCCGGGAACGCTTATGCAGCCACTGGGTCTCCTGCCCGCGTATATCGCATCACTCCCGACGGCAAATCCACAATCATTTTCGAGCCGCAGGAACTGCAAGTGCAGGCGCTCAAAGTCGGACCTGGCGGCGTGATCTTTGCCGCCACCGCCCCCGACGGCAAAGTCTACAAAATTGAGCACAAGGCCGAAGCCAAAGGCGCGAAATCCGCCAATCAATCCGCCGACACTGCGAAAGATTCCGGCAAGTCTGCCCTTGATCCTTCTTGGACCTCTTCCGTTTACTTTGCGCCCGGCACGAAATACATCTGGGATTTGTGTCTCGACAAGGCCGGAAACCTCTACGTTGCCACCGGCGATCATGGCGAGATCTACAAAGTTACTCCGAAAGGTGATCACTCGCTCTTCTTCAAAAGTGACGAGACCCACATCCGCGTGCTCGCTACGGACGCGCAAAGCAACCTCATTGCCGGCACTGACGGCAGCGGATTGATCTACCGCATTTCTCCCGCAGGAGAAGGATTCGTGTTGTACAGCGCTCCTAAGAAAGAGATCACCGCGCTGGCTCTGGATCACGATGGCAACATCTATGCGGCTGGCGTCGGCGAGAAGCGCCCAACTTCAGGAACGCCCTCGGTCGGCGCTTCTATGTTGCTCAACGTGGGCCCAACCACCACGCCCTCCACCGGACAAGCTCCCGGGCAGGCGCCGACCACTACCAGCACTGTGCCCATTGGGGCGTTTCCCGCGCCGGGCGGCAGCACCAGTGGCGGTTCCGACGTTTACAAAATTGCCGCCGATGGCTCCCCCACGCGGCTCTGGACTTCGCATGAAGACATTGTTTACGCGCTTGCCTTCGACTCGCATGACAAGCTGCTGGCCGGAACTGGAAACCGCGGCCACGTGTTTGAGATCAATAGTCAGGATGAGTTCGTCGATCTGCTGAAGGCGCCCGCATCGCAAATCACCGGCTTTGCCAAAGCTCCCGGCGGAGGCCTTTACGCTTCCAGCAGCAATCTGGGGAAGATTTTTCTGCTCGGTCCCGCCTCCGAAGACGAAGGCTCATATGAAAGCGATGTTTTCGACGCCAAGATTTTTTCCCGCTGGGGACGCGTCGATTTCCGCGGCGCCGGCAATATCGACCTACTCGCTCGCAGCGGCAATGTCGACAATCCCGACCGCAACTGGAGTCCGTGGAAGCAGGTTGACCTCAGCAAGGGCGCAGAAATGGGGGTTCCGGCCGCTCGTTATGCGCAATGGAAGGTGGTGCTCCACGCCGACAACAAGAAGCCGGTCGTGAACTCCGTAACTTTGAACTATCTTCCAAAAAATGTGGCGCCCGAGATCGAAGATGTCTCCGTGCAGGTTGGGGTGCGCTACCAGGCCATTGCGAAGTCGCCAGGATCGAACCTGGGCAGCGATTCGAGCGGTCCCTCCGGCAATCGTTTTGACTCTCCCGTTCCGAGTTCGCACGATCGTGACGCCATCGGGGTGAAGTGGAGCGCTCACGATGAGAATGACGATCAACTGGTCTTTTCGGTGTACTACCGCGGAGAAGGCGAAACCCGCTGGCTTTTGTTAAAAGATAACGTTTTTGATAAGGCCTACTCGTTCGATGCCAGCCTGCTTCCCGATGGAGGCTACACCATCAAGGTAGTTGCTTCTGATGCTCCTTCGCACTCGCCGGGCGAAGCTCTCGGCGCCTCGCGGGAAAGCCGACGCTTCGAAGTAGATACCACTCCGCCGCGCATCGAAAACCTGGCTGCGGCGCTCGAAGGTGCGCAGATTCACATTCGCTTCCGCGCCGAAGATGGCTTCTCCACTATCAAGCGCGCAGAGTTTTCGGTGGATGCTGGAGACTGGCAATACCTCGAACCGCTGGGCCAACTCTCGGATGCAAGAATCGAAGACTACGACTTCAAAGTCACGCCGGCCACCGAAAAAGACGCGGCTTCCGAGCACGTGGTCGTCGTCCGCGTTTACGACAAATACGAAAACATGGCCGCCGCCAAAACCGTGTTGAAAGGGAAGTAACCAAGACCGTAGCGCCGGCGTCTCGCCGGCTGTCGCGGGGGCGTCCCGCCCCCGCTACTCCGCCGCCAAATACACGTACCTAAAAATAAACAGCGCGGTCAAAATCCAAATCACCGGACTCACCTCGCGAAACTTTCCCGCGGCAACTTTTACGAGCGTGTACGAGATCAGTCCCAGGCTCAATCCGGTCGCAATACTGAACGTCAAAGGCGTCGCGACTAGCGTAACAAACGCAGGAATCGCCTCCGTAAACTCCGCCCACTCCACGCGCCCAATCGATTCCGTCATGAGCGCCCCCACGACAATCAATGCCGGAGCCGTCGCATATCCTGGAATCGCCGCCGCCAGTGGTGCACAGAACGCCGCCAACAAAAATAACCCAGCCACAACCATGTTGCTCAATCCGGTCCTTGCTCCGGCAGCCACTCCCGCCGCGCTCTCAATGTAGCTGGTGACGGTGGACGTCCCAGTCAGCGCCCCAAAAATGGTGCCCACCGCGTCTGAAACCAGCGCGCGTCCCACCCGCGGAATCTTGCCATCCTTTACAAATCCGCCCTGCTCGCACACTCCCACCAGTGTGCCCACGTTGTCGAACAAGTCCACGAAGAGAAACACGAAGATAATTTCAAACAACCCCAGATGCAGAGCTCCGCGCAGATCAAGCTGCAGCCACGTGGCTGACGGATGTGGCCAGGAAAAAATTGCGGCCGGCCAACTCGCCATGCCGCGCAAGATTCCGAACAGCGTAGTCGCGATCACCCCGATCAGGATCGCTCCCGTGATTTTGCGCGACATCAGGATCAGCATGATCGCCAACCCCAGGCACGCCAGTTGCGCCTCGCGGTCCGCAAAGCTGCCCAGGCTCACAAATGTTGCCGGATTGGACACGACTAGATTCGCATTGCGCAGCCCGACAAACGCGATGAACATCCCGATCCCGCCCGCCGTCGAGTGCTTCAGACAATTTGGAATCCCGTTCACGATCTGCTCGCGCACCCGCGTGACCGTCAGAAGCAAGAACAGCACGCCAGAAAAGAAAATGACACCCAGCGCCGTTCGCCAGGGCACGTGCATGCCGAGACAGACTGAATACGTGAAATACGCATTTAGCGACATCCCCGGCGCCAACGCGATGGGATAGTTCGCGTACAGTCCCATGACCAGCGTCGCCGCCGCAGAGGAGATGCACGTGGCGAAAACAACGCCTTCCACCGGCACTCCCGCTTTGGAAAGAATTTGCGGATTCACCACCACGATATAGGCCATCGTGATGAACGTCGTCAGCCCGCCCAACAATTCGCTGCGAACCGTAGTCTGATTTTCCTGGAGACGGAAGTAGCCTTCGATCAATGGCGATCCTTAGACGCGCTGGAATGAATGCGACATTCTAAGGCATGCAGCGCCCGGCCCACTCTGTGTTCCTCGGTGTCCTCTGTGGTTGGTTTTTAGGTTGGATTCGCCGCGGCCGAAGATTCGGTTTGTGCCGTGATCTGGTGCAGGGCCCCGGCCTGCCGCAACTCGGGGAACCACCACGCCCACAGCACAATCACCACCAACGTCCCCACTCCACCCAAAATGACCGCAGGCACCGTCCCAAACCACTGTGCCGTCACCCCAGACTCAAACTGCCCGAATTCATTGGAAGTCCCGATAAAAATCATGTCCACAGCAGTGACCCTCCCGCGCATCTCGTCCGGCGTTGCCAGTTGCGTCAGCGTCGCCCGAATGATCACGCTGATCATGTCGCTCGCCCCTAGCAACACCAGCGCGATCAGCGAAAGAGTAAGGCTGTGCGAGATCCCGAAGATAATCGTGAAGACTCCAAATCCCGCTACCGCCCACAGCAACGTTGGACCAGACCTTCCGCGCAGAGGCCGGTGCGCCAGCGCCACCGCCATCAGCGCCGCGCCTACTCCCGGTGCGGTTCGCATCAATCCCAGCCCCCACGGCCCGGTGTGCAGGATTTCGCGCGCATATACCGGTAGCAGCGCAACCGCGCCGCCCAGCAGCACCGCAAACAAATCGAGAGAGATCGCGCCCAGGATCAGCTTTTTATTCCAGATGTAATGCAGCCCGGCGAACACCGTTTTGAATGTCATGGGCTCGCGAGGCCGAGCCTTCACCTCAGGCTTGATGCGGAACGACGAAAGAGTGGCCCCGACCGCTGTGATAGTTGCGATCAAGTAAACCGCCGAAGGCCCGTGGAACGCGGCATACACGATACCTCCGAACGACGGACCAAGAATCGTCGCCGCCTGAAAAATGCTCGCATTCCAAGCGACCGCGTTTGGAAAATCTTCCCCGGGAACAAGTTGCGGCAGGATCGATCGGCTGGCGGTGCTGTTGAATGAGCGCACTACTCCGATCAGCACCAGGACCACATAAATCGAAGTAATCGAGGGGACCCCACGCTCCGCTAGAACCAGCAGCAGCACGAAGCAAACCGCGTACCCCGCATAACACGCCGATAGCACGTTGCGCCGCTCAAATCGGTCCGAAGCATGCCCGGAAATCGGGAACAACAAAATGCCCGGCAGAAACTGCGCCAGCCCCACATACCCAAGGTCCAGCGGCCGCTTGGTGATGTCGTAAACCTGCCATCCCACGGCCACGGCTTGCATTTCGACTGCTGACACGATCAGAAAGCGCGCGATCTGGAACAGCACGAATCCGGGATGGGTAAAAGCGGCGCGTCCGGCCCTGGCGTCGGCATTGGCAGGCATGAACTTCTAATGTGACATAGAAAGGCCGGTATGTGCATCGGCTCCATTGGAAAGCCGGAATCTGTCACGCCTGGTGGATTCGCTACCGAACAGGGATGGTTCAGCTTTGGCCGGCGCCGGCGGACTGACCCGCAGTGAAGACCTCTACACGGTTCCTGCCATTTTTCTTCGCCGCGTAGAGGCTCAGGTCGGCTTCACGCAGCAGGTCACAAACTGAACGCTTGTCATCACATCCCGCCGTGACTCCGATACTGATGGTGACAGAGCTTGTCCCAAATGGAGTTTTGATCGGTTGGGCGCAAACCAACTTGCGAATCTCCTCGGCGCGTTTGGCACCATTAATCAGATTACAGCCCGGCAGGATTAACAGAAACTCTTCGCCGCCGTAGCGCCCCACGACGTCGTAAGGCCTCAAATCCGCCTTCAATCGTCGCGCCACTTCCTTCAGAACCTCGTCGCCTGCCGCGTGCCCTAACGTGTCGTTGATCCGCTTGAAGTGGTCGACGTCGCACAGGATTATCGCCGCCGGGTTCCCATCGCGGCCTCCGCGGGCCACCTCCCGCTCCAAAGCCGCAAGAATTTCTGATCGGTTCAGCAGGTTGGTCAAGAAATCATGCGTGGCCGCAAAACGCAACGATTGCTGCAGTTCCAGAATTCTCTTGCCCACCATAATGCGGGAGCGGAGTTCGGCAGCATCGACCGGCTTCGACAGGTAGTCGTCCGCTCCCGCCTCCATGGCCAACATTCGATCCTGCTTCCGGTTCTTGGCCGTCAGCATGATCGTGTAAACGTAGCTTCCTTGGGTGAGCTTGCGGATTCGCCGCAAAACGTCAATGCCGTCCATTCCAGGCAGCAGCCAGTCGAGCAGAGCCAGGTCCGGCGGATTCGGCGCTTCCACCAGCTTTACTGCATCGTTGCCGCTGCTTACCGCCGTGTGCTGCAGTCCCCATTCGGTGAGACACAGCCCGAGTTTATGTCTTTCAATATAGGAATCTTCGACCACCAAAACTTTCATTGCGACGCCCCTGGCTCGGATCTTGGCAGGGTCGCGCCCCGTAAACAAGGTGACGCGCAGAAAACGAAAGTTCATGTACCAGAGCGGCGGACCGAGGGTTGGAGTTGGGTTTCGGTAGTGCTGGCTCAGGATTTCTCCGTTACCAGATAAACCACCAGGCCGCCGATGAGGGCCAGCATCCCCACCCCCGGGATCAGTAGCGACAGGTTGCCATTCATCACCGCCGACCCCATCGACACAAGATGGAGACCTCGCGAAAGCGTTACTTCCGACCACCACGACGCCCACCGCAAGCCGTGCTGATATTGCCAGGCGATGAATCCAATCGCGACCACTACGGTGACGATCAAAGCAAAAATTTCTGCGATGGTGATCGGACGGCTGATCTGTTGAGTGGCCGCATTCCGGCGCCGCAGTTGCGCGCGCCACCACAATAGCCCCGGCGAACCGCCGGGCTCCTCGTGGCTCGATTCACTCCGTACTCTTTGGAACGCCTGCGTTACAAGAACCAGATCACTACAAGGTGTACAGGCCCCGACGTGGTTGCGCAATTCCGGGGTGCAGCCTTGGGGCCAGTGCCCATCCTTCAGCGCTTGCGCAACTTCCTTCTCGAAGGAGCAACTGCTAAGCTTCATGCTCTACTCCGATCTGCCGCCTGTTCCCGCAACAGCCGAGCCATCTTTCGGCGCGCGCGGTAAAGCAGCAACCGCACGCTCCCCGCGCGCAGGCCAGTGATCTCGGCGATCTCTTTGTGCGAATAGCCTTCCGCATGCGCGAGCCAGAGCAACTGCCGGTCCCGCGGACGCATGAGGGCCATCGCCGGATCCAGCGTGGCCTGCGAATCCACGCGCGACATCCCGTCTCGAGCTGCTAGCAGCCGTTCCGGAATATCTTCAAGGCACATCGCCCGCGGCCGGCGCCAGTGATCCCGCAACAGATTCGTTGCGATACGGTACAGGTAACGCCGGTAGTTAACCTCACCGCCCTCCGGATGCGTCGCGCACAAAAAGCGCAGATAGCTTTCCTGCATCAAGTCATCGGCCAGCGTGGGATTTCCCGAGACTCGCGCCAGATACGCCCGCAGCCCCGCAGCGGAGCGTTGGTAGAAGCCGGCGAAGGCATCGCTGTCCATGGATGGCTCGTCAATTCGCGATATCAAGCGAGCTTCGACATTCGGGATGGCGTATTCCGCGGTCGTATCTTTTTTCCTCATGGCTGCTTTCCACAGCAGCCCGGCGACGGCTGCTTGGATCAGGCAGCACGTTGATTCAGTCGTGTCCTCGGCTGTCTGGCATCAGTCCGAGATGCCGGCCCAGCGCCCATGTCACACCTGCGGAAATGATAAACCCCAGCCCGGGCATCAGGATCACCGTGCCGACCAGCAGCAACGGAGCGGCTCCATCGGGAATGCTGTGCCGCAGGAAGATGAATCCCAGGCCCAACAGCGACATTACGATCCCGATCTGCAACGGTGTGAGCACCCGCGCGACTGGACTCGGCATCGGCTGAGAGGACTCAAATCCGACCGCAATCGGCGTAGCCTCCAGGAACCTCTTCCCCGCCTCGGTGCTCATGTACGTCAGCACTTCTTGCGAGGTTCCGAATCGCTCGATCAATTTCCCGTGCACGTCCGTTTGCAGCTTAAAAATCCGGTTCCAGCGCCGGTTTTCCAGCAGTACATGCACCAGCCACAACAGCGCTCCAAGAATGCAGAGGAACACCAGGAACGGCACGCCATCGCTTATCAGGTCCTTGCTGACGTTGTAGGGCTCCGGTTCGCTCAGTTGCGGCCACATTTTGCGCTCAAGGGTCTCGGCGGGCTGCTCATGTTGCCCGTGCAGGTTGTTGAAGAGATAAAAATCAGGATTGTGCGCGATCTCCGGATGAGCCTGTAAAAACCTCGCTAACTGGGGATTGTTGCGGTTCACATAATCGGCATTGGAGAGCAACGAAGGATCCCGCGCCACCACCTCAGCCAGTGTTGGGGTTAGGCGCACCAGTTGCAGAAGTTGGTCCTGCAGAGC
>Ga0070735_10002056_pt1 | contig 18553 bp, 15 predicted proteins | sample Coa_R1_FD_66443 | JGI IMG/M metagenome (GOLD analysis project Ga0070735, IMG submission 66443) | Surface soil microbial communities from Centralia Pennsylvania, which are recovering from an underground coalmine fire - Coalmine... | ecosystem: Environmental > Terrestrial > Soil > Unclassified ... | reverse complement strand
CGCCCAGCAGCTGGCGCACTGGCAGCGCGTCATCGACCTGCGCGATCAGGCCGGCCAGCCGGTCACCGTGACCGGTCACCAGTTCCGCCACACCCTCGGGACCCGGCTCATCAACAGCGGCGTCCCGCAGCACGTCGTGCAAAAGCTCCTCGGTCACGCCAGCCCGCACATGACCGCGCACTACGCCCGCGTCCACGACACCACCATCCGCGCGGCCTTCGACAACTACCAGCGCCAGCGGGTCAACATCGCCGGACAGGCCCTCGGCTACGACCCGGACGCGCCCACCGCGGCCGCCGAATGGGTCAAGCACAACCTGTCCCGGATCAGGGACAGCCTGCCGAACGGCTACTGCGGCCGGCCACCCCAGCAAGACTGCCCCCACCCCAACGCCTGCCTGACCTGCCCCGACTTCCAGACCACCCCGGAATTCCTCGACACCCACCGCCGCCAGTCCACGGTCAACCTGCGCCTGATCACCCGCGCCGACGCCAACGGCCAGACCCGCCTGGCCGCCAATCTCCGCCAGGTGCAAGACAACCTGGAACGCATCATCCCCGCGCTCGAAGCGATCCCGGCCAGCCAGGAACCCGGCGATGACCAGAGCTGACAACACCCGGTACCTCACCCAGGCCACCGCTGAACGGCACCAGGAGACACTCAGGAAAGCCAGCGACGCCATCGCGCACCTAGACAGCTCCGGCCAGCCCGTCAACTTCAACGCCGTCGCAGCAGCAGCCGGCGTATCCCGGGCCTCGCTCTACCGCGACCCCGCCATCCGCGACCTGATCAGCCGCATCCGCGCCGCACCATCGCGGTCAGCGACCACGCGCGCCGCCGCCCAGCGGGCCACCGCCGAGTCGCTCCGCGCCCGCCTGAACACCGCACGCGCAGAGATCACCCGCCTGCGAACCGAGAACACCCTGCTCCGCGAGCAAGCCGCCCGCCACCTCGGCGAGCAACGCGCCGCAAACCAGCACACCCATCCCCCGGCTCCCGGTGACACCGGGCCGGCCACGCCCATAACCTCACGTCAGCGACATGTCTCACACGCAAAACCCCCGCCCCACCAGGGCTTATCTCAAATGGACTTAAGATAACCGCCGATAGGTGCGGTGTGCGACCCGTCGAGGAGCCATCGGTAGGTAGCTCTGCAACGGGTGATCTGTGCTCGCCATGCACGAGGATCAGGGGACTGCCAACGTCCTCTTCAGCAGAAGAGTGAACAGACCTACTCATCATCAAAGCGCGTGATTCTACATCGGTCGTGGTCCGTGGCTCTGCATGATGGACAATCCGCGTATCTCGCGACGCAAGGTCTGTCCGACATTACCAATTGGGATAGTGCGGTTAGTTGTAGAACTGATCATTGGCAAATTGTCGAAGATCAGATCCTGCTGTCAGCCGCATGCAGGTATCACTTGCGTCGCAGTGTTCGCAGGACCTGCTCCAATACCCGGGCGGCGGCTTGACGTCGGACCGGCTTGGCTGACCACACCGCAGGCAGGGCGATCCCTACCAGTATAAGCAGAGCGAGCGTACCGTAGATGACTAGGATCACGACGACTGGATCCGAGACGAAGTTGACGGCTGCCGTCGCTGACTGGGTAACTGAGTCTTGCATGAGATCGACCATGCGGCAGCTGAGATCAAGGTTGTGCGTTTACCGGAGATGTACGGAGCACTGGGAGTAGGAGCAGCTCAGCCGCTTGTCCGGAGCCAAGAGGCCCGGATAACGCCGGATCCTGGAGAGGCGCGTGGCAACGCAGGACACGTCATCATCTGTGCTTGTATCCTTCTGTGCGAGGCTCAAGCGCCTGCAGCAAGTTTCAGGTATTACTCAAGCTTCACTTGCAAAGCATGCTCACCTGAGCCCCCAACGCATGTCAGAAATACTGAATGGCAACATTAAACGAGTTCCTGATTGGGACCTGGTCGGTAAGATCGTTAATATCTGCATTGAACACGCCGACCATGAACATAGGGTTGTTCCGCCAGATCTACGCGAGCGGGAGCGTTGGCGGCACCGTCACACGGACCTTGAAAATGATTTCAACAATCTGCGCCGGCGCGGTAACGCCCATACGGGGCCCGCACTTAAGTCCCGGAAGGGAACTGAAGAGGCTGTAAGGCTTTGCGATCCACTTGACTTGGGCGTGCATCGGGCTGTTCCGTCAGGTGATCAGGAGCATTCCGGGGACGACGACTGGCCTGCCACTCCTTATCTAATGCGCGAACACGATAGGCAACTGCGCGTGCATCTTAGAAAGGCGGCAACTGGAGGGCCTTCTGTCCTTGTTGTCCTCGACGGCGGGTCATGTACCGGTAAGTCTCGTGCGCTTTATGAGGCTCTTGTTGAGATTGTCCCGGCCTGGCCCCTGTTGCGGCCGGACAATGGTACGGAACTGCTATTGATGCTGCAAGAGGGCCGCTTTCGTCAGTCAACCGCCCTATGGCTGGATGAAAGTCAGCGTCACCTATATGGAAGATCAGCCGCGCAAGCGGCCGATCTATTGCGTCGTACACTTGCTTCTACCCACGGTGCCATCGCGGTCGGTGCTCTGTGGACCAAGCCTTACTTCCAAGAGCTGACCGCTCAAGGAATCAGCCCAGATCTGCATGCAGCGGCCAGGTCTCTTCTTCTAGGCTCCCGAACTCGCCGCGTCACTGTTCCCGGTCGCCTTACTGTGAATCAGCAGCAGGAATTTGAAGCGGTTGGTAAAATGAGTGGTGATCGTCGCATAGCAGCGGCGTTGGCCGCAAGCGATCAAAACGGGGATGTCATCCAACATCTAACCGGTGGTCCAGAGCTCCTTCACGCGTATACGAGTTCCGAAGGTGAACCATATACCAGCGGCGGTTTCTTCATGACGACCGAGCAGGCAGTCATCACAGCCGCGCTTGACATTCGCCGCCTCGGATGTCTCGCGCCAATCTCAGCAAAACTACTCGCGGAGGCCGCAGACTGTTACCTTTCCCCCCAGCAGCGGCCTAGCGAGCCCGACTGGGCTCGTTCTGCGATCACATCTGTTAGTACCGGACTTCGCCCTGATGGAACTAGGACGGACATCCGTAGGACCCTGACTGCCCTCAGATCCCTTCGGGCGCAGCCAGGTGACGCCGAAACCTGTTATGAGCCTGACGATTACCTTGACCAATTTGCACGCTCAGCCTTCCGCAAGAACCTGATACCGGTGCTTGCCTGGAAAGCTCTGTTGGATAACGTCACAGATCTTGACGATCGTGTCCGACTCGCAGAGGAAGCGCAACTCCGAGGCCTCTATAGACTTGCTATGTACCTAGCTTTCCCCGCCTTTAAGGTAGGAGATAGTGCAGCTACGCGCATTATGGGTATGCGATTCATCGAGGCCGGGCAGGGCGAGTTCGGACATGAGTTGCTACGTCAGGCCGCTGAGGCTGGGGATCCCTTCGCAAGATGGGTCAAGGATCCTAAGAGGGATGACCAAAATTATATGACCTTCGCCCTCAGCGAGGGCGACCCTGGTGCGATGCGGGTTATTGGTCACCGGCTACTGGATACAGGGCAGAGGCAGCGCGGAATTGAGATGCTCAGGCAGTCAGCGGAAGCAGGGCACCGAGGCGCGATGGCGGATCTTGCCGAGTTGCTAAGCGATGAAGAAGCGCAGCACTGGCGTAGCATACTAGCCGAGGACGACGAATCAGCTGTTGATCGATTGACAGACGAAGGAGACTACGAAAAAGCAGAATGGCTTCTGCGTCGAATGGTATTGACCGGCGGGCCAATCCCTGGCCCGCACACTAACCAGATAGTCGGATCACCTGGTCTCATGAAGCTTGCATCATGGCTAGAAAGCGTTGGTCGGTTTGATGAAGCTGATCAGACACGGCAATTCGGGATACTGCCCGGCGGCGACACAGACGAACCGTGGGAATCAATCTGATATGAGGAATAGCTCTCAAACTAATGAACGCTAACGTGAACGGACGGTTATGCTGCAAGCAGAGCATGCGCCTGGATGCAATGACCCTCGCAATAGTTCTGTATGTTTAACTGTGAATTTCCGGAAGGGTAATAGCGAGAGGTCGCTTCTATCGTAGTGAGAACGGGATCATCTTGCGGCACGAGCCAGATCTGGATATTCTGTAAGCGATGTATGCGCCCTAGGTTACAGCTGTCAGGTCGCGCATAGTCGGCAGGGAGGATATGGGCGGTTTAATCTCTCGACGCACGTTTCGTTCGTCACGGTGCGCTAACCAGGTTGAACTCGTAGTGTCCATGTGATCACCAGGGCTCGATTGTCAGGCCGGTTGCGGTGAGGCAGCCGTTGATCAGGTGGGGCCGGTACTGGATCTTCCGGAGCTTGCGCTTGACGATCCGGGCTAGGCCGTCGACGTCGGCGGCGGCGAAGTTGGCCATCGAGCGCTTGAGCAGCGACCAGATGCCTTCGACCGGATTCAGGTCGGGCGCGTAGGCGGGCAGCCGGTAGATGCGCAGCCAGGCCTTATTCTCCTCGGCGAACTCCGCCAGGCCCGGCGCGAGGTGGATGTTCAGGTTGTCCCAGCACCACACCAGCGGCGCGGCCAGATGGTGGTGGGTGGTGATGATCAGGTCCCGGTAGTCCTGCCAGCTGAACCCCTTGGCCTCGTTCTTGCGGCGGCGGTAGGCCAGCAGCGCGTAGAACAGGTGCGGCCGGTCGCCGGGCCGGTAGCAGGCCACCCCGGCGATGCTGACCCGGCCACCGCCCGCGCCGCGGACCCGGACCACCGGGCGGGCCCCGCGCCGGGCCCAGGTGCGGCCCTTCGGCGGCCTCAGCCCCTGGCCTGCCTCGTCCTCGAAGCAGATGAAGGCGCCCAGGTCGCGCGCGGTGCTTTTATCTGCGGCCACACCTCGGCCTTCCACACCGCGACCGCCTCGTCGTCGCGTTCCATGGCCTGGCGCACCGGGACCTGGCAGGACCAGCCGTGCCGGCGCAGCAGCTTCCACGTGCCCTCCACGGTGTACCCGACGTGGAACAGCTTGCCGATCATCGTCTTGATCCGGCCCAGCGTCCACCGCTGATCGCCGGCGAACCCGTGCGCCAGCGGGCCGTTGCCCAGTTCGGTCTCCAGCCGCGCCCACTGCTGCGGGCTGATCCGCTCCCGCGACACCGGCCCCCGGGACCGCAGCGCCGCAGCCCCGCCGTCCCGCCAGGCCTGCCGCCACCGCCGCACCGTCCGGTCCGTGACCCGCAAGTCCGCCGCGATCACCGGGGTGCTGTCCCCGCGCGCGAACCGCTCGGCCGCTCCCAGTCGCAGCTGCTCACGCCGCTGCTGTTCGGCGGGCGTGTACCCGCCTCGTTGCGCATACCGCATGCTCCGGTCATACGACAACAGACGGCCGACGTCACTACCCCCGGAACCCCGAGAGTTCGCGATTACTGAAGGTGCTTGGGCTGCCCTTCAGTACCGGGTTCGGCGAACTGCACGGTCGTGTCTTGTCCTTGCCGGGGAGCGATCTCTCATCGGCCGGTCTCTTGAGGCTCGGGCTGGCCGGGGGAAGGGCGTGGCAGGGCGCGGGCCATCGTGAGGGAGGTCTCCTGGGTGAGCTGCACCTCGGTCTGCGACCCGAGATGGTGGCGCAGTTGCTCGGTGAATTCCTGGCGGATGTCACCTGGCCAGTTCAGCGAGGTCGCTCTGGTGTTCTCCACGCCGATGACAGCCTCGGCAGGCCGGGCGATCCGCTGCGCGCGTGTCTTGCGGACGGGTGTCTCGAACATGCCGGTGGCCGCGATGGCCTCGGCGTCGTCGAAATGCGGCTGCCAGACCCCGGCCCTGAAGTCGTCGCCGCAGGCGGCCCACATGCCGAGCAGGGCAGCGCGCAACGGGTCGTCGTAGCGCTCAATGATCTCCAGCAAGGCGAGCCAGCCGCCGGGGCGCAGGAGCCGGGCGGGCTTGCGGAACCTGACCTCGGGATCAACCCAGTGAAATGCGGTGCCCGAGACGATCAGGTCGAAGGATGCGTCGGCCGCAGCGAAGTCCTCGAACGAGGACACCTGGAACGAGAGCCCCGGGCCACCGCGACGGCGCTGGGCGGCGGCGACCATCGACGGGCCGATGTCGATGGCTGTCAGGCGGAACCCGTAGCCCGCCAGGCTCTCAGTGAGCTGGCCCGTGCCGCATCCGACCTCAAGGACCGCGCTGCCGGCGCCAACTGCGGCGGTCGCGACGGCGAACTCGACGATGTCGCTGGGATACCCGAGCCGGGAAGCCTCATAGAGCTGGGCGACGCCGTCGAACAGCGTCCGCCGGTGCCGCCGCCTGCTGCGCTCCTGCTCGGTCTCTGCTCCCATGCCCATAGCCCGACAGTAGAGCACCGCCCAATGCGCTCCCAGCGCCATGCAGCACCTCGGCTTCAGGAATCACGAACCAGGCTCAACTGTCACAATTGCCGAGGACTGCACCGGAATGCCGACGCGGATTCACAATCCCGCGAGCAGCCCTCCGTCACCGCTTCCTCGCCATCTGACCTGCGACAAGCACCGACCGCACCCAGCGAAGGCCGGAACGAACTGTCGGCAGGTCCAGCAGTCAACCACCGGACACTACGAGTTCAACCTGGTTATTCCTGGCGTGGCCGCAGGGATAGCTGGAATGGGTGGCTGACCAAGTGGGTGGCTGACGACGGCCGGCCTTCGGGCCGCGGGGTAGCCATGCTGGGTCCGGCGCGCATCGCGACGGCTAACCGGGACTGCTGCGGCAGCACAAGTCCAACACAAGTCCGGGTCCAGGAGGGGGTCTAACACGCAGATAACACGGACGAAACGGCATTACCCGGCACACGTTGGCATACCTGCTAAACTGCTGCCGCAAGCTCCTGACAGGCCCTTCTGCTGGTAAAGCGGGCTGCGGAGCTGTATCAGATAGAGGCTGCCAGGTCGATGACAGACCTTCTGAAAAGCAGAAGGTCGACAGTTCGATCTTGCCTCTACCGCCGGTCAAGAGCAGGCCAAACGCCCGGGAGGATCTCTCCTCCCGGGGCATCTGACAGCAACGGCGACAGCAACCGACGCCGCGTCTGGCTAGATTCCAGCCAGAGATGCGCTCACTAGGCAGCGACATCCTGAGTGTCACTCCGGACAGCTAGGTGCCCGCAGGAGATACAGGGCCGTAGTCCAGCAACTTCCGCCTCACCAAGCAGCATCTCCCTTACACGCCGCGAGTTAGCCCATCCACAGTGCAACGACCCGTGATATACCGCAAGGTTAGCTCTGTTGTAATTTCGCACATACACCACTGGATCACTTTTCCAAGAAACTATTCTGCGAAGTTCCTTCTTGGATCGTTCACGCTCCGCTTCAAGTGCCTGCTCAATATCCCCTAGACTAGTTCCCTGATCTTTGTGGCTTCTATGCACCGATTTCATGCGCTCCTGAAGCCGTCTTATGCAGACATCATGCCTGGTCAACGCACTATCCATGACAACTTCCCATGGATTTTTCATATAGACCTCCTTGTAGTTATGACCGACCTAGAATGGGTCGGCCGGGAGTGGCGATATAGTAATGCGGCAGCGTCAGGAAAAGCAAGCCAGCCGGCCAGATGATTCGGGAGCGCTCGGCTGCCCGAGCGCGATACCCAGCATTACCAGCGCTCTTCGCTTTTCCTCCAGCGACGCGCGGGCATAGGCGGTCATCGCGACCTCGATGTCGAAGGGAACCGACGATTCCCGGACCGCATGCGGTGGCAGGCCAAGGTCCCGCGGCTGGGCGCCGCACAGATAAACAACCTTCGGACACCTGGAACCCAGCCTGGCGCGGGTCAGGTCGGCTCCTCTATGGCGTAAATAGCCGCCTCTACCTGCTGCTTGCGCTCCAGGAGGCACAGGTGGCTGCTGGGATGCCCGTGAGCCTGGCGGCGCCCGGCGCGCTCTTGCTCCGTGCCGGGCTGGTCGGGCCAGCCGTCTTCTTCCTGTCGCGCCCGCTCGGTGAGGACGCCCAGGGCGAAGTCACGCGCGGGGGTCCGGCCCGCTTTTGCGGTAAGAGCGCCCAGGTAGTTGCGGAGGGGAACCAGGTACGGTTCCAGTTCCGACTGAGCTGATGAGACGGCCTCCCAGACCGTTTCGCATACCTTGCCGAGAAGGTAATCGAGCGGCTGCCCGGCGCTGACCCGTCCTTGCGTTACCGTGTACGGCGGATGCCCTGACCTCGCGGCCTGGCGCGCGTATGCAATGCCGGCCTCCAGCGACACTTCCGGGCTGAACTCCGTGATGGGCAGCGCGGCGACTTCTCGGGAGAACAGCAGGGAAGTCGCCCTCCGCATCCTGACCCTGGACCATGACGCCAGAGCCGCCGGCAGCCCTTTCGCCCACCCCAGGACCCCGACGCCGATCAGTGCAGCCAGGGCCCCGACCCACTCGGCGACCGCCTGGTAATCGGCTGCCGTCACCTGTCCGCCTCCTCAGCAGTTCGCGGGTCGCGACCAGGGCGCCTGGCCGGTCTCTCAGCGATCAATGATGCCGGTTACCGTGCGGGAGAGCTTTCACATCAAGGCCGTGTCTGTGGCGCTCCAGGACGGTGGCGATCCGCTCCGCATGTGAGGCAGGCGGGCCGCCGGTTATGTATCGCGTCTGCCCCCGGGGCGGTAGCGCGATATCGCCCCACCAGAAGCCCGACGATCCACCGTTGGCTGGACAGAGCGTACTGTCCGCGCGGACCTACTCAGGATCGCGAGGACGGGTAAGTCCAGCTCCGATCTGGGCCATTGCGGCAGCCTGCCGCGCGACGATTGCGGACCCGGGCCGCCAGGGCTTGACGATGGTTGCGGGGTCGCGCAGCTCGATGAAGGGGTGCTCGCCGTGGAAGTCGCTGAATGCCTCCGGGTCTACGGCGGCGCGGATAGCGCAGTGCAGATGCCGGGCTGCGGCGAGCAGGTCCTGTGTCTGGAACATGCGTCCGCGGTAGCTGATCCACCACCCGTCCGGCCCGCTGGCAAAGCCCAGGCCGCCGCGGATGGCGAGATTCTGCCCGTGCTCAAGGGCGTTTCGGACACTTCCGATGGTCGCGGGCTGGTCAGGCTTGTCGCCGGACAGCGGGAAGCCTGCGGTCTGGTCGCTGAACTGGTCAAGTGCCGCGGGAAGGACATTTCGCGGGTCGGCGACCTCGGCGGCCAGCCTGGCGACGGCGTGCAGGCGGTTCAGGCTGACGACGAACAGGTCGACGTCGATGCGGCGCTGGATCGTGGCGGACCGGGGGTCGTTGATCACGGCCGGGCCGGGAGTCGTGATCCGGCTGTGCTGCATCTGGCAAGCGAGCCAGCAGGTGTCCGCGTCATCGCGGATCATCAGTGCCCGCTGCGTCACGCCAGTTTCGTGCCAGAGCCTGATCTCTCGCCTGAAGGTGACCATGCGCCAAGTATGGACGGCTAGCCTGCCGGAGCCGGCGCATTATCGCCAGGCACGGATACCTGCGGCATCGCGAACGGCGCCTACATAATCGCGATCTCAAGGAGATCGCGGCTTGGGCAGCAAGCTGATAGAGGGAGGCTCGCAGCGCTCCGCCGGTGACCCAGGCCGATGGCGTAGTCCATCGAGGTGCCACCGGCCTGGGTCGGACTGTTGGGACCCGGCCGTGGTCGTTCGTTTCAGATCACGCGCCAGTGCCGTCAAGACCCGGCGCCGCGCGACTGGTGCCAGCTAGTTCGGCGTTGATCTCGCGCGCCAGAGCATTCAGGGCCGCGTTGGAACCCCGGATCCCCTCGCTGCGCAAGGCCCGCCGTGATACTGGCTTCCCCGCTGCGGCGAGCCTGCTGGCGACCAGGCGTGCCTGGCCGGTCCCGGCCTGACCCGGTGCTTTGGTCCTCGGGCCGGGGCGGTGGTCCTGCCGCGGGACCGTTGCTGTCCTGGCGGGAGGACCGGTTTCCGCGGGTGTCCCTGCGCTCGCGGCCTGGTCCAGGGATGGCCCGGCCTGGTCCTCGTAGGACCGGGCGGGGGGCCGGTCTGCGGCCGGTCCCCTCCTCCCGTGGCCAGGTGCGGTGTCGGCGCGCAGCATGTGGGCCAGCGTGGTCCCCATGGCCAGGACCAGGACCGGCAGGCAGGACACGATCATGGTGACGGGCCACGGCGCCCGCGCCGTCCCGGCCTGGGCCAGCAGGTGGTAGGCCACCTGCCCGGCCATGCCGAGCGCGAAGGAGCAGATCGCGGACCACTTGGCGAACCGGCGGGTCCGGCCGCTGATCGAGTGTCCGCCGGCCAGCCAGGCGCGCAGCGCGTACGCGGCGTACGCCTCGACGCCGACGGGCAGGGTGATGGACGTGTCCAGGTGCAGCGACGGCAGGATGCCCGGCAGCGGGGTGACCAGCCCGAATCCGGTCTTCTGCGCGATGCCGACCCACCCGGACCACAACTCGGCCGCGGCCGGGGCGGCCAGGACCAGCAGCGGCCAGGACCGCACGGTCCTGGTCCCGGAGGAGACCGTAGTGGACCGGTCCCTTCCGGCTGGTCCGCTGGTCCGGGCAGCGGAACGACCGCTTAGCCCAAGATCCGCGGTGGCGTCGGGTCGGTTCATGCCCGCGGTGACTGCGGCCATGGAGATCACCACCCTTCCTGCGTGGCGAGCGGGTGGGGTTCCCCGGTCAGCGCGGCAAGGGCGGTGGCCACCTCGTGGGTGGTGGCGCGGACGTAGGTCGCGGTCGCGCCCGTGTCGCTGCCGTTGTCGGTGTGGCCGGCGTAGGCTTTGGCGACGGCGTAGCCGAAGTTCCGCTCGACCCAGGTCAGGGTCGTGTGCCGGATCCAGTGCATGCTGATCTGCTGCGCCCGCACCCAGGGCAGATACCGGCCGAGGCGGTCCCACAGGTGGTCGTAGCGGCGGTAGGTGATGCGGCGGCCGTTGCGGTAGCGCAGCAGTTGCCCGTCCGGCGGCGCGTGGCGTTCGGCGGCGTGCCCGAGCAGGGCGGCCATGAGGGTGGGCGAGACGGGCTGCCACCGGACGGTCTCGCCTTTCTCGCGCAGCAGGATCAGGCACTGCTCGGGGTCGAGGTCCTGCGGGCGCAGCGCCAGCGCGCCACCGCGGCGGCAGGCCGTCTCCGTGTGGAGCCGGAGCAGCAGTGTGTCCAGTTCCGGGTCATCGCCTGTGGTCGCCGCCGCGTGGTTGATCTCGGCCAGGCGCTTGTCGGCGACCGCCCGCCGGGTGGAGGGCAGGCGGCGCGGTTTCTCTACCTTCCGGGCGGGGTTGCCGGCCGGGTCGATCAGGCCGTCTTCCTCGGCGTGCTTGTACATGCAGCGCAGGGCGGCGATCAGGTGCTCGGCGGCGCTTCGTCCGCCGCGGGAGTTCCGCCGGGGTACGACGTTGGCCCGGACGTGCTGTACGAGCTGGCGGATCTCCGACGGGGTGGGCTCGTCGATGCGGCGGTCGCCCCACTGGTCGGTGACCCGGTTCCAGTACGAGCCGTATGCCTTGCGGCAGCCGTCGCTGACCAGGGCTGAGATGACCGGGATGTATTCGCCGAAGGTCGGGGCGGGCGGCCTGGCCGCCGGGGCGGCCAGCAGGTCGGCGGGGGTCAGGCCCATCCGTTCCAGCACGAGCATGGCCGCGTCGACCACGGCCTGCCCGGGGGCGGCTGAGCGTGCGTCAGGTCCGGTGACCGTCATCGGTCTCCTCCGTCACGTGCCGGGAACGGGATGAGCGCAGCGAGGGCCTGGTCGACCACCGCGAGTGAGTACGCGGTCAGGGTGTCCTCGGCGGGGACTGCGGTCAGCAGGACGGGGTCGCCGGGGAGCAGCCCGCAGCGGTGCCGCAGCGCCGCGGGGATCGGGACGCAGGACCGGGGCGGCAGGGTGACCGGGCCGGATGGGTCGCGGCGGATGACCACCACGCCTGCCTCGGCGGTGAGGGTCAGCCGGTCCCCGCCGCGCCAGCCCAGCGCGCCGGTGACCGACCGGTCGGCCACGCGGCCGGAGCGGTCGACATGGGCGAGCCCGTATACCACGTCCCGGCCAAGGGCCGGCGGGCGGCTCAGTGCGGGCGCGGCCGCGAGCGGCAAGGTCCGGGCAGCGGCAGGCGCGCGGGCGGGACCGGCCGCGGCAGAAGAGGGGATGACAGGAGCGATCAGCGTGCCGGTCACGGCTGCCTCCCGCGGCGGGAGGCGGGACCGGTCAGCGCCGGGGGGAGGCCGCAGGCGTCAGCCGGGCCGTCCGTGTGTTCAAGCGGTGCTCTGAAAAGGGTGATGTACCACCACTGTGGGTGTCCGAGGGGGGACTTGAACCCCCATGCCCTTTACGGGCACTAGCACCTCAAGCTAGCGCGTCTGCCTATTCCGCCACCCGGACCTGCCGCGCGACGCACACGCGAGGTACGGCACGTACGCGTCGGCTGGCTTAGGTTAGCAAACTGGCGGGCCTCAAGCGAAGTGCTCAAGTTGCTCAATCTGCCCCCATCGGGGTCGGCGCGGCCGCGGGTGGCACGATGAAACGATGACAGCCAACCCGGCCACCGCGCAGGACGAGGTCGTGGACATCTGCCGCGACCTGCTCCGCATCGATACCTCGAACCCCGGCGACCACTCCGGCCCCGGCGAGCGGGCCGCCGCCGAGCACGTTGCCGCCCTCCTGACCGAGGCCGGTCTCGAGCCCCAGCTGCTGGAATCCCACCCCAAACGCGCCAGTGTCGTGGCCCGCATCGAGGGCCGGGACCGTGACCGCGAGGCCCTCCTCGTCCACGGCCACCTGGACGTGGTCCCGGCGAACGCCCCCGACTGGCAGCATCCGCCCTTCGAAGGCGAGCTCGCGGACGGCTGCCTGTGGGGTCGCGGCGCGATCGACATGAAGGATATGGACGCGATGATGCTGGCCGTCGTCCGCCAGCGGCAGCGCGAGCAGCGCCCGCCCGCGCGCGACATCGTGCTCGCGTTCACCGCCGACGAGGAGGCGGGCGGCACCTGGGGTGCCCGCTGGCTGGTCGAAAACCACGCAGGCCTGTTCGACGGCGTCACCGAGGCGGTCGGCGAGGTCGGCGGGTTCAGCCTGACCCTCGGCCGGCAGCGGCTGTATCTCCTGCAGGTCGCGGAGAAGGGGATGGCCTGGATGCGGCTGACCGCCCGCGGCACGGCCGGCCACGGCTCGATGATCAACCGCGACAACGCGGTCACCGAACTGGCCGAGGCGATCGGACGGCTCGGCCGGCACGAATGGCCGGTCCGCATGCTCCCGTCCGTCCGGGCGTTCCTGGAAGGTGCCGCGCAGGCTCTCGGCATTGAATTTTCCCCGAACGACCCTGGCCTCCTGCTCAGCAAAATCGGTGCAGTCTCGCGTGTCATAGGCGCAACCCTGCGAAACACCGTGAACCCGACCGTGCTGAACGCCGGATATAAGGTCAACGTCATCCCGCAGACCGCGACCGCCCAGGTGGACGGCCGCTTCCTGCCCGGCTACGAAGAGGAGTTCTACGCCGAACTCGACCGGATCCTCGGGCCGGGCGTCACCCGCGAGATCATCCACACCGACATCGCGCTGGAGACCACGCCCGACGGCGCCCTCTACGAGGCCATGACCAGCGCGCTGGTCGCCGAGGACCCCGAGGCCACGGTCATCCCGTACTGCCTGTCCGCGGGCACCGACGCCAAGTCGTTCAGCCGGCTCGGCATGCGCTGCTTCGGCTTCACGCCGCTGCGCCTGGCACCCGACCTGGACTTCTCCGGGATGTTCCACGGTGTCGACGAACGGGTCCCGGTCGACGGCCTGCGGTTCGGGACCCGCGTCCTGGACCGTTTCCTGGACTGCTGCTAGGCCCGGACCGCCCGAGGCCGGGCCGCCGCGGCCGCGACCAGCGCGCCCGCTTTTCCTCCCGCCACCCTGAGCTTCCACATACGTAAGCACTCTCAGTGATGCTAAGGTAACTCTCCGTGCTGCAGGGTGCTGTGCTGGCGGCCCTGTCCACGGATACCTCTCAGTCGACCGCCAGGCGGAAACAGGAGCAACGATATGAAGAAGGCACGCTGGATCTCAGCCGCTATCAGCACCGCGGTGCTCACCGCCGGGTTCGTGCTGCCGGCCGGCGCGGCGTTTGCTGACGGCCCGAGCGGCAACGGCAACGCGGGAGTGCTGTCGCTGCTGTCGGGCAACAACGTGAACGCGCCGCTGAGCGCGCCGGTCGACGTCTGCGGCGTCGCGGTGGCCCTGCTGGGCGGGGCGAACGCCGGTTGTGAGGGCGGCGCGGCCAGCAACACCGTCATCGGGGACGACGCCACGGGCGGCAGCGGCAACGGCAACGCGGGCGTCATCTCCGCCGGTTCCGGCAACAACGTGAACGCCCCGGTCAGCATCCCGGTGAGCGTGTGCGGGGTGGCGGGATCGGTGGCTGGCTTCGCCAACGCCCACTGCAAGGGCGGCGCGGCCAGCAACACCGTCATCAACGGCGGCAACGGCGGCAGCGGCAACGGCAACGCGGGCACCGCCGCCATCGGCTCGGGCAACAACGTGAACGCTCCGGTCAGCGCGCCGGTGAGCGTGTGCGGTATCGCGGTGGGCGTGCTCGGCTTCTCCGACGCCGGCTGCCAGGGCGGCTCGTTCAGCAACACCATCATTAACCCGTAGCGATACGGCGGCCGCCTAGCACGGTAAAGCACCGTAAAATCCCGCAAGGCCCGGTCCCTGGCAATGCCAGGGACCGGGCATTGTTTTTGCATATGACGAAATCCGGCGGCATCGGCCCAGGTCCGCGACATGCGGGGCATTTTCGCGTGTCATTGCCACAACCCCGCAGACTGCATAATTCCGGCACCGGCAAAGAACGTTCCCGGCCACGGCCGGCGCTTATACCGAGGTCAGCGCTAACCCGCCAATCGGGGCATTGACACCGTGGCTTTAAATTCCCAGACTTTCGCGCCCTGAGTACTCCTAGTGATGCTATGGTAACTCCCTGTACTCAACGGGGGACCGGGTGACGGCCCCCTCACGTACCGGAATCTCTCATCAATCAAGCAAGGAGTACCCATGCGTCCATGGGCTCGCTGGACGGCGAGGATGGCGCTGGCGGCCGTCGTCTCCGCGGCCGCCGGGGGCGGCCTGTCCGGCATGGCCTTCGCCGGGACCGGCGGCGGGAGCCCGGCCGGCACCAGCCAGCCGGGCGGCAGCGGCCTGCTCGGGTCGCTGGGCGTCCCGTACGACGTCTGCGGTGACGCCAGCGCGCTGCTCGGCGTCGCGGTGGTGGGCTGCCGCAACGGGACCGCCGCCGCCTTCGCCGCGACCCGTGGCTCGGGCGGCGCCGCCGGCTCCGGCCGGAGCGCGAGCGGGCGGGGTGCGGATAAAGCCTCGGCCGCAACGGCCGGAGCCAGTCCGCGCGGGGCGAAGACCGGCGACCGGGGGACCAGCCCGGCCAGCACCGTGTTCTCGGGGGCCGCCGTGTCCGGGCCGGACTCGTCCGCGCTCCGGCAGACCTTCGGTGACACGCTCAACGCGCCTGGCCTGGGCGCGGGTACCACCAATAACCCCGCTGCCGCCCAGCAGGCCGGCCTGAGCACCCTGCCGGGCCCGGCCGACCTGCCGTCCCTGAACGGGCCGACCACCGTGTCGGCCGGTCGCGGGACACCGGGCGGCAGCACGCTCATGCCGGGCAGCGCCCTCAGCGCGGCGGACGTCGCGGGCATGAGCAGTGATTCCTTCGCGGCCCTCGCCATCGGCGCCCTGCTCGCCGGCGCGGCCGCACTGAAGATAGCCAGCCGTCGCGCACGCGACCGCAAGGCCGGAATTGGAGCAGCACTATGAACAAGGCACGTTGGGTTTCAGCCGCGGCCGGCACTGCGGTGCTCGTCGCGGGGTTCGCGTTGCCGGCGGCCGCGGCGTTCGCCGACGGCGGCGGCAACGGCAACAGCGGCGTGTTGTCCGTCCTGTCGGGCAACGATGTGAACGCCCCGGTGAGCTTGCCGGTGGACGTCTGCGGTGTCGCGGTGTCCCTGCTGGGCGGCGCGAACGCCGGTTGCGCCGGCGGTGCCGCCAGCAACACCGTGGTCGGCAACGGCGGCGGCTCGGGTGGCGGCAACGGCAACGCGGGCGTCGTCTCGGCCGGTTCGGGTAACACCGTGAACCTGCCGGTGAGCGCGCCGGTGAGCGTCTGCGGCGTCTCGGGGGCCGCGGCAGGCTTCGCCAACTCCGGCTGCAAGGGCGGCTCCGCCAGCAACACCGTGATCGGCGGCGGGAACGGCGGCGGCGGCAACGGCAACTCCGGCGGCATCTCGGCGCTGTCCGGCAACACGGTCAACGCGCCGATCAGCGCCCCGGCCGACGTCTGCGGCATCGCGGTCGCGCTGCTCGGCTTCTCCAACGCCAGCTGCGTCGGCGGCGCGGCCAGCAACACCGTGATCCACGGCGGGGGGAACGGCGGCGGCGGCAACGGCAACTCCGGCAGCATCTCGGCGCTGTCCGGCAACACGCTCAACGCCCCGGTCAGCGTGCCGGTGAGCGTGTGCGGCGTGGCCGGTTCCGTCGCCGGTTTCGCCAACGCCAAGTGCAAGGGCGGGGCGGCCAGCAACACCGTCATCGGCGGCAGCGGCGGCTCCGGGAACGGCAACTCCGGCGGCCTGTCGCTGCTGTCGGGCAACAACGTGAACACCCCGGTCAGCGCGCCGGTGAGCGTGTGCGGCATCGCGGTCGGCGTGCTCGGCTTCTCCAACGCCAGCTGCCGCGGCGGCTCGTTCTCGAACGTGACCCCCCCGCCGAACGGCGGCGGCCAGCCGACCCCGTGCCCGACCCCGCCGCCGACGTGCAAGTGCACGCCGCCGCCCAGCACCCCGCCGAGCACCCCGCCGAGCACTCCGCCCGGCACGCCGCCCGGCACGCCGCCGGGCACCCCGCCGGGCACCCCGCCTGGCACCCCGCCGGGGACCCCGCCCGGCACGCCGCCCGGCACCCCGCCCGGTAACCAGGGCGGCGGGACCACCACCACGGTGCCCGGCACGCTGCCCATCACCGGCGCGAACATCGTGGGCATGGCGGTCGCCGCGGTCGGCGCCCTGGGCATCGGCGGCGCCTCGCTGGTGATCGCCCGCCGTCGCCGCAACAGCGGGGTCTGATAAGTCCTCGCCCGCGGAAAATACCGTGCGCGGCTCCCCTCCGCCGGGGAGCCGCGCACAGCCATGTCCGGACGGCTGAGAATCCGCCCCGTCGCGGGTTGAGTTCAGAATGTGCGGACTGGGCGTATGATTCGCCTTCGGAGGGTAGCCTTCCTGCTGCCGTCGGCGTTGAGCCGGAGCCTGGACAATTCCCAGTCCCCGTATTCGGCGTAGTCGGCCAGGATCCGCCGGGCGGAGTCGCGAGCGTCTCGGGACGTTCCGCGCGGCAGGTACACGACGAGGTAGGCATACTCGGCCATCGGTCCTATTGTGCTTAAGTTCACCGGTGATTCAACCCGTGGTGGCATAGTGTGCCTCTCGGTCCGGGGAGCCGAGGGAACACACTGACCCGGGCCGGCGGTTATTTCTGAAGGGATTACAGGACGGGAAGAGCGTGCCAGCAAGGAAAGCGACGGCGACGGCGAAGACGGGAACGACCGCAAGAGCAACCAGCAACGGGGCCACCAAGCTGGTGATCGTCGAGTCTCCGTCAAAGGCCAGGACCATAGCCGGGTACCTGGGACCGGGTTACGTGGTCGAGTCCAGCGTGGGCCACATCAGGGACATGCCCGACCGCGCCGCCGAGATCCCGGCCAAGTACCGCGGCGAGCCGTGGGCCCGGCTCGGCGTCAACGTGGACGAGGACTTCGAGCCGCTCTACGTCGTGCACAGCGACAAGAAGCAGCAGGTGGCCAAGCTCAAGAGCCTGCTCAAGGACGCCGACGAACTCCTGCTCGCCACCGATGAAGACCGCGAGGGCGAGGCCATCGCCTGGCACCTGCTCGAGGAACTCAAGCCCAAGGTCCCGCACAGCCGGATGGTCTTCCACGAGATCACCCCGGAGGCGATCGCCCGCGCCATCGCCAACCCGCGCCAGGTCAACGAGGGCCTGGTCGACGCCTACCAGGCGCGCCGCGTGCTGGACCGGCTGTACGGGTACGAGGTCTCGCCGGTGCTGTGGAAGAAGGTCATGCCCAAGCTGTCCGCCGGGCGCGTGCAGTCGGTGGCGACCCGCCTGGTCGTCGACCGGGAGCGCGAGCGGATCGCCTTCCGGGCGGCCAGCTACTCCGACCTCGAGGCCGAGTTCGCGACGAAGGAGCACGGCAAGCCGGACGCCGAGGAGCCGACCAGCTTCACCGCCAGCCTGGTCGCCGTCGACGGCCGCCGGGTGGCCCAGGGCCGCGACTTCACCTCGGTCGGCCAGCTGAAGAGCACCGACGTCCTGCACCTGGACGCCGCCGCCGCGGCCGCCCTGGCCGGACGCCTGCAGACGGCCAGCTTCGGCGTCTCCAGCGTGGAGCGCAAGCCCTACAAGCGCTCGCCGTACGCGCCGTTCCGCACCACCACGCTGCAGCAGGAGGCCTCGCGCAAGCTCGGCTTCTCGGCCAAGCACACCATGTCGGTGGCGCAGCGGCTGTACGAGAACGGCTACATCACCTATATGCGCACCGACTCGGTGACGCTGTCCCAGACCGCGATCACCGCGGCCCGCAAG
>Ga0070735_10002055_pt1 | contig 18555 bp, 16 predicted proteins | sample Coa_R1_FD_66443 | JGI IMG/M metagenome (GOLD analysis project Ga0070735, IMG submission 66443) | Surface soil microbial communities from Centralia Pennsylvania, which are recovering from an underground coalmine fire - Coalmine... | ecosystem: Environmental > Terrestrial > Soil > Unclassified ... | reverse complement strand
AATGCCTTGCTGCAACGTGGCGCGCCGCTTCGAAGTTCCACCTGCCGCCGGTTCTACCGCGCCGTACGTCAATGCTTTTAGCGAGACCCCGCGCTTCACCAGTTTCTGCTGCAGCACGTCGTTGACCGCCTTCAATTTGTACTCGTCGGCCGAGTGCAGCACGATGGCGTCTTTTTCCAGTTCGATATTCGACTTCGAATCTTTCAGGTCGAAGCGGGTATGGATCTCCTTTAACGCCTGCTGGATGGCGTTGGAAACCTCCTGCAGATCCACCTTGCTTACGACATCGAAGCTGTTATCGGGCATACATTTCTAATCTTTCTGAAATAAAAGGAATGTTTCACTGAGAGTAACAGAATCTACGGGTTAACGCGTGGGAACTTTGCTTTCAACCGTTTCAGATATTTTGAAAAAATTGTAGAAATTCCGAGCGGTCTGCTCACCGATATCTTCCATCGACAACCCTCGTAATTCTCCCAACTTGCGGGCAGTTTCTTTCACGAACGAGGGCTCATTGCGTTTTCCACGGTAGGGCACCGGTGCGAGGTAGGGGCAATCGGTTTCGATGAACATGCGATCCAGCGGGACGTCAAGAGCGGCGTCCCGGATCTGTTGGGCCCTCGGAAAGGTTACGTTGCCGGCGAAGGAGATCATGAATCCCATGTCGAGCGCCCGCCTCGCCTGCGGCCACGTTCCGGTAAAGCAGTGAAGAACTCCGCCAATGCCATTAGGCGCCCATTGATCGTGGATCATCTGCAGGCAATCGTCCCAGGCGTTCTCGCTGTTGTCTGAGGGACGGCAGTGGATGACGATCGGCAACTTCGCCGCGGCCGCCAGTTCCATTTGCCGGGAGAAGACCTGCTTCTGCGTGTCGCGCGGCGAATGATCGTAAAAGTAGTCGAGGCCAATTTCACCCCAGGCGATAACCTTGGGATGCCGCGCCAGGCGCTCCATTTCGGCATAGGCATGGTCGGAGGCCAGCCGAGCCTCGTGTGGATGAATTCCAATCGTCGCGTACAAAAATGGATACATCTCCGCGAGCTTAATCCCGGCGTCCAGCGTCGGAGGGCCGTCGCCGTTGCCGATTGCGACCATCGTGCGGACTCCCGACTCCCGAGCGCGGGCGATGACTTCCTTTCGGTCGGAGTCGAATTGCGTTCCATCCAGATGGGCGTGGGAATCGACAAACATTGTGGCTAGTCTACAACGTTGGCGCGGGTGAGAGACGAGCCTGGAGAGTTGGCATGGTTCTAGTACCGTTTCACGCGCGGCATTTCTACGGTTTTCGCTCTATCTAATATTTTCCCTTTTGATTCAAAAATATTCGCAGTGTGCGTTCGCGAAAGGTAAGCCCAGCGACGAAATACGGGAGTTTTTCAGGTGGCCATTGGCGTGCAAAGAGTGGAGCTAAGGGCCACAATGCGGTATCTGAATCCGAATCCAGTTATCGTCGCCTCTCCTCCATCTTCAAAGTCTGTTACTCCCGTAATCCTGGCGATTGTTGTGTTATTTCCGTTTTCGCTGGCATTTGCCCAGCAAAACAATCAAAGTGCCGGAGCGGATCTGCTCGCGTTTATTGTCCAGGGAATGGAGAAAGCGCAATCGGGCATTCAGCTTCCGGTGCGCATTACGCGCGAGTATCAGGTTGGTTCTGCCAATGATCTTTCGGATGTAGTGGCGGCGGTCGATTTTACTCCGCCGGGCCGCTACGTGATCGAGAAGCATGATGGCAGCGGCAGGGCGGAACAGGTTGTGAAACGGCTGCTGCAGCACGAAATTGAAGTTCAAGGATCGGTTCAGAAATCGCAATCCAAGGCATTCACGAACGACAACTATGTTTTTGGCTACATCACAACCGGAATGCTCGATGGCCATGTTTGTTACGTCCTGCAGATCACGCCGAAGCGGCAGCAGGTGGAACTGGTTTCGGGCCGGGCGTGGATCGATCAGCAGTCGTTTCTGATTCGGCGCATCGAAGGCACACTGGCGAAGTCGCCGTCATGGTGGGTCCGGAGCGTCCACGTCACCGTCACTTTCAACAATTTTCACGAGGGATGGGCCCAGACCAGCATGAAGGCAGTTGCCGATATTCGTTGCCTGGGCGAGCGCGAGATGACCTCCCAGACTCTGAGCATTGAAACCCCGCCTCTCGCGGCGCAGAACGCGACCCAAACTATGGATCGCGGGGACGACGGCCAGGCCGCCCAGTAACCGCGCGAATCCCCACTCGTTCGATCAGCGCGTCTTCATCATTCGCAGGATGGCCAGCCGCTCCAGCGTCTGTTTAGGAGGATCATTGCTCACCGAGTAGTAGGCGAGCATTTGTTCTTTTAGAGATGCTGGGATGATTCTCGACGGGCGTGACGTCAGCCGCCTCAGCAGTTCGTCATGCGTCTGGTCGGCCAACGCATAATCGCCTAACCTCACCTTCGCGCCGGTGTCGAGATCGAGATTAGCGAGTTCCGCTGGTGAATTTGGATTCGCGGCCAACTTGTCGACTGCTTCGCGAAAAACATCAACGGTATGGTTCAAACTGCGTATGTAGCGGTCTTCGGTGGCAGTGGTCGGAATTTTGATCGCCAAATCTGAGGCGGCGCCGATTTTCGGTACGAGAAACACGAGCACTGCGAGCAGATGCGCCTTGAAGCCGGGGCCGTGATATGTGTGCTTCCACTTGCCGCGATCGTAATTCGTTTGCGCAATACGCTGGTTGAAGAGGTGGAAGGCATCATCATCCGGATGTGGAGGGAACTGGTGCCGATGCAGCACCACCTCCGCCTCGGCAAACGCAGGAATGAATCTGCGAACGCTGGTCCGATAGCTGCGAAGCGCCGGGTGCGCGCGACCCAATATTTCGTGAATATCGAATCCATAGGTGTTGACGAAGGCGGCTTCCAGAAACTTCCTGGGAACTTTGAAGCCGATGAATTCCAGATAGGTCGGAGGAGCGAACTTGGTGTCGGTGAGTTCGTCGATGTCGAAGGCAAACTCGGTTCGAATGTGGCCGTGGGGGCTTTCGCCATAGGTCACGGACTTGCCGAACTTCTCTTCTAGCTTCGGAAACTCGATCGCAGTTGCGGGATTGATTGCCTGGGAGTGTCCGATGGAGTCGCCCAGATAGTGAGACAACGCTCCGATGGCGAACGCGAGTTCATCGATGGTGCGGGCATTCTTGAACATCCAATCGATGAAGTCACCGGTGCGCACGTAGTGCGTGAGGTTGCTGAAGAATTTCTTCCCGAAGGGGTAGTAGCCCATGTCCTGGATCGCGCAGCCGCCATAGGCATAGGCATGGGCTTCGCGGAGTTGCTCCGGCGTGGCATTCGGAAATCGCTGCAGAAGTAGAGGCCGGATCGAACCGTTCCATGCCAGATCGATCACCTCTTCATGCGTCAGGACGGAATATGCGGAGCTATGGAGCGCGTAGAGCGCGACCAGCAACAGCAGGCAGGCTTTACGGGCTATCGACCCGTGTGATGGTTTCATGATCGGCTTGCGCACGCGTCAGCTTTGATGCTCCTGCACGTGCGGGAGGAGACGTGACATTTGACTCAGAAGCGGAACCGTATCCGGACGGTGGAGTGGCAAGCCATCCATGATTCACTGTAGGCGAGCCGAAATCGAGTTCAGGAGCCAAAGCGCGAGTTTTGCAACTCTATTTTCCGGCGGAAGCCAGCGCGCGTCCGTAGGTGGATAACAACTGCTTCCGCATATCGGCTGCCTTGGAACGGTCGGGACACTCAACCGGCGACTGCTGGCATTGCTTGATCGATTCTTCCAGGCTGCGGAGGAATTTCTTGCAAGGTTCGCAGCCCTCCAGGTGCGCTTCGATCTCTTCGCAGGAAAAATCGTCGAGTTCGCCGTCGAGGTAATCGGAGAGCCCGGCAAACATGCTGCGGCAGCGGCGCGTTCGTGAAGCCTCGGAGGATTGGCGATGCTTATCGGCCGCCGGCTGTTTTTCGCGCGCCTTTGAAAGTTCTCTTCGCACGAATAACCGGGCGCGATGCAGACGAACGCGGACGGTCGCCGGACGCAAGCCGGTGATCTCTCCGACTTCGTCGTCGGTGAATCCCTCCATATCGCGAAGCACAAGGATGATGCGGTAGTGAGGAGGGAGATTGCGAACGGCTTCCCGGATGCGGTGCCCCTCCTGTCCGCGGATCGCGGCGCTCTCGGGATTGATTTCAGGAACAGATTCGAGTTGTTCGAATTCCTGACGATCGGGCATCAGCTCATCGAGCGAGAGGTCTTCTTTCGGGGCGAACTTGCTCTTGCGGCGGCTCATCAGGCAGCGGTTCTTGGCGACTTTATAAAGCCAGGTGCCGAGAGCTTTCGGATTATCGAACTTCGGAAGGTAGGGAATCGCCTTCATCAGGACTTCCTGCATGGTATCTTCGGCATCCTGGCGTTGGCCGCAGACGCGCATGCCGAAGGCGAATACGGACTGTTGCAGTAATGCAAGGGCCTTTTCGAGAGCTTTGCGGTCGCCCTGCTTCAGCAAAGGGATGGCTTGTTCGATGTCAGATCGCACGTTTTCTCGCTCGTATGAAAAGTGATCTATATGAATGTATAATTATATAGTTAAACAACCATGATTCATGACCGCATGATCGAAGTCGTCGCTCGCCGCTTTCAGGTGCTGGGAGAACCGTGCCGCCTGCGAATTCTGCAGCAGTTGCAGCTCGGCCCGAAAACGGTGGGACAAATCGTCAGCCAGTTGGATGGAACCCAGCCCAACGTTTCCAAGCACCTGCAGATTCTATTCGATGCCGGGCTGGTCGGGCGCGAGCGCGAGGGCAACAGCATCTTTTATAGCATCGCAGATCCCATGGTGTTCAAGCTCTGCGAACTGGTCTGCCGCAGCACGGCGCGACGGGCTGCACGTGTGCAGCGGATTGCGAGCTTCAGAGGTTCTCGCATCGGCACTCGACGGGCAGGGGCCTCGTCAATCAGGGGAGAGAACTAGATGCCGGACTGGATTTGGTTTGTCGTGGTGATTGTTGCGTATCTATTCCTGACGCAGTGGCTGCTCCCCAAGCTGGGAGTGCCAACTTGAGCAGCGAATTCCTGTTCCGTCGAGTCTCGACGGAGAACACCGCCCGACCGCGATAGTACGAAGTGAACATGCGGTTGAAGCGTAGGTAACTGTCGTCTCTACCGTCGAGTGAAGAAAACTTTGCTCCGCAATCGCCGCTAGTCCTTGTCCAGGTATTCCTCGGGAACGTCGTCTTCGGGGAATTCGCGGGTGCGAACTTCCTGCTCGTCGGCGTTGTCAGCTTCTTCAACTCCTTCGACGACGCCGGCTTCGAACGTATTCCCCTCGTCAATCAGTTCGCCGACGCTTTCCGAATCGGCGGTTTCGGCGGTAGAGAGGCCCTGAGAATCGGAATCAGTGACCATTTGTTCACGCAGCGGCCGAGGGCTGGAAGACCTGCGTGATCGTGCCGGGGCCTTGCGACTCTTCTTCGGCCGGGAGACCTTGCGCGCGGATTTCTTCGCAACCGGACGCAGGGTGCGCGTCTTTTTTGCGACGGCCTTCTTCGTCTTCTTCGCTTTTTTCTTTGCTTTCTTTCTGGCAGCCATGCCGCTAAGTCTACCACCGGTGGCCGCCACGGAATACCGGAGCGCACCTTTGAAAGACAATCTTTCGCGTAAACTTTTCTATTCTGTTCCGGGAGGATCCTTCATGCCTTCTCTTAAGATTTCCGCGGCTCTCAAGAAGCGCGCGAGCCGGATCAAGGTGCTGCTCATGGATGTCGATGGCACCATGACCGACGGCAGCGTCACGCTGCTTTCCCAGACGGACGGCACTGCTCTGGAAATCAAGACGTTCGACGCGCACGACGGACAGGGATTAACGCTGGCCCAGACGGCGGGCCTGCGGACCGGCTGCATCACAGGCCGCGAGAGTGCCGCGCTGCTCCGCCGCGCCTACGAGATGAAGATGGAATTCATCTATATGAAGCAGCCGCTGAAGGTCCCGGCTTATGAAGACATTCTGCGAAAGGCCGGGGTTTCCGATGCGGAAGTGGCATTCGTGGGAGATGATCTGCCGGATATTCCTCTGTTGCGCCGGGCAGGTCTCGCGGTCGCGGTCGGAGATGCAGTGCCGGAGGTAAAAGAAATCGCGCACTATACGACGAAGGTGATGGCCGGGCACGGAGCGATCCGCGAGGCGGTGGAAGTCATCCTCAAATCGAAAGGCATTTGGGATGAGATGATCGACAAGGCGCGCGCGTGATCTGACTTCAACACCTATCCCCAGCGCGGATGCTCGTCGAGGCTGATGCCCAGCGCAGTTTTGCCGATGACTTCGTGGGTGAGAAAAGCATTGGCTGGATGAATTCGGCCGAGGCGCGCATCACGCAGTAGCCGCTCGTATCCGGCAGATCGGAATATTCCCGCGCCACCGGCAACGTCGAGGCCAAGATCGACAACGCGCCACGATCCCTCGACTGCGTGATATTTGGCGGCGAAGATTTTTGACGGCCATTCCGCGCCATGGTCGACACCGTTCGACCAATCGTCGGCAATTCGATCGAGATGCGCGCCGATGGATTCCAGTTCGATCACCATCTCCGCGATCGAGTGCTGCACTTCCGGGTGGTAGGCCATCGTGCGCGTGACGGCAATCGAGTGCTTGGTTTTGACTGAATTGACGCATCGATCCAAGGCACGCTTGGCGAGGCCGTAATAGACGTTTCCAAATCCCATCAGCCCCCAGGCGAACAGCGAAACAACGAAGGCGTCAATCCCCGCGGCCCCCGGCGGCAGGACGCGCACGATATAACGGTCGGGGATAAATGCGTCTTCCAGAATCGTGTCGTCACTGCGCGTGGCGCGCATGCCGAGGACATCCCACGTTTCCTTAATGATGTAGCCTGAACTGTCGCGGGGCAGGAAGGCATGCACAATCTTGGGCTGGTTGGGATCGCTCGTATCCATTCCGTGCAGACCAAGGCGAGTCCAGACGGGGGTCAGGCTGCCGAACTGCTTGCGGCCGGAGAACCGGTAGCCGCCCTCGACGCGTTCCGCCTTGCTGGTGGAAAGAAGTATGGGGACATCGTTGCCGCTTTCCGCGTGTCCGGCCGCGAAGATTTCTCCGGCGGCAGCCTCGCGCAGCAACCATTCCAGGGAATTGTCGCCGCGACGCCAGAGATCGGCAGCCACGCCGAGCCAGTACACGTGCATGTTCACGGCCAACGCAGTTGCCGGGGCGTAATAGGCAAGCCTGCGCTGTTCGCGGCACATTTGGCCCAGCGTGAAGCCCGCGCCGCCGAACTTCTCCGGAACCGGCAGCGTGAGATATTTGGCCGCGCGAAGTTCCTCGAAATCCTGATCGAAGAAGCGGTTTTCGCGATCGTAGGTGGCGGCGCGAGAATCGAAGCGCTCCAGCATTTCCTGGGTGAGTACGGATTCACTAGACTGATTCGGAGCATCCGCGCGAGTGGGTACTGCGGAATCTGGAACGGCAAGAGTCGTCGTATCAGACAGTGCTGTCATCAGATTTCCCCCTAGGCAATTCAGTTCCCGGTATTCTACCCGGGAATCCGGCTGAGCAACCGTTTTTCGGACGGCGCTCAGCCGCGAATTCGTTTATGGACGTGCTTCATAAACGATGTTGAAAGGAGTCTCGGTGGCCCGGCGGAAGCGGCTGAAACCGGCTGCCGACGTGACTTCCCGAATCCGTTTCTCGCCCGCCTGCGCGCCGAGGCAGAGAGCTACCTCCTGCGACCGCGAACACGGCGTACACAGCAGCGTCGAGAACGAGTAATACATGCGACCGAGAGGATTGAGGTTGTCCTTCAAGTCGTCGTTCGCAAACGGCTCGACGATCATCCACGTGCCATCGTTGGCGAGCGATTGGCGGACGTGCCGGGCCGCGCCGACCGGATCGCCCATGTCATGCAGGCAATCGAAGACTGCGACGAAGTCGTAGTCCTTGCCGGGATAGTCCTTCGCCTTCGACACTTCGAACGTCACGCGATCAGTCAGGCCCTGCCTCTTGGCAGATTCACGCGCTCCTTCGATGGACTTGTCGTGATAGTCGAATCCAAAGAATTGTGACTTCGGAAACGCCTTTGCCATGAGAAGAGTCGAAGCTCCCTTGCCGCAGCCGACGTCGGCGACGCGAGCTCCCGCCTCGAGCTTCGCCTTCACGTCGGTGAGAGACGGTATCCAAGAACTGGCCAGGTTGGCCGCGTAGCCGGGTCGAAAGAAGGTCTCACAGCCGTGGAAAACGCCGTCGTCGTGCTCGTGCCAGCCCATTCCGGCTCCAGTGCGGAATGATTCGGCAATTCGCGGGACGGCGGCCAAGGATCCGAGTGCCAGTTCGAAAGCGCCGGGCAAGTAGGCCGGGCTGTCTTCCTGCGCGAGGGTGAAGGACTGCTCTTCGCTCAGGCTGAACTTCTTCGCTTTCTCGTCGTACGTGATGTATCCGCCGGCCGCCTGGGAAGCGAGCCACTCGCGCAGATAGCGCTCGTCGGTGCCAGTTTTGGCGGCCAGTTCCGCGGGACTCATCGGTCCCGTAGCAAGAGCCTTGTAGAGGCCGAGTTTCTCGCCGATCACTACCATTCCCGCGTGTACGGAAGCGCCGAGATCGGTGACGAATTGCCCAATGAATGCGTGCAGCTTGTTCATGTCGAGGACGGGGGCGTGTACTGTGCTCATATTTCGTATCTCCTTGATTCTGGGACGGATCGTGTCCGCTCCTGAAATTTGTGGCGGCTTCTTTCGCCACAGCGGCTTTGTTAGAATCCGCACTATGCATGGCCTTCGCGTTGCGGAAGGCCTTTGATCTGTGCTGTTCTCGCCTGCTGTGGTCAAAATAGCGACCTTGGGGACGTGGCGTAACGAAGTAACGCCAAAGAAACGCCAAAAATTCTGGGAATATGGTTTCGGGCAGCGCGGGGAGGCGCTGAGCAACGACCCCTTCGAACTATTTTTTCGGCGAATTCACGCTTGACTTGGCGCGCGGCTGCCTGCTGCGCGCCGGAGAAGAGGTCAAGCTGCGGCCGAAGGTATATGAAGCCCTCAAATACCTGGTCGAAAACCCCGGCCGCCTGATTGGCAAACAGGAGCTGATTCAGGCGGTATGGCCGGACAGCTTTGTGACGGACGATTCCCTCGTACAATGCACGGTCGAACTGCGGCGAGCCCTCGACGACCGGGACCAGCACATGCTCAAGACGGTGCCGCGCCGTGGATACATTTTCGCAGCCCGGGTTACGCAGGCGCCGCCGAAGCCGGATTTCCCGCCTTATGTCGGCCTTGAATCGGAGGAGACCGCGGGTGTTGCCGCTGCGAAAAGCGAGAGGAAGCTGGTTGATCTGCCGACTCCGCGCACGTCGCTGATTGGCCGCGAGAGGGAAGTGGCGGACGCTGTTCAGTTCCTCAGTCAGCCCGACGTCCGCCTTTTAACCCTTACCGGTGCGGGGGGTGCAGGAAAGACGCGGTTGGCAATCGCAGTTGCCACAGCAACGGCTGCCAAGTTTACTGCCGGAGTTCAGTTTGTCGCGCTGGCATCGATCACGAATGCGGATCTGGTCGCGACCGCGCTCGCCAAACCGCTCGATCTCCAGCTGAATGCGAATCGGACTATCTCGCAGCTGCTAGGCGATTACTTGCGCGATTCCGGGCCATTCTTGTTTGTGCTCGACAATTTCGAGCAGGTATTGCGGGCCGCAACGATGGTGGCGGAAATTCTGGCGGCCTGTCCGAATGTCAAGGTGCTTGTGACCAGCCGCGCGTGCCTGCGGATTTATGGAGAGCAAGAGTTTCCAGTTGCGCCGTTGGAGCAGAGTTCTGCCGTGCAGTTGTTCGTGCAGCGCGCAACGGCGGTTCGTCCGAATTTCGCGATGACTCCGGAGAACTCCGGCGCCATTCAGGAAATCTGCACACGGTTGGACGGACTGCCGCTCGCGATCGAACTCGCCGCGGCCCGAACGAAGCTGCTATCGCCCAAGGCGATTCTCGATCGGCTGGAAAGCCGGCTGCAACTGCTTACCGGCGGCGCACTCGACCTGCCCGAACGCCAACAGACCCTCCGCAACACGATCGATTGGAGCCACGGGTTGCTGAATGAAGCCGAGCAGAAGCTGTTCCGCCGCTTTTCTGCTTTTGTAGGCGGCTGCACTTTGGAGGCTGCGGAAGCCGTCTGCAATACCAGCCTCGATCTGGGCATCGATCTTTTCGAAGGGCTGTCGTCGCTAGTCGACAAGAATCTCATCCAGCGAATGGATGTGCTTGATTCCGAGACTCGTTTCACCATGCTGGAAACGATCCGCGAATACGCGCTGGAACGCCTGGCGTCCAGTGGGGAAGAAGCGGCGACGCGGCGCGCGCACGCAGCTTATTGCCTGGTTTTGTCGGAGGAAGGGAATCCCGAATTGAATTCGGCGGATCGCGCAACCTGGCTGGCGCGCTGCGATCTTGAAATCGACAACTTTCGTTCCGCCCTCGACTGGCTTTTCAGCACGAAGGATCTCGATTGGGCCTTGCGCATTTGTACGGCCTTGTTTCGATTTTGGGAGATGCGTGAACACCTGACGGAAGGTCGCGTGCGGCTCGAAACGGTCGTTCAGCTTGCCGGTACCGGATACGTCAGGGAGCGCGCGAACATTAATGTCTTTCTCGGGGCGCTGGCAACACCGCAGGGAGATTTTGCAGCGGCCAAAGCGTTTATCGAGAAAAGCCTCACCTTATACGAACAGTTGAATGACCAATGGGGAATCGCTTCGTCTCTGAATGCCGCAGGTATTTCAGCGCGGGACCGAGGCGACTACGAAACGGCACAGCGTCATTTCGAACGCAGCCTCGTCTGCTGGCGCAGATTGTCGGATCAAGTGGCGACCGCACGATGCCTGCACAATCTGGCGAACGTCGCAAAATTCCGCGGCGATGATGCGCGCGCGCAAAGCGCGCTGCGCGAAGCGACCGAAATTTTTGAACGGATGCACGATCGCAGCGGCGCTGCCTGGTCCATTAATCAGCAGGGCGATATCGCGCGGGAGCAGGGAGACGTGGATGCGGCTAGCGCACACTATGAACGTGCCCTGAGCATCTTTCGCGATGCCGGTGACCGTTGGGGGTGCGGCCGGTCGCTGGCCGATCTGGGGTACATTTACTGCGAACAGGGGCGGTACGACGAGGCGCGCGATGCTTATCGGGAGGCGCTCCAAATATTCGCGGAACTGGGGCACAAGCGCGGCATCGCGCGGTCGCTGGAAGGTTGGGCCTGCCTGGCCGCGGCTCGGGGACTAAGCGAACGCGCGCTGAAACTCGCGGGAGCCGCGGAGCAATTGCGGCGGATCATCGGAGCACCATTGCAGAACGCGGAGCACGCGAAGCTTCAACAGAATCTTTCAGCAGCGTGGGATTCGCTCGGTACAGCAGAAGGAAAGCGTGCCTGGGCGGAAGGATCCGCGATGACGACCGAGAATGCGATTCAATATTCGCTCGAAGAATCGCCGTTGACTACTTGATTTTCAGAGGATCAACGAGCCTGCGGACGGCGGAAACGCGGTCTGCGGGGATGCCCGTGCGGCGGGCATGCTCCCGTATGCTGTTCTCATCCGGAGCGAGATACACGCAATAAACCTTGTCTTCCGTGACGTAACTGTGGAGCCACTGGATCTGCGGCCCCATGTCTTTCAACGTTTCGAGCGAACGAAGCGACACCTCGCGGATCTGATCTTCGGTGAGCGATCCGGCCCCCGGCATTTCGCGTTCGATGACGAACTGCGGCATGATTTCGAGCAGTGTACCACGGGGTAACAGTGACGAGTGTCACACTGGAAGGTGCGAGGCTGTAGTATATTGCGTGTCCGACCACTTGCAGAAACGTTTTTCTAGCGTGTCCCAGCCGTTGCCGCGTGGTTCGAGAACAGACGCCATTTTGCCGGAGGATCTTTCGTGGCTCTACATACAAGCGTGAAGAAGCAATCAAAAAAGCGGGTCGCAAAGAAGTCGAGTGTGAAGCCGTATCAGAATCGTGCGCTGTCTCCGGAGAAGCGGGTGAAGGACCTTCTCTCGCGCATGACGCTGGAAGAAAAAGCCGCGCAGATGCTCTGCATTTGGCAGAAGAAACCGCAGACGCTGGTTGATGCGGACGGCAATTTCGATTTGGCAAAAGCGAAGCAGGCCTTCAAAGACGGCCACGGGCTCGGGCAGGTTGGGCGTCCGAGCGACGCGGGCAAGGGCCTGAACGCCCGCAAAATGGCGGAGACGACGAACGCGATCCAGAAGTTTTTCATCGAGAACTCGCGGCTCGGAATTCCGGTGGTCTTTCACGAAGAGTGCCTGCACGGGCACGCGGCCGTGGATGGAACGAGCTATCCGCAGCCAATCGCGCTGGCGGCAACGTTCAATCCAGAACTGATCGAATCAATCTTCACCGCAACTGCGCTCGAAGCGCGCTCGCGTGGCGCTCATCAGGCGCTGACTCCGGTAGTCGACGTCGCTCGCGATCCGCGTTGGGGCCGCGTAGAAGAGACATATGGAGAAGATCCGTACCTCGTTTCACGCATGGGCATTTCGGCCGTGCGCGGGTTTCAGGGCGACGCCAAATTCCGCGACAAGACGCGCCTGATTGCTACCTTGAAGCACTTTGTCGGACACGGTCAGCCCGAGTCGGGCATGAACTGTGCTCCGGCGAATGTTTCTTTGCGCGTCCTGCGCGAGACTTTTCTTTTTTCCTTCAAGGAAGCAATCAACAAGGCCGGCGCCATCAGCGTGATGCCTTCCTACAACGAAGTCGATGGTGTTCCTTCTCACGCGAACAAGTGGCTGCTGCGGGACAAGCTTCGCAAGGAATTCGGCTTCAAGGGATACACGGTCTCCGATTATTTTGCGATCTGGGAACTCGGATATCGTCCCGACACGCACGGGCATTTCGTCGCGGCCGACAAGAAAGAGTCCACGCGGCTGGCGGTGGAAGCCGGTGTGAACATCGAACTGCCTGATCCCGATTGCTATCTTGAACTGGTCGATCTGGTGAAGAAGCGGGTGCTCAAGGAATCGCAACTGGATGATCTTGTCGCGCCCATGCTTCTCTGGAAGTTCAAGCTGGGGCTATTTGACGATCCTTATGTAGATCCGGACGTGGCCGATCAGGTTGTCGGACGCGCAGAGCATGTGAAGCTCGCTCGCCAATCGGCGCAAGAGGTCATTACGCTGCTGAAGAATGAAGGCGGGCTGGCGCCGCTTGATCTGAACAAGTTCAAGACGATTGCAGTGATTGGTCCTAATGCCGACCGTACGCTGCTTGGCGGCTACAGCGGCGTTCCCAAGCATGAGGTGCGAGGGCTGGAAGGGATCAAGGCGCGAGTTGGGAATCGCGCCAAGGTTCTTTACAGCGAAGGATGCAAGATCACGATCGGCGGCAACTGGAATCAGGACTCCGTTATTCCGAGCGATCCGGCTGAAGACCGCAAGCAGATCGCCGAGGCCGTCGAAGTCGCAAAGCAGGCCGACATTATTATTCTGGCGATTGGCGGAAACGAACAAACGTCGCGCGAAGCCTGGGGCCTGAATCATATGGGCGATCGCGCCAGTCTCGACTTGATCGGACGGCAGGAAGAACTGATCAAGGCGATGCTCGCAACAGGGAAGCCGGTGGTCGCGCTGCTTTATAACGGGCGGCCGCTCTCGATCAACTATCTCGTCCAGAATGTTCCGGTCATTTTCGAATGCTGGTATCTGGGGCAAGAGAATGGGCATGCTGTCGCCGATGTCTTGTTTGGCGACGTGAATCCCAGCGGCAGGCTGCCGATCACGTTTCCGCGCTCGGCGGGACATCTGCCCGTCTTCTACAACTACAAACCTTCAGCCCGTCGTGGATATCTCTTCGACGATGTCTCGCCGCTATACGCCTTCGGATACGGCCTGAGTTACACGACGTTTGCGATCCAGAATATCCGGCTCGAAAAGAAAACAATTCGCGCGAACGGCACTACTCGCGTGATCGTGGATGTGACCAACACCGGAAATCGCGAAGGCGCGGAGGTCGTGCAGATGTATATCCGCGACGTCGTCAGTTCGGTTACGCGGCCAGTCAAGGAGTTGAAAGGTTTCCAGAAAGTCGCGCTCGGTCCCGGCCAAAAGAGGACGGTCGGATTCGACATCACGCCGGACTCGCTCGCGTTCTACGACGTGAATATGGAATACGTCGTCGAGCCGGGAGAATTCTTCATTATGGTCGGCAATTCATCGCGCGACGAGGATCTGACCAAGATCACGCTCACGGTGACGAATTAGATCAGGTCTCATCACGAGGCTCTCATGATTCAGAAACTTTCCTTCGGTGAAAAGTTTGGATACGCTCTCGGCGACATGGCCGCCAACTTTGTTTTCCAGGCCATGCTGGCCCTGCAGTTGGACTTCTACACACACACTTTTGGCCTCACGGCAGCGCAGGCCGGAACGCTTTTCCTCGTCGTCGGGTTAGGAGTTGCTTGTTTCAATCCCGTGATGGGAGTGATTGCCGACCGGACCAAAAGCAAGTGGGGAAAATTCCGTCCATGGTTGCTGTGGACGGCGGTCCCGTTCGGCGTCATCAGCGTGCTGACGTTCACGACTCCGCAGCTGAGTATGGGCGGCAAGATCGTTTATGCGTGGGTTACATACATCCTGCTGCGCGTGATTTACACCGTCAACAACGTGCCATATGCATCGCTGACGGCGGTGATGACGCAGGATCCCGACGAGCGAACGAGCATCTCGTCGTATCGTCAGATCGCGGCGAACAGCGCCGGGTTCATCGTGCAGAGCCTTGCCGTTCCGCTCGTGGGCATTTTTGGGCGCGGCAACAGCGCCCGCGGCTATCAGCTGACGATGGGACTGCTATCGGTACTCAGCGTGATCTTCTTCATCATTTCGTTCTTCTCGACGAAAGAGCGCATCCAGCCGCCCCCGGAACAGAAGACTTCGCTGGGGCAGGATCTTTCGGACCTTCTCAGCAACCGGCCATGGATCGCGCTGTTTCTCGTTACCTTGTTTTATTTCAGCGCGATTGTGGTGCGGGGAAATGTCATGTTGCCCTACTTTCGATTTGTAGCCGGCAACGCGGACCTTTTCGCCTGGTTCAACGGATTCGGCCTCGCCGCGCTGCTTCTCGGTGTCGCCTTGTCGACTGCAGTTTCCGTGCGAGTGGGTAAACGTCAGTTGTTCATCTGGAGCATGATTCTGGCGGGGATTTTCAGCATGGTGCTGTATGTGATCTCACCGCACTCTACGAAGATCATCATCGGCACGGAGGTGCTTCGCCAGTTTTCTTTTGGGCTGTCCGGTCCGATCCTATGGGCAATGATGGGCGACGTCGCCGATTACGGCGAGTGGAAGCTCCGGCGGCGCGCTACTGGCGCAGTGACCGGCGGCATTGTTTTTGCATTATGGGCGGGGTTGGCTCTGGGTGGCGCGGTCGCAGGATGGTTGCTCTCGGCCTACGGACTCGTATCCAAGGCCGATGTACAGACCGCGTACACGCAGACCGGCATTGTTCTAACGGCGAGCATTTATGCCGGATTGTTTTTCCTGGCGGCCGCAGCTTGCCTGTTCTTCTATCCGTTGACCGGCGAGAAAAACCGGTCGATTGCCGACGATCTCGTAGAGCGGCGCAAGACAGCGCCAGCCGCCGCCGCTGCACAATGAGGAATCGTATGCCTAAATGTTTATCTGTCGTACTCGTTGCTCTTGCTCTGACGGTCCACCTCAGCGCGCAATCCGAGCAACCTACCCTGAAAGAGGCTTACAAGGGCTGCTTCCTCGTCGGTGCTGCGTTGAATCCCGCGGAGTTCACCGGAAAAGATCAGGCCGCGGACGCGATTATCAAGGCGCAGTTCAACACCATCAGTCCTGAGAATGTCTTGAAGTGGGAGGTGGTGCATCCCAAGCCGGGTGCTTACGACTTCGGGCCGGCGGATCAGTATGTCGAATTCGGACAGAAGAACCACATGTTCATCATCGGGCACAATCTCGTGTGGCATTCGCAGGTTCCCAAGTGGGTGTTTGAAGATGAAAAGGGCAATCCGATCGGCCGCGATGCTTTGCTCGAGCGCCTGCACGACCACATTCGTACGGTGGTTGGCCGCTACAAGGGACGCATCAACGGCTGGGACGTGGTGAACGAAGTTGTGGCCGACGATGGCACTCTGCGGCAGTCATCGTGGCTGAAAATCATCGGAGAGGATTACATTGCGCAGGCGTTCCGCTTCGCGCACGAGGCCGATCCGCAGGCCGAGCTTTATTACAACGACTATTCGCTCCAGAACGAGGCCAAGCGGAAAGGCGCGCTTGAACTGGTCAAGAAGCTGAAGGCTGAAGGTGTCCCGATCATTGGCGTTGGCCTGCAGGATCACGTCAATATGGATTGGCCGAGTGTCGACCAGATTGACGCGACGATCGGTGAATTCGGAAAGCTGGGCGTGAAGGTCATGATCACCGAACTCGACGTTGATGTGCTGCCCTCCGCCACGAAAAATCAGACTGCCGATGTGGCAATGCACTCTGCTGCCGATCCGAAACTTAATCCGTACCCGAACGGATTGCCGGAATCCGTTCAGCAGGCGTTGGCGAAACGCTACGCTGACCTGTTCGCCGCCTACGCGAAGCACTGCGGACTCGTCACGCGCGTGACGTTCTGGGGCGTGACCGACAAAGATTCATGGAAGAACAACTGGCCGATCCGGGGACGAACGAATTATCCGCTGCTCTTCGATCGCAACGATCAGCCAAAGCCGGCGTTCGAGGCCGTCATTCACGCCGCTCCAAAGTAGAAGGCATCCGATAGGAAGCCCTATACTGACGGAATGACCACCAGTCCTGCGGGCGAACGCTTCCAGACCGGCGCGGAGAAGTACGCTGCGTATCTGGAAACTCCCGAAGGCCGCTTGCGGACCGACTTGGCTTTTGCGAATGTGCAGGAATTCTTGCAGTCGCAGGCAGGGCATTCCTTAAATGCACTGGATATTGGGGGCGGGACGGGAGCAGTGGCTGTCCGCCTGGCGCGTCTGGGGCTGCACGTCACACTGGTGGAGCCTTCCCGCGAAATGCTCGACATCGCGGGGCGCGCATCGAAGCAAGCATCCGTTGAGGGCAAGATTGCTCTGAAGCACGGCGACGCTAATCAACTGCAAAACCTTTTCGATGCGCATTCCTTCGATGTCATTCTCTGCCATAACGTTCTGGAATACGTCGACGACGCCAATGCTGTCCTGCGCAATTTTGCCCGGCTGATGCGGGATTCGTCGAGTGTGCTCTCGGTTCTCGTGCGCAACCGTGCTGGAGAAGTATTGAAGTCGGCGATTCTTGGCGGCGATCTCGAGGATGCGGAAAAGAACCTCACCGCCGAGTCGGTCAAAGAAAATCTTTACGGAGGACGATCGCGGCTTTTTTCTCGAGATGCTCTGCTGGCGTCGTTGAAAGCCGCGTCGCTTGAGGCAATTGCGCTGCGCGGCGTGCGGAGTGTGTCGGATTACCTGCCCGCGAAGGTGAATCGCAACCACGACTATGACAGGATTTTCGAGTTGGAACGCGAACTGGGCAGACGTGCGGATTTTGCTGCCGTTGCCCGCTACATCCATTGCCTAGCTCGCTGCGTGAATATTGGGGAGGCTCGCGGGTGAGCGAAAGGCTGCCAGTTACAGTGTCGGCATCGGGGCAGGCCGATGTGCGGAACGGCATTTCTCTCGGCCTCGGATTGACGAACGAATGCAATTTGACGTGCTCTTTCTGCTACCGCGATCCCACTCGCGCGGATCGTCTTTCCCTGGATCAAGTGAAGGCTGTCATGGAACGCTTGCCCGTTCGCTCGGTGAATCTTGGCACCGGCGAAAATGGGATGCATCCGGACTTCAAGGCAATCCTTGGATATCTGCGATCGCGGCCCGTGAAGCTGACCATCACTTCCAACGGGCACAGCGTTGCCGTGTTGCAGGACGAGGAACTGCGCGCCTTTCACGACATCGAATTCTCTCTCGACTATCCGTTACGGGCGGAGCAGGACGCGCAGCGCGGGGCGGGGAACTGGAGCCTCATTCACCAACAGGCGGAACGGTGCGTCAGGCTGGGCATTCCGGTGACCGTTATCGCGGTAATGATGAAATCGAACTACCTGCGGTTGGCGGATGTGGCGCGGGTGGCCAGGAAGTTCGGCGCTCCGCTTCGAATTAATGTGTACCAATCCGTGCGGTCGGACATTTACGCGCTCAGCTACGAGGAGTACTGGGAGGGGTTCCGCCGGCTCTTCGCCGAGACGGATGTCATCGCGATCGGAGAGCCGCTGGTTCGAGCGATGGCGGGACTTCCGCCGCTGCACGCCGGTTGCGGTGTGAGCACTGTGCGGGTGACGCCGCGGGCCACGACCCAGCCATGCGTCTATTGGACGGGATCGGGAGAGCCGCTTTCGGATTTGATTTCCGCAGGCGTTGAAATTCTGGACTCAACGCCTTTTGAGCAGGCGCGGACGCTTCCGGAAGCGTGCCGCGGATGCGAGTTTCGCGAAACGTGCCACGGGGGATGCGCGGGACGGCGGCGCTTGCAGGGCGCACTGCTCGAGCC
>Ga0070735_10002054_pt1 | contig 18557 bp, 17 predicted proteins | sample Coa_R1_FD_66443 | JGI IMG/M metagenome (GOLD analysis project Ga0070735, IMG submission 66443) | Surface soil microbial communities from Centralia Pennsylvania, which are recovering from an underground coalmine fire - Coalmine... | ecosystem: Environmental > Terrestrial > Soil > Unclassified ... | reverse complement strand
AGCGAAATTCCTCTCCGGCGGCCAGTTTCCGATCCCGGTCGCCGGCAACTACGGGCAGGTGGGGATCGAATACAAGGACTTCGGTGTGGGCCTGGATTTCATACCCGTCGTGCTGTCGAACGACCATATCAACCTGAAGCTCAACATCAGCGTGAGCGAGCTGGTGGACACGACCTCTCTGGGTGTCAGTGTTGCCAACGCCGGCGCGACGTTCATCGTGCCTTCCCTCACCGCGCGCAGTGCCAGCGGCACGGTCGAGCTCGCGGACGGCCAGACGATCGGACTGGCAGGCCTGCTCAATGACAGCCTGCGCCAGTCGGTCAACAAATTCCCCGGGCTCGGCTCGGTGCCGGTGCTCGGGGCGCTGTTCCGCAGCCAGAGCTACCAGAAGGGCGATACCGAGCTGGTCATTCTCGTGACCCCTCACCTGGCCAAGCCGCTGCCCAAAGACCGGATCAAGCTGCCCACCGACAGCTTCGTCGAGCCGAGCGATGCGGACTTCTACTTCTGGGGCCGCATGCAGGGCAACACAAAACCGGCGGATCAGAAGCCGGCAGATCATCAGTAAACGGAGACATCGAATGCGAATCGCTCACCCGTATCTGTTGTTGTGCGCCCTCATTCTGAGCGGCTGTGAGAGCACCGCCATGGAAGAGAATTTGGGAAAGTCTGTGGCGCAGATGAAGCGCGAACAGACGAGCAACCCGGCGACCTTGACTGGCAGCCAGGACCGGGCCGTCGAGGGGATCGATCCTGAGGTCGCCACGCTCGCCATCGACTCGCTGCGCAAGGACGCTCCCGAGCGCGCCGCCGTCAAGCGCGACATTCTGATAAACGTCGGCACGCAACAGAGCAGCGGCGGGAATCAATAATGCAACTGCGCAGCAGGCAGCGGGGGATCACCCTCGTCACACTCGCCATCGCCATGGTCGCGGTGATCGCAGTGGCGGGCCTGGCGCTCGATGTCGCGCACGTCGTCGTCAATAAGTCGCGACTGCAGGCCACCGTAGATGCTGCAGCGTTGTCAGCCGCGAAAGTACTCGACACTACAGGCTCCACGTCACAGGCGACCACGGCGGCCAACAATGTATTCACGCTCAACGCGGCACAACAGCCGGAGCTGTGGGCGCAAAACGGCAGCATCAGCAAGTCGGTCGAGTTCTCGAGCACCCTGATCCCCTTCACTGCCGGAACGGCTCCGCCCTTGTACGTTCGCGTAACGGCATCGGGATTCAGCATCGCGGCCACTTTGACAAAAGCCGTGGGGGCCGCAACCTTCACGATCGGCGCGAATGCCGTGGCCGGACCCAGCCCGACCATCGGCACTGCGTGCAACGTGGCTCCGATGATGGTATGCGGTACGAGCGGAGCGGCCGGTTTTGGCTACTCAACCGGTGAGATCACCGCTCTTAAGCTCTCCTCCGGCAGCAGCGGCGCAAGCATCGGCCCCGGCAACTATCGTCTGCTGAGCCTTGGAGGCAACGGCGCCGATATCGTGCGCCAGAATCTGGCAGGCAGCTACGGAAGCTGCTCGACCGTCGGCACGAATGCCCTGACGCAGCCGGGTAATCAGGCAGGCCCGGTCGCGCAGGGACTCAATACGCGCTTCAACGAATACTCAGGTGGCAATCTCAGCAGCGCCACGTACCCGCCGGACGTCATCACCTATCAGCCGAGCGGCACCAACCGCCTGAGCTGCCAGGACTCTTCGTGCACCACGATCGTCACCGGACCCGGTGGCAATACTGTGATCAATAACGCCAACCAGTACGGCTCCTACAGCTACGAGGGCATGTATCAGCCGCGACTTCTCTCAGGATCATATGACGTTTCCCCCGCACCCAACGGCAACGGGGTAGTCGATCGCCGGGTGCTGGCGGTGCCGGTCGGAGACTGCTCAGTGGTCTCACAGGGCCGCAGCGACATTCCGGTTCTGGGCCTGGCTTGTGTCTTCCTGCTACAGGATGTGAACCAGAGCGGCAACGGCGGCCAGGTGTTCGGTGAAATCCTCTCGAATTGCCAGGTGAATGGCACGCCCGGACCGGCGCCCAACAATGGGCCGGGGCCTTACGTCATCCAGCTCTATCACGTCGACGGTAGCCCGCAGTCATGAGCACCTCTCTCGTGCTAGCGGCATTCGCGCCCGCGCGGCAACGCGGTACCGCCATGGCCGAATTCGTGATCGGCGCACCGTTGTTGATGCTTCTTCTGTATTGCGTGGTCGAGCTGGGCAGGGCGTTCGTGCAGTTCAGCCTGCTGGCCGATGCAGCCAGAGATGCGGACCGATATCTGGCCAGCAACGCACTGCAAGGCAGCACCGGTGTGGTCAACATCTCGGGATCGGTGAGCAGCGGCGCCAGAAATCTCGCGGTCTACGGAAACGCCGCCGGCTCCGGAACTCCGTTGTTACCCGGCCTGAGCGTCAGCCAGGTCACCGTCGCCAGCGATGCCAGCAATGACGTGTCGATCAGCGTCGCCTACCCGTATCAATCACTGTTCGGAGGGACGATTCCAAAATTCTTCACGAGCGGCTCCATCAGCACCAGCGCCATGACGCTAAACGTCTACACCTCGATGCGTGCGTTATGAGGCGACAAGCGAGAGGCATCACAACTGTCGAATTTGCGGTCGTTGCCACCGTCCTGTTCACGATGCTGTTTGGCGTGATCGAATTCGGGCGGCTCATGTACTCGTTCGCTGTGCTGGCGGAAGGAACCCGACGCGCCGCACGTCTGGCGACGGTGTGTCCGCTGAATGATGCCGGCATCACCGCCACCGCCAATTTCGGCATGTTACCGAACTTCACCTCCAGCAACGTGCAGGTGAGCTACCTCGACACAAACGGGATTCAGACCGGCACCTATTCGAACATACGTTATGTCAGTGTGCAGATCGTCGGCTATGCAATACCGCTGTCGATTCCATTCATCAACCCGACGGTCACCTCGCCCGCATTTGCGGTCACCTTGCCTCGCGAGAGCCTGGGCGTCACACGCACATCGACTTACACCTGCAGTTGAAAGGCGAAATAGTGACCAAAGTTCTGCTGACATCCCGCAATTCCGCTGCTGTACGCACGCTGCAGCAGTGCCTGGCCCATCAGACTGAGTTCGAAGCGCACATCCGGGTACTGACGAACGGCCACGCGGATCCGCTTCAGGGGCTGTCGTTGACGCCGGATGTGGTGGTTCTTCGGTTTGACGCCGAGCACCTGGCGGAAATCGCGGCATGGAACAGCAGGGATGGCGCCGCGCGTCCTCCGCTGATCGTGGTCGGTCCCGCAGGACAGGCGGAAGCGATGCGCCTCGCCGTTCGTTCGGGAGCGAGGGACTTTCTGCCCGAGCCTGTTGCCGCCGCGGACCTGATCGCAGCGCTCCGGCAGGTTCGGGATGAGGCGAACAAGTCCTTGCGCGCAACCTCTGGAAATCTCTATGCGGTTGTCGGAGCAGCCGGCGGCGTGGGGACATCCTTCGTGGCCGTGAACAGCGCACGGATCCTCGCCGATGACAGTGAACGCTCCGGCGCCCCCGCGCCAATGTTGGTGGACCTGGATCTGAACTTCGCACCCCTCTCGCACCATCTGGATCTGCACCCTGAACGAGGTCTCCTGCAGGCGATTGAGGCCGTCGATGGACTGGATGAATTCGCACTGACGGGATTTGGTGCACGGCATGCGAGCGGTCTTCGGCTGTTGTGCGCAACAGGGGAACCCGTCGTGCTCTCCAAGGATGTTTCGGCCGACCATTTCGCAAAGCTTCTCGACGTACTCACGGCCAGCCACCCCCACGTGGTAGTTGATGTGCCACACGTTCTCGACAACCTGACGGCGACCGCTTTCAGTGTGTCGACACACATCCTGCTCGTTCTGCAGCAATCGGTCCTCCACGTGCGCAACGCGGCGCGACTTCTGCACATTCTCAAGACCGAGCTCGGTGTGCCTCCGGAGCGGATCCGGATCGTTCTCAACCGGTACCGGAAAGACGCCCTGGTCGAGTTGGACGATCTCAGGCGCAGTCTGAGCATCGACATGATCGTACCGGTGCCGAGTCATTATCCAAGTGCGCTCGAGAGTGTCGATACCGGCGTGCCCCTTTATGAAATCCAGCGCAATTCGCCCGTCGTGCGCTCGTTGCGGCAGCTCGTCACTACGCTGACCGGCGAGGATGGGGCGCCACGCGCGGGCCTGCTGCAACGGGTTTTGCCCCACTTTCTCAGGAAGTAAACGATGAGCAGTACCCTCAAGAACCGCCTGGGCATCGTTGAATCCATCGCAGGACCGGCCGACCGGATCCGGCCGATGACGCCGCTCGAGGTGGAATGGAAGCAGCGTATCAACGACAAGCTGCTGCAGGTCCTGGACCTGTCACTGCTGAATTCGGTGGCGGCCGAGCAGGCGCGCACTCAGATCCGCGAAATCAGCATGCGACTCCTCGTCGAGGCAGCCGCGCCGCTCAGCCTGGGCCAGCGGCAGTTCATCGTGCGGCGGATCGAAGACGAGGTCATGGGACACGGCCCGTTGGAGCCGCTCCTCGTCGACCCCACGGTATCCGACATCCTCGTCAATGGGGCGGAGCAGGTGTATGTGGAGCGTCACGGTAAGCTCGAGCGGACCGAAGTGCGCTTCAACGACGATCAGCACCTGCTCAATGTCATCGACCGCATCGTCTCGGCTGTCGGCCGGCGGATCGATGAATCCTCACCCATGGTCGATGCGCGACTCGCCGACGGCTCGCGTGTCAACGCCATCATTCCGCCTCTTGCCTTGAACGGGCCGGTTCTGTCGATCCGACGCTTCGCAGTCGAGCTGCTCGGAGTCGATGACCTGTTGAATATCGGCACGCTGACACGCGCCGTCGCGGATGTGTTGCACGGCGTGGTCGCCGCTCGCCTGAATGTCCTCATTTCGGGCGGCACCGGAGCGGGGAAGACCACTTTGCTCAATATCATGTCGGGCTTCATACCCAAGGACGAGCGAATCGTAACCATCGAGGACTCCGCGGAGTTGCAACTGCAGCAGCCTCACGTGGTGAGGTTGGAGACGCGGCCGCCGAACATCGAGGGGCGGGGAGAGGTCACGCAGCGCGATCTGGTACGCAACAGTTTGCGCATGCGGCCGGATCGCATCGTCATCGGCGAGGTGCGCGGCGCGGAAGCCCTCGACATGCTCCAGGCCATGAACACCGGTCACGACGGCTCGCTGACCACCGTACATGCCAACACGCCGCGCGATGCGCTCGGCCGTGTCGAGAACATGGTGTCAATGACCGGGCTGCCCTTTCCCACCAAGGCTCTGCGTGCGCAGATCGCATCGGCGATCCATGTCGTAGTGCAGGTCGAGCGCAGCGAGGACGGCAAGCGCCGCCTGACCAGTGTGCAGGAGATCAATGGCATGGAAGGAGACATCATCACCATGTCCGAGATCTTCACCTTCCGCCGGACGGGTGTCGATGAGCAGGGACAGGTTCTCGGCTCACTGGTTCCGACGGGAGTAGTGCCGGGCTTCCACAAGCGGCTCAGCGTCCGCGGGTACAACATCCCAACCACTGCGTTTCGGCCCTGAGAGCGGAGGAAACCATGTCCATCGGCATCTTCATCGCTCTGGTTGCCGGCGCCGTTTTCATGCTGGCACAGGGACTGGCCATCCCCGCCTTCGGTGATCAGGCGCGGGCGCGCAGGAAACTGAAGCGCCGGCTGTCGCAGATCGAGGCTGATTTGTCGGAGCGCTCCAGCGCCTCGCTCATGCGCGAGAAATACCTGCGCGAGCTGTCCCCTCTGCAGCGCGAGCTGGAGAGTCTGCCCCTGATGGAGTCTCTGGCGCGGGTGATCGACCAGGCCGGCGGTGGCCTGCTCGCTCACCAGGTAGTGATCGTGAGCCTGCTGCTGAGTGTGGCGGGCGTGGTGGCCGGCGCGGTGCTGTTGCACACCCTCCTCGGGATGCTGGCGGGCGCTGCCTTAGGTGGTGCCCTGCCGTTTCTGAAGCTGCGTCATGGCCGGAATCGACGCCTCGCGAAGATCGAGGAGCAATTGCCGGATGCTGTGGATGTGATCCGGCGGGCGTTGCGCGCCGGCCATCCGTTCAGTGCTGCTCTGAAGCTCGTAGCTGAGGATCTGGAGCAGCCGCTTGCCCGGGAGTTCGAGCTCACATTCGGCGACATGACCTACGGTAACGATGTCCGCCGCGCGATGCTCGGACTGCTGGATCGTGTCCCGAGCGTGACGATGATGAGCTTCGTGACCGCGGTCCTGCTCCAGCGTGAAACCGGCGGCAACCTCGCGGAAATTCTCGAGCAGATCGGCAAAGTAGTCCGGGGAAGATTCAAGTTCTTCCGGAAGGTGCGCACGCTGTCGGCTGAGGGGCGGATGTCCGCGTGGGTACTGGCACTCGTGCCGCTCGTCCTGTTCGCGGCGATTTCGCTCACCCAGCCGGACTACCTGCCCACCCTGGTGCACGACCCGCTCGGCAGGAAACTGATCATCGGTGCCGTGGTGCTCGGCGCTATCGGCGTGCTGTGGATTCGTAACCTGCTGCGGATCGAGGTGTAACCGTCGTGACTGACCTACTGAATGAGCGTCTGGCGCTGATCGGGATGATCACGCTTACGGTGTTCCTGTTTACGGGTGGTGTGTTGTTGGTCCTGAACCAGGCGTTGGATCCTGCACGGCGGCGGCTCGAGGCATTGAAAAGCGCCGATGCGCGGCACGTTCGCTCCTGGACGGCGGTAATCGCAAACGCCGTGCAACCCTTTGCCCGCTATGTCATGCCCACGAGCGGCAAGGAGCGCGGCAGCATGCAGGACAAATTTGCCAGGGCCGGCATCCAATCGCCCCGCGCCATGCCGGTTTTCTATGGCATCAAAACCGTTCTGGCTCTGCTGCTTCTGGCAGTGTGGATCTTTGCCTCGACACTGTTGCCCCGGTTGAGCTCGCAGCAGGTCATGTTATATGCGGCTCTTGCCGCGTGCATTGGCCTGGCGCTCCCCAACTTCATGCTGAACCGGATGGTAGAACGCCGGCAGCGTGCGCTCCGCAACGCTTTCCCCGACGCGCTCGATCTACTGATCGTCTGTGTCGAGTCAGGCCTGGGGCTGGCTGCCGGGCTGCAGAGAGTCTCGCGCGAGCTCGACGTCAGCCACCCCGAGCTGGCGGGTGAGCTGGAGCGGGTCACGGCCGAGATGCAGGCCGGAATGGAGCGCGAGGTCGCCTTGCGCAATCTCGCCACCCGCACCGGTCTCGAGGACATCCGCAGCCTGGTCGGCCTGTTGGTACAGACCCTGCGCTTCGGCACCAGCGTCGCTGACGCGCTGCGTGTCTATGCGGAGGAATTTCGGGATAAGCGCATGCAAGCCGCGGAGGAGATGGCGGCGAAGTTGGGTACGAAAATGATCTTCCCGATGGTCGTATGCTTCTTTCCCTGCTTCTTTCTCGTCGCCGTCGGACCCGCCGTGATCCGTATCGTACAGGCTTTCAGCAACAGCGCGGCACACTAGCTCAAGCACAGGAGTTTGCTTCCATGATCCGTTTTGTGATCGATCGCACGAGCACCTGCTTTCAGTGCCTGGCGCTGGGTGTCACCGCTGCCGCGCTGCTGTTGAGCGCCGGCTGCGCCAGCACCGCCTCGAGGCAGAAGTCGCCGCAGTCCCACGCCACGGCAGGCGCATCCCCCAATGCAAACCTGGCCGGAAGCTTCGAGGATGCCGTGGCCCGCGGCGATGAGGCCTGGAATGCCGGTCAGGCTGACATGGCGGTCTATCTTTACATCCAGGCACTTTCGTTCCGGCCACGCGACATCGACACCTTGGGAAAACTCGGCTCGATCGAACAGGCGCAGGGAAATCTGGAGCTGGCGGCACGCGCGTTCGAGCTGGCCGCAAATGCCGATCCCGGCGATCCGCGCCTCAGTGGCCGGCTGGGATTGATCCAGATGGCGCTCGGGAACGAGGACGAGGCCTTGAAATGGCTGCGCCTCAGTGTGAACGCTGGCGCCACGGACTGGCGCGTCCTTGACGGGCTCGGGGTCATTGAGAGCCGCGGGGGACACTACATCGATGCGCTCCAATACTGCGCACAGGCCGTTGCCCTCGCGCCCGGTCAGGCCGTTCCCCTGTTGCATCGCGGGGAGGCGTTGTACGGCAGCGGCAACTACCTCCTGGCGGAGGACGCGGCCCGCGGCGTCCTGCGAATCGGCAACAGGCCCGATGCCTGGCGCCTGTTGGGCCAGATACAGGCGAAGCGCCGCACTTACTCAGCCGCCGTCGATAGTTTCCTGCAGGCCATGGACGCGGCGAACGCCTACAACACCACCGGCAAGATGGCCATGGAGAACGGCGATAACGCCATGGCACTGCGTTTCTTTGAAAAGGCCGCGTTCGCCTCGCCCGTTTACCTCACGGAAGCGCAGCACAACGCGGCCGTCGCGCGGGAGCGGCTCAGCTCGACAGTGAACCCGTAACACACAGGGATTATGAACGTCATGTCGTTTTCAGCTCTGAAGGTACTCGCGCCACAGCGGGTGAGTTCGGTCAGGTGGGGCGCGAAGCTCTGGGAATACTGCTGCAATGCCAGTTTGGCGGCGTGCTACATGATCTTCAGTTGGGGCATGCTCAGTGACTTCACACGCACACATCGTCTCAGCAGCCTCATCCTGACGGTCTTCGAGACGCTCATTGTCTTCTACTCCCTGTGCCGCCCCGCCCCAAAGCAGACCAATAAGTCGATATACGATTGGACTGTTGCACTCGCCGGGACCTTCATCCTCCTCCTGTTACGCCCGGCGCCACAGGTGCATGACCATCCGGCGGTCCTGGCTGTGCAATTGACGGGGATGTGCATCTCGCTGGCCGCGCTCTTCAGCCTCAACAGGAGCTGGGGCCTGGTTGCGGCCAACCGTGGGATCAAAACAGCGGGAATGTATAGTGTCGTGCGTCATCCCATCTACGCGGGCTACTTCGTCTCATTCGCAGCGTATCTGGCGCAGAATGTGACCGCGGCGAATACGGCAATCTACGCTGTGTTTGTCCTGCTGGAGCTGCTGCGGATGGGAGCTGAGGAGCGCGTGTTGTCGCACGATCCTGACTACGTCAGCTATACGCGCAGGATACGCTGGCGCGTGTTGCCCTTCGTCTACTGATCGGGACCATCGGTAGTTTCCTCAGATCCATACGCACATTCCGAGCTTCCGCCCGTCCGCCTGTCCAGTGAAGCTGGCGTCACGAATCCAGCACAGTCGTTCGGCGCGATCGCCACGCCGTTTACGCGCACCCCCTGTCGATGAGCGTCGGCTATGTTCAATGATTTTCCGCTCGCGTGGGCCGTTGATCTCAGAGCACTGTTCCTCACTATTGTCGCAAATACGGCGCCCGTGCTTCTCTCCCGGGTTCTGTCGGGAAGATCAGGCCACCCGATCGACGGCGGTCTCAAACTCTGGGACGGACGGCCACTGTTTGGCTCGCACAAGACCTGGCGAGGATTGAGTGCGGGAATCCTATTCAGCGGCGCGGCCGGGATTTCGGTTTCAGTTGGATTTCCGGCAGGTGCGGCATTCGGCGCGTTCGCGCTGGCCGGTGATCTATTCTCTTCGTTCATCAAACGGCGTTTGGGCCGGCCCAGCGGCGCCTGGATCCCCTTCATCGATCAGGTTCCGGAAGCTCTGTTGCCGATGCTCGTCCTTCAACATTCGCTGGGTCTCGAGCGAGGTTCCATACTGGGTACGGTGGCTGTTTTCGTCGTGTTGGACATGATCACGTCCAAAATCACTCCAATCATAGGTCACGCACCGCCATAGATCGCGGAAGGATCAGAACTGGACTGGCCGGGCATGCCGGCTCATGCAAAAGGCCCCTTTCTGAATAGTTTTTAATCAGCCATTCGCCGCGTTTTAATCTGGGTATGGTTTGCTGCTGCCAGCGGTAAACCAATGCGTATCCTCCTGGTTGAAGATGAGAAGAAACTGTGCGAGCTGATCGCGCGTGCGCTCAAGGCTGAGTGTTACGCCGTGGATATGGCTTTCGACGGGCAGCAGGGCTGGGAGATGGCCGATGCCTATGAGTATGATCTCATCATTCTGGATCTGATGCTGCCGAGCTTGAGCGGCACGCAGATCCTGCGGCGTGTGCGCTGCAAGAACCAGCACGTTCCCATTCTCATTCTAACGGCGCGTGAAGCGACCCAGGAGAAGGTCCAGCACTTCGAGGCGGGCACCGACGACTACTTGACGAAGCCGTTCGCCCTGGCAGAGTTGGTCATACGGGCGAAGGCACTCCTGCGACGCGGGCCCCTGAGCCGGGCGGCCGTTTTACGCGTCGGCGACCTCGAGATGGACCGGCTTTCCAAGCAGGTCAGGCGCAACGGCAAGCGAATCGAGCTCGCCCCGAAGGAATACGCACTGCTGGAGTATCTTGCCACCAATCCGGGCAGAGTGTTTTCGCGGCCGATGATCATCGAGCACGTGTGGGATCAGAGCTTCGAGGGATTGAACAATATCGTGGATGTCTATGTGCGTCACTTGCGGCGCAAAATCGACGATCCCTTCCCCACGAAATTGATCCGGACCGTGCGTGGCGTGGGGTATGGCCTCGGCGAGAGCCCCGACACATGAACACAAGGTCAGATCGCGGACACGCTGCTCGCTGTCGCCCTCGTATCCGGCAGTCACTGGCCGCACTCACTTCTGCTCGCGCACACTCATGAATAATTCTCCTACCCCCACTGACAACTCGCGGATTGTGCGTCGGCTCCTGTCGCGCGGCCGGTTCGGATGGGGCCTGTCGATCCTCATCGGTCTCATTGTTGCAGGCCTCATCCTGGCACGCTCGTGGCACAGGACGGCCCACGCGGAGACGGACACGCTTGCCACCGTCCCAGCGGTTGCTGTCGTCAAGGTCGATCGGGAAGATCTCTACCGGGAGATTACCATCCCGGCGGAATTTCGCGCGTACAACGAGGTCGACGTGCACGCCAAGGTCTCGGGCTACGTGCAGCGGATGAATGTCGACATCGGTGACAAGGTGAAAGCAGGTCAGCTCCTGGCCGTGCTGGAGATTCCCGAGCTTGGCGACGACCTCGATCATGCCATCGCCACGCATCAGCGCGCGGCGGCTGACTACAAAGAGGCGCACCTGGCCTACACCAGGCTGGTTGAAGTCAACAGGGAACACCCGAACCTCGTCGCGCAGCAGGATCTTGACACCGCGGAAGCCAAAGACGCCACGGCCGAGGGTGCTCTCGCCGCCGCCAAATCGGATGTCCAGAAGTACAGGACGATGGTCGACTACACACGGATTACGGCGCCCTTCGGCGGTGTCGTTACCAAGCGCTATGCCGATCCCGGCGCGCTGATCCAGGCGGGCACCGCCTCCCAGACGCAGGCCATGCCCCTCGTGCGAGTGTCCGACAACAATCTGCTGCGGCTTGATTTCCCGGTGTCAGTGGACTATGTCCGCGGCATTCGCACCGACGCGCCGGTCAGCGTCCGCGTCGATTCGCTGGGCGGGCGGGCGTTCGAGGGAAAGATTGCCCGTTTCACGAACCGGATCGACGACAGCACCCGCACGATGACCGTGGAGATGGAAGTTCCCAATCCCTCCCTGGAGCTCGTGGCCGGCATGTATGCCAATGTGACATTGAAGGTCGATCAGCGCCCGCATGCTCTGGCGATCCCGATCGAGGCGGTGCCGCCCGGGGGCAAGTCCGTCCTCATCGTCAACGCGTCTCACCAGGTGGAGGAGCGCCCCATCAAGCTCGGTCTCGAGACTGCGGCGAAGTACGAGGTTCTCACCGGTCTCAACGAAGGGGATCTGGTCATGATCGGCAACCCGGCGCAATTGACGCCCGGCCAGAAGGTCGAAGCCCAAATCACAGCACCTCTTGCCCGCGAATGAATACCCCCACGACCCTCACCGAGGAGCAGCTGCAGGCCCTGCGCCGGTTGGATGCCTGCACTCTCGCCAATGCGATCGAGACGTTTCAGGAGCGTCTGCGCAACGAGGGCTTTGTGAACCACACCGTGCGATGCTTGTTTCCAGAACTTGCACCCATGGTGGGTTATGCGGCGACGGTGAGGATCCGCGGCTCCGCCCCTCCGACGGCGGCGGGCTCCTATGCCGACCGTACCGACTGGTTGGACTACGTTCAGTCGCTTCCTGCGCCACGCGTCGTGGTCGTGCAAGACACCGCAACGCAGCCGGGCCTGTGCTCGCTGGTTGGCGAAGTCCACATGAGTATCCTGCAGGCGCTGCGCTGTGTCGGAGTCGTCACGAACGGTGCCGTGCGCGATATTCCAGCGGCTCGCAGCGCGGGATTTCACTACTTCGCCGGCAGTGTTTCGGTCTCTCACGGCTACGTGCACATCGTCGAGTTCGGCCAGCCGGTCGAGGTCGGCGGTCTCGCCATCCGCTCGGGTGATCTGTTGCATGGCGACCTGCACGGCGTGCAGGCGATACCAGTCTCTCTAGCAGCTTTGATCCCTGCTGCCGCTGCGCGGATCGTGGCGCGGGAGCAGTCGCTGATTGCACTGTGCCGCTCTCCGGACTTCACGCTCGAAAGGTTGCGCGCGTTTCTCGCTCAGTCCAACAAGTAAGCCCCCCAATCCGGTTTTCGCTCTATGTCACGTTTTGCCATCCGCTATCCATACCTGATCATCGTCATCTGCCTGATCACCTGCGTGGTGGGCGTGACGAGTGTCGTGAGAATGCCGGTGGACCTGTTTCCGGCCATCCGCATTCCGGTAGTCGTGGTGGCCACCTTCTTCTCCGGCATGCCGCCGGAGCAGGTGGAAACAGACATCACCGGCCGATTCGAGCGCTTCTTCACGCTCGCGAGCGGCGTGGATCACATCGAGTCGCGCTCGCTCCCGGGCGTGAGTCTGATCAAGATCTACTTCCAGCCCGGCTTTGATGCGGATTCGGCGGTCACGAGCATCGCGAATCTCGCGATGGCCGATTTGCGCAAGCTGCCGCCGGGGACGCTGCCGCCCGTGGTGCTGAAATTCGATGCCTCCAGCTTGCCGGTGTGCCTGGTCACGCTCAAGGGAGCGGGACTGAACGAGGCGAAGCTGCGCGACATCGGCCAGTACGACGTTCGCAATCAGATTGCGAACGTGCCCGGTGCCTCCGTTCCGCAGCCTTTTGGCGGCAAATACCGCCAGATCATGGTCTATGTCGACCCGCTGAAGCTGCAGGCGCACCAGCTCAGTGTGATGGACGTCGTGCGCACGGTCAACGAGGCCAATCTGATCCTCCCGGCGGGAGATGTGAAGATCGGGCCTTACGACTACAACCTCTATGCCAACAGCCAGATTAACTCGATGTCGGACATCAACCGTCTGCCGCTGAAGACGGTTGGCAACGCCTCGGTGCTCGTGGCGGACGTCGGCAAGGCGGAAGATGCGGCACAGATCCAGAGCAACATCGTGCGCGTGGACGGGCAGCCGTCCGTCTACCTACCGGTGCTGAAGCAGGGTGGAGATGCCAACACCATCGCAGTGGTAGATGGCATCAAAGAGGGCGTCTCGCACCTGCTGGACGTGCCGAAGCAGCTCATCGCAAACGTCGTTTTTGATCAGTCGAAGTTCGTTCGCAGCGCCATCGAAAACCTGATCCATGAAGGCGTGATCGGACTGGTGCTGACGGGGGTGATGATTCTCGTCTTTCTGGGCAGCATGCGGGCGACCGCGGCCGTGTTCCTGTCCATCCCGCTGTCGGCGCTGGCGGCCTTCATCGCCCTATCGGTCGGCGACAATACCGTCAACGCGATGATCCTCGGCGGGCTCGCGCTCGCGTTTTCCCGGCTCATCGACAACTCCGTCGTGGTACTGGAGAACATTTTCCGTCACATGGAGCTGGGCGAAGCGCCCGAAGTGGCGGCAGAGCGGGGCGGGAAGGAGGTCGCGTTGCCCGTCCTGGCGGCAACCTTGACCACCGCGATCGTGTTTTTCCCCGTGATCTTCCTCTACGGCGTGAGCCGATTTTTGTTCACGGCCCTCGCGCTGGCGGTCGTGCTGTCGCTGTTCGCGTCGTATTTCGTCGCCATGACGGTCGTGCCCCTGTTTTGCGCAAAATGGATCAAAGCACCGCACGGATCAGGCGCGGCAGGGCACGAGGCCGCAGGCGGGGATGGAGTTGTCGCCGAACCGGCCGGCCCGACGTCATGGGGGCGGCGCTTCAACACTTGGTTCAACGAGCGGTTCACACGCATGCTCGACCGCTATGAGGGCACACTCGGGCGGGCCCTGCTGCGCCCTGCGGCCACGGTGCTGGGGATCACAGGCATCTTCGTGCTGAGCCTGGGGTTATATCCCTTCGTGGGCAAGTCCTACTTCCCGCGGACCGATCCCAGCCAATTCGTCATCAATCTCAAAGCCCCCACGGGCACGCGCCTCGAGCTCAGCGACCACCTCGTGGATCAAGTCGAGCAGATCGTTCGCTCCATCGTGCCTCGTGACGAGCTCAAGATCATCGTCTCGAACATCGGCACGACGCCTGGATTCTCATCGATGTACACGTCCAACTCCGGCCCCCACACCGCATTCGTGCAGGTGGGCCTCGAGGATGGACACAGCCTGAGCAGTTTTGAGTACATGAACCTCGTGCGCCAGCGGCTGCGTCAACGCATGCCGCAGCTCACCGCCTATTTCCAAACGGGTGGCCTCGTCGATGCCGTGCTCAACCTGGGTCTGCCCGCGCCGCTCGATATCCAGGTCAGTGGCAGCAGCTTCGAGGAGACTCATCGCACAGCCACGCAAATCGCACGACAGGTGCGTGCACTCAGCGGTGTCAGCGACGTGCTCGTTCCTCAGGATATCGACTACCCCTCGCTGAAGCTCGATATCGACCGGGTTCATGCCAGCGAGCTCGGTCTGAACGAGAAGGAGGTGGTCGGTAATGTCATTACGGCCCTCACCTCGAATCAAATGATCGCGCCCAGCTACTGGGTCGATCCCAAAAGCGGCAACGACTATCTGCTCACCGTGCAGTATCCGGAGGACTTCATACGCAATTTTGCCGATCTGTCAGCGGTTCCGTTGCGTGGCAGCCGCTCGGAGCGAGCGACCCAGCTCGACACTGTCAGTACCCTGCGGCATATCGAGTCTCCCACCGAGGTGGACCACTATCAGCTGCGGCGTGAGATGGACGTCTACGTCGCGCCCTCAGGCGAAGACTTGAGCGGAGTGCTGAGTCAGGTTGAGAACATCGTTCAGGGCATGAAGCTCCCTGAAGGAGTGCGGGTCAAGGTCCGCGGATCCGCGCAAGCGATGCAGACGTCGTTCAGCGCCTTTGGCTTTGGTTTAATCCTCTCCACGCTGCTCGTATATCTGGTCCTCGTCGCGCAGTTCCAATCGTTCGTCGATCCGCTGCTCATCCTGCTCGCGGTGCCGACTGGACTGACGGGCGTGCTGCTCATTCTGTATCTGACCGGGACGACGCTCAACGTGATGTCGCTGATGGGGGTCGTGATGATGGTGGGCATCGTCGTCTCGAACAGTATTCTCATCGTCGAGTTCACCAACCGACTACGAGAAGAAGGTCGCTCGTTGCGCGAGGCAGTTTCGCTGGCCTGCCGCGTGCGTTTGCGCCCGGTGCTGATGACCTCGCTTGCGACGCTGATGGGCCTCATTCCGATGGCGTTGAAGCTCGGCACCGGCAGTGAGGCGTATGCACCGCTCGCCCGCGCCATCATCGGCGGACTCGCCGTGTCGGTCGTGCTCACTGTGTTCATCGTGCCTGCCGCCTACTACGTCGTTCACCGTCGGGACGAGGCGAGGTCTGGGTCGGGTGGAAATGGCGCGAGCGAGCCCAGCGCATCGCTGAGCGCAGGGGAGGCGGTCTGAACCCTGCTGCGCGCACTCGAACCCCAGCACGAACGCATACGATGAAACGACATGTCTTGATCGCGCTGGTCGCTGCCGCGTCAATCATCGCCGCGCCTTTTGAACGTGCTCAGGCCGGGGACGTGACTACCTTGTCGAGAGCCAATCTCGTCGAGGCACTTCCGACCGTTGCGCACGCCGTCACACTCGCCGAGGCAACAGTGGATTCTTCTGCGAAGTCGACTCTGGCTCCGACGCCTGGAAGTCCCCCGCAGACCTTGACACTCGATGAGGCGCACGCGATTGCCCTGAAGAATCATCCGGGCATCGCCGCAGCGGATTATCGCGCCCTCGCCGCAGGTGAAGTCTTCAAACAGGCTCGCTCGGGCCTGTTGCCGCAGGTCAATCTCTACGGCTCCGTCGTCCAGGCAGAGGCGGCAAATACCCGCATCCTGGCCGGAGGACTCAACAACCCGAGTGTGTTCAACCGGGCGGCGTTCGGCGCGGGAGTGAGCCAACTTATCACTGACTTCGGCCGTACCTCGAATCTGGCCGCGAGCTTCAAATTGCAGGCCAGCGCCGCGAGCCAGAACGCCCAAACCACCAGAGAGCAGGTGCTGCTGGAAGTCGACCGCAACTACTTCGGCGTGCTGCAGGCGCAGGCCGTGGAGAACGTCGCCAGGCAAACAGTGGACACGCGACAACTGCTCCTTGATCGCGTCAGTATTCTCGCTGAGAACAAACTCAAATCCGAGCTCGATGTGAGTTTTGCGCGAGTGGCCCTCGAGGACGGCAAGCTGCTGCTGCAAAAAGCACGGAATGACTTCGATTCATCGATGGCGTCCCTGTCGACCGTGCTGGGTCTTCGTGAGCAGCAGTATTTCAATCTCGTCGAGCAGTTGCCTCCTCCGATCGTTTCAGAAGATGACGTGGCCCCGTTGATCGACAAGGCGCTGCAGGATCGACCTGAGCTGGCGAGCTTCCGAGACGAACGCGATGCGGCGCTGCGCTTGGCGCGATCGCTTCGCGACGCACGCCTTCCGACGATCTCCGCGGTCATTGCGGCGGGCGATGCGCCGTCACACGACGTACACCTACCCGACAGCTACAGCGCGGGCGGGATTCAAGTCAGCGTGCCGCTGTTTGCGGGGGGCTTCTATCAGGCACGTCAGCGTGAGGCCGAGCTGCGTGCAAAGGCTGCCGCCGAGTCGCTACGCACGATCGAGGACGTAGTGACCCGCGATGTCCGCATCGCTTGGTTGAATCTCAACAATGCGCGCGAGCGACTGCGCACTACGCAGCAGTTGAGCCGCTACGCAGCGAATGCCTACCAGTTGGCTGAGGCGCGCTATAAGGCTGGCAGCAGCTCTATCGTCGAATTGAGCCAGGCGCAGCTCGAGCTGACCTCGGCTCAGATCGGCGAGACCGGCGCCCGATACGACGTGCTGATTCAGGAGTCGGCTCTGAACTACGAGACCGGCGGCATGATGGAGGTGTCTCCCCTGCGCCGGAAGACGAATTGAGCTTGTCCATCCGCCAAACAATCGAGGTATGACGTGAGGACGGTAGTCGCTTGTCTCTATCTGTGGGGCCTCGCCTCCATGGGCGGATGCGCGGCCAGCAACCCCATCGTTCTTCATACTCCGGTCGGACCTCAAGGCTCCTATGCAAGTCCTCCCGCAACTCAGGGTATGCTCGTGGTGTATTCCGCCTCCCACGCGGGGACCTACGGGCAGTCGGAATATCCGGTGCATACCGACTACACGATTTCCCGTCGCGATGGCGGGATCGTGCAGCGCGTGGAGAATCGGGCGGGATCGTTCTATCAATACCCCGCGACGGTTTCATTACGGCCGGGCGAGTATCAGGTAAAAGCACTTGCCGAGCGCGGCGGTTGGGTGGTCGTACCCATCATCATCGAGGCCGGCAAGACGACTGTGGTCAATTTGGACGGCACGGCGGTGCCGCAGGTAGAAAGCGGCGTCTCGCGATAGCCTCTAAGCCGTTTCTCCGGCGTGCTGTCTCTAGGAGAGGCCGTCCGCATGCGCGCGATCGCGTCACCGCCCCCGCACGCGCGTTTGCGGCGTGACCGTCACAACAGGTGACCCGTGCGCAAGCGCTGCAGGAAACGCGGAAACTCCAGAGCGAACTGCAACTGAAGCTGTTCGGCTGCGACCTCCAGTGACTCGGATATCCATGCCTGGGACGATTGGGCAAACGCGAAGATCAACACGTTACCGTCGTCAGCTACGGGCACAAGCAGGACCGGACCCGGGCAGGCCTCACGAAGCCTCTCGAGGTGCGCAATATATCGGCTGCGTTCCCCCGCCAGGTTCATCACAAGTACCCCATCGGGTCCCAGGCCACGGAAGGCTTGAGCATAAAAGGTTGCCGATGCCAGCGACGGCGCGACGCCTCCACGATCGAACGCGTCGATCAGCAGGATGTCGGCCGTCCAGTCATCACGTCGGATAAAGTCAGCGCCGTCGCCAAGGATGATCTGCAGGCGCTCATCATCCGCAGGAATGTGAAACCACTCGCGCAACGCCACGATGTCAGGATTGATCTCCACCACAGTCAGACGGGAGTTCTGCAAGTGACGGTGACAGAACTTCACCAGCGAGCCGCCACCCAGGCCGATCATGAGGATGTGGCGCGGCGCACGGTTGAACAGCAGAAAAGCCATCATCTTTTGCGCGTAGGCTGTGACCAGTACGTCGGGCTCCTCGAGCCGCATCGAGCTTTGGACCGCCTT
>Ga0070735_10002053_pt1 | contig 18557 bp, 23 predicted proteins | sample Coa_R1_FD_66443 | JGI IMG/M metagenome (GOLD analysis project Ga0070735, IMG submission 66443) | Surface soil microbial communities from Centralia Pennsylvania, which are recovering from an underground coalmine fire - Coalmine... | ecosystem: Environmental > Terrestrial > Soil > Unclassified ... | reverse complement strand
CCGCCGCCGACCCCGGTCGCGCCGCAAGCGCAGACTTGGTACTACTGCGACAACCCGCAGGGCTATTATCCCTATGTGTCCAACTGCCAAAGCGGCTGGCGACAGGTTCCGGCGCGTCCGTAGCGGCAAAAATATTCTAACGATCTCGAGGAGAGCTTCCGTGCGAACCATCAAGACGACCGCCGTTAGCCTGATCGCGCTGACCGCGCTGTCGGCCTGCGCCTCGCATCCGATCGGTCCGTCGGTTGCGGTGATGCCGGCGCCGAACAAGCCGTTTTCGGCGTTCGAGGAAGACCAGGCGGTGTGCAAGAACTTCGCCGATCAACAGGTGGCCGGCGCCGCGCAATCGGCAAACAATTCGGCGCTCGGCTCGGCCGCGATCGGCACGGTGCTCGGCGCCGGCTTGGGCGCCGCGATCGGCGGCGGCCGTGGCGCAGCTATTGGCGCGGCGGCTGGCGCCGGCGGTGGCACGCTCTACGGCACGAGCCAGTCGAGCCAGGCCAACATGACGATTCAGCAGCGTTACGACATTGCCTACGAGCAATGCATGTACTCGAAGGGCAATCAGGTGCCGGGCTATGTCCAAGCGTCATCGCCGACGGCACAGCCGCCTGGCTATGCCCCGCCGCCGCCGAACTATCCGCCGCCACCGCCACCACCCCCGCCGCCGCGCTGAGCGGCGGCCTGACGCGAAACCCGCCGCGGCTCTGGTCCGGCGGGTTTTTTGTCGATCGCGGCTTGTCTCGCTCGGACCCGGCGAGCACCGTCACGAGGGTTTGATCGCGGTCGCCGCGCGCTCGGGTTGCACCGGCCGCGCTCCGGAACCTAGAGTCGCACGCGCTTCACTCAGGAGACGGATATGACGAAGGTCAAACCGATTCCCGACGGCTATCGAAACGTAACTCCCTATCTGATCGTCGGCGACGGTGCCGGCGCCATCGCGTTCTACCGCAAGGCATTCGGCGCGGCCGAACGCATGCGCCTCGTCCGGCCGGACGGCAAGATCGGGCACGCTGAATTGACGATCGGCGATTCGGTGGTCATGCTGGCTGACGAATATCCGGCTCACGGCGCTCGTGCACCAGGGGCGTTCGGCGGTTCGCCGGTGACGCTGCATCTCTACGTCGAGAACGTGGACGCGGTCGTTGCCAAGGCGACGGCCGCTGGCGCGACGCTCGGACGTCCGGTGGAGAACCAATTCTACGGCGACCGTGCCGGCATGATCACCGATCCGTTCGGTCACATTTGGCATGTCGCCACGCATGTCGAGGATGTGCCGCCGGACGAGATCGGCCGCCGCGCCGCCGAAGCGATGCGCCGACAAGGCGCCTGATCCAGCGCGCGTTGCGGTAAGCGGTTTTTGCTGAGTTGCTTTCGCGGTCTCGCGCCGCCATCCTGCGCGCAGAAGCGCCAGGAAAGATCGCATGACCGAGAAGCCGCGCGTCGCGCTGTTCGTCACTTGCCTCGTCGACTTGTTCCGCCCGTCCGTCGGCTTTGCCGCGGTGAAGCTGCTCGAGGACGCCGGTTGCACGGTGGAAGTGCCGCGGTTGCAAAGCTGCTGCGGCCAGCCGGCTTACAATTCGGGTGATCGCAAATCGGCGCAAGCCGTCGCGCGTACCGTGCTGTCGGCTTTTGCCGGCTTCGATTACGTCGTTGCGCCGTCGGGTTCGTGTGCCGGCATGCTCAAGGTCCATTATCCGGCGCTCTTTGCCGACGATGCCGCCATGGCGACGACGGCGCACGCGTTTGCCGGCCGCACCTATGAACTGATTTCGTTTCTGGTCGACGTGATGAAGGTCGAGCGCGTGACCGCGCGCTATGACGGCGTCGCGACTTACCACGATTCCTGCTCCGGCCTGCGCGAGCTCGGCGTCAAGGCGCAGCCGCGCAAGCTGCTCGCGAGCGTCGAAGGACTGACCGTCAGAGAGATGCGCGATTGCGAAGTATGTTGCGGTTTCGGCGGCACCTTCGCGATCAAATACGGCGACATCTCCGACAAGATCGTCGGCGAAAAGGCCGACAACGTCCGCGCGTCCGGCGCCGACACGTTGCTGGCGGGCGACATGGGCTGCCTCCTCAACATGGCCGGCAAGCTCGAGCGCGTTGGCGATCCGACCAAGGTGCGGCACGTCGCAGAAGTGCTGGCGGGCGTCGCCGGACCGGCGCTCGGCGAGCCCGGAGACGACGCATGAAAGCGACCAGCCGCGCCTTCAAGGCCAATGCGCGCCGGGCGCTCGGCGATGCCAACCTGCAGCGCGCGATGGTCAATTTGCGCACCGGCTTCGCCGAACGCCGCGCCCATGCCGCGGCGCAGCTGCCGGAATGGGAAGAGCTGCGCACACAGGCGGTGGCGATCAAGAAAGACGCGCTGGCGCATCTCGATTTTTACCTCGAAGCCTTCGAGCAGAAAGTGATCGCCAACGGCGGCCAGGTGCATTGGTGCCGCGACGCCGCCGAGGCCAACGAGACGGTGCTGGCGATCTGCCGCCGCCTCGGCGCCAAGACCGTCACCAAGGGCAAGTCGATGATTGGCGAAGAGATGGGCGTCAACGACTATCTCGAAGCCAACGGCGTCACGCCGGTCGAAACCGATCTCGGCGAATATATCATCCAGATCCGGCACGAGCCGCCGAGCCACATCATCGCGCCCGCGGTTCATCTGACCAAGGAGCAGATCGGCGGATCGTTCCGCGAAACCCATCGCGATCTTGATCCGGCGCGCCCGCTCAACGACGCCCGCCAGATGTGCGACGAGGCGCGGGCGGTGCTGCGACCGCGCTTCCTCGCGGCCGATGTCGGCATAACCGGCGCCAATTTTCTGGTCGCGGAGACCGGCTCGAGCATCATCGTCACCAACGAAGGCAATGGCGACCTGACCCAGACGCTGCCCAAGGCGCATATCGTGCTGGCGTCGCTCGAGAAGGTGGTGCCGACGCTCGAGGACGCGGCGACCATCCTGCGGCTACTGGCGCGCTCGGCCACCGGTCAGGAGTTCTCCGCCTATACCACCGTCTCGACCGGGCCGCGCCGGCCCGGCGACGCCGACGGACCAGGCGAATATCACGTCGTCTTGCTCGACAACGGCCGCAGCGCTCTCTTGGGCGGCGAATTCGAGGACATGCTGCGCTGCATCCGTTGCGCCGCTTGCCTCAACCATTGCCCGGTCTACCGCGCGATCGGCGGCCAGAGTTACGGCTGGGTCTATCCCGGGCCGATGGGTTCGGTGCTGACGCCGTCGCTGATCGGCGTCGAAGTGGCCGGCAATTTGCCGAATGCCTCGACCTTCTGCGGCCAATGCGAAAGCGTCTGTCCCATGAAGATCCCGCTGCCCAAGATGATGCGGCATTGGCGCGAACGCGAGTTCCAGCGCCATCTGTCGCCGCAGGCCTATCGTCTCGGCCTCGCCGTCTGGACATTCTTCGCGCGGCGGCCGGCGCTCTATCGCATCGTGGCCGATCTCGGCGCCCGTTTTCTTGGCGCCATCGGAAGCGGCCGCGGCCGCTTCCGCGCGCTGCCCTTGGCGGCCGGCTGGACGCGAACGCGCGACATGCCGGCGCCGGAAGGTCGCAGCTTCATGAGCCTGTGGGCCGCACACCAAGCCAAACGGGTTACCCGATGAACGGCACACGCGAGCCGATTCTGAATTCGATTCGCCGCGCGCTCAAACGCGGACCGCTCGCGCCCGAGGTGGCGGCGGCGTGCGAAACCCGTTTGGTGACACATCGCCGCAATCTGATTCCGGCACGGGCACAGACGCTGCCGCCGCGCGGCCAGGTCGAGCTCTTCGTCAAGATGGCGGAGACGGTGAATGCCACGGTGGCGCGCGTCAAACAAGCGGACGACGTGCCGGCGGCGATTGCCGACTATCTGAGCGGTCTCAACCTGCCTGCGCGGCTGGTACGCGCGCCCGATCCGGTGCTCGATGCGCTGCCGTGGAACGAGCGGCCGCTGCTCGAAACCCGCCGCGGTGTCGCCGCAGACACCGATCCTGTCGGCGTCACCGCCTGTTTCGCCGCCATCGCCGAGACGGGCACCTTGATGCTGCACTCCGGCGCCGCCGGCCCGACCCGTAACAATTTCCTGCCCGACACGCATATTGTCATGGTGCGCACGAGCCAGGTGGTTGCGGCCTACGAAGATGGCTGGGACCGCTTGCGCGCCGCGCGTAGCCGCGACGGCGTCTTTGCCATGCCGCGCACGGTCAACTTCATCACCGGTCCGTCGCGCACCGCCGACATCGAGCAGAAGATCGAGCTCGGCGCGCACGGGCCGCGCCGGCTGCATATTGTCCTGATCGACGATGGCGAGGCAGCTTAAGGACGAAGACCGGTCGATCTGGCGCGCCGCCATGCGCGGCGTCAAACCGTTGCCATCGGCGCGGCAAACGCCTGCGGAGTCGTCGGAGCCGCCGTCGCGCGCCGCGCCGGCGCCGGTCAATTGCGATTGGCGCCGCGCCGATACGAAAAGCGGCACGGCGCCCGGCACCATCGACCGCCGCACCCTGACGCGCATCAGGCGCGGCGACCTTACGATCGACGCGCGTCTCGATCTGCACGGCCTGACGCAGGAGGCGGCGCATCGCGCCCTGGCGCGCTTCGTGGCGACGAGTGCGGCCGACGGCGCGCGCTTGGCGCTGGTGATCACGGGTAAAGGACGCGGCGGCGAAGGCGTGCTGCGCGCCGCGGTGCCGCGCTGGCTGGCCGAGCCGGCGATGCGCACGCGCATCCTGGCGGTGACGCCGGCCGCCGCCAATCATGGGGGCGCCGGCGCGCTCTACCTGTTACTGCGACGGCCGCGATCATGACGCCGTTCGGCATCAAGCTGCGCGCTCTCCGCGCCGAACGCGGCATCCGCCTCAAGGACATGGCCGCGACCCTCGGCGTCTCGGCGGCCTATCTCTCGGCGCTCGAACACGGACGCCGCGGCCGGCCGACGCATGCCATGGTGGTGTCGATCTGCGCCCAGCTTGGCATCATCTGGGACGAGGCCGACGAGTTGATGCGCCTCGCGCGCATCTCGCATCCGCGCGTCACCGTTGACACTGCCGGCCTGTCGGCCGATGCGACCGAGCTGGCGAACCTCCTCGCTGAGCGCATCCGCAAGCTGCCGCCGGCACGCGTCGCGCGGTTGCTCGAGCTGATCAAGTCGGCGCCGATGTCGCCGTTGCGGCGCCGACGGACCGTGAACGGACCCTGACCTAACGGCTCCGGTTTTCCCCTAAAATGCCACCGGAGAATCGGGAGAATGGCGGAAAACGGTTGTTTTGCGACCCCGCCGCGCCACACTGCTTTTCGCCCAATCTGCGGTTCGCGCGCCTTCGATCGTGAACGATCCCGCCCTCGACGCTGATTGACGCCGCCGCCGTGGGCGTGCACGGCATTCGACGCTTGGAGACCCAGCTTGGCAATTGGCACCGTGAAGTGGTTCAACGCACAGAAAGGCTACGGATTCATTCGCCCCCAGGACGGCGGCAAGGACGTTTTCGTCCACATCTCGGCGGTGGAACGCGCCGGCATGGGCTCGCTCAACGAAGGGCAGAAGCTTCGCTACGAGATCGCTCGCGATCGCGGCAAGGATGCTGCGGCCAATCTCGCGCCCGCCGAATAACTGGCTCTGGACCGGCCCCCCGAATCTGGCCGGCCTTCAAAGGGCGTTCCGCTCCCCCGGAACGCCCTTTTTCTTTTGCGCCGATCGCAACGCTAGAGGATGAACTTCGACAGATCGGCGTTCTTGGCGAGCGCACCGACACGCGTGCGCACATAGTCGCGATCGATCGCGACCACCGTGCCGGGTGCCTGATCGGAGGCGGTGTAACTCGCCTCCTCCAATAGCCGTTCGAGCACGGTGTGCAATCGCCGCGCGCCGATATTCTCGACGTTGGTGTTGATCTCTTCGGCCAGTGCGGCGATCTCGTCGATCGCCTCGGGCTTGAAGTCGAGCGTGACGTTCTCGGTCGCCAGCAGCGCCTTGTACTGCTTGATCAAGCTGGCTTGCGGCTCGGTCAGGATGCGCCGGAAATCGTCGCGCGTCAGCGGTCTGAGCTCGACGCGGATCGGCAGCCGTCCCTGCAGCTCGGGGAGAAGATCCGACGGCTTCGCCAGATGGAACGCGCCCGATGCGATGAACAGGATGTGATCGGTCTTTACCGATCCGTGCTTGGTCGCGACCGTCGTGCCTTCGATCAAGGGCAGCAAATCGCGCTGCACGCCCTCCCGGCTGACGTCGCCGACGATGCGCTCGCCACTGCGGCCGGCGATCTTGTCGATCTCGTCGATGAAGACGATGCCGTTCTGTTCGGCGGCGACGATCGCCTCCTTCACGACCTTTTCCTGATCCAGGAGCTTGTCGCTTTCCTCGCGCAGCAGCGCCGGCTGCGCCTCGGCCACGGTCATGCGCCGCGGCTTGGTGCGGCCGCCGCCCAACTTGCCGAAGATTTCGCCGAGATTGATCATGCCGACCTGGGCGCCGGGCATGCCCGGAATTTCGACCGTTGGCGCACCGCCAGTGTCCTGGACCTGGATCTCGATCTCTTTGTCGTCGAGCTCGCCGGCACGCAGCATGCGGCGGAACTTGGTGCGCGTGTCGGGCCCGGCACCGGGCCCGACCAGCACGTCGAGAATGCGATCCTCGGCGGCGACCTCGGCCTTGCTGGTCACGTCGTTGCGCAAGCGCTCGCGCGTCAGCGCCAGCGATACTTCGAGCAGGTCGCGCACGATCTGCTCGACGTCGCGGCCGACATAGCCGACCTCGGTGAACTTGGTTGCTTCGACCTTGATGAATGGCGCCTGCGCCAGCTTCGCCAGCCGCCGGGCGATCTCGGTCTTGCCGATGCCGGTCGGACCGATCATCAGGATGTTCTTGGGCAGCACCTCGTCGCGCAGCTCGGCCGGCAGCTGCTGGCGGCGCCAGCGGTTGCGCAGCGCGATGGCGACGGCGCGCTTGGCGTCGTTCTGGCCGACGATGTGGCGATCGAGTTCGGAGACGATTTCGCGCGGACTGAAAGCGGCGTTCATTGCGTATCGAGCGATTCCAGCGTGATGTTGCGGTTGGTGTAGATGCAAATATCGGCGGCGATTTCCATCGACTTGCGGACAATGGCCTCGGCGTCGAGATCGGGCAGGTCGCGCAGCGCGCGGGCCGCGGCGAGCGCGTAGGGACCGCCCGAGCCGATGCCGATGATGCCGTTTTCAGGCTCGAGCACGTCGCCGGTGCCCGACAGCACCAGCGACACGTCCTTGTCGGCCACCGCCATCATGGCTTCGAGGCGCCGCAGCAGCCGGTCGGTGCGCCAGTCCTTGGCGAGCTCGACGCAGGCGCGCGTCAGCTGACGCGGGTACTGCTCGAGCTTGGCTTCGAGCCGCTCGAACAGCGCGAAGGCATCGGCGGTCGAACCGGCGAAGCCGGCCAGCACCGTGTCGCCCGCCAGCCGGCGGATTTTCTTGGCGTTCGACTTTATGACGGTGTTGCCCATCGTCACCTGGCCGTCGCCGGCAACGACGACCTTGCTGCCCTTGCGCACGGACAAAATGGTGGTGCCGTGCCAGGACGCCGGATTCTGCTCTTGCATGAGGTCCTTTCGAGGCAGGAAACGGCCCTAAATGTAGGTTGCTGCCGCGGTTAATCAAGCGAAGCCGCGGGCCGCGCTGGTGTGGCGGCGGCACGCCTGCTACAAGACCGCGGCAAGGAGTTGATTTCGATGGCGAAAACCACCGCCAAACGCAAGGCGAAACGCGCCCGCGCCAAGCTGAAGGGCCGCGTCGCCGAAGTCGAGCGCACGACGCGCGAAACCCGCATCCGTGCGCGGGTCGATCTCGACGGCGCCGGCCGGGCCAGCATCCGCACCGGCATCGGTTTCCTCGACCACATGCTCGATCAGCTGTCGCGGCACAGCCTGATCGACATCGATCTCGAGGCGAAGGGCGACCTGCACATCGATCAACACCACACCACCGAGGATTCCGGATACGTCGTTGGCGAAGCGATCGCGCGCGCGCTCGGCGATCGCGCCGGAATCGGCCGCTGGGGCGAGGCGATGGTGCCGATGGACGAGACGCTGACCCGCGTCGCGCTCGACGCGTCGAACCGGCCGTATCTGATCTGGAAGGTGAAGCTGTCCAAGCCCAAACTCGGCGAGATGGACAGCGAACTCTTCAAGGAATGGTTCCAGGCTTTCGCCCAGTCGGCCGGCGTGACGCTGCACGTCGAGAATCTCTACGGCGAGAACAACCACCACATCATCGAATCCTGCTTCAAGGGTCTGGCGCGCGCGTTGCGTCAGGCGGTCGCGATCGATCCGCGCCGCGCCGGAGCAGTGCCTTCGACCAAGGGCGTGCTCGGCGGAAGTCTCTAATGTCGACGGTGCTGATCGATTACGGCTCGGGCAATTTACGCTCGGCCGCGAAGGCATTCGAGCGCGCGGCACGCGACGAAGGGCTGGACGGCGCCGTGACCGTCACCGGCGACGCACGCGCCCTGGCGTCCGCCGATCGCGTCGTTCTGCCCGGCGTCGGCGCCTTCGCCGACTGCAAACGCGGCCTCGCCGCGCTGCCGGGCATGATCGAAGCGCTGCACGAAACTGTGATCGTGCGCGGCCGGCCGTTTCTTGGCATCTGCGTCGGCATGCAGCTGATGGCGACGGTCGGACGCGAATTCGAGACCGTCGACGGACTCGGCTGGATTCCCGGTGAGGTCGTAGCCATCGCGCCCAACGATGCCGCGTTGAAAATTCCGCACATGGGCTGGAACGAGCTCAGGCTCGCGGCGGCGCACCCGCTGCTCGCCGGCCTAAAAAACGCCGACCACGCCTATTTCGTCCACTCGTATCAGCTCCAGGCGCGCGAACCGCGCCACGTGATGGCGACGGTCGACTACGGCGGTCCGGTCACCGCGGCGGTCGGGCGCGACAATCTGTTCGGCGTCCAATTCCATCCCGAGAAAAGCCAGGCGACCGGCTTGGGGCTGATCGCCAACTTCCTGCGGTGGCAGCCGTGATCGTCTATCCGGCGATCGATCTCAAGGACGGGCGCTGCGTGCGCCTCGTGCGCGGCGAAATGAAAAGCGCGACCGTCTTCAACGACGATCCGGCGGCGCAGGCGCGCGCCTTTGCGGGCGCCGGCGCGGCGTGGATCCACGTCGTCGATCTCGATGGCGCTTTTGCTGGCAAGCCGAAGAACGCCGCAGCGGTCGAAGCCATCGTCAAGGCCGCGCCCGTCAAGGTGCAGCTCGGCGGCGGCATCCGCGATGAAGCAACGCTCGAAGCCTGGCTCGGCAAGGGCGTGGCGCGGGTCGTGCTCGGCACCGCCGCAGTCAAGACCCCGAACCTGGTGCGTGCCGCCTGCCGGCGCTGGCCTGACCAGGTGGCGCTGGGCATCGATGCGCGCGGCGGCACCGTCGCGGTCGAAGGCTGGGCCGAAACCGCTTCCGTCGCGGCGCTGGACCTGGCGCGGCGCTTCGAAGACGCCGGCGCGGCGGCCATCATCTATACCGACATCGAACGCGACGGCGCGCTGCAAGGCGTGAACGTCGAGGCGACGGCCGCGCTCGCCCGCGCGCTGAAGACGCCGGTGATTGCGTCCGGCGGCGTCGCCTCGCTCGACGATCTGGCCGCGCTGCGCGCGCACGAGAAGGACGGCGTCGCCGGCGCGATCCTCGGCCGCGCGCTTTACGACGGACGCGTCGATCTCAAATCGGCGCTGGCGCTGATGGCGGCCTGAATGCTGAAGATTCGCGTCATCCCCTGTCTCGACGTCAAGGACGGCCGCGTCGTCAAAGGCGTCAATTTCGTCGACCTGGTCGATGCCGGCGACCCGGTCGAGCAGGCCAAAGTCTACGACGCCGAAGGCGCCGACGAGCTGACCTTCCTCGACATCACCGCCTCGGCCGAGAACCGGGACACGCTCTATGACGTGGTGCGCCGTACCGCCGAGCAATGTTTCATGCCGCTGACCGTCGGCGGCGGCGTGCGCACGGTCGAGGATATCCGCAAGTTGCTGCTGGCCGGCGCCGACAAGGCGTCGATCAATACCGCCGCGGTCGCGCGACCCGAACTGGTGCGCGAAGCGGCGGAGAAATTCGGCAGCCAGTGCATTGTCGTCGCCATCGACGCCAAGCAGGCCGGCGCGAGCAAGTGGGAAGTCTTCACCCACGGCGGCCGCCGCGCCACCGGCCTCGACGCCGTCGAGTGGGCGAAGCGCATGGCGGCCGAAGGCGCCGGCGAGATCCTGCTGACGTCGATGGATCGCGACGGCACGCAGCGTGGCTTCGACATTCCGCTCACGCGCGCGATTGCCGATGCCGTGCCGATTCCGGTGATCGCGTCGGGTGGCGTCGGCGCGTTGTCGCACCTGGTCGAAGGCGTGCGCGACGGCCATGCCAGCGCCGTGCTCGCGGCGTCGATCTTCCACTTCGGCACGTTCCGCGTCGCCGATGCCAAGGCGGCGCTGGCCGCCGCCGGGATCGCGGTCCGGCGCTAGCCGGCTTTGCGCCCGAGCGCCGCCCGGATTTCGTCGGTCGTCCGCGTGACGATGTCGAGCACCCGCTGTTGCGCTTCGGGCGAAGCACCGCGCGTTTCGCGGACGGCCGCCCGCAGCGCGTGCCATGCGGCCCGCAACTCGGACCGATCGTCCTCTTCCACCGCCTCGCCGGCGAAGAAGCGGCGCATGCGGTCCATCTTGTGCGCGATGCGCTCGAACTGCGCGAGCATCGTCTTCACCGCTTCGCGGTTCTTGTCGAGCTCGGCCTTGCCGCTGTCGGTGATGCGATAGAGCTTTTTGTTGCCGTCGGCTTCGACCGCGGCGTGGCCCAACTCTTCGAGATAGGTCAATGCCGGATAGACCATACCGGGGCTCGGCGCATAGAAACCGCCGGTCCGCTCGGTGAGCTCTTTGATGAGGTCGTAGCCGTGGCGCGGCTGCTCTTCGAGCAGCGCAAGGATGAGAAGCTGGAGTTCGCCGCTGCCGAGCTTGCGGCCGGCGCTGACGCCGCGCGCGCCGAAACCGCCGCCTTCCTCGATCCACCAACCGAACCGGCCATAGCCGTGGCGATGGCGCATGAAGCGGCGGCCGCCATGCGTGAAACCCATACAATCGCGATGCATACGATACTCCGTCCTTACTTAAAACCTATCATACGATATATCTTAAGCCTGAACCGGTCAAGGTCGAAAGAGCCGCCGAATCCGCGCCCGCGACTTGCAATCGAACCGAAACCTGTCAGAAATCGCTCGAGAGTTGCGAGGCAGGCGATGAGCGACCTTGACGGCACCACCCTCGATCGGCTGTTTGCGGTGATCGCGGCGCGGCGCGGCGCCGATCCGGCGACCTCCTACACCGCCAAGCTGCTGCGCGAAGGCAAAAGCGCGATCGCCAAAAAGCTCGGCGAAGAAGCCTTCGAAACCGGTATCGAAGTGATCAAAGGCGACCGGGTTCGCCTCACCGCCGAAAGCGCCGACCTGCTCTATCATTTGCTGGTGGCCTGGGCCGATGCCGGGATCGCGCCGGCCGATGTCTGGCGCGCACTCGATGCGCGCCAAGGCCGTTCCGGCCTTGCCGAAAAACAGTCCCGCGCCGGCGGCTAACGTGGCCTACGACCGCAACAACGTGTTCGCCCGCATCTTGCGGGGCGAGATTCCGTGCCAAAAGGTCTACGAGGATGAACACGTTCTCGCGTTCAACGACATCCGGCCGCAAGCGCCGGTCCACGTCCTGGTGATTCCCAAAGGCGAATACGTCTCGTTCGACGATTTCGCGGCGAAGGCGCCGGCGACCGAGCAGGCGGCGTTTGTCGCGGCGGTGGGAAAAGTGGCACGGCAGCTCGGCGTGGCCGAAAGCGGTTTTCGGATCCTGGCCAATCACGGCGCGGACGCAAACCAGGAAGTCCCGCATTTCCACGTTCATATTTTCGGCGGCAAACGTCTCGGCCGCATGCTGCCCCGCGAATAGGCCGGATTCCGGGCCCGCCATTCTTGGCGCATTGTTAACTATAAAATTCCGCGCATTTACCAAGGAAAACTGCGGCTTTCCGGCACCATCTGGTCTAAAGTTTTAGGCGCTTTAGTCGAAAATTAACCATAAAGATCGTCTAATCCGCGCCACGTAAGACCGAGGATTCGATGGTGGCCGACGCGTTGATCCATCCGGTGCTGGACTCGCTGCTGCGCTATTGGGATGACAAGCGCGGCGACGGCCGTCCCATGCCCGAGCGTAAGGAGATCGACCCGCTCGAAATGGGCGCGCGCCTCCTGCCGCATCTGTTGCTGTGCGACCTGTTCGATCGCGGCAACCGCGTTCGTTTCCGGGTCGTCGGCACCAACATCGTCCGCCGCTGGGGCTTCGAGCCGACGGCGAAATATCTCGACGAAGGCCTCGGCCCCTATTTCGCGACGTTGGGCGAACTGCACCATGTCTGCTTCGCCGAGCGCGCGCCGGTCTATTCGGTGAGCACGTTCCGGTGGGGCGTCAACCGCGAGCTCGAGGCGCACCATCTCCTGTTGCCGCTGAGCAAGGGCGGCTTCGAGCCGGCGATCGCCTTGGCCGGCATCGCGTTCCGGTCGGATGAGGTCTTTCCGCCGCAAATCCGCAACCTGAACGGCGTCGCGCGCTTCGACGAGCGTCATCGCTCTGTCGGCGATCCCTCCGAAGGGCTTGCGCGCCGCGCCGGCGTCGGCGGCCGCAACGTCGCTTAGCTTTTCGCTTATCCCGCGCGATACGGGCTGCTGAAAATTTAGATCTCGATCTGGCCGCCGAGCTCGACGACGCGATTCGACGGAATGCGGAAGAATTCCGTCGCGTTGATCATGGTCGCTTGCAGGAAGATGAACAGCCGCTTGCGCCAGCGCCAAAAGCGCGGCGTCGACGCGCTGACCAGGATTTTCTCGCGGCCGATGAAGAACGACGTTTCCATCAGGTTGAACTTGAGCCGCATCAGCCGGAGCTGCGCCAGCGTGCGCGGGATATTGGGTTCGTCCATGAATCCGTAGCGCACCGTTATCGTGTGGAAATTGTGGTGGAGATTCTTGACCTCGAGCCGCTGGTCGTCGGCGACGTGCGGGATGTCGCAGGTATCGATCTTCATCAGCACGACCCGCTCGTGCAGCACTTTGTTGTGCTTGAGATTGTGGAGCAGCGCCGCCGGCACCAGGTCGGGATTGGCGGTCATGAATACGGCCGTGCCGTCAACGCGCTCGGGATGGCCGGGTTTCAGCGTTTCCAGGAACGTCGCCAGCGGCAGCGCGCCTTTGGCGCGTTGCACCGTCAGGCGGTCGCGGCCTTGCATCCAGGTCGACATGATGATGAACACCGCGCATCCGACGGCCAGCGGGAACCAGCCGCCTTCGACCACTTTGAGCATGTTCGCCGAGAAGAACAGCAGATCGACGATCAGGAAGAAGCCGAAGACGAGCATCGCCGGCAGCGGCTTCCAGCGCGCGACGCCGACTGCGTAGACCATCGCCAGCACCGTCGTCAGCGTCATGGTGCCGGTCACAGCGACACCGTAAGCCGCGCCGAGATTGTCCGAGCTCTTGAACCCCAGAACCAGGAGCACGACGGCGACGAACAGCATCAGGTTGACCCGCGGCACGAAGATCTGGCCGATCTCCTCTTCGGACGTATGACGCACCTGGAAGCGCGGCAGGTAGCCGAGCTGCACCGCCTGCCGCGTCATGGAAAAGGCGCCGGCAATCACCGCTTGTGACGCGATAACGGTCGCAATCGCGGCCAGCACCACCATTGGATAAAGGGCCCAATTCGGCGCGAGGCGATAGAAGGGATTCTCGATCGCGCTCGGATGCGCCAGCAACATCGCGCCCTGGCCGAGATAGTTGAGCATCAGCGCCGGAAAGACAAACGACAGCCAGTCGGCGCGGATCGGGCGGCGGCCGAAATGGCCCATATCGGCGTAGAGCGTCTCGCAACCGGTGAATACCAGCACCACGGCGCCCAACAGGAAGAAGCCGCGCAGCGGGTGATCGAACAACAGCGCCAGGCCGTACATTGGATCGAGCGCCCACAGAATCTCCGGCTGCCGCACGATTTCGACGGCGCCGAGCAGGCCGATGACGACGAACCAAATGACCAGGATCGGGCCGAACAGGCCGCCGACCATGCCGCTGCCGCGACGCTGCATGGCGAACAGCACGACCAGCAGCATGAGGGTGATCGGAATGACGTAGGCGTCGAACAGCGGCGTCGCGATCTTGAGGCCTTCGACGGCGCTGAGCACCGAAATCGCCGGCGTGATCACGCCGTCGCCATAGAACAACGACGCGCCGAGCAGGCCGGCCGCGAGAATCCACCAGCGCAGCTTCGGCCGGCCGATGGCCGCGCGCAGCGCCAGCGCGGTCAGCGCCAGGATGCCGCCTTCGCCGCGGTTGTCGGCGCGCATGATCACCGACACGTATTTGAGCGTGACCACGACGATGAGCGCCCAGGTGAGCAGCGACAGTACGCCGTAGACGTTGGCGTGGGTGATCACGCCGCCGAGCTCGACGAAGCACAGCTTGACGGTATAGAGCGGCGAGGTGCCGATATCGCCATACACCACGCCAAGCGCGCCCAGATAAAGATTCTGGTGGCGCAGATGCCGTTGGTGCCCGTTGAGCGCGGCCGTTTGGGCCATCGAGACGATGTCTAAAGTCGTGGCGCGGTATTGGAAGGCGCCGTGTTTAGCCCTTCCGCCGCGCCGCCGCAAGCGAGTCCGAGAACTTCCTGTCAGGTCAGAGAGATAACCCGGCCGGTGACCATTATTGGACGACCACCACGCCTTTCATCGTCGGGTGAATCTTGCAGAAATAGGCGTAGGTCCCCGGCTGGTCGAACGTGAACGAAAAGCTGTCGCCGGTGTCGAGCGGGTTTGAGCCGAAGAGCGGTTTGACGCCGACCGCCGTAACCGTGTGGGCGTCGCCGTCCTTGTTGATCCAGGTCACGGTCGTGCCGCGCGTCACCGTCAACGTTGCGGGGCCGAAGGCGAAGTTGTTGATCACCACCTGATTCGGACCGGCCGCCGGCATCGCGGCTGGGCTGGCGGGCATTGCCATATGGTCCATGCCCGGCATCGACGGCATCGCCGACTGGGCGAAGGCGGCCGGCGCCAGGCTGAAGGTACCGAGCGCGGCGGCGAGCGCCGCGCCGCGCAGGCGATATGAAATTTGCCGCATGGTCGCCTCAGGCTCCGAGCGTCGTATCGGACCAGGTGAGACCGCGGCCTTTGACCGCGACCTCGCGCACGCCGAGGACGCTGCGCAGCTTCTCGGCCGGCACCTTGAGCGGACCCGGACCCGGTCCGTCGCCGGCCGGCGGTTGCGGGAACGCGGTCGACAGCGCGGTTTGGAACGTGACGTGGCCTTCGACTTTCTGCATGACCTGATGGATGTGGCCGTTTAGCACGGTGACCGAGCCGAAGCGCTTGAGATAAGCGAGCGCCTTGTCGCCGTCGTCGGTGCCCCAGCCCCATTGCGGATAGAGCGACCACATCGGCATGTGCGCCATGACGACGATGGGCGTGCTGGCGCTGCGGCCTTTCAGGTCGCGCTCGAGCCATTCGATCTGCTCGTCGCCGAGATGACCCAGGCCGCTGGCCTGCAAGCCGACGACATTGACCAGCGCGACGAAATGCACGCCGCTTTGGTCGAAACTGTACCAACCGCCGGTTTTGACGCCGGGATTGAAGCGGGCGAAGAATGGCTTGCCGTCGTCGACCAGCGTGTCGTGCTCGCCCGGAATGTAATGTACCGGCAGCTTGGCGGTCTTCATCAGCTGCTCGGCGGCGTCGAATTGTTCGGGCTTCGCCAAATGGCTGACGTCGCCGGTGTGGACGATCATCGCCGGCTTCTGCGGCAGCGTCGCGATGCGCTGCAGGGCTTCGGTCAGCGTGCCGTTCGGATCCGGGTTGGCGTCGCCGTGAAAGCCGATATGCGAATCGCTGATCTGGACGAACGCGAAGCCGCTGGCAGGCGCGGCCTGCGCCTCGCCAGCGCCGAGGTTGAACGGCGTCGGCACGCCGCCAACGACGCTCCACAACGTTCCGGCGCCAGCCCACGCCATGCAGCGCAGCAGCGATCGGCGCGACGGTGCGGCGCCGGAGGTGGCAGAATTACGGTCGAATTCGGTGGCGTCCATGGCGGGTCTCCGCGGCAGGGGTTGCGATGGCGGAGGTATAGATTGACGCTGGCGGCGCTTTATTCGCGCCGCGCCGAAAATTCCTGGCGGCCGCGGGCCGCGCGGCTTTGGAAGCGTGAATAAACCAGCCGCCGGCGTGATCTTATTCGGGTCGTCGTCGTGTGCCCGGCGAACGCCGGCTTCGTCGCCGCAGGCTCCGCGGCTTATACTATCGGTCTCGGCTGGGCCGACCGGATGTGAGGCATGGGACGCAGCGACGGCGGGCGCGACTTCGAGAGCTTGGTGCTGCCGCATCTCGACGCGGCCTATAACCTCGCGCGTTGGCTGATGCGCGATCCGGTGGCGGCGGAGGATGTCGTACAGGAGGCAGCGGTGCGCGCATTGACCTATTTCGCGAGCTTCCGTGGTGACAATGCGCGTGGCTGGTTCCTCCAGATCGTGCGCAACGCCGCCTATGCCTCGATGAAGCTCGATCGCGGCCTGCGCACCGTGCCGCTGGCGAGCGGCGGCGACGCGGACGCCGCCGCGCCGGAACCCGCCGATCCCGCCGACGATCCCGAACACACGCTGGTCAAGACTCAGGCGCATGCCGGCCTCGATCGGCTGCTCGCCGGGCTGCCGGTCGAATTGCGCGAAACCATCGTCCTGCGCGAGCTCCAAGAGCTCGCCTATAAGGACATCGCCCAGATCACCGAAGTGCCGATCGGCACGGTCATGTCGCGCCTGTGGCGGGCGCGGCGGCTCTTGGCCGCAGCGGCGCAACACGAGGCCGTACCATGACGCGATCGCATGATCCCGGCGAATGCGAAATGACGTTGCTCGTGCAAGCCGAATTTGACGGTGAGCTCGATGCCGCGCAGGCGGCGGCACTGGCCACGCATCGCGCCGACTGCCCGATTTGCCAAGCCGCCGCCGAATCGCTCGGCCGCGTGCGCCAGGCGCTGCGCGAACAGGCGCCGTATCACCGCGCGCCGGACTCGCTGCGCGCGCGGCTGACGGCGCAGGCCGCGCCACGGCGCGTTACATTGGTACGCACGGCCGGGTGGCGGCGGGCGGCGGCCGCGTTCGTCGCCGGCGGCGCGATCGCCGCGTCGGTGATGCTCGCCCTCGTGCCGTCGGGCGCGCCCGGTCTGTCCGATCAGGTGCTCGCCGGTCATCTGCGTGCGCTCGAACCCGGCCATCTCGAGGATGTCATCTCGACCGATCAGCACACGGTGAAACCATGGTTCGACGGCAAGCTCGATTTCGCGCCGCCGGTAAAGGACCTGAAGGCAGATGGTTTTCCGCTCGAAGGCGGCCGGCTGGATTATCTCGACGGCCGCCGCGTCGCCGCCATGGTCTATGGCCGCGCCAAGCACGTGATCGATCTTTACGCCTGGCCCGACGCCGGCGCCGACACGGCGCCGACGGTATTGGAGCGCGACGGCTATACGCTCGTCCGCTGGCGCCAGGATGGTATGGCGTTGTGGGCGGTGTCGGACGTCGAGCGCGATCAGCTCGTCGATTTCGCGCGCCGCTGGCGCGCGATGCCCTAGAGCGGCAAAGTCGCCAGGCGCTCCGGCGTCAGGTCGTGGACGAGGTGTGGTGCGCCGTAATCGCGGATGATCCGAATCGGATCGCGCACGCGCGCGGACGCGGGCGCATCCGATCGGGTCTGGGCCTCGAGATAGGCGCCTAGATAGCGCGCATGCGCGACCAGCTTGCGGCCGAATTCAAGGCGACTGGTTTCGAAGGCGGCGAGGCCGGTGGCGAGGTCGTCGGATGAAGCGAGCGAATCGGCGAGACACTCCGCATCGAGCGCCGCCTTGGTGACGCCAGCGGCGACATGCGGCCGCGCGACGAAGGCGGCGTCGCCGATGAGCGCCACGCGGCCGAACACCAGCCGCGGCGCTTCGAGATCGGTGATTGCCTGCAGCAACGGCTGGGCGCAGTGTGCCACGACGGCGGCGATCGGCGGCGCGAAGATTTCCGCCGCCCGCGCCTTGAGCTCGCGGACCAGCTCGGTCCGGATCAAGGGCGGTGGAATGGCCGTACCGTGTCGGCGGCCTTCGGCGTCGGTGCAGAGCGCGGCGAGGCGCGCCGCGTCCGCCGGTCGGTACCAAATGAAATAGACGCGATCGCCCGCGATGGCGTCTTCCGCCGCCGGCGCCGGCATCGCCAGCAGCATCTCGCCCTCAGGGAAGCACGCGACGATACGGTCCGCGACGAGCGCGCGACTCTCTTTCGGCAAGTCGCCGGCCGGCACGAGACCGCGCCATGCCACGTAACCGGCATACCGCGGTTCGAGCTCCGGCAGCAGGTGCCGTCGCACGGTCGAGGTTATGCCGTCGGCGGCGATCAGCAGATCGCCCCCGACGCAGGCGCCGCCCGCCAAAAGCGCGCGCACGCCGGACGCGTCCTGCTCGATCCGCTCCACCGCCGTGCCGGCGCGATAGACTTCGG
>Ga0070735_10002052_pt1 | contig 18571 bp, 15 predicted proteins | sample Coa_R1_FD_66443 | JGI IMG/M metagenome (GOLD analysis project Ga0070735, IMG submission 66443) | Surface soil microbial communities from Centralia Pennsylvania, which are recovering from an underground coalmine fire - Coalmine... | ecosystem: Environmental > Terrestrial > Soil > Unclassified ... | reverse complement strand
GACGCCAAACTGGCGCATGAGCTGCACGATCAGGGTTATGAAGGGGTTCGTGCGCGGCACCCGGAGGTCGCCGCGGAAGAGAGTCTGGAAGCAGCCGCACGGAAGGCCGAAGAAACGGTCGCCGTCAAAGGATAGAACTGAATCAGAATCCGTTGGGCACACCAACGATAGGCGAGGAGAGGAGCGAACAACTATGGCCACGGATATGAAAGCGACAGTCGACGAGGAAGTCGGCGTGGGCGAATATCAGTACGGGTTCCACGATCCGACCGATAAATACGTCTTCACGGCGCGTAAAGGGCTCGATCGCGACATTGTGAGCCAGATTTCGGCAATGAAAGAAGAGCCGGCGTGGATGCGCGATTTTCGGCTGAGTGCCCTCGATATCTTTTTCAAGAAGCCCCTTCCGACCTGGGGCGGGCACCTGGGCGATCTCAACTTTCAAGACATTCACTACTACGTGAGGGCCTCGGCCAGCCAGGAACGAAACTGGGATGACGTTCCCGAAGACATCCGCCGCACTTACGACCGCCTTGGGATTCCTGAAGCCGAGAAGAAATACCTGGCAGGGGTCAAAGCGCAGTATGAGTCCGAAGTCGTCTATGGCAGCCTGCAGGAAGACCTGGCCAAGCAGGGGGTGATCTTCACCGACACCGATTCGGCGCTGCGCGATAACCCCGAATTGTTCCGTGAGTATTTCGGCACAGTCATTCCCTCGAATGACAACAAGTTTGCGGCCCTCAACTCGGCGGTTTGGTCAGGCGGATCGTTCATCTACGTCCCCAAGGGAGTGAAGATCGATTTTCCCTTGCAGGCTTATTTCCGGATCAATTCCGAAAACATGGGGCAATTCGAGCGCACGCTGATCATCGTTGATGAGGGGGCCTCGGTGCACTACGTCGAGGGGTGTACGGCGCCCACCTACAGTTCTGAAAGTCTGCATTCGGCCGTCGTCGAGATCATCGTCAAGCGCGGCGCGCGCTGCCGGTATACGACCATTCAGAACTGGTCGAGCAACGTCTACAACCTGGTCACGAAGCGGGCCATGGCGTACGGCGATTCATTGATGGAATGGGTCGACGGCAATCTGGGTTCGAAGCTGACCATGAAATATCCGGCAATTTACCTGATGGAACCGGGCGCCCGCGGAGAAACTCTGTCGATCGCGTTTGCCGGCAAAGGACAGCATCAGGACGCCGGCGCCAAAATGGTGCACTGTGCCCCCAACACATACAGCCGCATCATTTCCAAGAGCATTTCGAAAGCCGGGGGCCGCGCCAGCTACCGGGGCCTGGCCAAAGTGGTCAAGGGCGCGCGGAACTGCAAATCGAACGTCGTGTGCGATGCTTTGATTCTCGATCACGCCAGCCGAAGCGACACGTATCCCTACATCGAGATCAATGAAGACGATGTGACGATCGAGCACGAAGCCAGCGTCTCGAAGATCAGCGAAGACCAGCTCTTTTATTTGATGGCCCGCGGACTGTCTGAGGCCGAAGCCTCGTCGATGATCGTCACCGGCTTCATCGAGCCGCTCGTGAAAGAGCTGCCGATGGAGTACGCCGTCGAAATGAACCGTCTGATCGAGCTGCAAATGGAAGGCTCGGTCGGGTAGCCGCTTTCCATGTCTACAGCCATCTTGCCACCCGCAGGCGAAGTTCACGCGGCGCCGGGTTTTTCTGAGGCGCAGTTCGAAGCATTTCTCGAATCGCGCGGCGAACCGGCATGGATCAGCCAGCGGCGGCGCGCGGCGTTTGAAGTCTACCGGCAGAAGCTGGCCGAGCCGCTCAATCCCGAAGAATTCAAGCGGGTCGATCTGCGGGCCTTTCAGCCGGCGCGATTTGCTGTCAGCTCCGCAGCCGCCGCTCCCGCCCAGTTCGAAACGCTGCTCGAAAAGCGAGCCGATTTCGCGGGAGCGGTCTCACATATCGATGGGCGCAGCGTCGTGGCGCGGCTGGATGACAAACTTGCGCGACAGGGGGTCTTATTCGGCTCGTTATGTGAGCTGCTCAAGACGAAGCGCGAGATTTTGGAGCCGCATCTGATGTCGCGCGCCGTGCGCCCAGAGGCCGACCGCATCTCGGCCTGGCACGCCGCATTCTGGACCGGCGGGACTGTGCTCTTCGTGCCCCGAAACGTGACGGTCGCGGCACCGCTTTACAGCCTGATCGGGCTGTCGTCCGCGGGCGTGGCCGATTTCAGCCACACGCTGGTGATTCTGGAAGAGGGCGCCTCGGCCACGCTGCTCGAAGAAACGGGGAGTGCTGGTTCAGAAAATACGGGACTGCACGTGGGGGCGGTCGAGCTGTTGGTCGGCGCCGGCGCCAACTTGCGGTACGTTCAACTCCAAAACTGGAACCATCACGTCTGGCACCTGGCCCATCAGGCCGGCGCGGTGGCGCGCGACGGGTCGCTGCAGTGGACGGTGGGAGGCATCGGCGCGCGGCTGGCGCACATTCATCAGCAGGTCACGCTCGAAGGCGCCGGGTCGTCGGGCGAAGTCAACGGCGTCACCTTCGCCACCGGGCGGCAGTTGCTTTCTTACTACACGCAACAGACGCACAAAGCGCCGAGCACGCGCAGCGACCTGCTCTATAAAGACGTGCTGCGGGACGAGGCGCGCGTCGTGTGGCGCGGCATGATTCGCGTTGAGGCCGAAGCCCAAAAAACCGACGGCTACCAGCGCAACGACAGTCTGCTTTTGAGTGCCGATTGCCGCGCGGATGCCATTCCGGGCTTGGAAATTAACGCCGATGACGTGCGCTGCACGCATGGCGCAACCGCTGGCCGCGTCGATGCCGATCAGATTTTTTACTGCATGTGCCGCGGGCTCTCGCGGTACGAGGCCATGCACATGATCGTCGAGGGATTTTTTCACGGCGTGTACGACCGCATCGCCGTCGAAGCCGTGCGCGAAACGCTCAGCCACGCGGTGAAGCGCAAACTGGGCATCGAGCGGTGACCATGCCTGAGTTCGAGAAAGTCGCCACGCTTGACGAACTTCCACCCGGCGAAAGAAAATCGCTCGTGTTCGATGACCGCGCGGTGCTGATTTTCCGGATCGGGGACGATGTCTATGCCGTAGAAGACGTCTGCTCGCATGACGGGCAGCCGCTGACAGACGGGAAGCTGGAGGGCACGGCGATCGAATGCCCGCGTCACGGGGCGCGGTTCGATGTGCGCACGGGGCGGCCGTTGTGCATGCCTGCCGTCGAGCCGATCGCCACGTTCGAAGTCCGCGTCGAGAATAACGAAATCTACTTGCGAGGCCGATAAGACGGAGCCTGCCATGCCCGATGAAGTTGCGCTGCTGGAAGCCTTGAAACAGGTGGTCGATCCCGAGCTGATGATCAACGTCGTCGATCTGGGCCTGGTCTATTCGGTTGAGCAGGAAAACGAAAAGGTCAAAGTCGAAATGACGCTCACGAGCCCCGCCTGCCCGGCCGGCCCGCAGATTGTTCAACAATCGAAGCTGGCGCTCGAAAAAGTCGAAGGCGTCAAGGAAGCCGAGATCAAGCTGGTGCTTAGCCCTCCGTGGAGTCCCGACCGCATGACCGACGAGGCCCGCGACCAGTTGGGCATTTTTTAGCCGGCGGCAAGGCCAGATTACCTTGGGGGCAAATTTCCATGCCGAGTTCCAATTCCCGCGCCAACGCAATTCCTCGCCAAGTCGATGAAGATTCGGCAATCGACCGCGTGATGCGGCTGATGGCGATTCGAGGAAAGAGTTGCGAAGAAGCCGCGGTCGTCGAATTCATCGTCGATGAGCTGGCACGAGCCGGCGTCGCCAAATCGTCGATCCGCACCGACCAGGTCAATCGAAAAAGCCCCGTCGGCGGCCAGACGGGGAACTTGATTGTTTCATTGCCCGGCACGAAGCGCGGCCCCAGGCGACTTTTGATGGCCCATCTCGATACGGTCCCCCTGTGCGTCGGATCGCGCCCGGTTCGCAAGGGCATGACCGTTTCGGCGGCCGATTCCAACACGGCCCTGGGAGGCGATGACCGCAGCGGCACGGCGGTCGTGCTGACGACGGTGCTCGAAATCCTCAAGCAGAAATTGCCTCATCCGCCGCTCACGCTTTTCTGGCCGGTCCAGGAAGAAATCGGGCTGTACGGCGCGCGGCTCGTCAGTCTGCCCATGCTCGGCAGTCCAAAATTGTGCTTCAACTGGGACGGCGGGTCGGCGGCCATGGCCTGCATCGGCGCCACCGGGTCCTACGACATTGAAATTGAAATCGACGGAATTGCCAGTCACGCGGGAGTCCGGCCCGAGGGGGGCGTCAGCGCCATTGCCGTGGCGGGGCTGGCGATCGCCGATCTCCAGCAGCACGGCTGGCACGGCCTGATCGTCAAGGGGAAGAATTCCGGGACGAGCAATATCGGCATCATCGGCGGAGGAGACGCCACCAACGTCGTGACGGCGGCCGTAAAAATCAGCGCCGAGGTCCGCAGCCATGACAGGCAATTTCGAAAACGGCTCGTCGAGGAGTTTCGCAAGGCGTTCGTGAGGGCGGCGCGATCTGTGAAGAACGATCTCGGGAAACCCGGGCACGTGCGATTCACCGCCGATCTCAAATACGAATCGTTCCGCCTGAACGAAAACGAATCGGCCGTCGAAGAAGCGCTTCGCGCCATTCGAATCGTCGGACTCGATCCGCAGACTCGAATCAGCAACGGCGGCCTCGACGCCAATTGGCTCTCGGCCCGGGGGCTGCCGACCGTGACGCTTGGGAGCGGTCAACAAAACGTCCACACCGTGAGCGAGACGCTCAATCTCGAAGACTTTCTCAATGCCTGCCGGATCGGGCTGGTGTTGGCGACCGGCGCGGCATAGTCGTCAGGACGCTGCGTCCTGATGAAGTTTTCACTTCAGCAACACCTCGACGGCCTTGTCGTCGGTCAAGCCGCTGGAAAACAGGACGAGATAGCCGCGTGCCGCCTTATTCACGGCCGCCAAAGCGGCCATTTCCCTCTCGGGCACCCCTTGGATTCCAAAGAGATACGATTCGCCCGGCACGGCCAGCGCCGCCAAACCGCCGATTCCGCCATATTTGAGCGCGCCCGGCAACAGCATGGGGTCGTTCAATTGCTTGATCTGACTGAAGCCAAAGCCGTGCAAGTCGGCGAGCGAGCGCGCGATTTTGTCGCCGGCCAGCGCGCGGGCCAGGGCGACCCACGGCCCGGCCTCTCCGGTGCCGACCAGGTGCAGCTTCTTGAACGCTGGAAATCTGCCGGTCCCGCCGATCACCGTGAGAATGTCGCGGACGCGGTTCGACAGTAAAGGTCGATTGTAGCCGAAGGTGTAACCGACGAACGATTCGTTCACCTTCTGGGCTTTCACCGGCTCGGCCGGATTCTCGAGGAATTCTCCGGTGAGAAAGACGTCGGCTGAAACGATCGCGCGGCCGGCGTCGAGCAACTTTTTGACGGCCCCAGTAGGTTGCCCGTCGGCATCGAACAGGTGCTCTTTGCCGGCGCCGTCGATCCACAGCACCGCTTCGCCGCTGAATGACGGAGGAATCAGCGCGACGACGGGAATCTGCTCTTGTGCGTCACGGCGCGAGACGGACACGCGATAAAGCCGGCAGCCGGCCAGCGTCGATTCTTGAACGGGGCCGGTCGCCGATACATCATCGGCCGCCGGCACGCCCGCATCGAGCATGATCCGCGCTGCGGCCCCGATCACTCGGCGATATTCCGATAGCCCGGCCGCATCTTTGGGCAATAGCGCTTCGAGCTGCTGGCTTGAAACTTTCGTCAAATAGCTCTTGAGTTTTTCGGCATCGAGCGAGTCGGCGGGAACGGGGCGCGACGCGTCGTAAACGCTCAGCTCGGCCGGAGGAACGGGTTGGAAGTCGCGTTCTTGAACCGGTTCCGGCAGGCCCAACTTCAGGTGTTTATTGAACCAGGCGTACATCATTTCGCGCGCGACCTGGTTGTAGTTGTGCTCAAACTGCGGGAAGGCCTTGGCATCCACCAATTCGGTCTTGTCGTATAGGCCATAAATCAGCTTGAGCTCGGGCAGCCCCTTATTCTCGATATTGATCGTCCAGTCGTTGGCCCCGGAAAGAGCCTGCGGCTTGGGAGCGAACATCGCTGTAAAGGCCACGTTGCTTGTTCCGATTCGCAAATATGAACAATTTTCGCACACGCACCCTCCCTGCATGCCGGTCGAGACCATGACGGCCGGGAACGCCGCCGCGGGCCGCGGGTCCAAAGCGCACAGCATGAATGTCTGCGTCCCCCCGCCGCTGGCTCCCGTCACGCCGATGCGATCGGCATCGACCTCCGGGAGCGACAAGAGAAAATCAAGGGCGCGCATCGAATTGAACGTTTGCAGGCCCGTGAAATCCTGAAGCTGGAGCACGGCAGCCAGATCAGAGAATCCTGCGGCATGAGGAATTGCCTGGCTATCGGCTCTTCCGACCATGTCGTAATGGAAAACCACACATCCCATTCGCGCGAGTCCCACCATGCGCGCTTGCAGCGGGAAGCGAGCCCCGGCAATGAATTTTTCGGCCCCTTTGTCGACCTGCTCGGTCTGGGCCTTGTCGAGAGGCATCTCATAGAAGCGACCGTTGGCCCAATGGCCGTGCGGGCAAAGTACGCCGGGAATTTTTCCTTCGATTCTCTTGGGGCGGTAGAGGTTTCCCGAGACATAGTGCCCTGGATGGCTGGCGAAAAACACCTTTTCAACCGTGTAATCGTCGCGCTCGATCTTCCCGTGGATCACCGGCTTGAGCGGAGCGGCCGGCGGCATAGGCCAGAGTCCCATGCTGACCAAGAGCCGCTCCCGAATCGCAGGTTTGGCCGCTTCCCACGCCTCTTTCGTCGCGGGCGGGACCCAGGGGTGATAGGAATCGCCGAGGGTGCGTGGCGGACCAAGCCGCCGATCGGACGGAAGCTTGCCCGGATCGATGACTCGCGGCGAGGCCGCATGGGAGGCATTGTTCGTGAGGCCGTAGACGAGGGCAACAAACCAAAAATTTGCGAGCGCGGCGCGGATGGCACGAAACATGGTGCTCCTCATTGGATGGTGGGCGGTCGATTCCGCATAATAGACTATGCTGCGCCGCCTGTTGATGCAAACCAACGTACCGCGAACCCGCTCGATGATCATTTCCGGCCAACTCGCCAGTCCCGAGGGCGTGCGCACGGGCCAAGTCCGTTTTGTCGGCGACACGATTGATGCGGTCGGCCCATCGCTGGGAACGGCCGATCATCGCTTCGGCGATGATTGCCTCATTTTCGCCGGCATGGGCGACATTCATATTCATGCCCGCGACGATGTGAGCCAGGCCGAGACGCACAAAGAAGATTTTTGCACCGCGGCGAGAGCGGCGCTTCACGGCGGCGTCGTACACGTGGCCGACATGCCGAATAACCGCGTCGCGCCGGTCGATGACGCCACGTACCAGGCAAAGCTCGCGCATCTGGCGCTTCGCAATGTGCCGATTCACGTGACGCTCTATGCGGGGATCGGTCCTGGAACGAGGCCGTTGTCGGCGGCTGTTCCCTATAAGGTCTACATGGGGCCAAGCGTCGGCGATCTTTTCTTTTCGTCGCTCGAACAGCTCGACGCCACGCTCGGGGCCTATCGAGGGGCCGACGTGAGCTTCCATTGTGAAGACCCGGTTTTGCTCGAAGCCCACAAACAAGCGGCGACGCATGAACAGCGGCGTCCGCCCGAGTGCGAGGTTTCGGCAACCCGCTTCGCGCTGCGAATGATCCAGAAACACGAGCTCACCGGAAAACTCTGTCACTATTCGGTGGGTGAAGGGCTCCCGCTCATTCGTGAGGCCCGCCGAAAGGGGCTCAAGGTCACGTGCGAGGTTACGCCGCATCATCTTTATTTCGACGATTCAAACATCAACTTAACCAATCGCGGACTCATGCAGATGAACCCGCCCTTGCGGACGCTTGCCGATCGCCTGGCCATGCTCGATGCGCTGCGCGACGGCACGCTCGATTATCTGGCGACCGATCACGCACCGCACACGCTCGACGAGAAGGCGCGCGGCGTCTCGGGGCAGCCGCATCTGGACACCTATGGGCCGTTCGTGACCTGGCTCTTATTGAAACAAGGCTTTCGCGCTGAACAGGCCGCTGTGTTTTGCTCGTCGAATCCCGGCCGGTTCGTCAATCCCTACACAGCACCGAAAAAGTATGGACGGATCGAACCCGGGTACGTCGCCTCGCTCACCGTTCTCAACCTGAGCCGGCCTATGACAATCTGCCGCGAAGACCTCTGCACCAAATGCGGATGGTCGCCGTTTGAAGGCGTCGTTTTTCCCGGCTCGGTCGAAGCCGTGTTCGTCGATGGCCGCCTGATGGCGCGCCGGTAGCGTCCAGAAATGGCACTCACCGGCCGATTTGCGCCGTCGCCGCCGACATTGCAACGGGGCAGGGCGTTTTGTAGGCTGTGGCGCGCGGTAATTTGCAACTTGGGGAGGGTTCGCGATGCAGCGATTGCTTCTGGGCCTCATGGCTCTGTTGCTGGCTGGAATGGCTGCCATGTTGTCGGCGACAAAGGCGCCCGGGTATGCTCGCTTCTTAGACCCCGATCCGATGCAGATTCGGGTTGAAGACAAAAACCCGTGGACGAGCCTGAGCCTCAATAACCAGCAGCGCAACTTCCAGTTTGCGATCGTCACCGACCGCACCGGCGGGCACAGGCCCGGCGTATTTGCACAGGCGGTCAAGAAATTGAACCTCATGCAGCCGGAATTCGTCATTTCGGTCGGCGATCTGATCGAGGGGTATTCCGAAGACAATGCCCAGTGGGCCCTCGAATGGGCCGAATTTCAGGGGAAAATCCAGCAACTGCAAATGCCCTTTTTTTATGTGCCGGGCAACCACGACCTGGCCAATCGCCTGATGGCCGATAACTGGCGGCGAAAATTCGGGCGCACGTATTATGAGTTCCGCTATCACGACGTGCTGTTCGTGGCGCTCAACAGCGAAGACCCGCCCGATTCAGACCCATTTCGCTTCGGGCCGGAACAGCAACAATGGCTGTCCGGCGTACTCGATCGCAATCAGGACGCGCGGTGGACATTTGTCTTCATGCACAAACCGGCCTGGGTCTTCCCCGACGCCGATCACGAGAAAACCGGATGGAACGCCATTGAACGGGCCATCGGCAATCGAAAGTGCACGGTTTTTGCCGGGCACGTGCACAACTACGCCCGCTTCGATCGCAACGGCCATGACTATATCATGCTCGCCACGACCGGCGGCGCCTCGAAACTCCGCGGCAAATCGGACGGAGAATTCGACCAGATTGTGTGGGTGACGATGAAGGAATCAGAACCGGTTATCGCCAATCTCCTGCTGGACGGCATCGAAGACAAATTCGTGCGGACGCTGCCTATTCCTAAACCGGGCGAAAAAAAGTCAGAAAAGTGATCTGAGCGGCCCTGACCCTCGGGAAGCAGCCCTTGGGCTTGTCGATTCACCTGCGTCTTGGATTCCCATGAACGATCGTTATCTTGAAGGAAAGACGGCTCTCGTCACTGGGGCGGGGAGGGGTTTGGGACGCGCTTTCGCCGAGCGGCTGGCCGCCCTGGGATGCAAAGTGGGCATTCACGGCATGCGCGAACAGGGCCCGGCGGAATACGGCGAAGGGACAACGTTGACTGAGACCGCCCGGCAGGTCGGATTGCAGTTCGGCGTGCGGACGACGCGCGTCCTGGGCGATCTGACGAAAGTTCCGGATGTTGAAGCGGTCGTCGCCAAAGTGACTGAAGAGTTGGGCCCGATCGACATTCTCGTTCACAACGCCGGCGGTGATATCGCCGCCGCCGGGGGAAAGCCCAATCCCAACGACGCCATTGCGATCAAAGAAGAAGACATCCGGGCAGTGCTCGATCGCAATCTGCTCTCGACGATTTTCGTCTGCCGCGAGACAGCCAAAGCGATGATGGAGCGCCGGAGCGGGCGGATCATTACCATCAGCTCGATCGCCGCTTTCCGGGGCTTCGCGCAGCAGGCTATCTATTCGACGGCAAAGGCCGCCGCCGTCGAATATACAAGATGCCTGGCCATGCAGCTTCGGGAATACAACATCAACGTCAATAGCCTCGCCCCGGGCGATACGCGGACGGGAAGGTACCTGGGATCGCGTTACGTCGACCCCGCGCGACTCATCACCGAAGGCACGCTCGATCGCGTGGCGCTCGTCGACGAAGTCGCCCGCGTCGTCGATTTCTTCGCCGGCCCCTTGGGCGCATTCGTCACCGGCCAGGTGCTGCGCGTCGACGGCGGCAACCAGTGTTGGCCGAGTTGACGCTCTTATGCGCGTCGCAATCCGGCGGCCGGGCCGGCATGCTTCATGAAGAACAGCACCAGCGGGCTGGCGATATAAACCGTGCTATAGGTGCCGGCGATCGAGCCCACCACCATGCAGAAGGCGAACCCGTGAATGCCCTCGCCTCCGAACACATACAGAATCACGACGGTGATGAATACGGTGAACGCGGTCAGCAACGTGCGGCCCAGGCATTGATTGACCGTCAAATTGATGAGGTCTTTTGTCACCAGCGGGTTTTTGCCGCGGATTTCGCGTAGCCGGTCGAAGATCACGATCGTGTCATTCAGCGAATAGCCGACGATCGTCAGGAACGCGGCGATCATGGCCATGTTGATTTTGAAATCGGTGAGTCCCAGGGCCGGCCCCAGGTAGGGAACCGTCGCCAGGTATGATCCCAAGGCCACGCAGCCGAGCGACACCAACACATCGTGCGCCAGGGCCACGACGGCCGCCAGGCCGAAGACCAGATTTTCAAACCTGATCCAAACATAGATCACGATGGCGCCGAGCGCCGCGACGACGGCCAGGATCGCCGACTGTTTTGTTTCACCCGCCACCGAACTTTCGAAGCTCGTGACTTCGTCGAACACGGGGGTGTTCTGCATCTGATATCGAACGGCTGAAAGCGCCGCCGCCAAATCTTCTTCCGCGACCTGCGGGCTGACGCGCAAGAGCATGCGGGAAAAAGTCTTGACCTTTCCCTCGCCCATGCCCATGCCTTTGCCCGCGGTCCCTTCGAGGGCGAATAGCGATTCGGTTTGCTCGTATTTCGGCTTTCCCTCGGACGTTTTCATGGACTCGAGTTGTTCCTGCACGTAACGCCCGAAGGTAGCCGGCGCAATGTCGGTTTCGGCGCCTTTGTCGTCGCTGAAGTTGAGCGCCACCTGGTGACCGCCGGCATAGGGGTTTGCCGGCGCCGCCGCTGTTTCGTCGTCGGTCTTGCCGGCATCGGCTTTGGGAATCGGCTCGATATTGCCGTAAGTCAGCATTTTCTTGACAAGCATCCCCGGGAATGTGTCGTTGACCTTTTTCTCGACGTCTTTCTGCTGGATGTCTTGTCGCCCTTCGTTGGCCACGCGCAAGCGGAAGTGACGACCTTTGGCCGCTGTTCCAAAAGGAGTCAGCTCTTCGACCGTGATATTCTTGTTAAAGCTGGTTTCCAGCTTATCGCGAACCGTTTCGGTATCGAGCGGTTCGATGAACTGCATCGTCACCGACGCTCCGCCGGTAAAGTCGATGTCGTAGTTGGCGCGGCCGCGCACGAAAAAGGCCGCCAGCCCCGCCACAATCAGCGCGAGCGAGGCGACCGACGCGATCATCTGCTTGCCGACGAAGTCGAAGTTCGTTTGTTTCACCAGGCTCAGCATCTTGACGCTCTTGATCGTTCGCGAGCGCTCCAGAATATTCATGATCAGGCGGCTGACGTACACGGCCGTATAAAGGTTCATGGCCAGCCCGATGATGAGCGAAACGGCAAAGCCCTTCACTTGTTCGGTGCCGATCATGTACAAGATGACCGAACTGATGAGGGTGGCGACGTTCGAGTCGAAAATGGCGGCAAACGCCTTGTCGAACCCGTTATGGATCGCCATCCGCAAGCTGGCGCCGCGCGCCAGCTCTTCGCGCATGCGTTCGTAGATCAAGACGTTGGCGTCGACGGCCATGCCGGCGCTGAGCACCAGCCCCGCCAGCCCGGGGAGCGTGAAGGCCGCCTTCACCAGGGCCATGACCGCCACGATGAACAGCAGATTGAGCAACAGCGCGAAGTCGGCGACCAGGCCCGCGACGAAATAATACCCCGCCATGAACAAAATGACTGCCAGCGACGAGACCCACAGAGCGAATTTTCCCTTCGATTGCACGTCGAAACCCAACGTGGGGCTGATCGTGAACTCGCTGATGGGCGTCTTCTTGATCGGCACCGGCAGGGCGCCCGCGTTCAAGATGTTGACGAGCCGCTCAACCTCTTTCATCGTGAATCGGCCGCTTTCGATGATGCCGTTGTCGCTGATCGGCTGATTGATGCTCGGCGCGGTGACGACCTCGTTGTTGAGCATCACCGCCAGGCTCCGCTTTCTGCCGTCCTTCGTGGGCTTCCAATTCGTGGTCAGCTCGTTAAAACGATAGCCTCCGGCCTGATTGAAGTGGAATCCGACGGCAGGAGCGCCGTTGCTGTCATACGTGGGGTTGGCCCGTTTGAGCAGCTTCCCGGTGACCTGCTTGGTTTCGTCGGCCTCATAAAGGATCAAGATCTCATTGAATCCCGGAGGTTTGCCGGGGGCCTGACGGACGGCGATCTCGGGGTTGTTGTCGAACTCGTGGTTCGGCACCTCGTTTCCCTTCGCGTCGGTGGTTGGCGCGATGGGCCGCCATTTCGCGGCGATTTGGCCATTGACGATCACGTCGGTTCCCGGCGTCGCTCTGGCGGCACGAATAATGTTCTCATGATCGGTCCGATTGGCAACAATCGAGAATTCCAGGCTTCCCAGCTCCGTCATGCGCTTCTTAGTCTCTTCGACGACGGCAGGATCGGCCCCGGGAAGAATCACTTCGATGCGCATCTGCCCGATGCGGCGCACGACGATTTCTTTGGTGCCCGCGGGGTTGATTCGCCTCGTCACCGCACCCACCATGCGGTCCATCAGGTTGCTGTCGATCGATTCTTCGCCGCGCTGCGATTCATCGAGCTCGTAGATCAGGTTCGTCCCGCCGGCGAGGTCGATTCCGTAGCTCAGCGCCTGCTGCCAGCGCGCGAGATCAAACGTGGTTTTTTTGACGACGTCAATGTCGGGCTCCTTGGCAAGGACCCATTTATGGTCCTCTTCTTTGATGAGCTCGGGGGCCAGGGGAATGGCCTGAACGGGTTGCCCAGTCTTGCGATCGACCTTCACTGGCTGTTTGGTTTCCGGATCGGTTCCGTCTTCGACTTCGGAGGCGGAGACCCATGTGTTGGCAGTGGTGCGGTAGGCGAATCGCTCTTCTTGCACGATCTTCCAGGCAAATGGCAAGAAGCCTAAAAAGATGCTTAAGAGTACGCCCGCGGTTCGCGCCGAAAATTCCTTGACCCGCAACGCCCGGCAAATGGCCATACCCAGCGCAATGGGCAACGCGCCAAATACGAGCAACCAGCAAAATATATTCAGAAACTGGGCTAACGAGTTCATGCAATGCGTTCCTCAAATGCTACGGCGTGACGCCGTCGTGGCGTTCATGTCTTTTCCGCAGGCTTCTCGGCGTCCGACTCGGTTGAGACGATGCGCTGGATGCTGCTGCGGAGAAACTTGATGCGGGTGTTGTCATCGACCTTGAGCGTCACTTCTTGCCCGTCGGCCGAAATATTGGCGACGCTGCCGATGATCCCGCCGATCGTGACCACCTTGTCGTTTTTCTTCATCGCCGACAGCATCGATTCCCGTTTCGCCTGTTCTTTGCGTTGAGGACGAAGCATGAGGAAATAGAAGATAATGGCAATCAGGATGAAAGGGGCAAAGGCCCAGAGATTCGAATCGCCGCCTTTGTCGTCCCCCGCCGCCAGCAGCCCTCCAATCGCCAAGAAATTCATGTGGTGATGCCCTGTGATCGAACAGTGATCCGGCAAGATTTCGCCGGCCGGTTCGGGGACTGAGGTCGCCCGAGCTTCGCTTCCCGCCGCGTGATCCAGCCACACGTTCGGAGGCGCAGCGCCCCTTGGGACCGGCAGGACAGGCGCATCTTAGAGACTGGCTCCCCATCCGGCAAGCTGAACCGACCGAAACTCGGCCGCCCGATCCTCCCTGATTGCCTCGCGCAGATCGCTCAGCAACTGCTGATAATACGCCAGATTGTGCCACGACAACAAAACCGGACCCAGCATTTCGTTCGCCAGGAACAGGTGCCGCACGTAAGCCCGCGAGAATTGCCGGCAAACCGGACACGCGCATTTCTCGTCGAGCGGCCGTTCGTCCCGCTGATGAACCTGGTTCCGCAAGCGAATGATGCCCCCGTGCGTGAATCCCATTCCGTTGCGCCCGTTGCGCGTCGGCAAGACACAGTCGAAAAGATCGACGCCGCGCAGAACCGCCTCGATCAGGTCGATCGGACGGCCTACTCCCATGAGGTATCTGGGCCGATCGGGAGGCAACAGGGGCACGGTCCAATCGAGCGTTTGGTACATCTCGGCGGCGTCTTCTCCCACGCTCAAACCGCCGACCGCGTAACCGGGGAATTCCAGCGAGCGAAGCGCCTCGGCCGAGCGCTCGCGCAGCCGCCGATTCGTGCCCCCTTGCACGATTCCGAAGAGCGCCTGATCGTGTCGCGCCTGCGCGTCCCGGCAGCGGATCGCCCAGCGAGTCGTCCGGTCTACAGCTTCAAACAGGCGCTCTTCGGGCACGTCGTGGCCGGGGCATTCATCCAGGCACATGATGCAGTCGGCCCCAAGCTGTTCCTGAATGCGAACGGCCTTTTCGGGCGAGAGCTCGAACAGGCTGCCGTCGATGTGCGAACGAAACACGACCTGCTCGTCGTCGAGGCGCGTGAGCCTGGCCAGGCTGAAAACCTGGAAACCGCCGCTGTCGGTGAGCATGGGCCCCTTCCAGCCTGTGAACCGATGCAGGCCCCCGAGCTCGGCCACAATATCGGCGCCAGGACGCAGCGCCAGATGGTACGTATTGGCGAGCACCATCTGCACGCCGGCCTGGAGCAACTGGTCGGGCGCAAGCCCCTTGACGCTGCCGATCGTTCCCACAGGCATGAAGGCCGGAGTTGCCACGGCACCATGCGGAGTATGCCAGGAGCCAACCCGCGCCTGTGTGCCGCGGTCGGTGTGTTCGAGGGAAAATCGGAATGCGGGTTCGGCGGGTGACGACATCGTTGTTGCGATGCCATCTTACTCGTTCGATTCAATCCGCGAAACATCCGACATCGAACCGATGAATCTCCGCGGTTCAATTTTGCCCCGGGCGTTTCGCTTCGCGCAGATCGCGAAGCAATTGCAGAATCTGCCGATGCACCGACCACGTCTGCCGGATCACCAGGCACCCCGTCTCCTTGACGTACGTGTATGACCCCGGACCCGACAGCTCCTCCCATGAATCGGGTTCAATAGTGTCTGTGATCGCTTGTTCCAAGTCGGCGTATTTCACAGGACCCGATGTACGGCTTGGAGGCCCCCCACCTTTTTTCGTCGCATTTTTGTTGTCCGCCCCCGCCTTCTTGTCAGCCGTTTCTTGCTTCTGCGCCGAATTCCCATCGGCTGATGACTTGGCCGTCGAGCTTGTGGACGACGACGAAGTGCCTGACGAGTCTTTCGATGAGGTCCGCGAAATCTGCACTTCGAGTTTGTTGCGGCCTTGATAAAGATCGCGCACCGGATAGGTGCGAGTGATCAGGGTTTCTTTTGCTTTCCCTCTTGTCGTGATCTTCATCACGTCGTCTTCGACAACAAAGACGAGCTGGAGGCGATCCAGCAGCAGATGCAGCACCGACTCAAGTCGCACGCCAGCGAGCTTCAGCGTGACAGGCTGCTCCAACGCAACGCCCTCGTCCGCAAACGTGTTCCTGTCCAGCCAAACGTTGATGTTGTGGTAGTCCTTCAGATAGGTAAGCGCTTCCTCGAGCGGCAACTCCTGAAAATCGCAGGTTGTCGGTTTTTCCAAGGTCTCGACGATTTTCTCCTCCGTTCTCGTCGGTCGCGGCAGAAATTCGACCCCGCTCGCAGGTTCTCGCGTCTTCGATCCGACAGCAGGCTCTTCGCGCGGCTTGGAACCGGATGCATTCTTCTCGGCCTCAGCCGATCCCTCCGCGCCGGTTTCGGCCATCGCAGGAGCGCTGAGCGGCGAGTGGGTCGTCCATTTCAACGTCGGCAGCGCCAAGCCAGCGATTCCCAAAACCGCCACGAAGAGTACGGTCCTGCCGGCGATGCGGGACACGGTGCGACTGAGCGAAGGCAGCATGGCGAGTCTCCTTTTCCAGAAAGTGTTCAGATTGTGACCTGCCCCCGAGCCGATTGCCGTCGACCACGGGCCGAACGATTGGTTCACGAGGCGCCTCCGTCCAGGCCCGCCGATGCGGCGGCCGTCTTAAAGACTGTCGGTTCCGAAGCATGACTGATGACGCGCACCAAAGTCGCCACGTACTCACTCGCGTTCTGGCCCGAAAGCGACATGGCGATCGTGTCGCAGGCGAGCTCTCGTTCCAGCCGCATCCGGTAGCAAAGCCAATGCGCCAGCGGATGAAAGAAATATACGACCCGCGCGATTTCGCCCGTCCAGCCCCACACGAGGTCCAGGCGCCGCACGTGCGCCAATTCGTGCAGCAAGACGTGCCGCAACTCGGCGGGGCTGAGCCTTGCCGTGAGGGCGCGCGGCATGACGAGCACCGCGCGGCGCATGTTGCACACGAAAGGCGAACAATCAACATCCGTAAACATGGCCGGCGGCGCGTGACGCAGTTCCAGCCGTGCGGCCGTCTCGCGGACGAGTTCGCAAAGTCTTTCGTCGGCCGGAATTGCTCGACGCAGCAATCGATTCAAGCGGCTGCGCTGCCAGACGAGTCGCACGACGTGCGCCGAAACGATGGCCAGCCAGCCCAAGAATAGCCAACTTTGCCAGGCGACTCGCTTGATCGCCGATGGCCGGTCTGATGATTGCGCCGCGCCAGGCATTCCGGCAGCCGCTGAATTCTTGTTTCGCGCGCTGCTTGAGCTTGTGGAATCGTCGTCGATAACAGCGACGAGAGGCGCTTCGTCAGCCGGTTCCATCTGACGTGACGCGCTCATTTGCGAGAGCGGTATCGCAAACGTCCAGAACGGCATGAGCAAAAGCTTAATCGCGAGAATCTGCCAGACCCAGTAACGCAACGCCGGCGAAGAGCGACGCAAAAACAAGCCCGCCAAGAGCCCCGCGACCAAGATCAGAATTGTCGATTGCCACAGCACGCCCCAAAGACATTCGGCCCAGGTTTCGGCGACAGCGTTGAGCGATTCGATCAGGGTTTGCATTGGGCGCTACGCCTTCTTGCGAGGTTGTTCCATCGCGTCTCGTTCCATTTTGCGAGCGATGGTTCGCAGCGTTTGCAGATCGTCGGCTGATAACTTCGTCGCGTCGGCCAAATAGGCCACTAGTGGGTCGGCAGAGCCACCCAGCACAGTATCGACGAAGCGGCCGATGAGAGTCGGAAGGACCCGTTTGCGGTCGAGGGCCGCTCGAAACTTGACCGGGCCGCGACCGGATGCGCGGAGCAAAAGGCCCTTGCCTTCCAGCCGCTGCATGGTTTTGAGCACGGTCGTGCGCGCCACGTCTCGTTCGGCCTGCACCAGATCGCTGACGTGTCGTTCGGTGCAGGGTTGATGCTCCCAGACGAGTCTCAACACGCGGATTTCAAGCTCACCCAGCGAAGGGACGTCCTTTGTCATCGCGATCTGCTCTCCTTTGTACGACGATTGCCGTATGGCCGCCATATTACGACAGCAGCCGTATAGTGTCAAGCAAGAACCGGCGAGAATTTCAAAATGGCTCCTCGCCGGCGGGTGGCGCTCTTTTCGCGGCCACCCGCCGCGCGTCCTTCCCCCCGTTGACGGGGGGATCGATGGGGGGGTGTCCGCGCGTCTCAGTGTAGGCAACCGCAAATCATGGATGTGAATCATGCTTGTGGCAGTCGTGATGAGTTCACATTACGAAACTTTCCCTCCGGTTGAGTTAACGCGGCTTGGCGATCTTGCTAGGATGACCGGCCGGCAAGCCGCTTCTTTTTGCCTACCGTGAAATCCTGCGAAATCACCGACCTTGTCGCCTTCATCAGAGAAAGAGGCAACTTATGATTTACTCGCGACCGGCGGCCTTTCTGTTCACACTGATCGCCGCAGCCGCTGTGGCCTTGCCGGCAGCGGTGTCCATTGTGGCGGGCGATGAAAAGTCGAAGCTCGAACCGGGGTACCGATCGCTTTTTAACGGCAAAGACCTCACGGGGTGGCACAAGAATCCCGAGAAGATCGGCCACGGCAGCGGAGGGCTGTGGACCGTTGAAAACGGGGCCATTACCGGCGAGCAAGACCCGCCCGGCAGCGGGAACGGTGGGATTCTGTTAACCAACGAGACCTTCGGCGATTTCGACGTGATCTTTGAAACCAATCCCGATTGGGGGCCCTGTTCCGGATTCTTCATGCGCAGCACCGAGAAGGGCAATTGCTATCAGATGATGATCGATTATCACGACGTCGGAAACGTCGGCGAGATCTACCGCGAAGGACTTGACGGCGGCGGCAACCGCAGCTTTCAGATCG
>Ga0070735_10002051_pt1 | contig 18588 bp, 9 predicted proteins | sample Coa_R1_FD_66443 | JGI IMG/M metagenome (GOLD analysis project Ga0070735, IMG submission 66443) | Surface soil microbial communities from Centralia Pennsylvania, which are recovering from an underground coalmine fire - Coalmine... | ecosystem: Environmental > Terrestrial > Soil > Unclassified ... | reverse complement strand
AGAGCGCCTCGGCGCCGGCCCGCAGGAAGGGGATGGGGCGGACCCACGAGCCCATCGTGAGGCGCAGGATGTAGTAGGCGGCCTGGAGGGCCAGGGCGATCAGGACGGCGGCGACGAACCAGATCATCGGGGCGAAGGTGGCGAGGCCCTCCTTTCCGACGTTCGAGGCGACGACGCAGAAGACGGCGAACGGTATCAGCTCCAGCACCCAGTGGAGGACGACCATGATGAGGCGGAAGGCGGCGTCGAGGAAGCCTTCGATGAGCCGGATCACGGTGCGCTCCGACTCGATGTCCTCGACCTGCTCCCGCACCTTGCGCAGGCCGGCGCCCACCGCCAGCGCGATGACGATGACGCCCATGATGTCGTTTTCGGAGAGCGGCTTCAGCACGCTGCCGGGGATCTTTCCGAGCAGGTCCTTGATCGGGTCGAAGGGCTCCAGCGCGGGGCGGGCGAGCTTCACGTCGACGTGGGTGTGCGTGCCGGGCCGCAGCGTGTTCGCGATCAGGAGGCCGACCAGGATGGCGACGGTGGTGTTCAGGAAGAGCTGGCCGACGAGCTTCGCGCCGGTCCGGCCGCTGATCTTGGCCTTGACGAGCGCGCGGATGACGGCGATGAAGATGAGGGGCGTGGCGAGCGCGCCGAGCAGCCGCAGCACGACGGAGCTGAACGGCGCGAGATGCACCGACCAGTGGCCGACCTTCAGCCCGAAAATGACGCCGATGATGAGCGCGCCGACGATCCGGAGATAGAGCGGCGAGTTCTGGTACCATGCGAACGGTCCAGTATGTACGACCGGCGGAATGGCCGGCCCATGGGAATCTTCCATGTCGTTGTGTCCTCTTCGCGGCTTCGCGCACTTCTCTTGAGTTTCTGTCTTCCGTTGCGTCCTTGCGCCCGCGTAGGAGCCGATCCTCTTTGCGTCCTTTGCGTTCATCGCGCGAGAAGGCTCACACGGCGGCGCCGCGGCCAACGCGGGCGTGCGCGGCCAGGTTTGGGCCGTGGTCGGTCTCCCAGCAGCGCTTCGCGGTCGGGAACACCTTGCCGGGGTTGCACAGGCCGCTGCGGTTGAACACCTGCTTTATCTTCTCCATGAGCTTGAGATCGGCCTCCGAGAACATCCAGGCCATCGCCTCCGCCTTCTCGATGCCGATGCCGTGCTCTCCGGTGATCGAGCCGCCGACGGCGACGCAGAGCTGGAGGATCTCCTCGCCGGCGTGGAGGACGTTCCTGACCTGCGCCGGGTCCCGCTCGTCGAACAGCAGATTGGGATGCAGGTTGCCGTCGCCGGCGTGAAACACGTTGCCGACATCGAGGCCGTGGCGCGCGGCGATCGCCCGCACCTCGCGCAGGACCTCGGGCAGGCGGGTGCGCGGGATAACGCCGTCGTGCGTGACCATCGACTTGCCGAGCCGGCCGAGCGCGCCGAACGCCTGCTTGCGCGCCTTCCAGAGCAGCGCGCGCTCCAGCTCGGTGCGGGCCTCGCGCACCTCGCGGGCGCCGTTGCCCATGGCGATCGCCTTTGCGCGCGCCGCCTCCTCGTCCAGGCCAACCTCGAGGCCGTCCACCTCGATGATCAGGACCGCCTCGGCGTCCAGCGGGAATCCGAGATGGAAGGCGTCCTCGCAGGCCTTGATGATGAAGGTATCGATCAGCTCCAGCGCCGCCGGAAGGACGCCCGCCGCGATGATGTCGGAGACGGTCTGCGTGGCCTGGTCCACCGTCTCGAAGACGGCGAGCAGCGTCCGCACCGACTGCGGCAGCGGCGTCAGGCGGATCGTGACCTCGGTTACGATGCCCATCGTGCCTTCGGAGCCGACCACCAGCCCGACCAGGTCGTAGCCCGGCGCGTCCTCGACCTTGCCGCCGAGCGAGACGATCTCGCCGTCCGGCATCACCATCGTGACGCCGGTCACGTGGTTGGTGGTGACGCCATACTTCAGGGTGTGCGGGCCGCCGGAGTTCTCCGCGACGTTGCCGCCGACGGTGCATGCCCCCTGGCTGGACGGGTCCGGCGCGTAGTGGAGGCCGTTCGCCTTGACGGCCTTCGTCAGGTAGACGTTGACGCAGCCGGCCTGCGCGACCATGCGCCGGTTCGGCACGTCGGCCTCGAGGATGCGGTTCAGCCGGGTCGTCGCGATCACGACGCCGCCCGCGATGGCGGTCGCGCCGCCGGAGAGGCCCGTGCCCGCGCCGCGCGGCGTGAACGGGACGCCGAGCCGGCAGCAGAGCTTGACGACCCGGCTGACCTGGTCGGTATCCCGCGGCAGCACCACCGCGTCGGGGTACCGCTTCTCCGGGGCGTAGGCGTCGCAGTCGTAGGCGCGCAGCTCCGCGCCCTCGGTGAGGACCGCGTCGCGCCCGGCGATCTTGACAAGCTCGGTCTCCAGCTCCGCAGCCATGGGCGGTTTAGGCGGTCGGTTCATGGTTTCTCCTGTCGATGGGCGGCGGCGGGGCGTTCCGCTAGTCGGGTTGGCGTCGGACGGATGGGCCGCCGGGCGCGCGGGCCGCCGGGCGCGCGGGCCGCCGGGCGCGCGGGCCGCCGGGCGCGCGGGCCGCCGGGCTGAACCCCGCGGCTGGGTGGCCTCCGGCCCATCGCCCGCCTGCGCGGGCGAGCCGTGTAGCTTTCGTGTTTAGCCGCGGGTAGACTCTGGGGGATCGGGTTCCAGTGTCTCCTCCGCGGACGGCCATACCGTGTTGGCGGCGTGGTGCGCTTTCTGGTTTTCGATGTAGTGCCGGACCTTTTCCTTCTCGCGGGCGCTTACCGTGAATGCGCCGTAGTGGCCCTGCCATTTGAAAAACTCGTCCGGTCGCAGTTTGTCGTTAACAAATCGCGATGAGCTGCCCTTGAGTCGCTCGACGATATCCGCTATGCAGAGCGTTGCCGGAAACGTGAGCAGCGTATGGACGTGATCCGGCATACCATTTACGGCGAGCGGCGTGCAGCCGAGCTCCAAGCAGGCGCCGGTGATGAATCGATAGAGGTCCCTCTCCATGTCCTGTCCGATGAGCGGCATTCGATCCCAAGTCGCCCACACCAGGTGAAGATATAGCCGAAGCCTATTGCGATACATGGTCCCTCCAACGCTCGATCGGCATGGGCGGCGTAATCCAGACGTTGTCGACGATCGAGCGTCCCGGAAGTAATCATCCTCGACCCGCCTAATGCTAATTGGCTCGCCCGCGCAGGCGGGCGATGAGCCGCAGGCTACCCAGCCGCGGGGTTCAGCCCGGCGGCAACCGACCGGAGGTACGCCCATCCGCTCGGCGGCAACCGACCGACGCCACGCCCATCCGCTCGGCGGCAACCGACCGGCGCCAACCGACCGGCGGCACGCCCCGCTGGCCCGGCGGCAGTTGCCCGACGGCTCGCCCGCGCAGGCGGGCGATGGGCCGCAGGCCACCCAGCCGCGGGGTTCAGCCCGACGGCAAACGACCGGCGGCAACCGACCGACGCCACGCCCATCCGCCCGGCGGCAACCGACCGGCGGTACGCCCATCCGCTCGACGGCAACCGCCCGGCGGAAACTCGCGTCACACATCGCCCGGTGGCTGACCTCCCGGTGCGCTGGTCGCTCCGGAATCGGTCCTCGCCACGCTACTTTGCGCGCTTCCGCATGGCCGTCTGTCGAGGTGCCGGCGGCGCCTTCGCAGATGGATTCGCATTGGGCGCGGCTGGGGCAACCGGGCGGATGGCGCGGCCCTGGAGCCAGACCGTGATCGCCGCGTAGACGACAAGGAACAGCGCCTGCGCGACGGTGATTTCCGGCAGGCCGAAGGCGGTCAGGCCCTTCTGCAGCCGCGGTATCAGGATGTAGCGGGAGTACTCGGCGGCAAAGAAAGCAACGAACAGCGCCAGCGTGCGAACCGCGTCGAGGATGAATAGCTGCCGGTCGGCCTGATACCTCCGGCGGAGCAGCCACTGGACGCCGACGAGGACCGCCCCGCAGATCTCCGCCGTGCCGCCAAACCGCCGAAGCGTCTCGGTAAACAGGGCGGAGGCGATCGGCCCGCCGGTGTGCCTGACGGCCGGCCCCACGACCAGCCAGCAGGCGGTGAGCCCGCCCAGCCAGACGGCGAGCGCGAGCCAGGCGATGGTATCGAGGGTGGGTGGGATGAGGCGCTTCATAAATTGGATTGGTGCCGGGCTGTCTAGCGCGTGAATCCGGCTTATGTCGTCGTCGATCGCGCCTCGTCAGAACAACAGGCGAAGCGGCCGGGCGCTTCGCCTGTTCGGATATCGTCTTGCCGGCGCATGCGCGCGAGCGGCCCGCGCTATGCCGCGCCCTCGTACTCGGCCACGGACCGCGGGCGGATCAAGTTCGTAGGTCTCGCTCGAATTGTACCAAATGTAGAGCCGCAATACAACCGTGGTCGTGTACGGCAATCTGCACGTGCGTTTCGTTCAGCAGGTGGGATGCGGGGAACACGATTATCCCTTCTGGAAAGCAACCCCGCACGGGATGAACCGAACCTCGGACAGAATCGTCCGCGCCACCTCCATCGAGCAGCCGCGACAGGCCCGGACGGCTCCAGGCGCGAGTACAGGTCCTCTGCTTGCTGGCGCAAAGTACGGGTCGTCTGCATCACCGCGCATTCGTGCGTCCGGGCGCCCCTCACATGGGGATCATCCAACCAGTCAACGTGCGCGCCGCTATTAGGGCTACGCCAGCAGCTCCTTGACGATGCGGGCCGGCTCTACGCCGCTGAGCTTCTGGTCTAGGCCCTGGTAGTTGTAGGTGAAGCGCTCGTGGTCGATGCCGAGGATTCGCAGGACCGTGGCGTGGAAGTCGTGGATGTGGACGGGATCCTTCACGATGTTGTAGGAGAAGTCGTCCGTCTCACCGTAGACCATGCCGCCCTTGACGCCGCCGCCCGCCATCCACATGGTGTAGCAGCGCGGATGGTGGTCGCGGCCATAGTTCTCGTGCGTGAGGCCGCCCTGCGAGTAGATGGTGCGGCCGAACTCGCCGCCCCAGATGATGAGCGTCTCATCCAGCATGCCGCGCTGCTTCAGGTCAGTGATGAGGCCGCGGCAGGCCTGGTCGATGTCCTTACACTGCATGGGCAGGCGGCCGGCGACGTTGGCGTGCGTGTCCCAGTTGTTCAGATAGATCTGGACGAAGCGGACGCCCTTCTCCACCATCCGGCGGGCCATGAGGGCCGTGTTCGCGAAGGTGCCGGGCTTCTTGGCCGCCTCGCCGTAGAGCGCGTAGGTGCCCTCGGGCTCGTTGTGGAGATCGGTCAGTTCGGGGACGCTAGCCTGCATGCGGAATGCGAGCTCGTACTGCTGGATACGCGTGTGCGTATCGTCGCCGCCGACCGCCTTGTAGGTCATCTCGTTGAGCGCCTTCAGGCCGTCCAGCGTGGTTCGGCGCACCTCCGGCGTGACGCCTGGCGGGTTGTTGATGTACAGGATCGGATCGCCGGAGGAGCGGAACGAGCAGCCGGCGTGCTCGCCCGGCAGGTAGCCGGCGGACCATAGGCGCGCCGAAATCGCTTGGATCTGCTCCGTGTTCGTCGGCTGCGCGACGAGGACGACGAAGGTCGGCAGGTTCTGGTTCAGCGAGCCGAGGCCATACGAGACCCAGGACCCGATGCAGGGCCGGCCCGTGACCATGTTGCCGGTCTGCATGTAGGTTATGGCCGGCTCGTGGTTGATCGCGTCGGTGTGCATGCTGCGGACGAAGCACATCTCGTCCGCGACTTTCGCCGTCTCCGGCAGCAGCTCGCTGATCCACATGCCGCCCTTGCCGTACTGCTGGAACTTGTAGCGTGAGGGGGCGATTGGGAAGCGGGCCTGGCCGGAGGTCATCGTCGTGAGGCGCTGGCCGTTGCGGACCGATTCCGGCAGGTCCTTGTCGTAGAAATCGTTCATCTTCGGCTTGTAGTCGTAGAGGTCCATCTGCGGCGGACCGCCGACCATGTGCAGGTAGATGACGTGCTTGGCCGTCGCCGGGAAGTCGAGGCTGCGCAGCGCGGCGTGCGCCCCGAGCGTCGGGCGTGTGATGAGGCCGGCCGCGGAGGCGCGGGATTCGCCCAGGCCGAGCGAGGCGAGCGCGGCCATTCCGAGCGCGTTCGCGCCCCGGCGCAGGAACTGCCGCCGCGTCTCCATGCGCACCCACTCGTCGAAGACCGGATGGGCCATGCCGCGCTCATCGAACGGCTGGATGTTCTGTTCGCTCATTTGTTCAGCACCTTCACCGGCCGGGCCGGTCGGATCGGACGGGGCGGGCGAGCCACGTCTGCTCGCTCGCTAATTCGGACGCCAATCGGCCGGGACGCTCCGAGCGCGTTCCGGCTCATTTGTTCAGCACCTCGTCCAGGTTCATCATCTGGTTGGTCAGCATCGTCCACGCGGCGAGTGTGCCGGCGTCGATCTTCGGATCGGGCTTCGACTCGCCGGTGGCGATCAGCTCGGCCGCGTCCTTCACGTTGGCGTTGTAGAAGGCCGTCAGCCGGCCCAGCGACTGCCGAACGACCGCCGTCTCCTCCGGCCGCAGGGGCCGTGCCAGCAGGCGGCGCGCGATGAAGTCGATCCGGCCCTCCGGGCTTGGGCCCGCCTGGATTGCATGCTGCGCCAGCGTTCGCGCGGCCTCGATAAACTGGACGTCGTTCAGCGTCACCAGCGCCTGGAGCGGCGTGTCGGTGCGCTCGCGGCGGACGGTGCAGACCTCGCGCGACGGGGCGTTGAAGATATCCATCGAGGCCGGCGGCGCGGCGCGCTTCCAGAGCGTGTACATGCTTCGCCGATAGAGGCTGTCGCCGTGGTCCTGCTTATAGTCGCGCGTATTGCTGCCGATCATCGCGACGGCCTCCCACACGCCGGCCGGCTGGTAGGGCTTCACGCTCGGCCCGCCGATCTTGGGCACTAGCAGGCCGCTCGCGGCGAGCGCGTAGTCCCGGACCATTTCGGCGTCCATGCGGAAGCGGGGGCCGCGCGAGACGAGCTTGTTCAGCGGGTCCTTGCGCAGCTTTTCGGGCGTCACGACGGCCGACTGTCGATACGCCGCGGACATGACGACCTGCTTGAAGAAGCGCTTCACGTCCCACCCGTGCTCACGGAAGTCGACGGCGAGCCAGTCCAGGAGCGGCTGGTTGGTCGGCAGGGCGCCGGTCACGCCGAAGTCGCCGGGCGTGGTGACGATTCCGTCGCCGAAAACCTGCTGCCAGAAGCGATTGACCGTGACGCGCGCCGTCAGCGGATTGTCCGCGCGGACGAGCCACTTCGCGAGCGCGAGCCGGTCCCTGGTTTCGCCGGCGGGAATGGATGGCAGGACGGCCGGCGTGTTCGGCGTGACCTTATCCTTGCGCTTGTCGTACTCGCCGCGCGCAAGGACGTAGGCCATCGCCTCGTCGCTCTTCTCGTGCATCACGTGCGCCTCGGTGCCGCGGGCGCGAATGGCGCGCTCCTCGGCTTCGAGCGAGGCGAGCTTGCCCGCCAGCGTCCGGTAGCTTTCGTCGGCGCCTGCCAGCCACCAGGTGTAGAGCTCGTCCTTCTCGGCGGGAGCGAGCTGCGGACCGCGCGAGAGGAGATAGCCGGCGCGGGAGGAGCTCGCGAGCAGCGAGGCCTCGTTCGCGGAGAGCAGCCGGTCGTAGAGCCGCACGTCCTGGATCGACGCGCCGACGAGCACGGAGGAGGAGCTGCGCTGCCCGATCTTGAACGGCACGGCCGTGCGGATCGAGCCGGTAAGCGCGTTCGCCTGATCCGCCGTCGGGCGGGCCGTGCCGTCGACGTAGACCTTGACGCCTGCGGTCTTGGCGCTGCCGTCGTAGGTGATGCAGACGTGGTGCCACTTGCCGGGCGAGAGCGGCTCGGTCGTGACGGTCTTGAGCGCGTTCTCCGGCCACTTGCTGATGATATGCGTGCCGACCCGGCCGCCCTCCACCCACATGTCCCAGCCGCGGAAATCGTGCTGGTCGTCCATGCGGGCAAAGACCGCGCCGCCGGCGTTGGCGTCCGGCAGCCTGACCCAGGCCGCGTACGAGAAGGGCTGTTTCGTATCGAAGTCGCCGGCCTGAGCCACCTCGACCGCGTCCGGCCCGGTGCGGGTGAACGCCTTCGCGGAGACCTGCCCAGTGTCCCACTTGGGGTCGCCGGCCGCCGCGAGCTTGATGGCGCCGCCGCTCAGCGTGGCCTCGATGGTGCGGCCCTGGCCCTCGGACAGCGGGGCGTGGAAGACGAGCCTGTCGCTCGGCAGCTTGGCCACTGTGGCCTGGCGGTCCGGGCCGGCCAGCCACTTATCGAAGTCGGCGCGGGCCTGCTGCTTGCGCGAGTCCACCTGCTGTTTGGCGGCGGCAATCTCGCCTCCCAGCGCCGCATAGCGGGTCCTGTCCTCCTCGCGCGGCACGACGATTACCGGCGGCGTGTTCTGGACGTTGCCGTCCATCACCGGCTCCGTCGAGTGGTTGAAGAAGGCCGACATCGAGTAGAAGTCTTTTTGCGTGAACGGATCGAACTTGTGGTCGTGGCAGACCGCGCAGCCGAGCGTGCTGCCGAGAAAGACCTGCGACGTCGTCTCGGTCCGATCGCGGGCGTAGAGGACGCGGTACTCCTCCTCGATCAGGCCGCCCTCGTTCGAGGTGATGTTGCAGCGGTTGAACCCGGTCGCGACCTCCTGATCCAGCGTGTGGTTCGGGAGCAAGTCGCCCGCGATCTGCTGGATGGTGAACTCGTCGAAGGGCATGTTCTGGTTGAAGGCCCGGACGACCCAGTCGCGGTAGGACCACATCTCGCGGTAGTTGTCGAAGTGGATGCCGTTCGTGTCGGCGTAGCGCGCCGCGTCCAGCCAGTAGCGGCCGCGATGCTCGCCCCAGTGAGGGCTGGCGAGGTACTTATCGACCAGCTTTTCGTAGGCGTTCGGGGACTTGTCGCGGACGAACGCCTCGGCATCGGCCGGCTCCGGCGGCAGGCCGGTCAGGTCCAGGCTCACGCGGCGCGCGAGCGTGCGGCGGTCGGCCTCCGGCGCCGGCGTCAGCCCCTCCCTCTCCAGCTTGGCCAGGATGAACCGGTCGATCGGGCTGCGGACCCAGGCCGCGTTCTTAACCGCGGGCAGCGCGGGCTTCACGGGCGGCTGGTAGGCCCAGTGCAGCTCGTATTCGGCGCCCTCGGCGATCCAGCGCTTGAGGACGGCGATCTGCGCGGCCGCGAGCGGCTTGTGGCCGGGCGCGGGCGGCATGACCGGCCCCTGGCCGGTGACGCGGCGGATGAGCTCGCTCTGCTCCGGCTTGCCCTTCACGATCGCCGCATGGCCGCCGCGGTCCAGCGTCGCCTCCTCGAACTTGTCGAGGCGCAGGCCGGCCTTGCGCGCGGCGGAGTCGGGCCCGTGGCAGGCGAAGCAGTTGTCGGCGAGGATGGGGCGCACGTCGCGGTTGTAGCGGAGGCGGACGGGGGCTTTCGGGGCCTGCGGCGGTCCCGCGGCGGCCGCGCCGACGAGCGCGGTGAGCAGCCCGGCGCTCGCCCAGAGCGCCGTCGCCCTGGCGCGCCGTAGCCGGAATAGATCGATCATCCTATCTGATGCCTCCTGCGCGGACCGTGGCACGCGATGCGTGATTCGTGGCTCGTGGTGGGCCATAAAGCGCCACTCTATCTATTATACTGCACACATCGGTTTGAGGCTTGGCGCGGCGATTGGTTACAGGAAAGGGCTCCGGACGAATCCGCACGGATGTCCGGCCCGGAGCGAGGAAATCATTCGCAGCTTTCTTTTGCGGGAAGCCCGCCGATCGCTCTTTACCTGTTCGCTGAGCGCCGAGCAGCGGGAGTTTTGCCGGCAGCGGGAGGCGATCTGCCTGGGGCATGTCGGGCGGCTGGCGGGTTGGCGAGTGGCCCGCGTTTGTCGGGTAATCAGCTGGCGGGTCGGGCGCGGTTGTCGGGCGGCGGGTCGGCGCGGTTGTCGGGCGCGGTTGTCGGGTGTTGAAAACACCCGACTCGAAAGTGCGGCCGTCCTGCGGACGGAATCCGGCGCTGCGGGCGTTCTCAGCCTATCACCCTCTCACCTCATCCCCTCATCACCTCATCAGGACGCCGACTGCGGTCCGTGGGCGATGCTGCTGGCTTGCGGGAAGACCACGCGGCAGGCGGCACGGATGGGCGCGACGGAGTCGCGACGGCCATGGGCTCGAGGGCGCGGATGAGGGCGAACAGGCGAAGTCGCCGCGCCGAGATGCACCCGGACCTGCCTAACCGGTCGGTGGAGGGCCGGGAGTTATCTTTGTCATTTAGGACAATATGCGGGGATTCGGAGCATAAATTCAAGAAAGAGCCGCGTTAAAAGAGGCAGTAGCAAAATAATTTGAAGGCAGGGGTTGACATCATCGATTCCGCCGTGGTAAGCTACCCCTCCTAACAAAACAGTCCTTTGGCGCTCAGGCCCGTCGAACCCTGCATCCTGGTCCAGCTCCCCCGCTGATGGCGTGCAGACCTATGCCGAGCGCCGGTTTTTCCGCGATCTATGGTGCAGCGCGCTCCCTCGCGTACCCTCCGGATCGAATCGCTCGTTCGCAATCACATCGCATTAACATACAAACGATCGTCCCGCTGCCAGTCGCCGCCGCGCTTCTCGCGGCCCGAGACCGACCGGTTCTGTGCGCCGTTTTGCGCCGCGCCGGATGGCAGGAAAGCAGCTCATCGCATGGCCATGCCTAAACACTGTTTGACCCGCCTCTCTCGCGGCATCGCCGCCGCTGCGCTCGCCGCGGCGGTCCTTGCGGGGTGCGCCGTGCCGGCCGCGCCGCACATTGGGCCGTTGTCGCGGGCGCATTTGCCGACTTCGGGCGAGCGACTGGGGCCAAGCGGCAGGGACGCGGAGAAAGCGCGGTTCGCACCGGCCCTCTCTGCGATGGCGAGCGTTCAGGCGATGCCCGGGTATGCGCAGGCGAAGGCGGCTTGCCTGAGCGGCCGGTACCGGCGGGCGGCACAGATCCTCGCCGGCATGGAGCGGTCGCCGTCGCTGAGCGCCGAGCAGCGGGAGTTCTGCCGCAAGCAGGAGGCGATCTGCCTGGGGCACCTGGGGCCTCGCGGGCTGGCGAGTGGCCCGCGTCGGTCGAGTGATAGATTGTCGGGCGGGGCGCGGTCGTCGGGTGTTGAAAACACCCGACTCGAAAGTGCGGCCGTCCTGCGGACGGAATCCGGCGCTGCGGGCGTTCTCAGCCTATCACCCTCTCGCCTCATCTCCTCATCACCTCATCAGGACGCCGACTGCGGCCCTCGGGCGATGCTGCTGGCTTGCGAGAAGCTGGGAGTGAAGACCACGCTGCCGGAGGTGCGACGGGCGGCGGGGACGGACGCGAGCGGAACGACCATGGCCGGCCTGAAGCGCGCGGCGGAGGGTCTGCACCTGAAGGCAGAGGGAGTTCAAGCCGGCCGGCAGGCACTGCCCAGGGTGACGACGCCCGCGCTGGCGTGGGTGCATGGCAACCACTTTATTTCGGTCTTGGCGCTGGCAGGCGAGGGCGAAGGCGGCACGGCGGTCATTCACGATCCGAACGAGCCGGCCGAGCGCACGATCGCGCAGGAGGAGCTATTGCAGATGAGCGGCGGCTACCTGCTGACGCTGCACCGCTGAGCAGGCTCTATCCAGGGATTGCGCGGATAGACGCGGATCAATCCAGGCAGTTCCGTTCGTGACTTATCGCGAGTTTCGTGGACAAGGATTCCGCTCCTCCGGCAGAGCGCTCACTGGAGGAGGCAACAAGAAAGGCCGCCCGTTTCCCCGTAATGTCTTGGCGGACTAAGGGAAACGAGCAGCCCCAAGGGCCCGGAGGCCTGTCGCATCTATTGTGGCGCATCTCCTCCGGGCCTGTCAACCGGGCGAACTCTTGGCGCCTCGCCACAACCGGCCGCAATGGCCCGGCAGGGGGGTTGTTCATGTTTCAAGCACACTGGCGAGGGACGCGCACCGCGCGCGGCTTCGCACTCTTGGCGGCGGTCACTTTCGCCTGGAGCTTCATTCTGGCGGCGCCCGCTCAGGCGATGGCGCAGATGGCGCTGCATCCTGCGCCCATTCCCGGACTGCGCAAGCTCTCCGACGCGGAGACGAAGCGCATCGCCGGCAGCATCTCCGGCCATGTCGCCACCGTCACCGCCGGGTCCGGCGCGGCCTTCCCCTGGCAGGGAGGCGGCGGGGATTTCAACGCCTCAAACGGCAACAAGCAGACGGCCATCCCAATCGTCTCCTGGACGCAGAGAGGCGGCATGCCGATCTCATTGGCCCTGGTCCACAACTCCGCCTCCGGGCACGACTCGGAGCTCGGCTGGAAATTCACGCACTCCTACGACATATATCTCATGGCCTCGGGCCTCGGCGGCGACCTCGCGGTCCACTGGGGCGACGACCAGAGCTACGTCTTCACCTATAGCGGCGGCGTCTATTCCGCGCCGGCGGGCATTCACGATACGCTGGTGAAGAACATCGACAACACCTACACGCTCACCAAGCCCGACCAGACGGCCTATCACTTCACGACCGGCCTCTATTGCGATACGATTAGCGATGAAAACGGGAACAGCGTGACGCTCGGATATGCGACCGGGAACTTCCTCAACAGCATCACGGACGCCACCGGCCGGTCGATCTCGTTGACCTTTACGAGCGGGCGGATCACCTCGATCACGGACCCTCTGTCTCGCACCTGGAGCCTCTCCTATAACGGGAACGGCGAGCTTCAGACGATCACCTATCCCGTCCTGGGCTCGACGTATTACACGACCGGCCTCTCCTACGATTCCAATCACAACATAACGGACCTGAAGGACAGGAGGGGCAACGACTGGCTGTTCGGATACTCCGGCAACGCGCTCACGTCCGAGAAAGACCCCGCTGGAAACGAGACCGATTACAGCTACGGGACGAGCACGACGACCGTGACCGATCCCAACGGCAACGCCACGGTGGACACGTTCACGAGCGGCAAGCTGACATCCGTGGAGGACGCGACCTCGCAGACCGAGCACTACGTGTGGGATTCCAACAATAACCGCACGCAGTTGACAACAAAGCGCGGCTATTCCTGGAACTTTACGTTCGATAGCGCTGGAAACATGCTGACCAGCGAAGATCCCTACTCCAAAGTCGTCACCGACACATTCTCAAGTCACAACCGGCTGCTGACGCGGACCGTCCCGACCGGCGAGGAGACGGACTATTCCTACGACTCAAGCGATAATCTGACGGGCGTGACCTTCAAGGATTCGCTGGGAACCACGCAGGCGAGCGTCTCCTACACGATTGGCACGCACGGCATCGTCACGGACTACTACGATGCCAACTCGCACCACTATCAGTACGGCCACAACTCCAACGGCGAGCTGACGAGCGTCATCACCCCGCTCGGCAACGAGACGGACTTCACGGTGGACGGCCTGGGCGTGCGCACCGGCCGCACCGACGCCATGAGCCGCTCGACCAGCTACAGCCTGGACGCCTGGGAGCGGTGTACGACGGTGACCTATCCCGATTCCAGCACCCACACCTTCACGTTCGACCCGGACAACCTGGTAACGCAGTTCGTCGATGGCACGGGCACCACCAATCGGACCTATGACGCCTGTGGCCGAATTCTCACGGAAAAGCTGGGAACGACGACCACGGCGAGTTACACATACGACGGAACCGGGCAGTTAGGGCTGCTCTCCACGGTGACGGACGTCAACAGCCGGACGCTCACCTATTCGTACACGGCGCGCAACGAGCTCTCGGAAGTGAGCGAGACCGCCGGAACGACCGACTATACGCACGATGAGGATGGCAATACCACGGCCATCTCGAATCCCAATGGGACCACGGTCGCGCGGGTGTTCGACCATGCGGACCGGCTGACCTCGGTGACGAACAAGAACTCGGGCGGCACGACGCTCTCTTCGTTCGACTATACGCTGGATGACGACGGGCGGCGCGACTACGTGGTCGAAGCGGACGGCTCGACCGTCAGCTACGGCTACGATTGGGGCGGGCGGCTAACCGGCGAGACGCGGACGGGCACCAACGCCTTCACCGCCTCTTACACGCTCGATCCGGTCGGCAACCGCACCAGCCAGACGATCGGCACGGCGACCACCAGCTTCACGCTGGATAACGACGACGAGCTGACGGCGACATCGAGCTCGACCGGCGGCTTCGTCAACAGCTACTCGTACAACGCCAATGGCGAGCAGACGGGCCGCACGCTCTCGGGCACGGCTTACACGCTGGCTTACGATTACGACGGCCAGATGACCAGCGCGGCCGTCGGCGGCGCGACCACGAGCTTCGCCTACGACGCCAGCGGCCGGCGCGTGACGCGGACGGCGGGCGGCACGACCACGCGCTTCTACTACAACGGCGGCGGGATTCTGGCCGAAAAGCAGGGCAGCACCACCACGGCGGTCTACACCTACGGCGAGGGCCTGATCCGCAAGGACAGCGAGGTGCCGCTCTTCGACGGCCTTGGCAGCGAGCGGACCGTGACCAATGGCTCGCAGACCGTGACCGGTACGCTCAACCTGGACGCCTTCGGCAACCAGGTGGGCAGCACCGGCAGCAGCTCAAGCCCCTACACGTTCGCGGCGACCTCCGGCTACCGCAACGACGGCGACGCCGGGCTGACGCACGTGGGAGCGCGGTACTACGATGCGCAGGTCGGGCGGTTCATCACGCGCGATACGGACCTCAGCGAGCGCCCCTACCTCTACTGCAACCACGATCCGGTCAATGCAGTCGATCCCAGCGGACACGGCTCCGGCGGACCACATTACAAGGGCGACCCATATTGGAGCCGACCCAAGGACACCTACAGCGCCGACCTGGATTTCGGCTTCAACGACGGCGACATGAAGTTAATTGGCCATGGCACGGACAACTGGGGCGACGGCCTTATCAACGCGGGGGGAAAGATTTGGATGGCGGGGGCTGTTGGAACGTTTGGCACCGGTCTGATCGGCCGCACTGGCGGACTGATCGGGAAGCCCGTCCAGGCTATTGGCGGCACGCTCTGGTTGGTGGGGCACTTCATTAAGGGAATTGCCTGGCTGGAGCTGCATCCGTTCCTCTGACCATTTTGCCGTGGGCCGCGGCGACGGAACCGCTGCGCGGTACTCGCCGTGGCCCGCAACACCTCGAGGTGCACGGTGAACGATTGCGGGCGACTGACGAACGAATTGGAGGAACGCACGATCTAGCGGTCGCACATGCGGCGTATCATGTGGTGAGCGGCGCGCCGACCGACTGGCTCGACCGCGCGGCGGGATGATATCGCGGTGCTTCGGCGGCGCGGTGAATCTCATCACATTCGGCAACTGCAACCGGACCGCCCAAAGCCATGAGGGGTACCTTTCCACTCTGCATGGGGGAGAATCACAATCATGTTTGCGGACGCGATATGGCTTTCACTGTTCACGGGATTCAGCGTCGTGCTCGCGATAGCGCGGTCCCGTTACTGGGCGACGGCTTCCGCGATGTGCGCATATATGTGGGCGGAGTCTCTGTTGCGGCGCCACAATTTGCCAGCGAACGTGAATGCGCCTGTCGCGGCAATGTCCATATTGTTCGGCTTGGCGTCGGTCGTCCTGGTTCTGAGGGACATTGTTCGCGACGTTGGAGCTTACCGGGAGAGGTACAGGATTGCGAGATTGGGCCGACGACAGTAATCCACGCGGCGGCCGCCGCGCTTCCCCGCGTACGCTTAATTCCGAGGGCCTCAACGCAGCGGTCACGACCCATCCGGAGATGTGCCGCACAACCTGACTCGCATATTGCGCCTCCGGCCGGCGCGCGACGCGGACGGCGGGCGGCACGACCACGCGGTTCTACTACAACGGCGGCGAGATTCTGGCCGAGAAGCAGGGATCGACCACGACGGCGGTCTATACCTACGGCGAGGGGCTGATCCGCAAGGACAGCGAGACGCCTCTCTTCGATGGCTTAGGCTCCGAGCGGACGGTCACCAACGGCTCGCAAACCGTCGTCGGCACGCTGAACCTCGACGCCTTCGGCAATATCGCGGGGAGCACGGGCAGCAGTTCGAGCCCGTACACCTTCGCCGCGACCTCCGGCTACCGCAATGACGGCGACGCCGGGCTTACGCACGTGGGCGCGCGGTATTACGATGCGCAGGTCGGGCGATTCATCACCCGCGATACCGATCTCGACGAGCACCCGTACCTCTACTGCGAGCACGATCCGGTAAATAGCGTCGATCCGAGCGGGCATTGGACAGCTTCAATCGGCCTTGGCGCGATGGGCCAAGTGATTTTCCCCGGCCTGCAAGCGAGTGCCAGTATCGTGTTCGGACAGGACAAGCGCGGAAAGTGGCACATGGGCCACAATCTGAACTGGGGCGGCGGTTGGTTGGGCGTGGGATTTGGGTATAGCGCCGGAGTCCAGGGCGGGTGGTCCTCGCACGACCCTGCTGCTGGCTGGGGCGAGCCGATGTACTCGAGCGGCTTCGCTGGCGTACTTGGCGGCGTTAGCGGCTCAGTGTCATGGCACCCGTGGGACAAAGTAGGCGCGGACCATGTCGGCGGATATTCCGGAAGTGTCCGAATGGGGCCCACTTACGGAATCGGGATAATGCTACTCGGAGTCCAGGGTGATCGAACGTGGCTATGGTTCTAGCACACTTCGGGCCGACGTTGCGCACACCGCACAGCGGCAATGCGATTCCGATGTCTGCGCAACCCGTGGCTGCGTCGGTCCCTCATGCTATGCCAAGCTAAAAGTAATGAAACGTCGCCACGTGGCGGGTTACCAAACATCAGGCGCGCGGCGACGCTTCATTGATGGGGTGCGCTAAGATGGACAAATATGGCTATTGGATTCTTCCCGTCGATCTGATACTTTCCGTTACACTGATGCGCCTTTGGACGAAGCACCTCAAGGCCAATGACGTCACCAAACCGCACCAGGCAATCTTCGGCGTCGTTGTCATCCTGGCAGGCGCCCTGCTAGGGTTCGGCGGACTAACCGCCTCCTGGATCGTCCCAACCCTACGGGCGTATGCAGGTGCAGCGCAGTGGATCTCTGTGGTCGTGATCGGTGTGTCCTGGATAACGGGGGGGAACGTCGTGCTTTGCGCTATCTGGCCGAGGTTCTACCTCCGCTAGGTGTTCTGGGGTCGATCGGCAAGCCTCGCTTGGCGGCCCACTGCCGGAAAGGTGGCGCATTTCGCATTGTCCGTTTCACGAAAGCTTTACTGCAGGTTCAATGGGGCAAATGGGCTGACCCGGCGGAACATACGCTCGGTGCGTGGTCGATCCGCAAGACGGCTGGGTCCCGCTCTTCGACGGCCTCGGCAGCGAGCGGACCGTCACCGACGGCACGCAGGCGGTGACGGGCACGCTCAACCTCGACGCCTTCGGCAACCAGGTGGGCAGCACCGGCAGCAGTTCCAGCCCATACACCTTCGCCGCGACCTCCGGCTACCGCAACGACGGCGATGCCGGGCTGACGCACGTGGGCGCGCGGTATTATGACGCGCAGGTCGGGCGGTTCATCACGCGCGATACGGACCTCAGCGAGACGCCATACCTGTACTGCGACCACGATCCAGTCAATGCGACGGACCCAAGCGGGCATAGCCTGGTCGACATAATCGCGGATCCGCCTAAGGCGCCCCCGCGCAAACCGGTCCCGCCGAAGCCGCTTCCGTACCCGTTTCCTGACATTCCAGTCGTGCGCGCCGGGGCGAAGGGAGGCGGCGGCATATCAATCGACATCCCGCCCGTCAAAATTGGTGCGCCGACGATCTCAATCACTGTCGAAGGCGACATCGACCTTCGCAAGTACTGGATACTGATCCCTCCAGATCGGCAGAAGAACATCAAGAAGCTACCGGACATTCTCGTTGACTGGTACCATAGCCGCATCATAGGCGACTGGCCACTGCTTCCGGCGAAATAGGGCCGGGCGGCTTCGATCGCGGTCCCGCGGAACAAACCGCGAAATAGGTCGAGCGCTGCTCGTGGGTCGGACCAGGCCCCGAATAAGCGAGGACTGCATCTCGCGACCACCTTCCGCGGCCTCCGTGCCCTACGGCGTGGCTGCATCGATTGTGAAAGGGGAATACCATATGCAACTCAAGAGAGAGGCGGTCCTGATCGCCGCGACGGTCCTGTTGGCCGGCGCCCTGCTACTCCATATATGCTGTACTGCGTCCAGCCAATCGGCAAGTCCGCAGACCCCTGTGGGCCGTTACCAGATGTCCGTCGTCGACCTCAATACTTCGTACGTCATCGATACGACCACGGGCCAAACGTGGCGTCGCGGGGCGCATGGCGACGCGCCCTGCGTGAAACAGGCGCCGCTTCCACACTGATTCATGGCGCCCTCGATTGCCGGACGAGCCCAGAAGCCGCGGCAGTCACCGGACAGCTTGACCCGCCTTCCGATCTGCATCTGCGGAAGGCGGGTCCATTGTCAGCTACGGCTACGGTTGGGGCGCGCGGCTTACCGGCGAGACGCGCACGGGCACGAACGCCTTCACCGCCTCTTACACGCTCGACGCGGCGGGCAACCGCACCAGCCAGACGATCGGCACGGCGACCACCAGCTTCACGCTGGATAACGACGACGAGCTGACGGCGACATCGAGCTCGACCGGCGGCTTCGTCAA
>Ga0070735_10002048_pt1 | contig 18606 bp, 13 predicted proteins | sample Coa_R1_FD_66443 | JGI IMG/M metagenome (GOLD analysis project Ga0070735, IMG submission 66443) | Surface soil microbial communities from Centralia Pennsylvania, which are recovering from an underground coalmine fire - Coalmine... | ecosystem: Environmental > Terrestrial > Soil > Unclassified ... | reverse complement strand
ACGCGTCCCCGTCCAAAGAATCATTTCCGGCAAAGTAATGTTCCTTTCGATCATGGCTCCTCCTGGGTGAAGATAAGAGTTTGCTGTTTGGATGCGGGCCCACAACCTCGGGATGGCGACTGAATAACCCAATATCCTGCGGCGACTTTACGCGACCCAAAAATCCAAACTGGCGTCTTCAGCGCCGACCCCTTTTTTGATTCTCTCAGCAAAGAAAGTTTTCGTCGCCAATGGAGGAGGCGATGAATCTCTTCTTGGCCCTCAATACACTGGTGGGCCCGACCGTTTATATGATGTCTTGTCTCATCCCGTGGTTACAACACCCACGTGTGACTTGCTCTCCAGATGGGCCACGATGGGAAACGCTCACGCTACACTTCCGAAGCGCTGCCCTTGGTGGGGTCCCATAGCATTCGTTTGCCGCTGCGATACGAGAGGTTCACCATGTGCCCCGCGGCGGCGGCGTGGTGTCCGACCTCTGCGGTCTCATAGCTTGGCTGGCGGGTGCGAACCGCGTCGATGAAGTTCGCGAGATGCAAAACCGTCGCGTCTGGTTTCTCCGCAAACTCCAGATTCTCTGGCGCAGGTTTGGCCCCTGTTCCCTGTGATTCCGCCCGGTGGTTCTCTTGATTCAGGAAGGCTTCCTGCTTCGCTTTTGGCCAGCTGTCGATCGAGTACTCGTAGCCTTCGCGTTTGTACTCTGCCTGCTCGACCATCCCCGCGCCCAGTAGAACGGAGAGTGATCCTTCCGTCCCCAGGAATTGGATTCCCTGACCTGCAGTGCTTGCGCTGTTAAATGTGCCGCCCATGTTGACGCAGAAGCTGCCGTAGTCGAACAGGGCATCGAGCGTGTCGGGTACTTCGCGCCCGTCGTGCCGGACCAGAATTCCCCCAGTGGCAGCCACGCTTTTCGGCATCTCTGCGCCCATGATGAAGTGAATCGAAGTAATAAGGTGAACGAAGAGGTCGGTAGAGATCCCGCCGGAATAGTCCCAATACTTGCGATAGCGAAACACGCGCTCGGGATTGTAGGCGACCTTTGGCGCTGGACCCAGCCACTCCTCCCAATTGAAGTTGACGCCATCCTGCAGGTCAGCGGGAATGGGATAGTTCCAGGAACCGGTGGAGCTGTTGCGATTGTAGGATGCGGTCACCTTGCTGACTTTCCCGAGTTTGCCAGACATCACGATTTCGCGCGCCTTCTTGTTTTGCTCCGACGACACCCACTGGCTGCCCGCCTGAACGATGCGCTTATTTTGTTGGGCCGCCTGGATGATGGCAGGCCCATCTTCAATTTTGTAGGTCATCGGCTTTTCGATATAGACATCCTTGCCCGCGCTCAGCGCGTCGAGCACGATGCGCTGATGCCAATGGTCGGGCGTCGCCACGACCACAGCGTCGATATCTTTCCGGTCCAGCAGCTTTTTATATTGGGCGAAATTCGTGGCGATCTTGCCATCGGTGCGCTCTTTGGCGCGTTCGAGGTGTCCCTGGTAGCAATCGCAGACTTCCACCAGGTTCGCCTGCTGGGTTTCTTTGGCCGACTCGAGCAATATGTTGCCGCGAATCCCGAAGCCGATGAACCCAAGGTTCACGCGGTCATTCGGGCCCGCGGGTTCCGGTAGCCGCGATGGAGGAAGATTGATCAGCCTCCCATTCAAGACAAGCCCAAGGCTCGCCGCCTGGGTCGCACTGCGAAGGATGAACTGGCGTCTCGTGGATTTCGACATTTGCAGATTCCTTCCGAATGCTCAGCAACGAAACGCGCAGCGCGAGTAGTTGCGTCTGGTAGATCTTATCGGCCAGCGTGTGGAACGGCAATCTGAGAAAATTGCACCACCCAAGTGGCGGCGAAGCGATAAGATGGCCCTTGACGATTCCGGAGGGCACATGAGCAAGGAAATTTCTCGCAGACAGTTTCTGGAAAACATCGGATTGGGAACTGCGGCCGGCACCAGTCTTTTGCTGCTGAAGGACGTTGCCAGCGCGAGGCCCGGGGCCAATGTACTTCCTTTGCGCACTCTGGGAAGAACCGGCGCAAAGGTGTCGATTCTGGCTTTCGGCTGCGGCAGCCGCTTCCTTATGTATAAGGAAGAAGAAAGTGCCACGGCAATCCTTAATCACGCAATAGATCTGGGCATCACGTATCTCGACACGGCCTACGCTTACGGAGACGGCGAGAGCGAAACTCGCGTCGGCCGGGTGATGGCTTCGCGCCGCAAAGAAGTCTGGCTGGCAACCAAGATTCCCGATCGTTCCCGCGATGAATTCCTGCGCCGCCTCGAGGCCAGCTTGAAACGCCTCCAGACAGACCATGTGGATCTGGTCCACATCCACAGCCTGGGCCAGGCCGACGATCTGGCGAAAATCGAGGCCCCGGACGGAGCTCTTAAAGGTTTGATGGAAGCGCGCGAGCAGAAGATGGCGCGCTTTGTCGGCATGACCAGCCACACCAACGGAGAGGTGATGGCCAAGGCTATCGAGCGCCACGACTTGGACTGCGTGCAGATGGCTCTCAACGCTTCCCGCAATGGGCGGTTTGAAGAACTCGCCCTTCCCGCCGCCAACGCCAAGAACCTTGGCGTGATCGCGATGAAGGTGACCGGCCAGGAGTTTCTTGTGGGCGAAGGACCGGGAAAGGCCGAAATGAGCTCGCTTCTCCGCTATTCCATGAGCTTGCCTGTCACCACTGCGGTCGTGGGAATGCCACGCCCTGAAATGCTTGCCCACAACGTCGAGACCGCGCAGAGTTTTTCACCGCTCAACGATCAGGAAAAAGAGCGCCTGCGGCACCAACTCAATCCCTCTCGCGAGGGACTGGAAAAGCGGCTGGTCGGGCATCTGGATGGACCGACCGAGAATCCTGAAATGTTCATGGCTTAACAATCCCAAGCATCAGTTGTGTGTAACTGGCGGGAAAACTGTCCAATACCTACCGTCGCCGGGGTCAAAAGACTTCTTGACCGCAAACAAACCAGTGGGTAACTTCTCCAGAAATGTGCGAAGCCCGCGCCGCACGGAATGTGAAGATGAAACCCGCATCCAGCATCACTTCTTTTCTAATTCTTTTTTGCCTTTCTGCTATGGCTGACGGTCAGGCTAGCGGCGCCGTTTCGGGCATTCCTCCAGCCGATCGCGCCGCCATTTTCTCTACTCTCGCTGTGCGTCAAGCCGATTTGAGTGGGAGCAACACTCAAGAGTTTAGCTACTTCGGGTATTCCGTCGCCGCGAGCGGCAACACGATTGTGGTGGGCGCTCCGGGTTATCAGAGCGCAGAGAGCGGTCAAGCTGGCGGTGTGTATGTGTTCGTCAAACCCGCCACGGGGTGGGTGAATATGCTTCAGACCGCCGAACTCTCGCCTTCCCAGAATGCTGCCCTCAACGGCTTCGGTTATTCCGTAGCTATTGCGGATGACACGATTTTCGTCGGGGCGCCGGGCACGGACCAGGTGTACGTGTTTGTGAAGCCCGCCAGCGGCTGGCAAAACATGACCGAAACCGCCATCATTCAAGACCAGTCAACTTTTTCGAACGACGGATTCGGAAATAGCGTAGCCGTCGACTCCTCGGGCGCCACTCTCGTAGTCGGCGCGGTCTACGCTTCTCCAGTCGCCGTCTTCCAGGGGGCAGCTTACATCTTCGAAAAGCCACTAGCAGGGTGGACGAGCACAAACACTCCTGCTGCGGAGCTCACCGCATCCGATGCGGCGGCTTATGACACGATAGGCAACTACGTGGCGGTCAATGGGAAGACAATCGTGGTCGGAGCAGCCTTCAAGCCGACCCTCATCTACTACGGTGCCGCCTACGTGTTCGTGGAACCAGGGTCAGGCTGGACCAATATGACGGAGACTGCGAAACTTACGGCTTCCAGTCAGCTGCGTAATGCGGAGTTGGGCACCTCACTGAGCATTTCGGGCAACACCATCGTCGCTGGCGCACCGGGTCCAGGGCCGGTCTCGGGAAACGCATACGTATTCGTAGAACCGTCGGGAGGGTGGAAGAATTCCACCCAGACAGCGCAGATCAATGCGGGCAATCAATACGAGGACGCATTCGGAGCTTCGGTCTCGCTGAGTGGAAGCTTGTTGGCCGTAGGAGCCTCGGTCGCCAATGTCGGCAGCAATACTGCGCAGGGAGCCGCTTATCTCTATGCGAAGCCCTCTACGGGCTGGACATCGACTTCAAAATTCAACCGCGAATTCTCCGACAAGTACGGAATCCAGTACGATGGCGTGGGTTTTTCCGTTGCCCTAAATCGAGAAACCCTTATTGCAGGTGCGCCCTTTGCTTATAACCTGTCAGACGTGGGTTATGCCTACGTGTTCACGTTCTAGTAAGCCATGTGTTTGGTTCCTTCCGGCTCCGACCGTAGTTTAGGAGGCATACCGATGAAGCGCAATTTCCGGTTTCTTTGTTTTTTGCTGGCGCTTGTGAGTTTATGGCTTACCGCCGGCGCACTTGCCGCGGGTCCAAGAAAGAAGACGCTGTATAACTTTACCGGCGGAGCCGATGGTGGCGCTCCGTGGGCCGGCCTTGTAACCAACTCCGCAGGTGTTCTCTACAGCACCACGAGCAGCGGCGGTTTGGATTACTGTGATGGCGGAACGCCTTGCGGCGTCGTATTTTCGTTCACCCCGCCACAGAGTGGAGGATCGTGGACGGAGAGGCCTATTTACAGTTGGGCGGGCGGCTACCCGACCGGATCAACAAACGGTGTGGTCTTCGACAAGAACGGAAATCTCTATGGGACATCGCAATTTGTCCTGTACCAGTTGGTCCCCCCGCTAGGCGGTGGGAGTTGGACCTTCAATACCGTCTCCGACACCGCGGACAACCAGCTGGCCGACCCCGTTGTCGACAGCGCCGGTAACTTGTATTACGCCTATGGGAACGTATACGAACTGAGCCCAAATTCCGACGGCACGTGGACTACGACCACTATCAATGTGGGAGGAGCCGGCTCTTCTTCGCTCGTAATGGATAGGGCGGGGCGCCTTTACGGAACGAATTCCAGCGGCGGCAAAGCCAACTGCGGCCCCAGCGGAACTGGAGATTGTGGCACCATATTTGAAATGGTCCCCCAGTCGGGCGGAATTTGGAATTACAAAACAATTTACGAGTTTTATAGTAACGCCACAGGTTCTATCCCGATGACTGGCTTAGCCCTCGATGCCCAGGGAAATCTCTACGGCAGCGCTCAGCTTGCCAACGCAAACTGCGTCTACGGAGCGGGCTGCGCGGTGGTGTTTAAGCTGACGCGTCCCGCTGTCGGAAGCACACAATGGACCCAAACCCTGCTTCATCCGTTTGAAGGTGGTAAGGATGGATTGCTGCTTCAGTCGACGCTATCGGTCGACAACAAAGGGTCGGTTTACGGCACCACCTCCTGGGGCGGCAGCGGGTTTTGTACAAGCAATGGGCAGGAAGTAGGTTGCGGCACAGTTTTTCAGTTAAAGCCTCCAACCACTACCGGCGGCCAGTGGTCCGAAACGCTTTACAGTTTCCAGGGAGGTTCCGACGGATACAACGTGGATGGAAGTCATGGAAGTCTTCTGATTGATGAAAAAACAGGAATTCTGTATGGCACGACCGTATACGGGGGCACTTACAATTGGGGTACGATCTTCGCGATTGCCTTTCCCTGAGTCCCCAGCGGCCTACCCCACCAGCAACTGCTCGATGATTTCATGTTTGGGGCAGGTGTTTGAAGAGGCTCGCGAATCAACGCCACGCCGCGAGTCCCACGGCTCCGAGAGCGAGCAGGCCCAACGACTGCTGCGGCATTCCCGAGACGCCGGGGCCGTCGCGGAGTTCCGGCGAATTTAGCGTTGCCTCTGGTTCAGCTGCATCCGCGTTCGCGGTAAACCGGTGGTTTGTCTGGCCCTGATGGGCAGGTCGGGTATGGTCTTGTAGGCCTAACCGCTGAGGTGAGCGATCAATCGCTGTTTCGGCGTTTTCGCGTCATATTCCAGCGTGACTCGCGCCCAACCGTAATGCGTCTGTCCGGAGATTAGAAACTTGAATCCGATATAGGCGGTCTGGCCGAACTTGAAGCCATCGTGATTGTTGAACGTGCCGCCCCCGTACGGACCCAGCGTCGCCACAAATCCGCGAGTACCACCGAAGGCGCGGCGTGGCCCTATCGGCGCACCCTTCACCAGCGGAGCGATGCTCCAGCTGGTGCCAGCCCCCTTCACGAATCGTGCGCCGCTGGTGTTGGGATTGAAGCTGATCGTGTCCCAGTAGAGGCTGGCGGGCGAGGTGAAATTGGCGACCAGCAAGAACGGCGCGGTTTGCGCTCGCGCCGGGTTCAGATCGTACACCTCAATGCCGCTGAGAATCACCGTGACGTTGACCGGTGTGTATACCACTTTCGCCTGGGCCGGCGAAGCTGCCAGCATGCTGACCCCCGCCGCTCCGGCAGCCAGTGCATAGGCATTCAAGCGCTGGAGAATAGGATCGGAGAACACCGCCGCACCGCGTTTTGACGCCTTCATCAGAAACCCCACTTGTGGCGGCCATCATGTCTCGACGCAACTCGGGGGGCAAGTGAATTGTTGCTCAACCGGACAAATACGGAGGCGCCGTGAAGAATCTTGCATACTTTGAAATTCAAATGTGAGTCTGGCGGTGAAGGGTCGGTTTCTTATGATGCCTTGTTGACCAGATGCAGACGGGCGCGATGCTGTTCCTTCATCTGTTCTACGGAACGAACTCGGCGGCCAAGGTCAGCCAGTTGCGAGAGTTCCTGCTGGATTGCCTGTAGCCGCTCGTGCCTCTGGCCGTGATCGACCTGAGCTTGTATTTCATTTCGGTGCTCACGCCGGTACCGATCGTTCAACTCTTGAATCTGAGCGATCTCGGCGCGGAGACTCCCAACTTTTTCGCGAAGCACTGCGAGATGATCCATACCACCAGCATAACATTTAGACCCATCGAGTGTCGTTCGCCAATCCGTCCGAGCGAAAATAAGCGATTTTACGTTCACGACGGATCGTCTCAGGAACAAGCCGCCTCCGCGCTCCCGGTGACACACAAGTGGCCCGCTCTTCGGACGGAACGAATGAAGACATTGCAGGCCCTACCAGATAATCGTTTTCCAATTCTCATCGTAGAGCGCGCTACGCGCGGCTTTCGCGATCGCCTGCCTGCCGCTCTCGGAAAGATCATCGGAAAGAATGTTCTTCGCGTTCGCGGGATCGCGAACTTTGGCTTGCTCGAACCGGCTTCCCAGATAGCGCAGAACCGTCAGGACATTGTCGGCAAGCTGTCCAAAACGCTCACCCTCGAGCGCCTGCAGCACCGTCAGCTCCAGATACAGGGAAGGAAAATCCAGGGATTGCCGCGCCCGCCAGATCTTCAGTGCGCAAATCTCCTGCTGCCGCCCGGAATTGGCGATCAGGTGAATGTGCTGCGCCACGTCGGTGGACACCGCCTCGTCCAGCTTCTTGTTGAACAGTTGGTTCCCAGGCGATCCCTTATCGCGGCACGCCGGGATCAAGTCGACCCAAAGCCCCCTGCACTCCACCTGCACTGAGACGTCTCGGGTCCGTGGCCGCAGGTTCCGGTCGCTCAGAAACTCGAACAGGCTCCAGAAGATTTTCTTCATCTCCATGTTCGGCACCGGGCCGAGCGCGATCAGCACGTCCACTTGTGACGAGAGCGTAATCGCCGTGTTCTTCGCGTAAGCGCCGGAAAGCGTAATCCCCAGCAGATATTGCTTGCCCCACTGCTTCAGCAAGGGAATGATCTCATCGGCAGCCCGGTGCGACGGCGACCCGTTATCGGCCACAATGTGGTACTTCTCGACAATCGACGCGGCGTATTGTTCGACGGTAGGCATGGCTGAGGGCAAGGCCCATAGTCTTGTATCGGCAGATCGCCAGAAAAGTTCAGTTCGTAGCGCCGGCGTCTCGCCGGCTGTCGCGAGGGCGTCCCGCCCTCGTGCCCATGAAGCGGCTCGGTTGTCGGCCCGGTTTTCGAAGGCATCGATCTAGACTGCGAATCGCTGGTGTGCAAGTACAAACCTTCTCCTGTTGCTTTCCCAAAGGAAATGTGGCATGCTTCTTTGGGAAACCAAAAGGACCGTCCCAGTGAAACAGAAAACCGATGTGCAGCAAGGAACGCTCGCCCTGATGATCCTCAAGACCCTTGAGGTTTTGGGCCCGTTGCATGGATACGGGATCGCCCGGCGGATCGAACAAATCAGCGGAGACCTGCTTTCCGTCAACCAGGGCACGCTCTATCCCGTGCTGCTCAGGTTGGAACAGGAAGGGGCTATCGCATCCGACTGCGGCGTCTCGGAGAACAACCGGCGGGCGCGCTACTACCGGCTTACCCGCGAGGGACGGCGGCAACTCCATACCGAAGCTCAAGACTGGCATCAGACGACCGAGATCATGGCCCGCTTCCTTTCGGCGAAGGCGGAGGATTTGTCATGAGATCGATTCGGCGCTTATGGACACGGACGGTCAACTTCGCAACCGGAAGCACTTCAGACCGTCGACTGCGCGAGGAGATGGAAGAGCATCTCGCGCTCCAGATCGAAGAAAACATCCACTCCGGCATGACCCCGGCTGAAGCCCGCCGGCAAGCCGTTCTGAAATTCGGCCCGGCCGAGGCCGTTCGGGAGAGCTACCACGCGGAAGAAGGCTTGCCGCTGATCGAAAGCATCTTGCAGGACTGCCGGTATGCACTTCGCATGTTATTGCGTTCTCCAGTCCTCAGCGTGGTTGCGGTTTTGACTCTGGCCCTGGGAATCGGTGCCAACACTGCAATCTTCAGCTTCCTCGATGCCGTAATGCTGCGCTCACTTCCGGTCAGAGACCCGCAACGCCTCGTCAAGTTGGGCGTGGAAGATTGGGGCGGTATCTCCGACAGTTTTGCCTGCACCGAACTCTACTCCTACCCGTTTTATCGGCAGTTGCAGCGGGATAATCGGGTCTTTTCCGACACAGCCGCAGTCATGAGCATGATGAATGAGGTTCACGGCTTTGTCGATGATGGCAAGCAGCTGGAACGAATCAATGTCCAGACCGTTTCCGGCACATATTTTCAGACGCTTGGAATCGGTCCGCAGATCGGACGTGTGATAAACGAGAGCGACGACTCCACAGAGGGCGCCCACCCTTTGCTGGTCATTAGCTACGGATTCTGGAAGCACCGCCTGGCTGCCGATCCCGCAGTCCTCGACCACAAATTAAAGCTGGGGAACACCGTGTTCAATATTGTCGGTGTGGCGCCGCCGGAGTTCTTCGGAACGAAAGTCGGCGAGGCTCCGGACGCGTGGGCGCCGCTCTCAATGATGGAGTCCATTCCTCCGGGCTGGCATGGCCGTAAGGATAATTTCTCCGAATCCCTTTACATTCTCGGGCGCCTGAAACCAGGCGTCGCCCCCGAGGAAGCCACCGCGAACGTGAATGTTCTGTTTCCTCAGATCTTGCGTAGCTTTCCCGATGCGAAGCTTACCCAGGAAAACTCAGAGCGCCTGGCCCGCACTCGCGTGCCCTTGAAATCCCTGGCTCGCGGTATTTCTGACCTGCGCAACTCCTATTCTGAGCCCCTGAAAGTCTTGATGGTCATCGTCGCTCTTGTTCTCCTCATCGCGTGCGCGAACATTGCGAACCTGCTTCTGGCCCGATCTACATCGCGTGCCCGTGAACTGGCAGTTCGGCAGGCGCTGGGTGCGGCAAGGATCCGCATCATCCGTCAACTGCTCACCGAGAGCCTGGTCCTGGCCCTCGCAGGCGGAGCGCTCGGTATTGCATTTGCAGCCTTTGCGAACCGACTTTTATTGCACATGATTTCATCTGGGCCGGAGACCATTCCTCTGGATGTCTCCCTTAACCTTCGCCTGCTCGCCTTCACCTTCGCCGTCACCGTCGGCACTGCGTTGCTGTTCGGAACTCTCCCAGCCGTACGGGCGACCCGAATAGAACTCAGCAACAGTCTCAAGATGGGGCGTGGCACCTTCACAGCGGGCGCGCGCACTCCACTCGCCAGGGCACTGGTGATTTCGCAAGTGGCGCTCTCGTTGCTGCTGACCGTAGGCGCCTTTCTGTTTCTGCGCACGCTCAACAATTTGAGTCGTGTAAACCCGGGGTTCAACCGGGAAAACGTGTTGCGCCTGGACATCGATTCTTCGGTTACCGGCTATACAGACGACGACTCGCGGCTCAAGGCGCTCTTCCATGAAATTGAGGAACGAGTCAGCTCCTTGCCCGGCGTGGAGGCGGCCAGCTTTTCAGCCTTCACGTTTGCCGAAGGCAGTTGGAATAGCACCATCATCGTTCCCGGCAAGCCCTTCGATAGAAGGGTGAACGTGAAGCACAACTCAATCGGCAACGATTATTTCAAGGTGATGCAGATTCCGCTGGTCGCCGGCCGCCAGTTTGGCCCGCAGGACACCGCCACCTCGCAGCCGGTCGCGATCATCAGCGAGGCCATGGCGCGCAATCTTTTCCCCGCCGGATCGCCGATTGGGCGTACCTATTCCCTCGGCTCTCCCGATGGAATGGAGGCGCCCTCCGAGAAAAACGTGATCGGTGTAGTGAAAGACGTGAAGTTCAATAACGTGGCAGAGTCCCAGGAATATATCGATTACTTGCCATATGCGCAACGGGGTTGGGGCTTCGGAGACTTCGAGGTCCGATACACCGGCAGCTTCAGCGCGGTCGCCTCGAAGGTGCAGCAGGCGATCCACGCGATCGACCGCACATTACCGATCACAAACGTGACCACACTCGATAAACAAGTGGCCCGCTCCTATTCCAATCAAGCCATCATCGCGCAGCTTTCAGCTTTCTTTGGGATCGTCGCGGTGTTCCTTTCATCGATAGGGCTCTACGGCATCATGTCGTATCTGGTCAGCCGCAAAACCGGTGAGATCGGAATTCGGATGGCGCTCGGTGCCGCGCGCGCCGACGTGGGATGGCAAGTCATGCGGGAGGTGGTCCTCTGGATCGCCATCGGGATCATCATCGCACTGCCTCTGATTGTTGGAAGCGGGCGGTTGGTGCGGACGATGCTATACGGTCTGAGCGGCTCTGACCCCATCAGTCTGATCGCGGCGGTCGTGGTGCTGGCGATCGCGGGATTAGCGGCGGGATACTTGCCGGCCCGCAGAGCGTCGCGTGTGGACCCCGTCGTTGCCCTGCGCTACGAGTAGCAGTGGAAACCGGCTTATGCCAACTTTTCTAAAATACCTATTTTTAAAATAGGTATTTTAAGTGTAGAATCCCTCCCATGGCGAATAATTCCGAACATCGCGACCTCTTTCCAGGCGCGCTGGAGGTGATGATTCTCCAGTCGCTCCGTCTGAAACCGATGCATGGATATGCGCTGGTGAAGCACATCAAGTAGGTTTCCGACGACCTGCTTCAGGTGGAAGAAGGCTCTCTCTATCCCGCGCTGCAGCGGATGCTGAAGGAAGGCTGGCTCGAAGCGGAAACCGGAACCTCCGCCAAGGGGCGGCCCACGCGTATTTACCGGCTCACCGATGCAGGCATCCGCCACCTCGAAAAAGAAGTCATCAGCGTCAAAAAGATGTTTGCCGGCATCAGCCGCGTGCTCGCTGTTGCCAAAGTATAGGAGGCCTACGATGCGATGGTTGGCTGAGTTTTTCTCCCGGCGGCGCCGTTATCAGGACATCTCCATCTCGATCCAGGAGCACCTCGAAGAGCGAACTGAGGAATTAATGGCCGATGGCCTCTCGCGCAAGCAGGCCGAGCAGAAGGCGCGGCGCGAATTTGGCAACGTGACTCTTCTCGAAGAGCGCAGCCGTGAAGTATGGCAGTGGCCGGCGATCGAATCCATTCTGGCCGACCTGAAATTCGCCTTCCGCCGGCTGGGAAAATCTCCGGGCTTTGCCGCGACCGTTCTGCTCACGCTAGCCGTCGGCATCGGCGCCAACACCACGGTGTTCAGCGTGATCAACGGCGTACTTTTGAAGCCCCTGCCTTACCCCAATTCAGAAGAGCTGGTCGCGTTGTGGCTCAACGCTCCCGGCGCAGGAGGCCTGGCAAATTTCTCCAGCGGCCTTCAGCTTTCGCCCTCGATGTATTTCACCTTCTCGGAACAGAATCGAAGCTTCCAGTCGATGGGCATCTGGACCCCAAGCACCGCGAGTGTAACCGGCGTCGCGGAACCGGAACTGGTGCGGACCGAGATGATCAGCGACGGGGTGCTGCAGACGCTCGACGTTCCGCCGGCGGTCGGCCGCTGGTTGGCTGAAGCCGATCAGGATCCCCATGGCGCGAAGACGGTCGTGTTGGGCTATGGCTACTGGCAGCGGCGCTTTGGCGGAGATCGCAGTGTGATTGGACGCGTCATTCAAGTGGACGCACAGAGCAGGGAAATTGTTGGCGTCATGCCGCGCGGTTTCCGGCTGGTGGACCGCGAGGTCGATCTCCTCGTACCGCTGGCTTTGGATCGCACCAATCAAAAGCTGGCGCCCTTTGGCTACTACGGAGTCGCGCGTCTCAAGGCAGGCATGCAACTTGCCCAGGCCGACGCTGACATTGCGCGCCTGATTCCTGTGTGGATGGATTCTTGGTCAAACGGCCCCGGCACGAATCCGCATGTTTACGAAAGGTGGCGAATTACTCCCGCCTTCCGTTCTTTGAAGCAGCTGGTCATCGGCAACATCGAGGGAGTGCTGTGGGTGGTCATGGCGACGGTCGGGCTGGTCATGCTGATTGTGTGCACCAATGTCGCCAATCTTCTGCTGGTTCGCGCCGAGTCGCGCCATCAGGAGCTTTCCATTCGAGCCGCCTTAGGCGCAGGCCGCATGCGCATCGCACGCGAGCTGCTGATCGAGAGCGTCTTGCTCGGGATCTTGGGCGGCGTGATTGCCATTGGAGTGGCCTTTGCCGGCTTGCGCCTTCTCGAGGCGATTGGCCCAGCCAATCTGCCGCGCCTGAGTGAAATCTCTCTCGATGCGCGCTCTCTCGGCTTCACTCTCGCGCTCTCGGTTCTTTCGGGACTGGCATTCGGATCCTTATCGGCGTTAAGGTACGCGAGGACGCAAGCCTCCGCGACCATGGGAAGCGCAACTCGGACGGCCAGCGTCGGCCGTGCGCGGCAGCGTTCTCGCAATGTGCTGGTCACCGCGCAGGTATCCATGGCGCTCGTTCTGCTGGTGAGCGCTGTGCTGATGATTCGCACCTTCTCCGCGCTGCGCAGCGTCGACCCCGGCTTTGCCGATCCCCAACACGTGCAGACGATGCACATCTGGATTCCTGATTTGCTGATCCCCGATCCGCAAACCGTCACGCACATTCAGAACGACATCGTCGACAAACTCGCGGCGATTCCGGGAGTCACTGCGGTCGGGTTCGCGGGCGCCGCGCCCATGGAGAACAACGATCCCAACTGGGACGAGATTCACGTAGAAGGAAAAGTTTACGAAGGTGGCGAGCCGCCCCTCAGGCTCTTCAACTTCGTTTCACCAGCGTACTTCCACGCGATGGGCACTCGAGTGGTTGCAGGCCGTGACTTTACATGGGGTGACATCTACGAACTGCGGCCCAAGGTCATCGTGTCGGAGAATTTTGCGCGGGAGTCGTGGGGATCCGCCTCGGCCGCCATCGGCAAGCGTCTTCGCCAGTTCTCGAGCATGCCCTGGCAAGAGGTTATTGGTGTCGTCGAAGACGTCCGCGTACATGGCGTCGACGAAAAAGCGCCAGCCATCGTGTATTGGCCGGCGATGATCAACGATCCCTACACGGCGAAACCGACCATTGATGCGCCGCGCTTTGTCACCTTCGCAATTCACAGCAACCGTGCCGGAACCGAAAGCTTCCTCAAGCAGGTGCAACAAGCTGTCTGGTCAGTGAATGCAAACCTGCCCATCGCCTCGGTGAACACCATGCAGGAGATCTACAGCCAGTCGCTCGCCCGCACCTCCTTTACTCTCGTCATGCTGGCAATTGCCGGCACAATGGCGCTTGCATTAAGTCTCATTGGTATCTATGGAGTCATCTCGTACGCGGTTTCGCAGCGCACGCGGGAAATAGGAATCCGCCTGGCGCTCGGGGCGCAAAAGGGTGAGTTGCGATGGCTGTTCGTTCGCTCCGCCCTGGTGTTGACGGGAGTTGGCGTCGTCATTGGCCTGGGGGCGGCAGCCGCACTGGTGAGACTGATGAAGACCCTGCTCTTTGGCATCAGCCCACTGGATCCCTTGACGTTCCTGGCGGTGCCGCTCATCCTGGCCACAGCGGCTGCGCTGGCCAGCTATCTGCCGGCCCGCCGCGCTGCTGGAGTCGATCCGGTGGAAGCGCTGAGAGCGGAGTAGCTGAGGCGCTGCCCAGAAGAAAGTTTGGCTTGCAGCCGGCGTTCTTTCAAATCCCAGGCGAGCTGTAGGCGGGCCAGCGTTCCTTAGTCGCTTTCCAAGCCTCTCATCGTCGCTGCGACAACCTGCTTAACGAAAACCTCATCGGATGGTCCAATGGGGTGGCCCAGGAAATGGGAGATGAACACGCGGTGCAAACAGGCCCCGAATAGCAGCACGTACACAATTTTTGGATTAACCCGTTTATTGACACGCCCCAGTCGCTGTTCGGCTCGAATGTAGTTTTCCACCGCCGCCATGGAAATATGAGGGCCTTCGTTCCGCCGCTGCAATTCCTCCTGATGGGCACGCAGCAATTCCGGCTCGGCAAACAACGAAGCCGCAAGGGGAACGATTTCCTGCATAAAGTCAAGGGCGCCACGAACTACGGTCTTCAGATTTCCACGCACTGTTCCCCGTCCCGCAAGATATTCGAGTTCGCGAAGCGGCCCGGTCATGGGAGGCAAACTCTGCCGCAGCAACGCAAGAAAAAGTTCCACGCGATCGGCGAAGTGAACATACAGGGTGCCATCGGCAACCCCAACGGCGCGAGCAATCTCCCGAGTCGTAGCGCCTGCGAGCCCTTTTTCTCGCACCACTTTTTTGGCTCCATCCAGAATTAGCTGCCGCGTTTCGTTCTTAGTGACGGGCATTATTCCCCTCTCGGAATGAAGGTTCATGATCTCCCCATATTGAACCCTCTCTGAGCAGCTACATGAGCATATGCTCATATAAGTGCTAACCGAATTCTATCATGACCAGTAGACCATGACGTGGCGCGCCCAGTTTGACAGCCAATGTTGATCTACGGTACGATGAGCATCTGCTCATTTAAGATGAGCAACTGCTCATTTGGAGGAATCTCAAACAGTGAAGTGCTTGGTTTCGTTTATTGCCTTGGTCCCATTGCTCATGTCGGGGGTCGCGCTCCATGGCCAGCAGACACGCGGAGACGCTGCGGGTCCGGATGATGCTCAATGGAAAGTTCCTATGGCTGTGCCGTGGGCGAACGCGGTCGATCACGTAGAAGCACCGGAGTTGGCCCCCCGCCCCTTAGATCCGCTATCGTGCGCCCGATTGGATTTCGCGGGAAAGGCGCGCTATTTTGCAGGGCACTCATTTGGGATTGGCGCATTCGTTGGGCCGCTCTTTTGGTCGGCGCCCGTACTCGCAAATCCACCAGCTCACTATCCGAAGGATTGGCGTCAGGGGGTTGGTGCGCTGGGTCGCTTGTACGGTGATGCCCTTGTGTTTCAAACCGCTGCACAAAGCGGCAAGTTTGTAACAGGAGTTGTCTTCCATGAAGACCCTCGTTATTCGGCTTCATCGAGCCGCGATCCTTTCGCGCGCGCGATGCATGCTATAGCGTTTACCGCCTTCGACAAATCGGACTCCGGTCGGACTACCTTTGCAATTTCGAGCTTTGTCGCCTCGGCATCGGCTGGTTTCGTCGGTAACGCCTATTTGCCTCGCGGCTACAACGCCACGAGTCACGGAGTGAACCGAATGGGCATCGAGTTTGGCAGCCTTGCTGTTACGAATCTGGCGCAGGAATTCACTCCAGAGTTCAGGTGGTTGGGAAAGAGAATACATCTGCCGGGGTTCATGCTGCCCAATGTTCCTAACCGGTGACTTGGTTCGCACTCGCTGGCCGGCGATTTTGCTGGCGACCAAATCCGGGTTTTTTGGCACGCCGATCGATGGCGATCCGCTTCTCTAAACCTGGTTGGCGCGTTGACGGCTTCTGTCTCTGAATTGGGGATCGAGGCAATGGGTTCGTGGATTTATGTGGCATGCAACCGATAATTAATCAAGGAGATGTTTCGTGAGAACGAGATCGATTTGCTTTGGGTTACTATTTAGCTTTTTATTACTCGGGTTTGGAGTTCTGGGGCAGTCTACCGAGACTCAAGCGAACAAAATTCGCGTAGATATTGATGGATTGCGCAGCGATCGAGGGCAAGTTCTATGTGCATTGTTCTCTTCGGCTGCAGATTTTCCGAAGAAGACGGATAAAGCGCTAGCGCACGCCAGCTCTAGGATTGTAGGCGGACACGCCACCTGCGAATTTCTAAGCGTTCCGTCGGGAACATACGCGGTATCAGTCTTCCATGACGAGAACTCGAACGACAAATTGGACACGAACTTCGTGGGAATTCCCCGGGAAGGCGTCGGGGCCTCCAACAACGCGAAGGGGCATTTTGGGCCTCCGAAATTTTCCGCCGCCGCATTCCAATACTCTGGAGGATCCACGGCTTTGAAGATTTCCATTAACTATCTATTAAAAGGTTCAAGGTGAAGCGAATGATGGGCGCGAAACAATCGGCATGCATCGGTGGCGGCCTCAGCGGTGTCTGCGGGGTTCTTCTCCTCGGGGTATCCTTTGCCATAAACAATGGTCCCGCGCCAGGGGCAACGGCAGTAGAACTCGCGAACTTCGCGCAGCAAAACTACGCCAAGATATTGTGGGGAGCCTGGATGCAGGCTGTGGGTCCGGTGCTCATCGTTCTTTTCGCTTTCGTTCTGGTCCACCTGTCAGGCGCGACGCAGAGGCTTTCAGGTTGGATGACCTTTTTCGGAGCCACAATCCTGATGACCGTGAGTCTCATCGAGATCACCTTTTATATTAGTGCTCTTTATCGCGACCCGGTGATGATGGCTTCGATGAGCCTCAATCTCATCTCCGCTGTCCAGCACTTATACTTTATCGTCGCCGCTCCGGCCCTCTTTCTACCACTCGGGATTGTCCTTTTAGGGTCGCGAGTCCTTCCAAAGTTGCTTGGATACCTGGCTCTCCTTCTGGCAGCCATCTTCGCAGTTTTGGGAGTCCTTTTTCTCCTGCGTTTGACTCTGCCCGGCGCAGTTACCGCATTCGGAGCAGTTCAGGCGCTCTGGTGGCTTGTAGCGGCCTTTGCACTGATTGCTCGCAACAAAAAGTTCCGTGAAGATTTTGGCCCCTAACTATCGCAGCGGAACGGGTAGAAGTACTACCGAATGCTCGCCTACCAGAAAGACTGGAAAGCGTGGCGCGATCAACGGTTCCTACTGCTTATAAGGCTGTTGCTCAGAACGACAAACGGTACGAGCTCGCAAACCGGGTTCAGGCCTTTTACGGTCACAATTGAACTGCCCACCCTGATTCGGAGCAGTTGATCTGAAAAGAAAATACCTGGGAGAACACAATCGTAGATGATCACTACAGCACCCACGGAACTCACGAAAACGCTTCAGGCCTATGAAGAGGCTGCGGCACGAAACGACATCGATGCTATCTCTTCATTTCTGGACGAATCCTTTGTGCAAACTTATCCTACCGGCAAGGTAGCCAACAAGCAGGAGTACCTAGCTGCGCTCCGTTCCGTGAATGCAAAAGTCGAATCTGTGAAACGGACCGATTCGCGCTTGCTTTGCTATCCGGGGTTTGCTGTTTTGCTGATCGGAACACATCTTGTGCTTTCCTTAAATGGGAAAACACAAAGCATGGACGTACGTGCAACGCAGGTTTGGCGAAACATGTTGCCTGGCTGGTCTTGTGTAGCTATCCATTCGGGCTTCATTGAGTAAACCTGACTGAATGAGTCCGTCTTGGTGCACGCTGTTTTAGCTACGGCTGCGGACCAGGCGCCGCCGTCCTGCCGAAACCAGCCACGATTCGACCGAACCTAGATCATCCGCTAGGGTCGAGCAATGATATCCCGGGATCCAACGACAGTGCATAACGCGTGTGTCGGAAGAAAATTAATTAGCAATGCCCGAGCTATAAGGCCCTCGTTTTGCACACCGTTCCACATCCCTCCGCTATTCTCTTGCGCATCCTCCTTTGTTACCCTCAATCTGCCCTCCAATGGCCAACCCTGGCGATTTCGCGTACACGGTCAAGCAGCAAGCTGACATCGTCCGAATCATCGGCGATTACGTCAAGCTGAAGAAGGCTGGGGCACAGAACTATGCCGGGCTGTGTCCGTTCCACGGCGAAAAGACACCGTCGTTCTCCGTCCACGCCACCCGCCAGTTCTATCATTGTTTCGGCTGTAGCGCCTCCGGGGACGTGTTCAGCTTCATTCAGAAGATGGAGAACATCACCTTCCCTGAATCCGTCCGCTTCGTAGCGCAGAAGCTTGGCATCCCTCTTCCGAAAGCGAGCTACGCGACCGAGGGCGAGGCCAAAGAAGCGCGCCTGCGCGGCCAGTTGCTCGAGGTTCACGAGCGCGCCGTCGCCTTCTTTCAGGAGTGCCTGCGCCGTCCCGAAGGCGCCCGCGCCCGCGAATACCTCG
>Ga0070735_10002046_pt1 | contig 18625 bp, 23 predicted proteins | sample Coa_R1_FD_66443 | JGI IMG/M metagenome (GOLD analysis project Ga0070735, IMG submission 66443) | Surface soil microbial communities from Centralia Pennsylvania, which are recovering from an underground coalmine fire - Coalmine... | ecosystem: Environmental > Terrestrial > Soil > Unclassified ... | reverse complement strand
TGCTGGTCGAAGACAACGTCGTGAACCGCCGGCTCGCGGAGATCGCGCTGATCCGGCGCGGGCACACGGTGGTGGCGGTCGACAACGGCCGTGCGGCGGTCGATACCGCGCGCGCGCGGCGCTTCGACTTGATACTGATGGATGTGCAGCTCCCCGGAATGGACGGGATCGATGCGACGCGTGCGATTCGCGCAGCCGAGCAGCAGTCCGGCGGCCATGTGCCGATCGTGGCGCTCACCGCACATGCTCTGGCGGGGGTGCGCGAGCAGTGTCTGCAGGCGGGTATGGACGCGTATCTGGTGAAGCCGATCAGGCCGGCAGCGCTCCTCGAGGCGGTGGAGCAGCTGAAACCGCGGATCGAGCCGCCGCCGCGCCTCGCCGATGCCGAGCCGGTGGAGCCCGACCGCGCTACTCTGCTCGATGAGGTCGGCGGTGACTCGCAGCTGCTCGATGAGATTTGCGAGCTGTTCGCCCGCGAGTCGGCCAGCCAGATGGCCGCGGTGCGCGGCGCCATCGAGAGCGGAGACAGCGCCGCTTTGGCGCGCGCCACTCATACCCTGCGGAGCATGCTGCGCTCGGTGCGAGCGGTCGCCGCCGATCAGATGGTTGCGACCCTCCAGTCGCTGGATCCGCGCGAGCAGCGCGACGAAGCCCTGGCGGTCGCGGAGCGCCTGGCGCAGGCGGTCGGCAGCCTGCAGGAGCGCTTTTCAGGAACTCCCGACGCATTCGCAGCGGACGGCGTCACTCCCCTGCTGCCGCCGCCCCCTTTCCGCAGCCACGTCGATACCGCGACATCGCCCTCCGCGGACTCCCCTCCATAGCCCATTGGAACTACGGGGGCTCTGCCATCCCGTGGCATCCGATCTGGTAACTCATGGCCGAGGGGCTGAAATGCTGTACCGGATTGCGCGGGAAAACGACCTCTTGCGAGCGGACCTCTTCTACCGGGAGACCGCCGAGGAGGCCAAAGAGTTCTTCGGCGCGGTGGCCGACACCGCTCTGCGTCGCGGCTGTTGCTGCGTGCTGATCTCGGTACACGCCTCGAGCCCGCTCTTCACCGTCGATCGTTCGGGCTTTCTCACGGAATTCGCCGGCGTCGGCAGCGATCCCGCGCACAAGATCGCGCTGGTGGCAGACAGCGAGGAGCTCGATTACTCGCACGAGTACCTGGAGCTTCTCGGCCAGCGACACGGGCTGAACGTGCGTCACTTTCGCAGCGAGACGTCGGCTCTGGATTGGCTGCGACCCGTCAACGGGCTGCAGCTGCGACACGCCAATGGCCAGCATCCTGATTCTTGACACACGCGCGAGCAGCAGCGGCCGCTTCCTGGCCTCGATCCTGCGCAAGCACGGCTACCACGTCCTGCATTTCAGCGAGGCCGACGAGGCGTTGAGTGTCGTGCGGGTCGAGCGCCCCGACCTGATGATCATCGACATCGCGACGCCCGATATCGACGGTTGCAGGTTCCTGATGCAGGTGCGGCTCGGCGTGCCGCGGCCGCGCATACTGTTGCGCGCGACGGCCGACGTGGAAGCGGAGGCGCGCGCTCTGGCGCACGCCTTCGGCGCCTCCTTCGTGGTCAAGCCGGCTACCCCCGAGCTGCTGCTGGCCGTCGTGAGCGCCGCGCTCAGCGAACCGCCGCCGTCCGAGCTCGCCGGCACGGTGGAGGGCAGGGGGGTGGACATGCTGCTCTCCCCGATCGTCAGGCTGACCCGTCGTGTGGCGGAGAACGCGGCGCGACTGGATGTGGCGCGGACCGCACTCGATCTGGAAATCAGGAAGCGCATCTGGGCGGAGCAGGAGCTGAGTCATGCGAATCTTCGGCTGCAGGACCAGGCGATGCGCGATGCAGTCACCGGGCTGCACAACCGCCGCTTCCTGGAAGAGTCGCTCCCGCACGAGGAGAATCGCGCCAAGCGTTACGGCCATGCGCTGGCCATCATGATGATCGACGTCGATCACTTCAAGAAATTCAACGACACCCTCGGGCACGTCGCGGGAGATGCGATCCTCAGGTCGGTGGGCGAATGCATGATGTCGGTCTCGCGCGGTGAGGACATCGTCGCGCGTTACGGCGGCGATGAATTCGCGCTGTTGATGAGCAACGCCTCCCCGGAGACCGCGCGTCGCCGCGCCGAGCTGATCCGCGAGCGCGTCTATACCCTCGAGGTCAACGCCGATGGCCGCCAGCAGCTGGGGCCCGTGACGCTGTCGGTCGGAATTGCCGTCATGCCCGATAACGGACCCACCGCGGACGCGGTGCTGCGCGCGGCCGACGAGGCATTGCTCATCTCGAAGCAGTCGGGACGCGATCGCATCGTCATTTCCCCTCCCTTCGAGCCGCCGCCGAGCCTGCTGACAGGGAGCTGAGGCGCCGGCATCGCTCTGCCGGTGGGCGGCAAGGATTTGCCGCGTGCCAGGACCCTGAGACTGCAGTCGCAAATCTGCGCCACGCGCTTCAGCAGGCGGTGCGCCGACCGATAAGCAATACGTCGGATGATCAAACTGCAATCAAGCGCGAGAGATACCGTCATGAACGCGAACAAAGTCGAGGCACTCAGACTCTCCGTGATCGGCGAGCACCCTGTTGGACGTACGCCCGGCGGACGCGTGGTGCACGACGTGCGCGGCAACGCCAAGTGGGACTGGGCGGTGTCGACCGGAGTGCTGGCGAAGAAGACGGTTGCGGAGCTCATGAACACACTCGATGTCCCCCACCTCAGCATCGAGAAAGAGGGCGACGCTCCGCGCGAGTGGGACGATCCCTACAACAGCTCCGGCCGGCGCTTCTAAGGCACGATCCCTTTCACCTGCCGCCGCCCGGGCGGCTCCGATCGGTGGCGGAGCCACCCGGGTGGTGGCGCCTACGAGCTCGTGGCGCCGCTGGCATCGCGCTGCTACGCTCCCCTTCAGCTTCACGATGAGACGAAAGAAATCCGGGTGTCGCTCTGCGGCTTCGGCGCCTTCTGCGCGGTGTATTTCCTGGCTGTCGCCACGCCGGGGCCGGGAGTCACGGCGCTGCTTGCGCGCTCCCTCGCTCATGGAATGCGGGGCGCTGCGGCGTATATCGCGGGGTTTCTCATCGGCGACCTGACCTGGCCGCGCTAGGCAATCAGCAGGTGCGCTGACTGCGGGCGACGGCCTCGGCAATGTCCTGCCGCATCATCAGGGCGAAGGCGGCGAGCAGCGGCAGGACGCAGAAGCACCACTTGTTGAATTTCGCGTAAAGCACCGCGGCGAGTGCGCAGCCCGTGGCGAACAGCACGACGCTCGCGATCATCGTCCTCAACCTCGCCCGCGTCGCGGCGCGCGTCTCCGGGAGAGCACCGTGCAGCATGTCGGCGAGATCGAGCATGATCTGGGTGGTCGTTCCCGTCATGACGGTCGAGGGCGGTGCGTGCGCGAGATGTACCCGATGGGCTGCGTTCTGTATGGCCATGGCCGCAACCATGAGCATCCCGAGCGCAAGCGCCGCTCCCGCATCGGCATCCTCGAAAGGCCCGGCCCAGGCGGCGAGCACGGCCGCGGCGGATAGCAGCAGGACCTGCAGCACCAGTACGTTGCGCAGCACGGGCTTGCCGGAGGCCCGCAGTCGCAGAGCGAGCAGCCTGACCGCCAGGACCGCGATGCAGAACATGGGCAGAGCCAGAGTCTTTGCCAGCGCGCCACTGCTGCCGAACACCAGTGCGGAGCCCAGCGTGACGAAGTTGCCGGTGACATGAGAGGTGAACAGGCCCTTGAGCGCCAGAAAGCCGCTGGTGTCGGCATAGCCAGCCGTCAGGCTCTGAACCGCAGGCAACGATCCACGCATGCGGAGCTCCTTTGCTATCGAGTCGTTCGGCTCAAGCTTACTACCGACGGGTCAGGCCAACCCGGGAGGGGGCTGGAGCGCCGCAAAGATGCCGCAATCCGGTGTACGCTGACCACGGAGAATGCCGCCATGAGTCTTCCCGTCGTTACCCGGCTGCCGCCCCCGCCCTTCGGAGAAGCGCTGACCGACGCACTTCGCTATTGGGAGCCGCGGCGCATCGGCTACAACACCGTCCTGGCTGCGATCGTTGCCGGTTGGGTGGTGTTCACCTGGCCGCATTTCCGCGGCGCCTTCACCTGGAATGCGCTGCTCGCGCTCTTCGTGCTGGCGGTATTGGCCAATGTCTGCTACTGCGCGGCGTACCTCATCGACCTGCCGATGCAATACTCGGATTTCCGTGATCTGTGGCGGCGTCGGCGCGGGATTCTATGGGTGCTGGGAGCATTGTTCGCCGCGGCCATCGCTTATTACTGGATGGCGGATGAGATCTATCCCGGAGCGGGGACGGGTGTGTGAGGGGGTATGCACTTTCTCCTTATCTATGAGTTCGTGCCGGATTACCTCGAGCGCAGACCGCTGCATCGTTCGCAGCATCTGCATCTCGCCTGGGAGGCGCACGACCGCGGCGAGCTCGTGCTCGCCGGTGCCCTGACGGACCCAACCGACAGCGCCGTGCTTCTGTTTCAGGGCGAGAGCGACCAGTCGGCGCGTGCTTTTGCGGAGAAGGACCCTTACGTGAAGGCGGGCCTCGTCACGCGCTGGTCGGTGCGCCCCTGGGCGACCGTGGTGGGTGCTGCCGCCGCGACGCCGCTACGCCCGGTCGGCTGATCGGTGTGCGAAGCTTCGGTTCACGCTGGCACAGCGCGGCCCAGGCGACAGAGGCAAAGGAGAGCTCTCATGCTGCAGCTTGCCGTGATCAACGAGTCCACCGCGATCGCGGACGACTCCGTTCAGCAGATGATTCCCGCCTTCAGCACACAGTGGAACACCGACCTGAGCGCCGTGTGGGGAGTCGGCAGCGCGCAGTTCGACTTCACCCCCAGGACGACCAGGCCCGCAAGCGGCGCCTGGTGGGTGGTTTTTCTCGATGACAGCGACCAGGCCAACGCGCTCGCCTATCACGACCTGACCAACGAGGGCTTGCCGATCTCGAAGATCTTCGTCAAGACCATCCAGGCTGACAAAGCGAGCCTCAGTGTCGGAGCTTCGCACGAGATCTGCGAAATGGCCGTCGATCCGTGGCTGAACAGCGCCTATCAGGATGCGCAGGGCATTTTCTGGGCCGGAGAGGTTTGCGACCCGGTTGAGGACGACCAATACGGCTACATGATCGGCGGAGCGCTGCTGTCGGATTTCGTAACGCCGGACTGGTTCGGGCACAAGGACGCGCGGGGTCCCGTCGATCGGCAGGGGCACGTGCGGTCGGCGTTCGAGGTTCTCACCGGCGGCTACGCCCAGAAGTGGGACCCGCAACGAGGCTGGCAGCAGGTCACCGGCGCGCAGGCCCTGAAATCAGCGCGCGTGGCGACAGCTCCGCAAGGCTCGCGCCGCGAGCGCCGCGCGCGACAGTGGAAGCACTGGAGACGGAGCGACCATCGCTGGGGGCGTTGAGGCGGCGCGCGCGCCGCCACGGGCTTCAGTCCACGCCCTCGACGATCCGCATATCACGATCGGCGCCGTTGCCCAGTGCGCGCAGCGCCTCCTGATAGGCGGGGCTGTCGTGCGCCGCCAGAGCCTGTGCGACGCTCGCGAACTCGATGAGCACCGTGCGCTGCGCGAGCCCGTTCTCGTAGACGCGTGCCGGGGCAGCGCGCGCGAGGAAGCGGCCGCCGGCAGCCTGCAGCGCCGGGCCCGCGAGCCTGGCGTAGGCAGCCATGGCTTTCTCGTCGCGTATCTCGCGGTAAGCGGTGATCCAGTACGCCTTCGCCATGTGTTCTCCGCTCAGCTGCACCAGGAAAAATGCGGGTGCTCACCCCGCCCGTAGATGTCTACGGAAAAGCAGGCGCCAATTTGATGTGACCTGGCCATATAGAAGATGTGCCACTTGCCGATGCGGCCGTCCGAAACATACGTGGCGGTGGGGTCGTCGAAGTCGGTCAGGTCGACCTTCAGCTGCGTGGCCTCTTTATCGGCGATGCGAATGGCCTCCGATTCCGAGAGGGCCGGCTCGGGGTCCGAATGGGCGGGGGGCGCGTCGGCTTGCAGCGCGGACGATGCTAGCCCGAGCAGAAGGCTTAGCATCAGCACCCTGATACGCATCATGACGGCTCACAACATACATGAAGACGCGCCGCAGGGATATTCACCGATGACGCCGCTGTTCGGTTATGGATTCCGGCCGTTCTTCCTCGCGGCGGGTATCGCGGCATTTCTGCTCGTTCCCTGGTGGGTGGCGAACCTCGGTTGGGGAGTCCCGCTCGGCATCAGCTGGCCGCCGGCCTTGTGGCACGGGCACGAGATGCTGTTTGGATTCATCGTCGCGGCTATCGCGGGATTCCTGCTGACAGCCGTACCCAGCTGGACCGGCGCGCGCGGCTTTGCGGGTTGGCCTCTCGCGCTGCTCGCGGCGCTCTGGCTGCTCGGCCGTCTGTGCGCGGCGGTCTCGGCCATCCTGCCTGCGGCGCTGGTGGCGGTGATCGACCTGGCCTTCCTTCCGGCACTCGCGGGCTTCGTGCTGCCCGCGCTTCTGCGCTCCCGCAATCGCAATACGCCGCTGCTCTTCGTGCTGCTGGCACTGTGGGCGGCCGATGTGGCTTTCTACCGCGGAATTGCCCGCGGCGATGCAGCGCTGGCACCTCATGCGCTCCTCGTGGGCATCGACATTGTGTTATTGCTGGTGACGGTCATCGGCGGGCGCATCGTGCCGGCCTTCACAAGCTCGGCTCTCAAGCAGCAGGGGCGATCCCTTCCCCTGCACGCGTGGCGCGCCATGACTCCGCTCGCAGTCGGCGCGATGCTGGCGGTCGTCATCGGGGACATTCTCGCGCCCGGGAGCCTCGCGGCGGGGGCGATCGCGCTGGCAGGCTGCCTGGTTCAGGGCGTGCGACTCGCTCAATGGCGCCCCTTGAGCACGCGCTCCATGCCCATCGTGTGGGTGTTGCATCTGGCTTATCTGTGGCTGCCGATCGGACTTGCTTTGAAGGCGCTGGCATTGATCGGCGGGCTCGCTTTCGCTGCGTACTATCTGCACGCACTGACGATCGGGGCGGCGGCCCTGATGATCATGGCGGTGATGAGCCGCGCCGCCCTCGGCCATACCGGCCGGCCCCTGGTGGTCACGCGGTCCACCGCTCTCGCCTACGGTTTGCTTGCGGCGGCTGCGCTCGTGCGGGCGTTGGGGCCGGCGCTCCTGCCCATCGCGTATGTGCATTGCGTAGCGCTCGCAGCCGCCTTGTGGACGGCCTCGTTCGGCCTCTTTCTCTGGGCCTATGTGCCGATACTCCTCAGCGCACGCGCTGACGGTAAACCGGGCTGAGCCGCATCGGAGCGGGGCCGGCCCTGCGCCCGCCTGTCGCTCCTGCGATGCGGCGTTCCCACTGATTGCGCGGCGGCCAGGAAGGGGTTATAAGCAACATACAAGGTAACACTTGTATAACAATAGGAGAACTTCGATGCTCTCGCTATGGCTGATTGTGTTGATTTTTGCCATTGCCGCTGTCGTCGGGCTCACGATGGCGGTCGCCGCCTTCCAGGGGAAGTTCCCGCCGGTTGCGAGCGCGGTGCTGCACGGCGTGCTCGCGGCGGCCGCACTGGTGCTGCTCATCATCGCGGTGGCGGTGCACGCCGCTGCGGGCGCGGCCGTCTGGGCGCTCGGGTTCTTCGTGGTCGCGGCCCTCGGAGGCTTCACGCTTGCCTTCGGATTCCACGCTCGCAGGAAGAATCTGCCCAAGGGCCTGGTGGCCGGACACGCGGTGCTCGCCGTGATTGGGTTCCTGCTGCTGCTGGCGGGCGCTTTGAATCTGATATGAGCCCGGCGCTGCGCGGAGGATGAGAATCGCGCCGCACCTGCACCCGCTGCATCCGGCGCTGGCACATTTCCCGCTGGCGTTCTGGATCGGGTCCTGCGCATCCGATCTGCTCGCCCTGAGCTCGGGCGTACCGGTGTGGTGGACCGTGAGCCATCACGCCACTGCCGCGGGCCTCATCATGGGAGCACTGGCACTTGCCGCGGGAGTTCTCGAGCTGTGGCTGCGCGCTCTGCCGCGCGCGGCCGTGCGCTGGGTGGTGCTGCACGCAAGCCTGATGAGCGCAGCATTGCTTCTCTTCATGCTGAGCCTCTCGCTGCGCAGGGCGAGCCCACCGCCGCTCATCGCCCCGGCGATATCATTGGTCGGTTGCGCACTGATCATCGCAGGCGGATTCTGCGGAGGCACTCTGGTGTATCGATTCGGCGTGGGAGTGAGCGCTCGGGGACGTGAGCCATGAGGAAGCGGCGCAGGAAAACGGCGCGCGCGAGAGGCAGCTCGAGCGGCACCGCGCGTGCGGTTGCGGATGCAATCCCTTCAGCACTGCTGCAGGTGCTGAAGCGCCGCGGCGCGCTCACCATTCGCGCGCTCGCCGCAGAGCTGCATATCACCTACGAAGCGGTCCGCCAGCAGATTGCCGAGCTCCTGCGCGCAGGCTGGGTGAAGAGCGCTGGCGCAGCTGCGGGCGAGGCCTTGGATCGCAGCACCACGAAGAAACCCGGGCCGGCGTCGCGAGAGTATCGGCTCAGCGCTGCGGCCGAGCATCTGTTCCCCAAGCACTACGATGAGCTCTCCGCTGAGCTGGTTCAGCACGTGTATCAGAGCTTCGGCGGCGCAGGGGTCGTCGAGATTCTTGCGCGCATGACGGATGCGCGCGTGCGCCGCTGGGCGCCGCTCCTTCGAGGGCTGAGTGTCAGGGAGAAGGTCGAGGCACTGAGCGCGCTCTACGAGGACAAAGATGCCTACATGCAGGTCGACTGGCGCCAGGGAGCCCCGGCACTGATTGAGCACAACTGTCCCTTCTTCAATGTCGCGCAGAAGCACCCCGCGATCTGCAGCGTATCGGTCAACACGCTCGAGCGGCTCCTGGGATGCAAGGTGGTGCGCGAGCAGAGCTTCCAGGCCGGACACGGGCGCTGTGTGTTTCGGCTGCGCCTCGAGGAGGCGCGCTCGCCGGAGGAGGCCTTCGTCCTCGAGCGCGACCCGCTAGGGCAGTCTGAAATAACTTCTTAATAAAAATCATTGACTTACATGGCTTGAGCGGGAAATCTCCCGGCCCGGCGTCGATTTTCCGCGTGCCCGTTCGTCATAGGTAAAGAAGCCACGCCGGAGAGCCACATGCGAGTCATGGTCATCGTAAAGGCCAACCCTCAGTCGGAGGCAGGCGTCCTGCCGAGCGAGGAGATTCTCACCGAGATGGGCAAGTTCAACGAGGAGCTGGTCAAGGCGGGGGTGCTGCTCGCCGCCGAGGGACTGCACGCGAGCTCCAAGGGTGCGCGGGTCAGGTTTGGCGGCGGTCGCAGCACCGTGATCGATGGGCCTTTCAGCGAGACCCGGGAGCTGATCGCGGGTTTCTGGCTGTGGCAGGTCCGATCAATCGATGAAGCGGTCGAGTGGATCCGGCGCTCGCCCTTCAGAAAGAGCAACGAGGAGATCGAGATCCGGCGGGTGTTCGACGCCGAGGATTTCGGTCCGGCCCTGACTCCTGAGCTGCGCGCGCAGCAAACGAGCCGGGCCGAGCGCATTTCAAGAAACTGACCCAGGGAGTCATCCATGGCGGCCACCACACCGCATCTGCACTTCAGAGGAAACTGCCGCGAGGCTTTTCAGTTCTACGCCGCCACCTTCGGCGGAAAGGTGGTCTTCGCCATGACTTACGGCGAGGCCCCGGGCGGGAAGCCCGCGCCCGAGGTGAGCGGGCAGATCGCCCATGCGCGCGTCGACCTCGGCGATCAATGCCTGCTCGGCTGCGACGTGACGGGCGATCGCTATGCCAAGCCGCAGGGCTTCAATCTCATGGCCCACGCCGCGCAGCCCGAGGAAGCCGAACGTCTCTTCAACCGCCTCGCCGACGGCGGGAGTGTCACCATGCCGGTACAGGAGACCTTCTGGGCACATCGGTTCGGGATCTGCACGGACCGTTACGGAACGCCCTGGATGGTCAACTGCCCGAAGCCTGCGGAAGCGGTCGCCGTGGCGGCCGGCAAAACCCCTGAGTGATCCTGGCTTGCGCAACGAAGCTCGCGATGCTGTCATCCGTGGCCATGACGGCTATGGATGTCCAGCGCACCGTCGATGCGGTTTGGAGGATCGAGTCGGCGAAGGTGATTGCGAGCGTTGCACGCCTGACGCGCGACGTGGGCCTCGCCGAGGAGCTCGCGCAGGACGCGCTGGTGACGGCGCTCGAGCAGTGGCCGCGCTCCGGGATTCCCGACAACCCGGGCGCATGGCTCATGACCACCGCGCGCAACCGCGCCCTGGATCAGCTGCGCCGCCGCCGCATGGTGGAGCGCAAGCACGAGGCGCTGGCCTCTGAGCTCGAGATGGAAGAGCAGCGCAGCGGCGGCAAGCTCGAGGCGAGCGCTGACGATGAGATCGGGGACGACCTGCTGCGGCTCATCTTCACCGCCTGTCACCCGCTGCTGCCGACCGAATCACGCACGGCCCTGACGCTCAAGCTCCTCGCCGGGCTCACCACCGCGGAGATCGCCCGCGCATTCCTCGTGCCGGAGCCGACCATCGCGCAGCGCATCGTGCGGGCCAAGCGCAGCCTGGCCGAGGCACAGGTGCCGTACGAGATCCCCCGCGGCGAAGAGCTTCGACGGCGGCTGTCCTCGGTGACCGAGGTGATCTATCTGCTCTTCAACGAGGGTTATTCGGCCACCGCCGGCGGTGACTGGATGCGGCCGGCGCTGTGCGAAGAGGCGTTGCGCATCGGGCGCATTCTCGCGGGACTTGCGCCCGGGGAGTCCGAGGTGCACGGCCTGGTAGCCCTGATGGAGATCCAGGCCTCGCGGCTGCGCGCACGGCTGGGCCCGAGCGGTGAGGCGGTGCTGCTGCTCGAGCAGAATCGCTCGCGCTGGGACCGCGTGCTGATACACCGCGGGCTGGTCGCACTCGCGCGCGGCGAGTCGCTGTGCGAGTCGCGTGGACCGTACCTGCTGCAGGCGGCGATCGCCGCCTGCCACGCACGGGCCGCGACCGCCTCCGACACTGACTGGGTGCACATCACCTCCCTCTACGATGAGCTGGCGCGCCTGATGCCATCGCCCGTGGTGGAGCTCAACCGCGCGGTGGCGGTCTCGATGGCCTATGGGCCTGCGGCTGCGCTCGAGCTCGCCGACCGCCTGGCGGCGGATGGCGCACTGAGGTCCTATCATCTCCTGCCGAGCGTGCGCGGCGATCTGCTCCTCAAGCTCGGCCGCTACCAGGAAGCACGTGAAGAATTCGAGCGCGCGGCGCAGCTCACGCAAAATGAGCGGGAAAGAGCGCTGCTGCGTGACCGCGCCGCGGCCTGCTCGAGGGGATCCACCTAGGCACGCGGGCGAACGCCGAGCCTTTCGCCCCAATTGAGGAAACTGCGATGGCCTACATGTTGTTGATCGTCGAGCCGCCCGGGCAGCGCCGGGACCGGGGGATGGAGAGCGGCCGGGCCGTGTACGAGCAGATGCTGCGCTACGCCGACACTCTCAAGGCGCGCGGGGTGCTCATGGCCACCCAATCGCTCAAGTCCGAATGCGCACGCCTCTCGGTGCGCGGCGGCAAGCGCAACGTGGTCGACGGGCCCTTCACCGAGGCAAAGGAGCTCGTCGGCGGATTCTTTCTGCTCGACGTGAAGACGCGCGAGGAAGCCCTCGCCCTCGCCGGCGAATGCCCGGCTGCGCAGTGGGCCACGCTCGAGGTGCGCGAGACCGGGCCCTGCTACGAGTGAGCCCGGCGACGGGCGATCACTCCTCCTCTCCGATCGGCATCCCGGGCGGCGCCTCGATCGGCTCGGCCGCGGAGAACTTCGCAGGGTCGTTGAAAAACAGGTCGATGCGGTGGGCGAGATACGCCTCGGTCGCGGAAGAGGCGTCGGCACGCCGCCTGATCTCACTGAGCCTCGACTGAGTGATGGCTCGCACCTCAGCGGACGCGTTGGTGTTGGCCGCCAGAGTCAGCAAGGCTTCGACCGTGCGCACGTAGACGGCGCGCTGCACAGCCTCTGCCAGGCCCGCCCTGCGCGGCGCACCGTGCGTCATCGCCAGTGCGCCGTCGATCACGCTTTGAAGAGTGAGATTGCCCGGGTCGCGTGCGGCATATTCGACCAGGCGCGCCGCGCGTTGCGGATTGAAAAGCCCGGCCAGCGTCAGATCCGCGGCGCACTCGGCCGTCGCGATCGGATCGAACGCGGGTTGCGTCCTCGACGGGAATGACTCGCGCGTGGCGGGCAGACCCGGCGGGCGCGGCGGCAACAGCTTCAACAGCGGCTCGGGCAGAGTCAGGAACTCCGGGGACAGCGTCTTCAGCACCGCGGCCAGTGCGCGCTGCTGCGCTTTCGCGCCGACGATCGCGGGAGCCGGTGCTCCATCGCCGCGCAGCTGGTAACGATAGTCGAGGCCGCCGATCTCGGTGACCGCCGCATCCACCTGGTATCGCTGCAGCAGGTAGAGCGGCACCAGCGTGTCCTCGAGTTGCGCCACGGGCATTCCCCGGCGGATCGCGTTCTCGCCAAAGCGCGCGAGCGCCGCGGCGCGCACCGTGAGGATGCGCTCGAGCTCCTCGGCCGGGTCGCCGCCGTTGTCCCACATGTGCGCGTAGGGATGCGCGCTGCTCACCGCGCGCGCATCCGCGTCCGTGATGAAGACCAGGCCCGTTCTGGCCGCGTCACGCAGGATCCGCTCGAGGCCGGCCGCCTCGTCGGCGGAGCTCGCGAACGGCCGGTAGCCATAGCTGATCGCGACCTTGTCCCAGTCGCCGATGTTGGCGGCGTAGGCCTCCGACAGATCAGGCGCGCCGTTGCGATCGAGCGTGATCCAGGGGTGCGGATAGTCCATCACCGACACCGACTGTGCCGGCGCATGTGGATAGGCACTCGCCGCGAAGTTGTGCGCGAGCCCGAGCGTATGCCCGACTTCGTGCGCCGCAAGCAGTCGCAGTCGTGCCAGCACCATCTCGGCCATTGGATCGCGTTGGGCACTGCCGGCGCCTTTGCCGTAAGGCGCGAGCAGGGCTTCGGCGATCAGGTAGTCCTGTCGGCCGCGGAGCGATCCGAGCGTGACGTTGCCTTTGATGATCTCGCCCGTACGCGGGTCGGACACCGGGAAACCGTACGACCAGCCGCGCGTGTGGCGATGGACCCACTGCACGATGTTGTAGCGGACATCCATGGGATCGGCGCCCTCGGGCAGCAGCTCCACCTGGAAGGTCCCGGGTGCCCAGCCCGCCGCCTGGAACGCCTGGTCCCACCAGCGCGCCCCTTCGAGGAGCGCCGAGCGGATCGGCTCGGGTGCACCGCGATCGATGTAGTAGCGGATCGGCGCGACCGCCTTGCAGCGCTCGCTGCAGGCGGGATCTTCCCTGATGAGCCGATGGCGCACGATGAGATGCTGATCGACGGGTGCACCGAGCGGGGCCGTGTAGTCCCGGTAGCTGAGGTCGAAGAATCCGGCGCGCGGATCGAAGCGACGCGGCACGAAACCGGCGGGCGGCAACTCGACGAATGCCTGATGCTCGCGCACCGTCAACGCATGCGCATCCGGCGTCACCTCACTGATGAGCTTGCTCTTGGCGACCGAATCGGTCGCAAAGGTCAGAATGGCCTCCACCTCGATGTTCTTTGGAAATGCCGCCGTGCCATCGAGCGCAATGCCTGAGCGGCCCGGGTCGAGCTTGTAAGTGTCCTGTTTGCCTCTTGCCAGCGTCTCGGCGACGTTGTGGGCATCACGCACGAAGAAATCGGTCGCATCGACCAGCACCGCCGGCTCCCTGCCCGGTGCGAGGTCCTGCGCCTCGACCTTGAATCCGGCGAGCACCGACTCCGGGAAGGACTGCGTGACTGCGAGCCGCTCGGGAGCGAAGCCCGCGGAGCTGCGGAAATCCTGATTAGGTTCGATCAGCAACACCTTTGGGCCAATCCGCTCGAAACGGACGATGCGGGCCCTCGAGACCTGCCCGCGATCGAGACCGAGGTCGTTGGACCCAACACCGTAGGGGAGCGACTCGAGGTAGAGCAGATCGGTGTTGAGACGCTGGATCGCCAGGTACAGCCTGCCGCTCGTTTCATCCCAATAGAGGTCGAGCAAGCCGGGCATGCGCCGCATTGCCTGAGTTTTCACCGCCACCGGGGGGAGCGCGTCTGCGGCCTTCGCCGGCGGTGCAGCCGCGCGCGAGCCCTCGGAGCAGCAGACGGCCAGGGCCGCTGCGGCGCAGAGAATCCTCACTTTGCGCCCGGGCATGGATGCGAGGTCACATCTGCGGTGCCCAGGAAGTACACCACCCCGCGGCCTTCACGTCCTTACCGGGGAAGAGCTGGCAAGGCCCGCGCGCCGAGCCCGATGCGCCCTGATACAACGCGCAATTCGCACAGGTGCTTCCGGCGGCAGCGCCCTGAGCTTGCCGCGCGTCCTCGACGTACTTCACCGCTTTTGCCGGCGGGCTCGATGCATCGAGGAGCGGCGTGGAGGGGGTCTGTGCGTGCAGGCCCCGACCGACGATGAGTGTCCCGAGCGGTACTGCGGCGACGAGCTGGAGCAGGCGCCGGCGGGCCGGCGAGTGTTGTTCTGGCATGGCAATCTCCTCGGGCCGGGAGCCTACCACTCCCGCGGCCTTCGGCCGACGCCCTCAGCTCGAGGAAGCCTGCGCGTAGGTCTCCATCATGAGTCCGGTGCCGCCGCGCGAGACATGCGCCACCACGGCCGTGCGCCGATGGAGCTTGATCACGGTGCCCAGATTGATCGCAAAGGAGAGCACCACCTGCTGTCCCTTGCGCAGACCCAGATTGGAGGTTTCGATGAAGACGCCGGTGGCGCTCAGATTCACGGCTTTGCAAAGCTTGCGGCGGCCGCCCGGCATCGTGATGTAGACGATGGTCCGGGCCCGGTGGCGGGTATGCAGACGGCGTTCCACGAAACAGAGATCCTCAGCGACTCTTTATTATCACGATCGATCCTTCGACCCTTCATCTTCCCCCTAGTCCATTATGCTCCGGCGCTTGCGGCTTGCAGCCGCCAGTGAACTTAATTTTCGGCATATCCCGGCGAGGTCCGGGGGTCAAAAATACCCCCGCTACGCCGGCGCGCGCCAGCCCTCGCGCAGAAATCCGCCGATTTCCCGCCCGAATGTCTCGAGGTCCACGAGGAACGCATCGTGCCCCTCGATGCAGGAGAGGGGGGCGAAGCGGGCCGCGACCCCGGCAGCCTCGAGTGCCTCGGCGATGGCCTGCTGCTCGCTCACCGAGAAGAGCAGGTCCGTCTGCACCCCGATCACCAGGGCGTCGGAGAGACCCGCGCGGCGAAAAAGGGCTACCGCATCCCCGTGTGCGCTCAAGTCGAAGCGGTCCATGGCCCGGGATATATAAAGGTAGCAGTTGGCGTCGTAGACGTTGACCCAGCGGGCGGCGAGCGACTCCAGGTAACCCTGGATGGCGAACTCCGAGGCGAAGGGGTCCGTCGAGGCCATCTCCGCCCGAATGGGCGAGCGGCCGAAGCGTTGCTGCCATTCAGCTGCGGATCGGTAGGTCACCGTGCCGAGCTTGCGGGCGATGCGCTGTCCGGTGATCGGCGGCCGCTCCAAGGCGTAGTTGCCGCTTTGCCAGTCGGGATCCCGGGTGATGGCCTCCCGCTGGATGGAGCGAAGCGCGATCGCGAAGGGAGCAGCGGCCATCGTCCCCGAGATGCACACCATCCGGCGGGCTGCGCCCGGGAACATGGCCGCGTAGGCAAGCACGACCATGCCGCCCAGCGATGGGCCCATCACCGTGTCCAGGCGCTCGATTCCCAGGCTTTGCACGGCCTCATGGCCCGCGCGTGCGATGTCCTCGACCGAGAGATCCGGGAAGGTCAGCCGGTAGGCCTTGCCGGTCGCGGGATCATCCGAGGCCGGGCCGGTCGTACCGAAGCAGCTGCCGAGCGAATTGACGCAGATGACGAAATAGCGCTCGGTGTCGATCGCGAGCTTGGGCCCCACCATTCCCTGCCACCACCCGTCACTCGGATCCTCTGCCGAGGAGGCGGCGTGCGCCGGAGGCGAGAGCCCGGTGAAAAGGAGCAGTGCGTTGCTGCGCGCCGCATTCAGTTTTCCCCAGGTTTCGTAGGCGATGCGCGCGCGGCGCAGCGTCCCCCCACGCCACATGGGGAAGGGATCGGACAAGGCTGCGTAGCGGCGCGCATCCATGGGACGAAGGATAGAGGAGCGAGCGGGTTGAAGGCTCTCGTGCCTCGCGCTCAGGGCTCCGGGTCGCCGCCTTCGGCGATTCCCTCGAAGAGCGGCGTCGAGAGATAGCGCTCGCCGGTGTCAGGAAGCATCGCCAGGATCACGGCTCCCTCAGGGGCTTCGCCGGCGACTCTGACCGCCGCAGCGAAGGTTGCGCCGGAGGAGATCCCACAGAGGATGCCTTCACTGCGGGCCAGGGAGCGAGCTGCCTCCACCGCCTCGGCATCCGCAACGGTTACCACGCGGTGCGCCACTTCCGGCTTCAGTACCTCGGGAACGAAGTCCGGCGTCCAACCCTGAATCTTGTGCGGCGCCCAGGGTTTGCCGGACAGCAGAGCCGCGCCTGCCGGCTCGCAGGCGATGATCTGAACCTCCGGGCGTGCCAGCCGGATCATCTGCCCCGCGCCGGTGAGAGTGCCGCCGGTTCCCCATCCGGTGACGAAATAGTCGAGCCGCCTGCCAGCAAAGTCCTGAAGGATCTCCGGCCCCGTGGTGTTGCGGTGGTAGGCGGGATTGGCTTCGTTCTCGAACTGCCGGGCGAGGAACCACCCGTGTTTCTGCGCCAGCTCGCGCGCCTTGCGCACCATCCCCGAGCCGCGCTCGGCCGCCACCGTCAGGATGACCCTTGCCCCGAGCATGCGCATGAGCCTGCGTCGCTCGACTGAAAAGGTTTCGCTCATGACGGCAACAAAGGGGTATCCCTTGGCCGCGCATACCATGGCGAGCGCGATCCCGGTGTTCCCGGAGGTGGCCTCCACCACGGTCTGCCCCGGCCTGATCTTCCCGGTACGCTCGGCGTCCTCGATGATGGCGATCGCAAGTCGGTCCTTGACCGAGGCCATCGGGTTGAAGAACTCGCACTTCACATAGAGGGTGACGTGCCTGGGACCGAGGCGCTGGATCCGCACGATCGGGGTCCTGCCGATGGTGCCGAGAATGTTGTCGTAGATCATGGGGACCTTCTACGCTGGCGCCCGACCGGCCTGCAAGCAGGACCCAGGCATCTGCTTAAGGCCCGCGGTTATCAATCGAGGAGAATCACTGCTTCCATGATCCGACTGCAGAAGCTGCTGGCGGAGGCGGGCCTCGGCTCACGCCGGACCATCGAGGAGTGGATCCGCGCCGGCCGGGTCAAGGTCGGGGGAAGGACCGCGAAGCTGGGCGACCGGGCGACCCCGGCGGACGATATCCGGGTCGACGGCAGGAGGGTGAAGCTCCTTCCCGCGAACGGTCCAGCCCGGGAGGTACTCCTTTATTACAAGCCGCTGGGCGAGGTCACCAGCCGCAGCGACCCGGAGGGCCGCCCCACGGTATTTGACGGGTTACAACCCCCCGCGAGGGGCCGCTGGGTGAGTGTCGGCAGGCTGGACGTCAATACCTCGGGCCTTTTGCTGCTGACGACCGACGGGGCACTGGCCCACCGCCTGATGCACCCCTCGAGCGAGGTCGAGCGCGAATATCTGGTGCGACTGCGGGGCAGGCCCGGGGCCACGACCATTGCCCAGCTCCTCCTCGGGGTGCAGCTGGAGGACGGGGCGGCCAGCTTTGATCGGATCGAGGCCGCAAGCTGGGCGGACGGCCCATTCGGGGCCCGGCGGCAGGCAGGGGACCCCACCCCCGCCGCGACGGACACCTTCAGGGTGGTGCTGCATGAGGGTCGCAACCGGGAGGTCCGGCGACTCTGGCGGGCGGTCGGCTTCGAAGTGAGTCGCTTGATGCGGGTTCGTTACGGCCCCATTGAGCTCCCGCGCGACTTGAAGCCGGGCGGAACGCGCCGGCTGAGCCCGTCGTCGATCGATCGGCTCCTCGCAGCCGCCCCCGGAAAGCCTGTTAAGGGGCGGCTCAAGGCGGGCTAAAGGGTTGCGGCGGCAAGCAATTATCGGGCCAGCATGCATTGACACTCCGGCGCTACGAAATCAAAATACGCGGCTCGTTTTGAGGAGGGGTACCCAAGCGGCCAACGGGAGCAGACTGTAAATCTGCCGGCTTACGCCTTCGAAGGTTCGAATCCTTCCCCCTCCACCACCTCGGTGGAGTGGGAAGGCTGCGTGCGCATGAAGGGTCGCGGCCGGCAGAGGGATGTCATCAGCAGCGGGTGTAGTTCAATGGTAGAACCTCAGCCTTCCAAGCTGATGACGTGGGTTCGATTCCCATCACCCGCTCCAGCATTGGCCGCGAATCGACATCCCGAGCCCATGTAGCTCAGTCGGCAGAGCACGTCCTTGGTAAGGACGAGGTCACCGGTTCGATTCCGGTCGTGGGCTCCAGTCGACCGGGCACGCGGGCAAGGCCCGCGTTGAGTCAGAGCATCTTTGAGTTAGGTACTAGCCATGTCCAAAGAGAAATTTGAACGCACCAAGCCGCATGTGAACGTCGGCACGATTGGTCACGTGGACCACGGCAAGACGACGTTGACGGCGGCGCTGACGAAGGTGA
>Ga0070735_10002045_pt1 | contig 18629 bp, 14 predicted proteins | sample Coa_R1_FD_66443 | JGI IMG/M metagenome (GOLD analysis project Ga0070735, IMG submission 66443) | Surface soil microbial communities from Centralia Pennsylvania, which are recovering from an underground coalmine fire - Coalmine... | ecosystem: Environmental > Terrestrial > Soil > Unclassified ... | reverse complement strand
GACGGAGCGGGACGGCTGCGGCCATGCAAAACCGATATGCGCGCGTTCCTTCTTCGCCTCCCCCGACTTCGAATCGCTGCCGTCTCGGTCGTCGTCGCGGCCTGCGGGGGGGGAGGAGGAGCACCGGCAGCCGCCAAGCCGGCCGCTCAACGCGCGCCCGTCAATCATCGCCCCAACGCCGATCAATGCCTGTCGCCAGCGCCAGCCGGAAATTGCCTGGGGGCTGGCCGGGCCTTGCCGGGGCAGCCGCCGGCCTGCAGTGTGGATTCCGACTGCAGCGGCGGCGCCAATGGGCGCTGCGGCCACGGCGCGGTCAACCTCTGCATGTGCAGCTACGACACGTGCATGGCGGACTCCGACTGTACCACCGGCCAGACGTGCGCGTGCCACGGCTCGACGTACAACATCTTCGGCAACACGTGCGTTCCTAGCAACTGCCGCGTCGACTCCGATTGCGGCGCCCGTGGCTATTGCTCGCCGAGCACCACCCCAGGACAGATCTGTGGAGCCGTGGGCGGCTACTACTGTCACACCCCCGACGATCAGTGCGTGGAAAACACCGATTGCGTCGGCGACGCGGGTACGGAGGCGTGCGTCTTCTCGACGGCCAGCCGGCACTGGGAGTGCCAACTCGTGCTGGAGTGCGTTTAGGACGCCTCATTCCCCCGACCGCCCCTCCCACTTCCCTGGCACCAACATCACGGCGAACCGCGCGGGGACCGCGATCCCCTCCCCTGCCATCGCGCCCTCCCCGCGGGATCGAAGCGCCTTGCCCTCGTCTCCCGCCACCATCGACCCGAGCGCATACCGCCCTGCCGCCGCGTGCATCCCCATGTCCGCCGCGTCCGATTGCTCGATCGCCGCGCGAAGGAACGTCGCCGCCCGAACGTCCTCCCCCCGCACCGACGCGATCCCCGCCTCGACGAGGCTCGCGAGCGGCTCGGTCCACCCCATGCGCTCGCGCGCGAGGCTGCGCGCGAGCCGCTCGGCCTCCGTCAGGCGGGCGTCCACGTCGTCGCCCGCCGCGGCCGTCGCCACCGCGGCGCGCGCCCGGGCGAAGCGCGCGTCGACGCGCACGTACTGGACGCGGAAGAGGAAGCTTCGCCCGAGCGCCTTCCAGTCCGAGACGATGCGATCGTGGGCCGCCCGCGCGCGGCCAGCGTAGAGCTCGATGTTCGCGTCGGCCAGCATCGCCCGGTAGTGCTGCAGGTGGTATCCGCGTCGCGACCAGGCCGCCATCGCGCCCTCGACGTGACGGCGGGCGGCCTCGACGTCGTCGACGACCAGGTAGGCGAGATTCGAATATCCGATCCGCAGGTTCACCGTCGTGTACAGATCACCGCGCCGTTCTGCGTCGGCGAAGAGGCGCGCGTGGCGCTCTCGGAACTCGCGCAGGCGGCCGAGCCACGTCAACGCCCACATCGAGAAGAGGTGCCCGTTGGCCTGCCACCCCGCGCGGTTGTTCGGGTACTCCGCGTAGGCCCGGTCCTGCTCCTCGAGCGCCTTGCGCCACTGTCCTCGGAGAAAGAGGCCCACGCCCCGCGTGCCGACGAGGAACGCGCGACCCTCCGGGTGCTGCATCGCGTCCGCGAGGCGCTGGGCGATCGCGTCGAGCTTGCGCTCCTGGTCGCCCAGGGCTCCCCCGGCGCTCGCGTGGGTCGCCGCCTCGATCGCCGCGGCGCGCACGACCTGGAAGCGGTCGCCCGCCCGCAGGGCCAGGAGCAGCCCGCGCGCCTGGAGACACGCGGCCTGGACTGAGTCGACGAGGCTCAGGCCGATGCCCGCCGCGTACAGCGCGTCGATCTGCGCCCGGTCCCCGGTCCCCGGCCCGGCGGCGAGGGCGTCCTCGAAGCGGCGACTCTTGAGCCGGATGCAGAGCCGATAGAAGAGGAGCAGGAAGATCGCGTGCACGGCCGACCGCGGGCGTGCGAGCCCGACCGAAGCGAGGGTTCGGTCGAGGACCGCGACCCCCTCGTCGATGCGCCCGCTCGTCAGCAGCTGCTCGGCCGCGGCGCGCTCGATCTCCGCGCGTTGCGTGATCGCCGCGTCGTTGGCCGCGCGCAGGTACACGGCCGCGGCGTCGGCGCCTCGCCCCGCCCACTCGAGCACCCGGGCGAGCTCGAGGTGCAGCCGTCCCGCCTCGGGCGACGATGGCGGCGTCGCGTCGAGCGCCGTCCGGTACAGGCGCGCCGCCTGGTCGAACGCGAGCTTGGCCGCCGCGCGCTCCGCCGCCCGCTCGGCGTGCTTGACCGCGCGCTCGAGGTCCCCAGCGCCTCGCAGGTGGCCCGCGAGCGCCTCGAGGTCCCCCTCCACGGTCCACTCGAGCACGTCCGCCAGACGGCGGTGGCGCGCGCGCAGCTCCGCCGGCGAGAGGCCCTCGACGATGGCCTCGCGGATGCGGTCGTGGCTCATCTCGACGACGTCGACTCCGCCCCGCAGCCCGGCGCGCAGGAACCGTCGCGAGACCGCGAGCGCGACGACGTCCTCGACGTTGTCGCGGATCTGCGCCGCGTCCGCCGCGACCGACACCGGCAGCGGGCGTCCGCCCACCGCCACGATCTCGAGCAGCTTGCGCGCGTCGCCCGGAAGCCGCTGAAGGCGCCCGGCGACCATGTGCTCCACGGTCAGCACGCGCAGCGTATCCTCGTCGGTCGACGTGGTCGCGGCGTTCGCTCGCACGAGCTCCCCGATGAGGAACGGACTGCCGCGCGACTCGCGCGCGGCAGCCCGCGCGATCCGCTGGCCTACCTCGTCGTGCGCGTCGAGCAGGGTCACCGCGAGGCGCTGGGCGTCGCCCGCGTCGAGGGGACCGACGTCGACGTCGACGACCTCCGCCTCGGCGGGCCAGCCTGCCTTCAACTCGGCCAGAAACGAGCTCGCGTGGGCCTCGTTGTCCCGGTACGTCATGACGAGCAGCACCGGCGGCGGGCGCGGAGGGCGCATGAGGTCGAGCAGGAGCGCGGCGCTGTCGACGTCGCCCCACTGCACGTCGTCGATGTAGACGACGAGCGGAGCCTGGTGTGCGAGCGCCGCGAGCAGATCCCGGAGGGCTCCGAACGCGCGCCGACGGAGCTCGCGCGGATCGGCGGGCTGGCCTTCGTCGCACGATTCTATGCCCGGGACGCGGCGCAGGACCGGAAAGAGGCGCGCGAGGGCGCCGATGCCTGGGGGCAGCGCGGGAAGGGACGACGTGTCGGCGAGGCGCAGCAGTTGACGGGTGAGCGCGTCGATGACGCTGTCCACGGCCTTGTACGGCACCGACTCGCGCTCGTAGGCCCGGCCGCGCAAGACGACCGCGCGTCCGGAGTCCGTCAGGTCGTCGAGGAAGTGCTGCACGAGGGTCGACTTGCCCATCCCGGACGTGCCGGCCACACGCACCGTCGTCGGCCGCCCTCCGGCCACGCGGTCGAAGGCCGCGCGAAGCACCTCGAGCTGGCTCTCCCGGCCCACGAAGACCGACTCGGCCGACGGCGGCACCGACATGGGCGCCGAGGCGCCGCCGATCGAACGGAGCTGGCGGAGGATCTCCGGCCCGGTCGGTCGCAAGGAGGGATCGCGCTGGAGCAGCGATCGGCAAAGGACGTCGAGGTCGTCGGGCACCCCGTGCACGAGCGAGGACGGCGGGAAGGCCTCCATCATGCTCTTTTGCTGGATGACCTCGGCGGCCGACCCGACGAACGGAGGACGCCCGACGAGGGCCTCGTAGAGGACGACCCCCGCGCTGTACCAGTCGCTCGCCGCGGTGAGCCGCTCGTCGAAGGCCTGCTCGGGCGCCATGTAGTGCGCCGTGCCGACCATCTCGCCGCTCGTGTCCTCGCCGCCGATCGCGGCGCCGAGCTCGGTCGCGACGCCGAAGTCGAGGAGCACGACCCGCCCGTCGGAGGTCACGAGGATGTTCGAAGGCTTGATGTCGCGATGCAGCTTGCCCGCCGCGTGAAGGACCTGCGTCCCCTCGGCCAGCCCGAGCAGGGCGGTGCGCAGACGTCCGATGTCCGCCGGCGACTGGCAGGCCGGCTCCGGAGACGCCTTGGACGGCGGGGGCGCGTCGCTCGGTCTCGGCGGCACGGGCGATCGTCGTGTCGGAGGAGCGGAGGTCCTCGAGCGCTTCGCCTCGTCGATCGCCCCGGGCCGCGACGCGAAGGCGCGGAAATTCGCGCCGCGCACGAGCTCCATCGTGAAGAAGACGTGGTCTCCCTCGGTCATCACGAACTCGTAGAGGCGCACGAGGTTGCGGTGGCGGACGTCGGCGAGCGTCCGAAACTCGTTCTTGAAGCGGTAGAGCGTGTGGGGGTCGAAGTTGAGGAGCGTCTTGAGGGCCACCCGTTGCCGGCGCTCGTGATCGATGGCCTCGTACACGACTCCCATTCCGCCGCGACCGATCGTGCGGACGATCTCGTAGCGACCGGTGCCCTTCCACGCGAAGAGGCGCGCGGGGGGCGACGACGAGCGGCGCGTCGGGTCCGCGCTCAAGGTCGCCTGCGGGCTTGGGCTCGCGCGCTCACGGCAAAGATCGTCCCAATTGAAAGCCTACCGGAGACCTCGCGCGGTACTCGATCAAACGAGCGCTTTGGGGAGGACGTTCTCCCACCTTGGCGCAAGCCGGCCGGCCTCGCCCGGGTTTGCGGTGTCTTCCGCTAAGGGCCGGCTGACGTCGATCCGTACACAGGGGGGACCCATGTTCGAGCGCCCCTCCTGCGTCGACTGCGCGATGCGCGCGCCGGCGACGCATACGAGCCACACGCTCATCGGGCAGTACGGCTGGCGCCTCAGCAAGAAGCAGCTCCCTAACTGGACGCACAAGATCGAGTGGCGCTGTCGGGCGTGCTGGCAAAAGGCAAAGGCGCGCAAGGCCGAAAGGGCCTAGCCACTCGCTGCTACGGCTCCGACTCGCCGCGCTCGCTCTGCGGCAACCACCCGTGGGACCGTAGAAACACGCGCAGCTTGCCCGCGCGCAGCACGACGTCGGAGCTCGACGAGAACTCGTCGAGCAACGGGAAACGGCCGCCCGCCTCGCCGAAATCGAGCACGATGCGCGACTCGTCCACGACCAGGCTCGGGGTCGGATCGGGGACGACCAGGCCAAGGCGCATCTCGGTCCTCGCCTTGCGAATCGACGTCGTCTCGAGCTCCACCTCTTGAAGCTCGACGAGCGGCAGGCGCAGCGCCGGCGCACGAGAGAGGCCCGGCGAGACGAGCACGTCGCCCCGGTCGACGCCGATTCGGACGCTCCGCACGCGCCGCGCGCTCCGCCACACCCAGATGCCGCCAAGCCCGAGCCCAAAGACGACGCCGGGAACGCCGCCCGGGATCGTGGCGAGCGCCGTCGCCGCGAGGACGCCGGAGAGCCACAGGATGCCGAGGTGGCGGCCTCCCCCCTCCGCCGGCAGCTCGAAGACGAATTCGGCCATCGGCCCTGGCTCGGAGGCGACCGGGGCGCGGTACGGCTCCCGGCGAGTCATGGCTTCGAGGATACGCGCGGAGAGACGGCGCTCCCAAATGCGCACGGTAGTCGAAACGATTTCGCGGTCCTATGGGTTCTGCAGACACGAAGGCGCGTGCCGCCTCACCTTGGTCGTTGACCTATACGTCGGTTCAGTGTTCAAGACCTTCATGCCCTTTGCGATGCACGCGCCTCGACGCCGCAGGGTGCCCGAGGACCCCCTGCGCTCGCCGCGCGCGCCCGCACGGGAGCCGGGACCGCGCTCCGGCGCGTCGATGGCGCTGGCGTTCGCGCTGCTCGACGCCGCGCAGGAGCTCGTTCGCATCCACCGCCTGCGCGGCGCCAGCGTGCAGTACAGCCGCGGGCCGAGGGGTGAGCATGTGGTCGCCATCGTGTTCGGCCGACTCGGACGGGACCAAGCGTCTTGACGTGTGGTCTCGAACCCCGTGCTAACGAACGCGCAGCGGATGGAATCGGGCCACGCAGAGATCGGCGCCGCGCTCGAGGCGGCGCTCGTGCGCGAGCTCCGGGCAGCGTGGCGTCAGGTCAACGAGACCTACTTCGGCGGCCGTCTCGTCGCGCCGACGCTCGAGCTCGTGACGCATCGTACGTCGCTTGGCCGGTGGCTGCCGGCGACGCGGGCCCTCGAGATCTCGCGCCCGCTGGTCCTCGAGCACCCGTGGGGGGCGGTCCTCGAGGTCCTCAAGCACGAGATGGCGCACCAGTACGTCCACGAGGTGCTCGGCGAGACGACCCAGACGCCGCACGGAAAGGCGTTTCGCGAAGCTTGCCATCGTCTGGGCGTCGACGGGGGCGCCTCCGGGGTGCCGGCCGCCGGAGACGCGGACGCCAAGGTCGTCGATCGCATCACGAGGCTCCTCGCGCTCGCGGAGAGCCCCAACCGCCACGAAGCAGAGGCCGCGATGAACGCGGCGCAACGCCTCATGCTCAAGCACAACCTCGAGCAGGCGCCGGTCCTTCGAGACTACGGCTTCGCGCAGCTCGGCCGGCCGACGGGGCGCGTGAGCGAGCACGAGCGGCTCGTGGCGATGATCCTAGGCAAGCACTTCTTCGTCGAAGTCATCTGGGTCCCGGTCTACCGCCCGCGGGAGGGCAAGCGCGCGAGCGCCCTCGAGATCTGCGGCACGCGCGGGAACCTGGCCATCGCCGAGTACATCCACGGGTTTCTGCACGAGACGGCGGCGCGCCTATGGCGTGACCACAAGCGGGCGCGCGGCATCTCGTCGGACCGCGAGCGACGCGCCTACCTCGCCGGCGTCATGATGGGGTTCGCGGACAAGCTGACGAAGCAGGATGCGCAGAGTCGGCGCGAGGGCCTCGTGTGGGTCCGCGACGGGAACCTGCGCGACTACTACCGCCGCCGCCACCCGTACGTGCGCAGCGTTCGACACGCCGGCCAGCGGCGCACCGACGCGTGGGCCCACGGGCGCGCCGCGGGCCGCAACATCGTACTCTCGAAGCCGGTCCGGGGGTCGGCGACGTCTCGCGGAAGCTTGCTCCCTGCCAAGACCTGACACAGCACACATCCCGCCGGAGGCTACCGTGAGCGACAAGAAGCCGACGAACGCCGACGTCACCGCCAAGTTCAAGCGGTACCTCTTCCCGAGCAACGCGACGTACTACGCCGAGCCCGTCGCGATCGAGAGCGGCAAGGGCAGCTACGTCCACGACTTCGACGGTCACCGTTACCTCGACTTCTTCGGCGGCATTCTGACGGTGGGCGTGGGCCACGCGAACGACCGGGTGAACGCCGTCGTCCGCGCGCAAGTGGATCGGCTCGGGCACGTCTCGACGATGTACCCCACCCTGCCCGTGGCCGATCTCGCCGAGAAGCTCGTGAAGCTCGCGCCGGGGAAGCTCGAGAAGGTGTTCTTCTGCGCCAGCGGGACGGAGGCGGACGAGACGGCGGTGGCCCTCGCCCAGGCCCACACCGGGCGTCAGGAGATCGTCGCCCTCCGCCACGGATACTCGGGCCGCACGATGCTCGCGCAGTCGCTGACGGCCCACGCCAAGTTCCGGGTCGTGACCACGCAGGCCGCCGCCGTGAAGCATGCGCACGCCCCCTACTGCTATCGGTGTCCGTTCTCGCTCACCTACCCGAGCTGCGAGATCAAGTGCGCGCAGGACATCGAGGACCTCATCCAGACGACGACGACGGGGCAGATCGCGGGCGCCATCTTCGAGCCGATCCTCGGCGTGGGCGGCTTCATCACCCCCCCGGCGGGGTGGATGAAGCTCGCGGTCGACATCGTCAAGAAGTACGGCGGCATCTTCATCTGCGACGAGGTCCAGACCGGCTTCGGCCGTACTGGCGGCAAGATGTGGGCGATCGAGCACGAGGGCGTCGCCCCGGACGTGATGACGACGGCCAAGGGGATCGCGAACGGGTTCCCCATCAGCGCGGTGCTCGCGACGTCGGCCATCGCCGACGCGTGGAAGGGCGGGAACATCTCGACCTTCGGGGGAAACACCGTCTCGTGCGCCGCGGCGAACGCGACGATCGACACGATCATCGAGGAAAAGCTGCTCGAAAACGGCGCTGCGATGGGTCAGAGGCTCCGCGAGGGGCTCGACGCGCTCAAGGGCAAGCACAGCGTCGTCGGGGACGTCCGCGGGCGCGGGCTGATGCTGGGGGTCGAGATCGTGCGCGACGAGAAGTCCAAGGATCGCACGCCGGCGGTGGACACGACGCTGCGCGTGCTCGAGGAGGCGAAGAAACGCCGCCTGCTCATCGGACGCGGGGGACTCTACGGCAACGTGCTGCGGATCGCGCCGGCGCTCGTCGTGACCCGCGCCGAGGTCGACGACGCGCTCAAGTTGATCGACGATTCCCTCGCCGCAGCGACGAGCTCGTAGAGGCGACCTTGCGTGCGAGGCGAGTCACGCGTAGGCAGGCGCGCTCGGGCGCCTCGCCCGTCCCTTGCGCCGCCCATTCGAGGGCGCGGGCCGGCTCCTTGACCCAGTGCTCGTAGAGCTTCGCGAGCTCGAGCCGAACCGACGGATCGTCCACGCTGGCCGCGAGCGCCTCGAAGTCGGCCAGGGCCCGCGCCCGGTCGCCCCGCGCCTTGGCGATATCGGCGCGCGCGCGCAGCGCCTCGGCCGTGCCCCCCCGCTCCACGGCGGCGTCGGCCGTCGAGCTGGCTCGGTCGAGAGCGCCCGCCCGCCGGAGGGTGCGAGCGACGCCCGCCAGGTCGTTCGCCCCCAGATCGACGTGCAGAGGCTCGCCGTAGAGGCCCATGAGCGCTGCCATCGCGACGACGTCCCACGCGTTGTGTTCGACGACCCCGAGGAGCGCGCGCCCGTCCCCCGTCCGCAGATAGTGCAGGTAGCACGCCGCCACGTCGCGCGACTCGATGTCGCCCTCGCGCACGAAGCCGAGGACGTCGTCCTCGAGCGTGACCAGGCGGCATCCGCGCGCGACGCGGCGTCCGTGGACCCTGCGGGCGACGTGCAAGAGATCGAGGTGCGGCGGCTCGACGGGCGCCGGCAGGCGGCTCATGACGTAGCGGGCCCTGAGCAGCGGCAGGTCGAAGCTCTTGCCGTTGAAGGTCACGAGGAGCGACGCGTCCTCGATACGGCGCCGGACGCGTTCGAGCACGGGCTCTTCCTGTCCGAGCGCGTGCACGAAGAGCTGCTCGAGCACGAGCGCCCCCCCGCCGGCTGCTCCTGCCTGCCAGAACGCCAGGCCGACGAGGAACGGCACGGTCCCGGTGCCGCCCGCGAGTCCGGTCGTCTCCGTGTCAAGGAATAGGGCGCGCGCCGGGTCGCAGCGCGCGATCGCCGGATCGAGGGCCAGGAGGGCCAGCAGGTCGCCCCGGGCGTCGCGGGCGGCCGCGACGGGGATTCGCCCGGTCCGATGGCACGCCGGCAGGCAAAGCGTTCTCACGTGGAGGGGACCGCGCTCGGTCTCCTCGGACACGAAGGGCAACTCGCACGGCGGGACGTCGCGCGCCGGAGCCGATCGGACGGAGGTGCGTTCGAGGACGGCCTGGATGCGCGCACGCAGCTCGTCCAGAACCCCGCTCGTGGGCGCGCTGGCGGCCGGCGGCGGTTCCATTGAGGAGCCTTCCAATCGGGCGAGCTTACTTCGAAGGGTCACGGCGGGTGCTCGGGAGGGGGCGGCCGCCGGGACGGGCGCACCACGCGAGGAGGACGCGCAATACCCTACATCAGTTCAGTGCGCGCTCCCAGTCTCGATCGCGCGGCGGACGCCGGAGAGCGGGGCGTCGGGCACGAGAGAAACACCGCGCTCGACAGTCTCGACGCCCAGCCGGCGCCAAAGGTCGGTAAGGTCCCCGGCTTTGCCGTGAAGAGCCCACGCGTCGTACACGGCGGCCACGGCGCGCGTACCGGTCGCCTCGTCGGCAATGCGGACGAAGTCCGCCACGCGCGCGACGTGGGTCGCGTCCCCGGCGCGCGAGAGCACGGCGCGAAGGACGTCGTCCAAAGACCGGGCCCCGGCCGTCTGTTCCCGGATCGATACGTCGGCCAGGAACGCGAATAGGGCCCCGCCCCAATAGGTTCCATCGATGTCGTCGCGGGCCTCGAGGGCCGCCGGCTCGTCGTCGCTGCGCAACCCCCGCGGCATCTCGTGGACGAAGTGTGCCCAGAGGTCTTCCCGACTCGTCCAGCCGACACGGGCGCGCAAGATCGGCTCATAGTACGTGGCGAGCCCCTCCTCGAGCCAGCGGCCCTCCCCCTCGAACGACGGGCACCCCAGGTGAAAGAGCTCGTGGACGACGACCCAGTCGTCGCGCTGCGATTCGGGGCGTGTCTCGGCCCCAAACAGGAGCACGACCGACGCGCCGCTCAGCGACATGACGCGTCCGAAGACGACCTCGCGCGCCCCCGCGACCGGCACGACGAACACCGTGACGTCGGTGGGGAACGCGCCGAACAACCCCGCGACGCAACCCGCGGCCCTCTGGATCCAGCGCACGGCGGCGTCGTCCCCCATGGCGAGCGGGGCGCCGAGAAAGACGACGTCGATCGTCGCTCCCGGAAGCGAGAAGGACACCCGCCGGAACGCGCCGAAGGCCGTGTAGCTCGACTCGCCCAGCTCCCGGGACCGGAGGACGAAGCCGCCGTTCGAGCTGCGTCGCAGACCCGTCGCGAACCGCGAGGGATCCCCCCCGCGGAGCTCGACGCGGACGGTGGCGTCACCGGCCGGTTCGGGATGGAGGATCCACGACGACGCGACGCCGAGCACCGCGTCGCCGATGCGGCGCGCGCAGTCGACCCGGCGGCAGCCGGCCGCCAGCGCCGCGAGGTCCACCGAGTAGCGGAGGGTGCAGCGCGAGGTGCACGCGGGGGCGATCCACCCTCGCTCCGACCGTGCGACCGAGCCCTCGACGACGCTCACGTCGCGGACCGCGTCGGCCGCGTCCTCCGGGGCGACGAGGAGCGAGGTCGGCGCGCGGTCGAGCGTGGCCTGCACACGAACGACCCACGAGCCCGCCGCGGGAGGGGCGACGGCGTACTCGTAGGAGGGCGCCGGACCCGCGGGCGATCCGGCGTGGCCACGGCAGCCAAGGACGCCCGCCACGAGGGCGGCCCAGCCCCGTCCAACGAGGGCCCGTGAAGCGCCGCCGTTCATTCGATCTCCGGAGCGCGCGGGGGGCGCGACTACTCCACCACGGCGTCCTGCGAGCGCAGGGCCGCGGCCATCATGTCTTGCATACCCATGGCCAGCGGCGGGAGCTCGTCGGTCGAGAAGAGACGCGCCTCGCGGATCTCGAGCGGGTTGGCCGGGCGCCCCGGCGGCGCGTCGATGGCGCACTCGACGACCACCGTCACGGCGTGAAACCGGGGATCGCGATCGGGGCGGGAGAAGACCCCGACGAGGCGCCCCACACGGCACCGCTCGACGCCCGCCTCCTCTCGCAGCTCCCGCACCACCGTCGCCCGCAACGTCTCGCCCCACTCGAGGGTGCCTCCCGGCAGCGCCCACTCTCCCACGTCCGCGCGGCGCACGAGCAGCCAGCGCCCGTCGGCCGTGCGCGCAGCCGAGACAACGCCCACGACCGGTCGCCGGAGAAGCACGCGCGCGATCTCCTTGATGATCGCGAGCGCCCCCGAAGGGATGCGGAATGCCGACATGGACGGTGTGATAAAAGCGCGTTTCATGAAGCTCGTCACGTTCCGGACGGATGCGCAGGATCGCGCCGGGGTGATCGTCGGCGACACGGTCATCGACCTCGCCCACGCGTTTGCCTGGTTCGAGCACTTGGACGCGCGCGCGAGCGGCCCCCAGGACGTCGTCGCTCGGTACGGGGACGGCGTGCTCGGCTTCATCGAGCGCGCCTCGGTGGCCCGACCTGCGGCGGACGCGATCGTGCGCGCCTGGCAGCGCAAGGCGCTTCCGCGCGCCTTCGACGGCCGCCTGACGACCCACCCGCTCGCCGAGGTGACGCTCCGCGCCCCCATCCCGCGCCCGCCGTCGATGCGGGACGGGTACGCGTTTCGTGGACACGCGGCGGCGGCCCGGCGCAACCGTGGACTGGGGATGGTCCCCGAGTTCGACGAGTTTCCCGTGTTCTACTTCACCAACCACGGCGCCGTCGTTGGCCCGGGTGACGTGGGGGTGCAGAGCCTGCATCTCGACCGCCTGGACTACGAGCTCGAGGCGGCGGTGGTCATCGGGCGAGAATGCAGGAACGCGACGGCGCCGGACGCCGACGACGCCGTCTTCGGGATCACGGTGATGAACGACTGGTCCGCGCGCGGACTGCAGCTCAAGGAGATGAAGCTCAGCCTCGGGCCCGCTAAGGGCAAGGATTTTGCGACGTCGCTCGGCCCGTGTCTCGTGACGATCGACGAGCTCCTGCCGCGCGCGACCAAGACACCGGCCGGTCTCGCGTTCGACCTCGAGATGCGCGCGAGCGTCAACGGCGCCCCTCTCTCCAAGGGAAACCTGCGCGACATGACGTGGACATTCGCGCAACTCATCGAGCGCGCAAGCTACGGAGCCACCCTGTTTCCCGGCGACGTCGTCGCCAGTGGGACCTGCGCCACCGGGTGCCTCCTCGAGCTGAACGGGGCCAAGGCGACCGACGACTTGTGGCTGCGGCCGGGGGACATCGTCGTGCTCGAGATCGACGGGATCGGCAAGCTCGAGAACCGGATCGTGCTCGACACGCATGGATGACGATTGAACGCGCCGCGCGCGCGGGGTACCGAGGGCACCATGCCGACGCTCAGACACTTCACCGTCGTCCCGCGGCTCCCCCCGGCCATCGAGCGCCTGCGCGAGCTGGCCTACAATCTATGGTGGTCGTGGTCGGCGGTCGGGCACGAGCTGTTCGTGCGGATCGATCCGGACCTATGGGCGGCCGTGCACGGCAACCCCATCGAGCTGCTCGGGCGCGTCGACCAGCGGCGCCTCGACGAGCTCGCGGGCGACGACGCGTTCACGGGCCATCTCGAGGCGGCCTGGCAGACCTACCAGCGATACATGAACCGCGACGGCTGGTTCTCGCGGTCGTTCCCTGAAGCGGCGGGAGCGCGCATCGCTTACTTCTCGATGGAGTACGGAATTCACGAGTGCCTGCCGATCTACTCGGGCGGCCTGGGCGTCCTCGCGGGGGATCATCTCAAGACCGCGAGCGACCTGGGCCTGCCGCTCGTGGGCGTCGGCCTCGCCTATGCCGAGGGGTACTTCCGGCAGTCGTTGAACGCGGACGGCTGGCAGGGCGAGCGCTACCCGATCAACGACTGGCGGCGCATGCCCGTCTCCCCCGTCGTCGACAAGGCCGGCCAGCGGCTCGTCATCCACGTGCAGTACCCCACCGGGCTCGTTCACGCGCAGCTCTGGAGGGTGCAGGTCGGCCGCGTGCCGCTCATTCTCCTCGACGCCAACCTCCAGGAGAACGCCCCCGGGGACCGGTCGATCACCGGCCCCCTCTACGGCGGAGACCAAGAGTTCCGCGTCCGACAGGAGATCATGCTCGGCATCGGCGGACTCTACGCGCTCGAGGGCATGGGGCTCTCGACGACCGTGTGCCATATGAACGAGGGGCACTCGGCGTTCCTCGCGCTCGAGCGGATCGCGCGCACGATGCGACAGCACGGCGTCTCGTTCCAGGTGGCGAGCGAGGCCAACAGCGCAGGCAACGTCTTCACGACCCACACGCCGGTGCCCGCCGGCAACGACGCGTTCGACCCCACGCTCGTGCGGCGGTACCTCGAGCCCTACCGCGCGCCTCTCGGGCTCTCGGAGGACGACCTCCTCGCCATCGGCCGAATCGACCCGCGGGACGCGTCGGCGGCCTTCTCGATGCCCGTGCTCGCCATCCGCGCGTCGGACCACTACAACGGCGTGAGCGCGTTGCACGGCGAAGTGTCGCGGCGAATGTGGCAGGGCCTGTGGCCGGACCTGCCCACGCACGAGATCCCGATCGAGTCGATCACGAACGGCGTTCATACGCCGTCGTGGGTCGCGACGGAGGTCGGCTCCCTCTACACGCGATACCTCGGACCCCGCTGGGCGGACGACTTCGACGATCCGGAGCTCTGGGCTCGGGCGAGCGAGATTCCCGACGCCGAACTCTGGCAGGTGCACGAGCACCGACGGCATCGCCTCGTGCAGAACGCCCGCCGGTGGCTGCGCGTGGGCGCCGAGCGGCGCGGCGCCGGACGCGAAGAGCTGGCCCTGGCGGACGAGGTCCTCGACCCCCAAGCGCTCACGATCGGCTTTGCGCGCAGGTTCGCGACATACAAGCGTGCGGCGCTCCTCTTCTCGGACCTCGACCGCGTCAAGCGCCTGCTCGCCGACCCGCAGCGGCCAGTGCAACTCGTCTTCGCGGGGAAGGCGCACCCGCAGGACCGCGGCGGCAAGGAGCTCATCCGGACGATCATCCACGCGAGCCGCGACGCCGGTCTCCGCGGGCGCGTGGTCTTCATCGAAGACTACGACATGCGCATCGCGCGCACGCTGGTCAGCGGCGTCGACGTCTGGCTCAATACACCCCGTCGCCCGCTCGAGGCGAGCGGCACGAGCGGAATGAAGGCCGCGATGAACGGCGCGCTGAACGTCAGCGTGCTCGACGGCTGGTTCGCCGAGGCCTGGGCCGAGCACGGATGGGAGGTGGGCTGGGCGATCGGTCGCGGCGAGGAATACCCGGACGCCAGCGGCGATGCGCGCGAGGCCGAGCTGCTCTACGACGTCCTGGAACGCGAGGTGGTCCCCCTCTTCTTTGCACGGGACGGCGTGGGTAGGCTCCCCCGCGGCTGGATCAAGCGCATGAAGAGCACCATCGGCAAGCTCGCTCCTCGCTACAACACGGCGCGGATGGTGCGGGAGTACGTCCGGCGATTCTATCTGCCGGCGATCAAGCTCTCTCGCATGCTCGTCAGCGACAACCTGGCCAGCGCCAAGGCCCTCACGATCTGGAAGGACCGCGTGCGCGACGCATGGCCGGGGGTTGCGGTCAGGGAGATCCGCCTCGAGTCGCGCGACGAAGTGGCGGTCGGCGAGTCGATGAAGGTATCCACGACCGTGCACCTCGGACCGCTGACGCCCGACGACGTGGCCGTGGAACTCTATCACGGCCCCACCGACGGCGGACACGACGTGACCAAGGGTCGCATCGTGCGGATGCGCGCGGTGAACCGCGCGAACGACGGCGACTGGCTGTACGCCGGCGAGATCACGGCGTCCGAGAGCGGCGATCACGCCTTCGCGGCCCGGATCGTGCCGTACAACGAGGCAATGAGCCACCCGTACGAGACTTCGCTCATCCGCTGGGCCTAAGTCCGCACGCTCGAGCAAAGCGAGAGAGCGGACTGAAACGGTGACAAGTCCGCAGGCTCGAGCGAAGCGAGAGTTCGGACTAAGGACACCCCCCTTAGGGCTTGGCGGGCGTGCTACCCATTCGGGGGTGCGAGGGTACGTCGACCTGCATTGTCACTGGATCGCGGCGATCGACGACGGCGCCCGGTCGGTCGCCGAGGGGCTCGCCATGCTCCGTAGCCTCTACCAGGCTGGGTTCGACGAAGTGGTCGCAACGCCCCACATGCGTCCCGGAATGTTCGACAACGACCGGCCTGCCATCGAACGCGCCTTTTCGGCCATGCAACCGAACCTTACAGCGGTAGGAGCGCCGTTGAGGGTCCACCTGGGCAGCGAGCACTTCTTCGACGACGTGGTCTTTGGCCGCCTCCTGCGCGGCGAGGGGGTCCCCTACCCCGGGGGCGGGGCCGCGTTGGTCGAGTTCGGCCCCACCGCCTTCCCGCTCCGTGTCCAGCACCGGTTCTTCGACCTCAAGCGCGCGGGCATCACTCCGGTCGTCGCCCACCCCGAGCGTTACGAGCCGGTCTGGCGCGACGACGCCTGCCTCGACCCGCTCCTCGACGCCGGGGCGCACCTCTTGCTCGACGTGTGCGCCCTCACGGGCAAGTACGGGCGCGCCCCGCAGCGCGCGGCCGAGAAGCTCCTCGACGAGGACGCGTACGAAGCGGCCTGCTCGGACGCGCACAAGCCCAGGGACGTCGACGACGTCGTGCGGGCGATCGGTCGCTTGGAGGAGCTCGTCGGGCCCGACGAGGCGCGCCGCCTGCTGGCGGACGGGCCGCGCGAGATTCTCGGGCGCGCCGACGGCGAGCGGCGAGGTGAATCATGAGCACGGAACGAATCGCCGTCATCGGTCTGGGATACGTCGGATTGCCTGTGGCGCTCGCCTTCGCCCGGAAGTTCCCGGACACGGTGGGCTTCGACGTGCATCGCGAGAAGGTCGACGAGCTGCGGCGCGGCCACGACCGGAACCAGGAGGTGTCGGCCGAGGTCCTGCGGTCGACCCCTCTCAGGGTCACGAGCGATCCGAAGGACCTCGCGGGCAGCTCGTTCTTCGTCGTGGCGGTGCCGACGCCGGTCGACAAGAACAACGTGCCCGATCTTCGCCCCGTCGAGCGCGCGACCGAAACGGTGGGCCGCGCGCTGTCGCCGGGAGCCGTCGTCGTCTACGAGTCGACCGTATATCCGGGCGTCACCGAGGAAATCTGCGGTCCCCTTCTCGAGAAGATGAGCGGCCTGGCCCGGTCGGACTTCAAGCTCGGTTACTCGCCGGAGCGGATCAACCCGGGCGACAAGGAGCACACGCTCGAGAAGATCACCAAGGTGGTGAGCGGCGAGGACGCGGCGACCCTCGAGCGCGTCGCGGCGGCGTACGGCGCCATCGTCGACGCCGGCGTCCATCGCGCGCCGAGCATCAAGGTGGCCGAGGCGGCCAAGGTCATCGAGAATACGCAGCGCGATCTGAACATCGCCCTCATGAACGAGCTCGCCATCATCTTCGATCGGATGGGCATCCGTACGGCGGACGTCCTCTCGGCCGCTTCGACGAAGTGGAACTTCCTCAAGTTTCGGCCTGGCCTCGTCGGCGGCCACTGCATCGGGGTTGACCCATATTACCTGACGATGAAAGCGCAGCAGCTCGGGTACCAGCCGGAGGTGATCCTCGCCGGCCGCCGCATCAACAACAACATGGGTCCCTACGTCGCTCAGCGCGTGGTGAAATTCCTCATCGACGCCGACGTCACCGTGAAGGGCGCTCGCGTGGGGGTCCTCGGGCTCACGTTCAAGGAGGACTGCAACGACATTCGCAACAGCAAGGTGCCGGACATCCTGCGGGAACTCCGTCAGTTCGGCGTGGACGCGATGGTGCACGACCCCCTCGCGAACGCCGCGGAGGCGATGCGCGAGTACGGCGTCCGCCTCACGACCTTCGCTGAGATGGTGAACCTCGACGCCCTGGTGCTCGCGGTTTCGCACGCGTGGTACCTCGGGCTGGGTCCGGAGCGGCTGGCGGGTATGATCCGCGAGGGCGGCGTGCTGGTCGACGTCAAGAGCGCGCTGGAGGTCGCATCGATCGGCTCCCGGCGAGGCATCCGCTACTGGAGTCTGTAGGCGAATCGCCGCATGCTATAGGACGACCATCGGGGTTTGCTTTGGCTTTCTTGAGACGCCACCGGGGCAAGCTGATTGCCTCTCTCCTCATCACGGGAGGCATCTGGTACACGCTCCGCAAGGGCGGCCTCAAGATCGTGCCCGAGGGGGGCGACTTCCAGCACGTGCGGTGGTGGACGGTGCCAGTCTACGTCGTCGCGCTGTTCGTCTACTCATGGTTTCGCTCGGTGCGCTGGCGCTTTCTCCTTCGGTCGATAGCCGACGTTCCGAAGAAGCGCCTCTTCATCGTCTCGTGCGTGGGGTTTGCGGCGATCGTGATCCTGCCCTTTCGCATCGGGGAGGTCGTTCGCCCGTACATGATCCGCACGCCCGAGTCGGACCGTCGTCCGGGCGAGAAGCCCGTGACCATGACGGCTGCCACGAGCTCCGTCGTGGCCGAGCGGGTCATCGACGGCCTCTACCTCAGCATCGTCCTCGCCCTCGCGCTGTTTCTCGTTCCGACGGTGCATCCGCTGCCGGAGACGGTCGTGGGCCTGCCCGTTTCGGTCGCCAGCGTGCGGATGGCCGGATACGGGATGCTGGCGCTCTTTCTGGCAGCGTCGGTGACGATCGCGGTCTTCTATTTCGCCCGCGCGTGGGCCCACAAGATGACCTTGAAGGTCTTTGGTAAGGTCTCCACGCGGCTCGCAGAACGGCTCGCGACCCTCTGCGAAAAGTTCGCCGACGGTCTGCATGTCCTTGGCCGGGGGCGCGACGCGCTTGGCTTTTTGGCCGAGACGAGCGCCTACTGGCTGGTCAACGCGGTGAGCATGTGTTTCCTCGCGTGGGGTTGCGGCGTCGTCCACGCGGACGGAACGGGACCGACGTTCGGCGAGGCATGCGCCCTGATGGGCATGCTCGGGTGCGCGATCTTCATTCCCGGCCCGCCGGGTGCCTTGGGCGCGTTCCAGGCCGGCATCTACGCTGCCATGACCATGTACTACCCCACGGCCGTCGTCGTCGGGCCAGGGGCCGCCTTCATCTTCCTCATGTACACATCGCAGGTCGTCTTCACCCTCGCCGCAGGCGCGATCGCGCTCGGGGTCAGCGGTCGCGTCGGAGCGCGGGGCCTGCGCGCGATCGAGCGCGCGGACGCCATCGTGGGCGAGCCGGCCGACGCGTAGGACGCGTAGGCGGTGTCGTCCGAACTCTCGCTTCGCTCGAGCCTGCGGACTCCCTCGGGTGTGTCGTCCGAACTCTCGCTTCGCTCGAGCCTGCGGACGAAGC
>Ga0070735_10002043_pt1 | contig 18637 bp, 17 predicted proteins | sample Coa_R1_FD_66443 | JGI IMG/M metagenome (GOLD analysis project Ga0070735, IMG submission 66443) | Surface soil microbial communities from Centralia Pennsylvania, which are recovering from an underground coalmine fire - Coalmine... | ecosystem: Environmental > Terrestrial > Soil > Unclassified ... | reverse complement strand
GAGTTTTGGACGAGCCTTGGCCGGCATCAAAATTTCGAACCAATCAATCACGGCCAAGACGGCATGCGATGAAGGGCGTGGCTCGAACGCTCGCCATTGCGGGCATTTTCCAGCGTCACCGCAAAATACCTTTCACGCTCGCGTTTAAACTTTTCTTGTGTGGCTCTGAAGTTTGCCACACGCGCCGCTATTTCTTCGCGCTCGGGTGCGAGGCGGTCGATCTTTTCAATCATGCTGGTCCTTGTGAGTCGTGTCCCGACACCATTTGCGTCAAAGATTGAGGCGCGAATGGGGGTGAACGCATTGCAGGATTGTGATTGTGGATAAAGATAACGGTAGCTTGTGACCTGAGCTGCTTGCCGGTAGCGATAGGAGGACAGGAGGCGCGTATGGCCAAGATAGATTTGGATTCGCTTAGCATTGAAGAACTCGCTGCGTTGCGCGATGACGCAACGGAAAAGCTTGCTCAGAAGGTCGCGGCGCGCCAGGCGGAACTCGAAGCGGAGTTGGAGAGCCTGTCGCAATACGGCAGGCCCGCGAAGAAAATGGCGCCTGCCTCGGCCCTCGGTAAAAACAAAAAGGGTAATGAACCTGCGCGGGGGAACGACGAAATCAAGGAATCCATCGCGAAGGCGGCGTGAAGGCGACGCTTTCCGCCAAGCATCGGTCGTAACGGTCACGTCGCATAGCCATCGGCGCGCGGTTATGCGATATTGAGAACGACGGAGAACCGTCGGACATTTCGAGGTGATTGCCCCCGGTATTCGCAGCAGCGTGGAACAGCTCGGCGACATGATCGCCGAAGCATCCCGCGTTGTCCCCTTTACGGGCGCTGGAATTTCGACCGAGTGCGGCATCCCCGATTTTCGTTCGCCAGGCGGAATATGGACCCGCAACCGGCCGATCCCTTACGACGAGTTTGTCGCAAGCCTTGAGGCGCGCAATGAGGCGTGGCGGCGGCTCCGGGCCGTGGTCATTGCGCGCTCGCCTCGCTCTACCGTGTCGGCAAGGTTCCGGCGATTGTCATCCAGAATATCGACAATCTGCATCAAATCTCCGGTTTCGCGGCCGACGATGTAATCGAACTCCATGGCAATACCACCTACGCCCGCTGCATCGGCTGCGGACAGGCCTATGATCTTGGTTGGGTCAGACAGCGGTTCGAGCTTTCTGGCCGGGCGCCCGACTGCACGGGTTGCGAAGAACCGGTGAAGACCGCCACGATCTCTTTCGGTCAGGCGATGCCGAACGATGCGATGCGCCGGGCGAGGGAACTTGCCGAGAATTGCGATCTTTTCATCGCGATCGGATCATCGCTGGTGGTGTGGCCGGCGGCTGGTTTCCCCTCGATGGCGAAAAATGCCGGCGCGCGCTTGGTGATTATCAACAAGGAGCCGACCGAGCAGGACGACATCGCCGATCTGGTGATCCGGCATGACATCGGGGAGATTCTAGCGGAGTGGGTTTGACATTCGCGTGCGAGTTCGCGGCAAGGGTGGCGATTCGAATGTCAAATCCACTTCCCGAGATCGATAGTTTGCCGGTATCCCGCCGATTTCGTTCGTAAATATGGACCGAAGAGGAGACGAAGTTCGGCAAGTGGGTTGATGCGGAATTGATTCGTGACTGTGCAAGCCTGTTCATAGTTTCCTGAAGAATCGTTTTTTAGCTATGCGCCGTGATCGGGAGTGTTATCTTTTACATTGAGAGATTCGCAGGCGGCACCTCACATGAAATGTCATGGAGGAGCGCGGGCGGGGGCAAAGCCGCTTTTGTCGGCGGGACGTTGATCATGTGTGGGGTCCGGGGTCATGGGGTCGGACGGATTTGAGTCCAAGAAGCTCGGGGATCCATCGCTCATTGGGGCGGCGGGGCCAGGAAGGCTTGGGACAGGGCTTTCGACGGGCCACCCGCGCGATGCGGCCCTCGATGCCCTTCAGGGGTTGGGCGATGCGGCGGCCAACCTTGTCGAAATCAGCGGCGTCATCAAATGGTTTGACGCATCAAAGGGCTATGGCTTCATTGTCCCTGACAATGGTTGGCCGGATGTGTTGTTGCATGTGACGGTGCTGCGGCGGGACGGTTATCAAACCGCTTATGAGGGCGCGCGACTTGTCTGCGAGTGTGTGCAGCGGGCCAAGGGTTATCAGGCCTTCCGCATCGTCTCGATGGATGAATCGACGGCAATACATCCCGCCCAGATGCTGCCACCGCGCACCCATGTAACCGTCACGCCCACGAGCGGTTTGGAGCGGGCGCAGGTGAAGTGGTTCAACCGTCTTCGTGGTTTCGGCTTCCTGACCTGCGGGGAGGGAACCCCTGATATTTTCGTCCACATGGAAACCCTTCGCCGCTATGGGATGACGGAGTTGCGTCCCGGCCAATATGTGCTGGTTCGGTTCGGGCCCGGCTCGAAAGGGATGATGGCGGCTGAAATTCAGCCCGAAACCGGCTCCGGCGGACTTTCCTCGCATTAGTACCCACTTTCCGAAGTTCGCGATCCGTCCCAGCCGCACCTTTACGCGAACTTCGGAAAAGCAATGAGCTGCTCACAAACTTATTGTTTGAGTACCGCTTCTCGACCTGAAGTCCCTGAAAGAGAACCTCGCGGCTTTTGATGCGGAGACTTCAGAGGTAGCTGAGGATCTTGCGGTGGATCGGGCCGTGAGGCTTATTTGTCCTCGCAAATCGCAAAAATGGCTGCCGGCTGGCGGCAGCCAATGTTACTATCGGATCCGTGATGAGCAGCGTGGCCTTGAACATGGGCGCGCGATGAAGTTTTGCGTGGGTAAAGCGAATGGTTGAAATGAAGTCTAGTCGAGCCGCCATCTGGCGTGTCTCTTATTTACAAGTTTGTGCCTGGTTGGCCCTGGTCGGGGTCCTGTCATTGTTCATCGGTTCCGATGGACGGGCCGCTACCGTCGAGCCGCTGGAAATCGTCACCAAAACCGGCGTGCATGTGTTTTCGGTCGAGATGGCGAGCACCGAGGAAGAGAAGACCACCGGGCTGATGTACCGGAAGGAGCTTGCCGACGGCAAAGGCATGCTGTTCGATTTCTCCCCGGAGCAGGAAGTTTCGATGTGGATGAAAAACACTTACATCCCACTCGACATGATCTTTATCCGAGCCGATGGCCGGATTCTTCGCATTGCGGAAAATACCGAGCCGCTCTCGACCAAGATCATCCCGTCGCGAGGGCTGGCGAAAGGCGTGCTGGAAGTGATCGGCGGGACCGCCCAGAAATACGGAATTGCCCCAGGCGATCGCGTGGCCCATCCCTTGTTCAAGGGGCGATAGCGCGGGGGTTGGGCGGTCGAAAGCTTTATTGCTAAGCCTTGCTGGCTGCTTTCCAAGCGTGTATCGACGAGGGCTTCCATTCATCGGGGTATAGCGCAGCCTGGTAGCGCGGCAGTTTTGGGTACTGCAGGTCGTTGGTTCGAATCCAGCTGCCCCGACCAAAAACCTCGTTGAATCCCTTGAGTTTTTTCAAGCGATTCTGACGGACCAATAAATAAACAAATATAAGGTCTTCGAGTTCCGCTCTTTATGTTGCCGGCGGCTCGTCGATTTTTGAATCGTCAGCCGATCGTTTGGCCCGGCCGAGCGCGAACTGGCCGACGGGACCTTCGACATAAAATTCAAGCCCGGTCATTTTGGCGAACAGGTCGATATTGTTGGTTCCGATCGCACATCCTGCGAGCGCGTGATCGGCCGCAGCGAGGTAAAGCGTTTGCATCAAGACGCCGACATCCTTGAGAATCAGCGCGTAGGCCACCGCGTTGTACTTCCACGAAACCCGGCCGAACCGTGCGGCGATTGTAATCAGGACTTGTGGAAGGCCATCGGCCCCGATTGCAAAGGCGGCGGCTGAAAGCTGCGCTTCGATGTGTTGGGATTTGACGTCGATGGGGGTCAGTGCGTGTTTGTCGGCATCGTAATGATAAAATCCGCGGGCCAAGCCCTCGCAACGGGCAACCGTCAGATAAACCTCCAATTCATAGGCCGCGCCCGCTCCCGGATAAGGACGGGCGGCGTAGGAGACCTCGGGGCCTGCGTCCTCCATGTCGGCTTGGCTTGTCCACCGCGCCCGGATGCGGGCCGCCGTCCGTAAAAGATGAGCGAGCTCGGCGAATGTGACCGGGTGTTCGTCGTCAAAGTCGCGGGTCGAATGCCGTGCGTGCAGGAGATCGGCGAATGGCGAGGACGCAAATGGTTGCGTCGCGCGATCCAGTTCGATCGTCTTGCCGGGCCAAGGTGGACGCACCGCCGGGAGGGGCGCCATGGTGGAGGCGTAGGAATAAAGCCCGCCGAGCGGATTGGCTTGCCGCCCCTCGGTGCTGCGGGTGTGGAACAGAAGATCGTGAAAATCCCACAGCACGAGTTCGCTTCGGCCTTCGGAAGTGCGCAGGCCGGCGGCATCGCCTGGCTTAAGCTTGAACAGGATCTGGCAATCCACCAGCAAGCCCAGAAGCTCTAGTCCGGGAAAGCCGCGCATCTTGCGATATCGGCTGATTTTTTGCGGCTGGGCGAGCGTGGCGAGCACGGCGACAATCCTGGGATCGCAAATTCTGAACAAAGCGCCCGCCAGCGGCGATTCCAGCACCATCTCCTTGCCGCGCCGTCTTAAGTAAGCGAATCGCGAAAGGGCGATCGTGTCCGTATTGCCGATCTTCGCCGTCTGCGGCCAATAATCGGCATTCTGCGGCTCGATCACGACGCGATCCTGGCCGCCGCGGACAGCTCCGAGGCGATATTCCAAAAGGCCGCTTCGTGCTAACAGGCGGATCAGGACATCGGCTTCCTTGTCGGCTGCGCGACGGCCTCCGATCGAGGCGAGCGGCAGGCCAGTGCGAAGCTCGCGCACGCGTTTGAGTGCCGCCAAAGAAAATTTCCCGAACCCTTGAGCGTACCCGTCCAATTGGACGGATACGTTTCCGTCCGCTCCCACCTCGATCGCAATTTGCGGGTTCAGGCGGGCGGCAATGGCTGGGGCGGAGTTGCGGTGCCCTCTTTTTTTAAGCGGAGCGGGCAAAGCTGGTCCTCTTTAAGTATGGGGAAGGAACGGCGTCAATTCGTGCTCCGCCACGGGCCGGTCGCGCAGCCCGAGCTTGATCGGCACATCGTAAAGTCGGCCGGGGCCAAAGCGGCGGTAGAAATGCCGCAAGCCGGGCACGATCACCCTTGCAACCGAGGTTTCGACGTCGGGCCGGGTCTGGTCGAGAACGAGGAAATCCAACCCCGCCTGCCGGGCGATTTCCACGCAGGCATCGACCTGCTGGCGGGTATTGTCGAGCGGACCGAATTTCGAGCCCGAAATCGCCGCCGCCGCCGGCCGGCCGTTGGGCAGCAAGAACGGATAATCTTGAAGCCGCAGCGGCGTGACGCCGTCCAAGCTCGGCTTCTCACCCGTTCCGCCGTTCATCAGGCCGATCGAAAGAAACTGATTGAGTTCGGTCAGCGCGCGCAACAAGGCGATGCGGCTGTCGAAATGCGCGCCCGAGCCGAACTCGATGTTTTCGTGCCCGTTCTGAATCCAGTGCAGCATCGCGACATAAGTCGGCACGCCGAGATCGCTGGTGATGTCGATCACCCAAAGCCGGCGCCCCGCGTCGGCTAGTTGCGTTCGCAGATCGTGCACATAGGAATCGTCGAATTGATGAAGATCGAGCTCTTCGCGCTGCAATCGATTGTACCACCAGATCGCATAGGAATCGCGCTCCACGAGCTCCAGAAAACCCTGAACGATGGCTTCCTGCAACGTATTGCCCGCCGCGCAGCCGTTCGAATCCGCGTTGTAGGATCCCGCGCCGCCGCCATAGAAAAAATAAAGCAGACTGGTCGGCAGATAGCGGAAGCGCCGATCGCGCAACGACCAGACTGGCGTCCACTCCATCTTTACCGAAGGATCAAAGCGCGCGGGCACGGGGTGAGAATCGTCCGGTTCAGCCTCGGGCGAGCGGTATTGGGCCTCGCTAAAAAGCAGGACGTCTTCGGGATGAACAGCGTCGCCCGCCTCAAAATCGGCAAAGCGTTTGGTCAGGCGGATTTCATCGCCCTGGAAAATACCGGAATAGCGTTCGATCGCTTCCATCAAGGCGCTGGCTTCGGCCTGCTCGGCGGTCGAGCCCTTGCCGAAGCTTCCGCCAGTCAGTCCGGCCCGGAGCGCATCGACGCTCAAGGCGGGCCCGGAAAAATTATGGCCTGCAAAAAAATTGGTATTCATGGGCAGATCCGCTTCGATCCGCTCCAATTTCGTCACCACGCCGGTAAGCGGGCTGACATGCTTGCGAAAGCGCGCCACCGTCGCGCGCGAGGATACCGTGCGGTATCCTCCGCTTGTAATCATCAATTTGAGCCCGGGACCGAGTTCGATCGGCGTGGGTGCGCGTCGCGGATCGCGCAGCTTCTTGCTGCCGCAAGTCGGGCATTGCGGACGCTTGGCGACATAATGTTTGACGATTCCCGAGCCCAACAGATCATGGCTGACGATGTGATGATTCAGATCGGTTCGAAAGCCCGACGCAATCGCCTTGGCGATTTCGAGCGCGGCAAATTGAACCGCGCCCTGTCCAAGAGGATTGCGCACGAGCGGCGAGGCCGCAACGATTTGCGCGCCCGCGCGTCCTAAAAATCCTTTGACCTCGCGATTTCGAATCATGCGATCGAACAGACAGGTCCAGCAGGGACCTTCGGGATTGAACAATGGTCCGACCAGCGGAAAAGCCCCCGAAGGCTGCACGAGAATCCAGGACGTGCCGTGCGGCGTGCGTTCCTTGTTCAGTTCGGCCAAGCGGCGATCGAGATAATCATTGGCGAGCGTGACAGTTAAATCGGCCGCGCGCGTGGTGATACGAACGCCGAATTCTCCCAAGGCTTTGGTAAATTCCTTTGCGCCTTGCACATCGATCGCTTCGACGCGCACGCGGCAATTGGCGAGATTTTGTTCGGCCATTCCCGGCGGTAGACCCAGGCTTGCCCAATAGGCGGCCATGAGGCTGCCCGATGTGGGCGAGGCTTCGACGATGTAGTGGCGATCGATCAGGCGTTTGAGGGCTTCTTCGACCTTTTCCGGCGGAAAGCGTTTTCCGAATTCGGCAATGAGCTGTGCGAGACTCTTGCCACCCTTGCCGATCGCGGTGGCAAGCGCGCAGTAGAGTTCGCCATGCAGGAAGAATTTTCGATCTTCGGAATAAAGGCACACCGCATCCGGCTGCAAGACATAGACCGTGAAGTTTGGCGCGAATTGCGCGATGTCCTCGGCGATACGGCGGGACGACCCGACCTTGCGTTTGGCATTGGATGAGGCGGTTTTGCGTTTAACTTTCATCATTGGGCCCACGAGGTTTGTCTGTCATGCCGCTCTGCAAACGCGGGAGCTCTCTCGGATTGGGAAATGCCCCGTAATCCAATCGGCGTGCGGAGATTTTATAGGGGGACGATAATGATAATTCGGAGTGATCGTGATGCACGAGCAGAGGGGCGCTATGACAGCATCGGAGGTACACATGCATAGGCCGGGCCGACGATGTCGAACCCGGCCATAATTATTGGCATCAATTATGCGAGGCAAGTAACCTCGCTCAGCACCAGCGGCATGCGCCCCAGGAAGCGCAGCAACCACCCCAACCAACGCCGCATCCACCGCAGCGGCATCCACGACAGCCACGGCACCCGCGACAGCCACCGCAACCGCGACGGGCTAGTTGGACAGTGCCATCCTTCGCCGCTTGTGGAGCTTCCTTGTCGAAGACATAGAAAGTAGCCAGACTAACGTCAGCGATTTCTTCTTCGCCGAGCGTGATCTGGTGATTGGGGGTATAGTTCGGTGATTGCGATGCGTCATTGGCCGGCGCAACCGCCGCCGCCGCGCCGCCAACCATCGAAAACGTCAAGCCGGCTGCGCCGAGCGCCGGAAGCGCGGCCTTTACTCGCTTCTGCTTCGAAGATTGTTTCACACGTGCCATATTCGAATCCTCCATGTTCTCGCAAGCGGTTCGAGTGGACGAATTCTACTTCAAGGGCTGACCACCCGCAAGCTAAGGACACGTCACGACATCCCGAAAGCCCGCTCGATGATCAGATTTCACCTTGATGAACGGTGCTTGCGGTGCCGTTCATTCATGATCTATTCATCATTCTCGGCGTTGGACAGCTTAGCGTCGTCGCCTGAACTTTGAACAGTGGCGAGGCAACGAACGGAAGCCTTCTCCAGTTCCGGGCATCCGATAAAATGAGCCGTCGCCGCCGCGCAGTGGAGCGTTAGGGCGGGAAGGGAGACGCGAACTTGGCCAACGATCCCGGGTATTTCGCTTGGTATGAGCTGATCACCACCGATGTGGCTTCGGCTTCGGCTTTCTACCGCGATGTGGTCGGCTGGGATATGCGGGAAGCCTCGACATCAAGTCTCTCCTATGGGCTGTTTACGGCCGGCGAGAGTCCAGCCGCGGGCCTGATGGAGCTGCCGGACGCCGGTCGCAAAATGGGCGCAAGGCCGCGATGGATGGGGTATGTCGGAGTGCCGGATGTGCGCGCGGCGGCGGATCGAGTCGAACGCCTCGGCGGCACCCTTTATGTGCCGCCCACCGATACCAATATTGGACGGATTTCCGTTGTGACCGATCCCCATGCGGCGACATTTGCGGTGATCGATCATTTGCAGATAACGCCACAACAACCGACTGATTCGGGCAAGCTTGGCCGCGTCGGTTGGCAGGAACTGCTGGCGGCCGATTTGGAGCAAGAGGCCTCGTTTTATTGCGAGCTGTTCGGCTGGCGGAAGGAAGACACAGAAAGCCAACAGGCGGATTCTTATCTTTCGTTTTTCGCAGGTGGGCAGGTCATCGCGGGTGCCTTTCGGAAACGGCCCGACGAGCCGGTGCCGTTCTGGCTGTTTTACTTCAATGTCGAGGATCTCGACGCAGCGGCCGAGCGCGTCACGGCGGGCGGCGGTCAGGCCTTCCTCAACGATGTCGCATTATCCGGCGGCCTCTGGATTGCCCGCTGTGTTGATCCGCAAGGCGCGGCCTTCGCGCTCCAGGGAAAACAGGCGCGCGCGCCCAAAGTGGGGTGGAGCACGGAATGGAGCGGTTTTTCCTCGCGAGGACAGCTTGTCGCGCCGAAATCCCGGCGCGAGCCGGCAGGCGGGGATTCGACGGGTTAGGATTTTGACGGTCGCGATCAGGCCGGCTTTGCCGCCGGCGATTTCAGCGGCTTATCTTGGCGCTTCGACCACGAAATATAATAAGCGACGACGGTCATGATCGCTATGCCGGTAATGCTGACGAACATTTGAGCCAACAGCGACCCCGAACTCATCATCAGTTCAAAATGTCCGACAAAGGATAGAAACACGCCAACGCAGAACACGGCGAGCGATTGCTGACCGCAGACAATTAAGGGATCGAACATCTTCCATTCGAGTCCGGGCCAGTCTTTCGGCAGGAAGCGGATGACGAGGATCACGATCGCCACGAAATGCACGAAGCGGTAAGGCGCCAGGTTGGTCTTGTCGTTCGGATTGAACGTGTCATACAGCCAGCTTGGAAACAGGCTGCCGAAGTCGGGAAATTTCCCCGCCATGGTCATGACCATCGCAAACACGAGATAGGCGATGCTCAGATAAAGCGTGATTGGGGTATCGACGATCCAGCGCGATTTTTTGGCGCCGCCGAGCGCACACCATGAACCGAACACAAACAATACCTGCCAGCAATATGGATTGAAGTACCAGCTTCCCGCGGGATAGGCCCGGAAATTCCAGCCGAAATGGCTTGCGGTAAGCCACAATGCGATCGAAGCGAGCATCGTCAGGTCCGGTCGGCGCAACATGAGCCAGAGCACCGGCGGAAAAAAGCCCATCAGGACGATATAAAGGGGAAGCACGTCGAGATTGACCGGCTTGAATTTGAGCATCAAGCCTTGACGCAGCGTTTCCGTCGCTTGGTCCACCAGCCCGGCGACGTTGAATTCGTTGATGATCTCCGAATCGCCGAAGCGTAGCGCCAGATAGCTGATCGAGGCGATATAGATGACGAACAAAATGACGTGGGCGACGTAAAGCTGCCAGACACGCTTGGTCAAACGGGTGGCGCCGATAATAAAGCCGCGTTCCAGCATCATTCGCGCATAGACAAAGGAAGCGGTATAGCCCGAAATGAAGACGAAGAGGTCGGCGGCGTCGCTGAACCCGTAGTTCCTGGTGGTGATCCAATTCACGATGTTGTCGGGGATGTGATCCAGAAAAATCGCCCAGTTGGCGATTCCGCGGAACAGATCGAGCCGAAGGTCGCGTCCTTTGTCCGGCAGGGTGGCGTTGATTTTCATGGTGGGCCGTTGTCGAAGTTAAGCGTCCGTCGAGGAGCGCACGGCGGGCGAGACGCCGGGTTGCGGTCCGGCCAGATTGTCACCGGGCTAGAGAATGAATATACCATTCTCAAACATCCGGCGTCCAAACTTAGCGAATCGCTGTGCGTGTGGATCGATGTTCTATACCGTTTTCCGCGGATGTCCTCCGCATGTCTCTTGTCTCGAAAGGGATTTTACCGCTCATGACCGCTCGCATCTTTAAGCCGGCCAAAAACGCGATGCAATCCGGCAAGGCCAAGACCGGGGAGTGGCAGCTTGACTATGAGCCCGAGAAACCCCGCATTGTTGAACCGCTGATGGGTTGGACCAGCTCGAGCGATATGAGGCAACAGGTCACCCTTCGCTTCGACAGTAAAGAAGAGGCAATAGCCTATTGCGAACGCGAAGGGATCGCCTATCAACTGCTCGAACCGAAAGAACCCGCACGCCGGCAGGCGGCTTACGCCGACAATTTTGCCTTCCGCCGCGGGGAACCCTGGACTCACTAATCTGAAGTCCAGGGTGTGGTTGCGTGATTATTCGACGAGAAATCACATCAAAAACTGAGACTAAGGAGCTAATATTGAAGGTTTTTTTCCTGAGTCTGGTTGCCTAAACTTTTGCCGGTTGCCTAAGCTGATCGTGCGATGACACCATGATGTGGCCACGCCTCGCACCAATTCCAGCGCATCACAAGATTGCTGAAGGCCATGCCGCTCCAATCGACTATTGATCCTACCTCATCCGAGTTCGCTCATAACGCAGCGACGATGCGGACGCTTGTCGATGACCTCCGCGCAAAACTCGATCAGGTGGCGGGCGGCGGGGGTGAAGCGGCGCGTCAGCGCCATAGCGCGCGCGGCAAGATGCTGGCGCGCGAACGCGTCGATCTTCTGATCGATCCCGGCACCGCCTTTCTCGAACTTTCGCCGCTTGCGGCTTACGATCTCTATGGCGGCGATGTGCACTCGGCGAGCATCGTCACGGGGGTGGGAAAGATTTCGGGACGCGAATGCGTGGTTGTGGCCAATGATGCGACCATCAAGGGCGGCACCTATTATCCGTTGACCGTGAAGAAGCATTTGCGCGCGCAAGATGTCGCGCGTCAAAACAGGCTTCCTTGCGTTTATATGGTCGATTCGGGCGGGGCTTTTCTGCCCCAGCAAGACGAAATTTTCCCCGATGAACGGCATTTCGGCCGCATCTTCTACAACCAGGCGCAAATGTCGGCGCTCGGTATTCCACAAATTGCAATCGTGATGGGTTCTTGTACGGCGGGCGGCGCCTATGTGCCGGCGATGTCGGACGAGAGCATCATTGTGCGCAATCAGGGTACGATCTTTCTCGGGGGACCGCCGCTGGTGAAAGCCGCGACCGGCGAGGTGGTCACGGCCGAAGAATTGGGTGGGGCCGATGTGCATTCGCGGCAATCCGGCGTCACCGATCATTATGCGCAAAACGATTCTCACGCGGTCGGAATTGCGCGGCGGATCGTGGCCACGCTGAAACAGCCGACGCGTGCCCAGTTGAATATGCGCGAGCCTCGCGAGCCGCTTTATGCGGGCGAGGAAATCTATGGCGTGGTCAGTGCCGACGGCCGCAAGCCGTTCGACGTGCGCGATATCATTGCGCGGTTGGTCGATGGTTCCGAATTCGACGAATTCAAGAAGCTGTACGGCCAGACGCTGGTGTGCGGCTTCGCACATATTTGGGGATACCCGGTCGGCATCGTTGCCAATAACGGCATCTTGTTCAGCGAAAGTTCGCTTAAAGGCGCGCATTTCATCGAGCTGTGTTGCCAGCGCGACATTCCGCTCGTGTTTCTGCAAAATATCACCGGATTTATGGTCGGCCGAAAATACGAGGCCGGCGGCATCGCGCGCGACGGCGCCAAGCTGGTGACAGCGGTCGCGACCGCCAATGTGCCGAAATTTACCGTCGTGATCGGCGGCTCTTACGGGGCTGGCAATTACGGCATGTGCGGGCGTGCCTATAGCCCGCGCTTCCTTTGGATGTGGCCAAACGCCCGGATTTCGGTGATGGGCGGGGAACAGGCAGCGATGGTGTTGAGCCAAGTGCGGCGCGACAACATCGAGGCCAAGGGTGAGGCCTGGTCGGTAGAGGAAGAAGAAAAATTCCAGGCGCCGATCCGTGCGCAATATGAGAAGCAGGGCAGTCCCTATTACGCGACCGCAAGACTCTGGGACGATGGGGTGATCGATCCCGCCGACACGCGGCTGGTGCTCGGCCTCGGCCTTTCGGCGGCCGCGAACGCACCGATCGAGCCGACCCGTTTCGGCCTGTTCAGGATGTGACGATGAGCGCAGGCGGGCATTACAGGCGATTTCGCACGCTCTTGGTCGCCAACCGCGGCGAGATCGCCGTGCGCGTTATCCGCACGGCCAAGGCGATGGGTCTGCGCACGGTTGCCGTCTATTCCGAGGCCGATCGGAACGCCCTGCATGTGGCAATCGCCGACGAGGCGGTTCTGCTTGGGCCTTCACGCGCACGCGATAGCTACCTCAACATCGAACGGGTCATCGGGGCGGCGCGCCAGAGCGGTGCCGAGGCTGTGCATCCCGGTTATGGATTTTTGTCCGAGAGTGCGGACTTCGCCCAAGCCTGCTTCGATGCTGGCCTGATTTTCGTCGGCCCGACGGCCGCGATGATTCGGTTGATGGGCTCAAAGTCGGGCTCCAAATTGTTGATGGAGCAGGCCGGCGTTCCGCTGGTGCCGGGTTATCACGGCGAGGCCCAGGACGACGCGACGCTTGCGGCCGCCGCCGGCAAGATCGGCTTTCCCGTGCTGGTAAAGGCATCTGCCGGCGGTGGCGGCCGCGGCATGCGCATCGTGCGCGCGGCAAACGAGCTTTTGGCGTCCGTTGAGAGCGCCAAGCGGGAGGCCAAGGCGGCATTCGGCGACGACCGGGTGTTGATCGAAAAATTCGTCGAGAACCCGAGGCATATCGAGGTCCAGATCATCGGCGATAGCCACGGCCATCTGCTCTCGCTGTTCGAGCGCGAGTGCACGTTGCAACGCCGCCATCAGAAGGTGATCGAAGAAGCGCCGTCACCGACGCTCAATGCTGCCCAGCGAAACGCGGTTTGTGCCGCGGCGCGCAAGGCGGCCGGCGCCGTCAACTATGTAGGTGCAGGCACCATCGAATTCGTCTCCAATGGTCAGGATGTGTTCTTCATCGAAATGAACACGCGGCTTCAGGTCGAGCACCCCGTGACCGAGCTGATCACGGGGCTCGACCTCGTCGAATGGCAGTTGCGGGTGGCGGCGGGCGAGCCACTTCCCTTGACGCAAGATCAGATCACGCTGAACGGTCACGCCATCGAGGCGCGGATTTATGCCGAAAATCCCGACCAAAACTTCATGCCTTCGGTGGGTAGGATTCGTAGCTGGAACATGCCGGGATCGTCGGCGGGTGTGCGGGTCGATGCCGGATATCGTGAAGGCGATGTGGTTTCGCCGCACTATGATGCGATGCTCGCCAAATTGATTGCCTGGGCGCCGACACGCGATGCCGCGATCGATCGGCTTGGCCACGCGTTGGATGAATCGGATGTTCGTGGCGTCGTCACCAACATTCCGTTTCTGTCGGCGTTGCTCGGTCATGCCAGCGTGCGGGCCAATGTGATCGATACCGGCTTTATCGAGCGCGAATTGAAAGGTTTGACCCCCGGTCCAAAGTCGCCGCGCGATCTTGAATTTGGCACGGCCGTGGCTGCGATCCTTCACCAGGAGGAAAAAGCGGCGCGGGCCGATGCGCATTCGCCATGGCGAAGCGCTGGATGGATGCCGGTGGGACAGCGGCAACGGATGTTCACGTTCCGGGACGCTCACGGTGGCGAACAAAAGATCGGTTTGCGCTACGGCAAGGGTCCCGCGGTGCTGGTCGTCGGCGACCGTGAAATCGGTTTTAGTGCCGTGGCCGATGGCAATGGCGGTATCGAGCTGACGCTGGATGAGATCAAATCGCGCGTCACGGCGATCGTGGAGGGTCGTGAACTCTATGTGCGGACTCGCCACGACCGGTTCGAACTGCATTGGGTCGATCCGTTTGGCGGAGATGACGAGGAACAGGCTGGCGAAGACAAGATTGTCGCGCCGCTTCCGGGGACCGTCGTCGCGGTGTTGGCGGAAATCGGCGCGACGCTCACAAAGGGAGCGCCGATCCTTACTCTGGAAGTCATGAAGATGGAGCAGACGCTGCGGGCACCGTTCGCCGGTGTGCTCAAGGCCATCAAATGCAAAGTCGGCGATATCGTCGGCGAAGGGGTCGAATTGGCCGAGATCGATCCGGCCGGGTAGGGTGTCATGAGCGAGCAGGTACGCATCGTCGAAGTCGGTCCGCGTGATGGCCTTCAAAACGAAAAGACGCTCGTTAGCGTTGAGGCGCGCGTGGCGTTTATCAAGGCGCTGGTTGGCGCCGGGCTGCATAGGGTCGAGGTCGGTGCCTTCGTTTCACCGAAAGCCATTCCTCAAATGGTGGATTCGGACGAGGTGCTGCGACGCGTCAGCGGTCACGCTGGCGGCGAATTTCATGTGTTGGTGCCGAACGAAAAGGGCTACGAGGCCGCGCGCGCGGCCGGCGCCAAGGTGATTGCGGTGTTCGGGTCGGCTTCCGAAGGATTTTCGCGCGCCAATATCAATTGCTCGGTCGCCGAAGCGATCGAACGTTTCAAGCCGGTGATCGCCCGCGCCCGGGCGGATGGCATCAGGGTTCGCGGCTACATCTCCTGCGTTCTCGGTTGCCCTTATGACGGCGCGATCAAGCCGCAAGCGGTGGTCGATGTTGCCAAAATCCTCTGGGATTTGGGTTGCTACGAAATTTCGCTCGGCGACACGATCGGCGTCGGGACGCCGCGGAAAGCGCGCGAGTTGTTGCGCGCGGCCGCCGGTCATGTTCCGATGGCCCATCTGGCGATGCATTTTCACGATACCTATGGGCAGGCGCTCGCCAATCTCTATGCCGGAATGGAAGAGGGCGCGCGCGTGATCGATTCGGCCGCGGGCGGTCTTGGCGGCTGCCCCTACGCGCCGGGTGCGACCGGCAATGTCGCGACCGAGGATGTGGTCTACATGCTGGAGGGCATGGGGATCGCCACTGGCGTCGATATGGGGAAGCTGGTCGCGGCCACCAACGAGATCAGCAAGCTGATCGGCCGCCCTCCGGTGAGCCGGGTCGCGGCCGCGCTGAATGCGAAGAAGGGAATGGCGAATAGGGAATAGCGAATAGAGAAAATTATTCGTTCACCTGCTACCGTCTATTCCCATCACAAGATCCGGCAGTGAGGTTGAAACCTCCGGCACGAAACACAACACCAGCACCGCCAGCATCATCAACAGCACGAAGGGCAATGTGCCGAAGATCACCTCGCGCAGGGGAATATCGGGGGCGACGTTGCGGATGACAAAGATGTTCAAGCCGACCGGCGGGTGAATGAGGCCCATCTCCATCACGATGGTCATGACGATGCCGAACCAGATGATGTCGAAATGGGCGGCCCGCAGCGGCGGCAGAATGATCGGCGCCGTCATCAGAATGATCGACACCGGCGGCAGGAAAAAGCCAAGCACCACGACCATCACCAAAATCGCGGCCAGCAATTCCCAACGCGGCAAATGCATCGCGACAATTGCTTCGGCGGCCGATTGCGAGATGTGAAGATAGCTCATCACATAGGAATAGAGCAGCGACATGCCGATGATCATCATCAGCATGGTCGATTCCCGGATCGTCGATTTCAGGATCGGCGCGAGATCGGAAGGCCGCCACACGCTATAGATCAGCGCGATCAACAGCAGGGCCAGGAGGCCGCCAAGGCCTGCCGTTTCGGAAGGGGTGGCGTAGCCTCCATAAAGCGCGATCATCACGCCGGTCAGCAGCAATACGAACGGTAATACCCTCGGCAGCGCGCTGAAGCGCTCGCCCATGGTGAACTCGTCGCGGGTGAGGATTGCCGAGGTGGTGCCGGTTTTTTGGTAGACGGCACTTGCGACCGCATATTCCTTGCGAAACCGGAACACGGCATAGGCGCCGAACAGCGAGACCAATAACAGGCCTGGCCCGATGCCGGCGAGAAACAGCCGTCCAAGAGATTTTTCCGCGGCGACCGCAAACAGGATCATGGTGATCGAGGGCGGCAAGAGGATGCCGAGCGTGCCGCCGGCGGCGATGATCCCGGCGGCAAAGCCGCCCGAATAGCCGCGCTTGCGCATTTCGGGAATGCCGGCTGAGCCGATCGCCGAACAGGTGGCGGGCGAGGATCCCGCCATTGCCGCAAACAGCGCGCAGGCAAAGACGTTGGCAACGCCAAGGCCGCCCGGGACGCGATGCAGCCAGGCATGAAGCGCCGAGTAGAGGTCTTGACCGGCGCGGGATTTGCCGATCGCTGCGCCCTTGAGAATGAAGAGCGGGATCGACAGAAGCGTGATCGAGGCCATTTCCTCATAGACGTTTTGGGTGATGGTATCGAGCGAGGCCGCGGGCATGTAAATGCCCATGAACACAACCGCGACCGCGCCAAGCGCAAACGCGATCGGCATGCCCGAAAACATCGCAAACAGCGTCGCGGCGCCGTAACTGAGGCCAATTCCGAAAACCGTCATCGGCGCATCGCTCCGCTGATCGGAGCGATCATCTGCAATAGGATTTGGGCGCATAACAGCGTCATGCCGAGCGCCATCAAAACATAGGGAATGGCGAGCGGCGGCGACCACATCGAGTTTGAAACCTGACCGTCAGTCCAGGCCTCATGCGTCAGCGTCCACGCTTTCCAGGCGAAAAAAGCACAAAACAGAAAACTTGCGGCATCGACCAGCCACAGTCTGATACGATTGGCGCGCGGAGACAGCAGGCCGACAAAGGCTTCGATGCCGATATGTCCGCGCTGTTGCTGGACATAGGCCGACGTCATGAAGGTCGCGCCGACCAGAAGAAACACCGCCGCTTCGTCCTGCCAATAATTCGGACTTTGGAACAGCGCGCGACCGAGCACGCTGTAGCTGAGGATGGCGCAGGCGGCGATCAATGCCAGCGCCGCAAAGACGACAATGACATGGTTGCACCAATTGAGTGCGCGCTCGATCGCCGCGACGGGCGAAGAACCTGTCGCGGCGGTGATCGGATGACGATCCGGAAGCGGACCGTGCATCATGCCGAGATGTCGGAAGCAAGCTTCAACAATTTCGCGGCAATGGCGGTCTTGGCGCCGTAATCCTTCCACGCGGTGTCGCGGGCGATATCGCGCCATTTGCCGACGGTCGCGACATCGAGCTCACTGACCTTGGCGCCGGCCTTGGCATAGACTTTCGCAACTTCCGAATCGTCTTCCTGGGCGCCTTTGCGCCCGAGGGCTTCCATCTCGGCGCCGAGGGCAAGGAGCGTGTCCTGGTGATTCTTCGGCAGACCGTCGAAGATCGATTTCGACATCAAAAGCGGTTCGAGCATGAACCAATAGGAAGCCGTCGCACCCGATGTCAGCGATTTTGAAATTTCTTCGAGCCGGAACGAAATCAGGCTGGTGGAAGACGTGATGCCGGCGTCGCAAGCCCCGGTTTGCATCGCAGCGTAAAGCTCGTTTGACGGCACCGACAATACGGCCGCCCCCGCCGTTTGAAGCACCATGTCCATTTCCCGCGAACCGCCCCGAACCTTCAGCCCCTTGGCGTCTTCGGGCGCCACGATCGGCCGCGAACGGCTGGCAACGCCGCCGGCCTGCCAGATCCAGCTCAAGATGACGATGCCCTTATCGGCGAGGAAGTCGGCAAGTGTCTTGCCGACGGCATTCTTTTTCCAGCTCATGCCCTGATCGTAAGTCGAAACCAGGCCCGGCATCAGGGCGATATTGGTTTCGGGCAATTCGCCGCCGGCATAGGGCAGGGGGTAAAGGCTGAGATCGAGCGCGCCCTTGCGCATGGCGGAAAATTGCGCGTTGGTCTTGATCAGGGACGAGTTCGGATAGATTTCGGCCGTCATCTCGCCGCCGGTACGTTTGGTCAGTTCGGCGGCAAAGACGCGGCACAGCCGGTCGCGAAAATCGCCACTCTCAATGGAGCCGCCCGGAAACTGATGCGAGATTTTTAAAGTGGTGGCGGCTTGGGCCGTGCCGATCCCGAAACGCAGAATGGCGGGCGCGGCAAGCGTTGAGGCAAGGATGTGGCGACGCGAAAACATGTAAACCCTCCCTGGGCGATTTTAGAGTCCCCGATAGGGGATCAGGAAACCCCACGCCTTTAGGCGGCTTGGGATTGCTGTCTATCTGAGTATAGATTGTTGG
>Ga0070735_10002042_pt1 | contig 18639 bp, 14 predicted proteins | sample Coa_R1_FD_66443 | JGI IMG/M metagenome (GOLD analysis project Ga0070735, IMG submission 66443) | Surface soil microbial communities from Centralia Pennsylvania, which are recovering from an underground coalmine fire - Coalmine... | ecosystem: Environmental > Terrestrial > Soil > Unclassified ... | reverse complement strand
ACGACGAAAGCGGGAAAGAACGCGCTCCAGTAATGCGCGTTTACATCTGGCAGGGCAAACAGAAGAAACCCGACCGCTGCGACCAGTGGACCAACAATAAGCGGGAGTTTGGCGCCGTAGCGGGTGATGAGTCCTCCCGACCAGCGAGAAAGGGAGAACATCAGCAAGATCATGGGGAGGGCCGCCGCGCCGGTTGCGGTCGCCGAATATTTCTGGATCTGAATCAGATTCAATGGAAACAGGAAGAAGAAGATCCCCAGGGCGGCGTAAAGATAGAGCGTCAATTGGTTCGCACCGCTGAAGCTGGCGGAGTGAAACAGTTTCAAGGGAACCATGGGCGCCTTTCCCTTTTTCTCGACGAATATAAAGAGAATCAGCGCCGCGAAGCCGAAGATGAGACTGCCGATTACGCGGAGGTCAGCCCAGCCAAGAATCGCAGATTCAAGGAATCCGTAGACCAGAGCGGCGAGACCGAGCGTCACAATCGCGGCGGCCAGCCAATCGATCCTTTTCGCATTGGAGCTGCGAGATTCCGGCACTTGCCAGAGCGAGATCACTATGACAAGAGCAGCTATAGGAACATTAATAAAGAAGACCCAATGCCACGAAGCATGCTCGACCAACCATCCGCCGAGAACAGGGCCGAGGGCTGTCGTGATCGTGGTAAAACCGGCCCAGGTGCCGATGGCTTTCCCGCGCGAGGCTTCGTCGAAAAAGGAACTGATGATCGAGAGACTTCCTGGCACGAGGAAAGCGGCGCCGACTCCTTGGATCGAGCGCCACAAGACGAGTTCCTTGATGGTGGACGAGAGCCCGCAACCGGCCGAAGCAATCGCGAAACCGGCGACGCCGAGTGAAAACATGGCCCGGCGGCCGAGAGAATCCCCTAATGCGCCGCCAACCAGAATGAGGGCGGAAAGAAATAACCCGTAGGCTTCGATGACCCACTGCACATCCACGACAGTGGCGTGAAGACTGGATTGCAAGGCGGGTAAGGCCACATTGACCGCGGTGCTATCGATGAATGCCATGCTCGAGCCGAGAATGGTTGCAGCCAGCACCCAGCGGTGAGAACTCTCCACAGTTGGCAGGCACGGAGTTCCTACTTGGATTACTGCATCATCACAGGGCGGCTTCATCTCGCATTCGGATGCTTATGCACTGCCGAGGGATTCGGTCAATCGCCGCAACGGTTGCTCAGCGCCGGGCGGATAAGGTTGCATTATCGGATTGGTGGCCGGCAGTCACACGATTTTTTTTCAAATCGATGTCGAGAATGCTGGATCGGCTCCGACTTTCCTATGAAAACGCAAGAACTGGCATTTCAAAGGAGATCCAATGACAAATCTGACGCCTTATTTGTTGTTCGACGGTAACTGTTTGCAGGCAATGGAGTTCTATAAATTCCGCTTCGGTGGAGAATTGAGCCTGATAAAGGTAAAAGACTCTCCGGTGAAGGATCAGATGCCTGCTTCCGCGCAGGAGAAAGTCCTGAATGCACGGCTGAAGAGCGGCGATCTGGAGATTTCAGCGTCCGACTGGCTGCGGCCTGACCGGACGCCGGTTCGGGGGAATACGGTGTGTCTTTACTTGAGCGGGGGAACCGTCGAAAACCTGAGAAGCCTGTTCGGCCGACTCTCGGAGGGAGCGGACGTAACGGATCCGCTGAAGCAGATGTTCTTCGGCACATACGGAGCACTCAACGACAAGTTCGGTGTGCGCTGGATGTTTCAGGCGAACGAGCAGGCGTAACTGACGCGAGTAGAGTAAACACGACCGATTCATAAGGAGCGAAGAGATGAAATACATTCTGCTGATGTCGGGCACGAAGGCAGGCACAGAGCATTATCATGCCTGGTCGCAAAAGGATATTCAGGCGCACATGGACGTGCTGCACAAGATCAACAAGGACCTCACTGATTCGGGCGAGTTCGTGGCGACGCAAGGCCTGTCGGGACCGTCCGAGGCGAAGGTTGTGCGAGGCGAGAAGAATGGCGTGCCGGTCACGGACGGCATTTTTCCCGAGTCGAAGGAATTTCTATTGGGGTATTGGATCGTGGACGTGGCGAACGCGGATCGGGCTTACGCGATCGCGGCCCGAATTGCGTCGGCTCCCGGACCGGGAGGAGTGCCGACGAATATGCCAATCGAGGTGCGGCGGTTCGCAAGTTATGAGCCGCAGAAGTAGCCGTCGGATGTCGAGAAGGCTGTCGGCGCTCCGACTCTCCAGTGAGGGCGATTTGACGACCGCCTGATCAATTTGAGGAGCAAGAGCATGAAATACATTTTGATGATGAATACGATGCGAGCGGGACACGACGTCCCGAGCTGGAAGCAGAAGGATTTGCAGGCGCACATTGCTTTCATGATGAATCTGAACAGGGACCTTCAGAAAGCTGGCGAGTTTGTTTCCGCGGAAGGTCTCTCGTTTCCCGATCAGGCTCGGCAGGTGCGCGCGGGAAAAGATGGCATGCCCATCACGGATGGAATCTTTCCCGAATCCAAGGAGTTTCTGGCGGGCTTCTGGATTGTTGATGTCGACAGTCCGGAGCGTGCTTATGCGATTGCGGCGAGAATCTCTGCGGCGCCGGGTCCCGACGGCGCGCCGCTGAACATGCCGATTGAAGTGCGGCCGGTGATGAGCGCACCCCCAGCCGATATGCTTTAACGATGGCCGAGGCGACCAAAGCGTGGGACGCGAATTCCGAGCACCTGTTGCGAGAACTAGCGCCGCAGGTGCTTGGCATAGTCGCGCGCCGCTTTCTCGATTTCGTGTCGGCTGAAGACGCCGTGCAGGAGGCGATGATTGCGGCGTTCACGCAGTGGCCGCAGGAGGGCATCCCGGAAAATCCGCGCGGATGGCTGATTCAGGTGGCGTGCCGAAGATTGACCGACCATGTGCGCAGCGACGTCGCCCGGCGGGAAAGGGAGACAACGGTTGCCAGGGAGGCAGAAGTGCTCGCGCCGGAGGTTAATGTCGAGAGTGATATGGATCCGGATGACACACTCATCTTGCTGTTCATGTGCTGCCATGGAGCGTTGACTGCGTCTTCGGCGATTGCTCTGACCCTGCGCGCGGTTGGAGGACTGACTACGGCTGAAATCGCCAATGCGTTTCTTGTGCCCGAGTCGACCATGGCACAGCGGATCAGCCGGGCAAAGCAGAGCATTAAGGCTTCCGGCGTGCCGTTCCGGATGCCTTCCCCACAGGAACGCGCTGAGCGGCTGGCTGCTGTCCTGCGCGTCCTGTATCTGATCTTCAATGAAGGCTATGCCAGCAGCATCGGAATGCAGATGCAGCGATTAGATCTGGCGAGAGAGGCAATTCGTCTAACGCGAGCAATGAGCGTGCTACTTCCGGAGGATGGAGAGGTTGCCGGTCTGCTCGCGTTGATGCTGCTGACGGATGCCCGCCGCGCGGCGCGAACGGGGCCGGGCGAGGAGTTGATTCCGCTGGACAAGCAAGACCGGAGTCTGTGGGACCGGTCCGAGATCTCGGAAGGGGTCGAACTTCTGACAGCAGCCCTGGCAAAAGGATCGGTGGGCTTATATCAGTTGCAGGCCGCGATCGCGGCCGTTCATGACGAAGCGCCGCGAGCGGAGGACACCGATTGGCCGGAGATTCTCGCGCTCTACGAACTGCTGATGCGCGTGTCACCTGGTCCGATGGTGACGCTGAATCACGCGATTGCAGCTGCTATGGTCCATGGTCCGGCGAAAGGACTGGAGTTGCTCAAGCCGCTCGATTCACAACTGGGTGGGCATTATCGCCTCGATGCGGTTCGTGGGCATTTGTACGAAATGGTCGGTGATTATGAAAGGGCCATTCGCCATTACCGGACGGCAGCTGAAAGAAGCACGAGCATCCCGGAACAGAATTATCTAATCACGCAGGCGGCTCGGTTGGAGGAAGGTTCTTCCTAGGACTTGGTTCCTTGAGCGCAACTCCGGCCTTAGGATGCGAGGATGGAATCGATCTGAGCAAGTTCATCCGCGGAAAATTTAAGGTTCGCGAGAGCAGAGACGTTTTGGTCGATTTGCTCGACGCGGCTTGCGCCGATCAGGGCGCTGGTCATCCGCGGATCCCGCAACACCCACGCAAGCGCGAGTTGCGCAATGGATTGTCCGCGAGACTTTGCCAGCTGGCCTAGCGCTCGCACCTTTGCCAGGGCGTTCTCAGTGACATCGTTCTTCTTCAGGAATGTATCCGGTTTACCAGCGCGAGAGTCTGTCGGTATGCCTGTGAGATAACGATCGGTGAGAAGGCCTTGGGCGAGCGGGCAAAATGCGATGCATCCGATGCCCTCTTTTCCCAAAGCATCGAGAAGACCTGATTCGACGTTCCGGTCAAGCATCGAATATTTGGGCTGATGGATGAGGCAGGGTGTCCCCATGCGGCGGAGCGCGTTCGCTGCAGTTGAAGTCTGCTGGGCGTTATAACTGGAGATGCCCGCGTAGAGCGCCTTGCCCGAGCGCACGGCATGATCGAGCGCCGCCATGGTTTCTTCGATCGGCGTCTGAGGATCAGGGCGGTGTGAATAGAAGATGTCGACATAATTGAGTTTCATCCGCCGCAAACTTTGGTCGAGACTCGCGAGCAAGTATTTTCTTGATCCCCAATCACCGTAAGGGCCGGGCCACATCTGCCAGCCGGCCTTGGTGCTGATGATCAGTTCGTCGCGGTGTGCAGAGAAATCTTCGTGCAGGATGCGGCCAAAATTCTCTTCCGCCGATCCCGGCGGGGGACCGTAGTTATTCGCGAGATCGAAGTGGGTAATGCCGAGATCGAAAGCTCGGTGAAGCATGGCGCGGCTGTTTTTCAGGGAGTCGATGCCGCCGAAATTGTGCCAGAGGCCTAGAGAGATGGCCGGCAGCAATAGGCCGCTGTTGCCGCAGCGGCGGTATTGCATCGTGTCGTAGCGTGAAATCAGTGGAGTGTAGGTCATGGGTTCTGGTTATATGGCCCGGTACCGAAAATCCCCGCCTGCGGCAAAACCGGTGAGAAATGGGGCACCCCGTCGACGAGGACGCGAAGTCTCAGAGGCATGTTGACGCATTCGCGAGTGGAGGAGCATTTAATGGAGAATCGCCTTCACGGCCACGCTTTCTGTTCCCGCAGGTGGAAGCGGTACGACGTCGCCGGGAATCGAGGTTCCGTCAACTTCCAGAGAAACCTGGTTGCCGCTGCCGGCGCGTTCGACCGCGATGCGATAGGTCACTCCGCGAAATTTGCGTGTGACATTGAATCCGTTCCATCCCTGAGGAATAACCGGGGCAATCAGTAGCCCGTCGTAGCCGGTGCGGATACCGAGAATCCACTGGGTAATGGCGTAGTAGTTCCATGCCGCGGTGCCTGTCAGCCAGGAATTTTTCGCTTCGCCATGAGTGGGAGCGTCGCGACCGGCGATCATCTGCGCATAGACGTAAGGCTCGCAGCGGTGAAGATCGCTCATCTCCTCGCGCGCTGAGGGATTGATTCGCGAGTAATAATCGTGGGCGCCGTCGCCGTTTCCGACACGCGCTTCGCCGATCATGACCCACGGATTGTTGTGGCAGAAGATGCCGGCGTTCTCTTTGTATCCCGGAGGATAGGAGGAAATTTCTCCAAGTTCGAGGTAGTAACGGGAGTACGCCGGCTGCTGCAGCACGATGCCGTGTTTGGTGGCGAGATGTTGACGCGTGGACTTCAAGGCACGGAGAGCGAGACCATCTTCCACACCGACGCCGGCCAGCGTGCAGAATCCCTGCGTCTCGATGAAGATCTTTCCTTCGGCACATTCCTTCGAACCGACCTTGCGGCCGAAGTCATCGTAGGCGCGGAGGAACCATTCTCCGTCCCAGCCGTGCTGGCGGATCGTAGCTTCCATTTTTTCGACTTTCTGCAGGTAGGAGGCGGCTTCCGCTTTGTGGCAGATATGCCTGGCGATTTCTGCGAGTTCGTGTCCCGCCAGTACGAACAGTCCGGCGATGAACACGGATTCGGCAACCTTGCCGTCTTTATTGGTAGTCGTCTGGAAGGATTGTCCCGGAGAGTCGGAGAAACAATTCAGGTTAAGGCAGTCGTTCCAGTCGGCGCGGCCAATCAGCGGCAGGCCGTGAGGTCCGAGGCGGTCGAGCGTGTAATGGAAGCTGCGCTGCAGGTGCTCGTAGAGCGGCTTTTCCGAGCCCGGCTCGTTGTCGTACGGAACCGGCTCTTCGAGAATTCCCCAGTCTCCCGTCTCTTTGATATAGGCACCAACGCCGAGAATCAGCCAGTGGGGATCGTCGTTGAATCCACTGCCGACATCGTTATTCCCGCGTTTGGTAAGCGGCTGATATTGATGGTAAGCGCCGCCCGTTGGCAATTGCGTGGCGGCCAGATCAAGAATGCGCTCTCGGGCGCGCTCCGGGACCATATGCACGAAGCCGAGAAGATCCTGGTTGGAATCGCGGAAGCCGAGTCCGCGGCCGATTCCGGATTCATAAAATGATGCCGAGCGCGACATATTGAACGTCGCCATGCACTGGTAGGCGTTCCAGATGTTGACCATGCGGTTGGTGTGCACGTCCGGAGTATCGACCTGGAAGATTCCGAGCAGTTCGTTCCAGTACTGGCGCAGGCTTTCGAAGGCAGCGTCGGCGCTTGCCGGAACTAAATAGCGTTGGAGGACGCATTTGGCTTGCTTCTTATTGAGAATCTGCGAATCCGGCGGATCAAATTTCAGATCCCGCGGATTTTCCTGGTATCCCAAGAGGAAGACGATCTGACGCGACTCGCCCGGCTGGAGGGTCAGATTCACCTGATGCGAACCGATCGGGGCCCATCCATGTGCGACGGAGTTGCAGGCGCGGCCACTCTCGACGGCGGCGGGGTTATCCCAGCCACGATACAGGCCGAGGAATTTATCGCGCTGCGTGTCGAAGCCCGCGAGTTTCTCGGAGCAACCGAAGAATGCGAAGTGGTCGCGGCGTTCGCGATATTCGGTCTTGTGGTAGATGACTCCGTCTTCGACCTCAACTTCGCCGATGCTGAAGTTGCGTTGGAAGTTGGTGGAGTCGTCCTGCGCGTCCCAGAGGCAGAATTCGATTGCGGAGAAGATTGAAAGCTCTGAAGAATCTTTGCGGTGATTGGTTACCGTGAGTTGCCAAATCTCGAGATTTTCGCCGAGTGGAACAAAGTAGCGAGTGCTGGCCTCGATTCCTTTGTATCGTGAACTAATCGTGGTATAGCCCATGCCGTGGCGGCAGGAATAGTTTTCCAGCTTGTGGCGGGTCGGTTGCCACGTAGGGGACCAGAACTCGCCGGATGCACTGTCGCGGAGATAAATGTATCGTCCTCCGAAATCGAAGGGCGCGTTGTTGTATCGATATCGAGTAAGCCGGCGCAAACGCGCGTCGCGATAAAAGGAATAACCTCCCGCAGTATTGGAGATGATGCCGAAATAGGCTTGGCAGCCAAGATAGTTGATCCACGGCAGCGGTGTATCGGGTCGGGTGATGACATACTCGCGGCTTTGATCGTCGAAATACCCGTATTTCATGAAAAACGCCTCTGAACGAATGACGGCAGGAATTGGGTTCGGGGCTAGTATAACGATTTTCTACTAGCGTTCAAGAGGTTTCGGGTGTAGACATGTAGCGTGCTAAGCGCAACGAAGCTTTCCGGGGGAGACCTATGCGTACCGCAGTTCACACCCGTATGTGAGTCCGATCACAAGTCAAGTCCCAGGCAATATGAGACGCTCGCAGCACCCAACCGAGTCGGGAGCAAGAGGATGAGTCATTCAGGACGTAGTTCCTACCGTTTCATATCAATTGTGCGGAGCGGAATTTGCCTTTTGTCGATCGTGTGTTTCATCGCGACCGGGAACGCTACCGCGGCTGACGGCAAGAGCGTCCAGATCAAAGTAGATCAGGTCGGATACCTTCCGAATAGTCCAAAGCTCGCGCTCGTGACTGCCCAGGCCAGCAGGTTCGAAGTAAAAAGTGCTGCGGACAATGCCACCGTCTTCAAAGGTGAACTGAGTCAATCCAGCACGGATGCTGATACCGGCGATTCCGTCCAAATCGCGGACTTTTCCACACTGAAGAAACCGGGCACCTATTATCTCGATGTGCCGGGTGTGGGCCAGAGCTGGAAGTTTTCGATTGGTCCTGATGTTTTCTCGCGAACTTACTATCTGGCGATGCGCGGATTTTATGGACAGCGATGCGGCACTGCTGTCGACCTGGGACCTGAGTTTCCCGGATATTCTCATCCTGCCTGCCATCTGAAAGGCGAGTTTCATGCGTCTTCGGGCAAGCAGGGAGAACGAGACAATGTCGGCGGATGGCACGACGCCGGGGACTACGGCCGATATGTTGTCAACTCCGGTATTTCCACCGGGACCGTGCTCTGGACCTGGGAGATTTTTGGTCCCAAGCTGAAGAAGATCAATCTCCACATTCCAGAAAGTGGCAACGGCACGCCCGACATCCTTAACGAAGCGCGCTGGAATCTTGAATGGATGCTGAAGATGCAGGACGACGATGGCGGCGTCTGGCACAAGCAGACCAGCGAGCACTTTGCCGGATTCGTCATGCCCGAAGATGACCATCTTCCGAGTGAGGTCATCGGCACCGGGCAGCAACCTTATAAGAGCACTTGTGCGACGGCCGATCTGGCGGCAGTCGCGGCGGTCGCGGCGCGTGTCTATGCGCCTTTTGACAAGAAGTTCGCAGCGCAAAACCTCGAGGCGGCGCGGAAAGCGTGGCTCTGGACCGAGAAATATCCCAATGTGACTTTCAGGAATCCGCCGGGAATTGCCACGGGCGAGTACGGGGACAGTTCATGCTCGGACGAGAGGCTGTGGGCGGCGGCGGAGCTGTGGAGGACGACTGGAGACAAAACGTACAACGATTATGTGGTAAAGCAATATCCAGACTTCCGAGCGACTCTCGAAAAACCGGCGCCGGAAGGCTGGAGCGATGTTGCGGCGATGGGGCTATGGACCTACGCTCTGGGTTCGCGCAAAGGGTCTGATGCGACCGTAGCAGCGGATATTCGGATGCGGACTTCCCAGGCTGCGAAAGGAATTGTTGAGAGCACGGCGAAAAATCCCTATCGCGTGAGCTTGCGGACAAGTGACTACGTGTGGGGATCGAATGGCGTGGCCGCGTCGTATGGAGTGGAACTGTTGGTCGCCAACGTGATGACACCTGATCCCATCTTTGTGGACACGGCTTTGGACAATCTGCATTATTTGCTGGGCCGCAATACGTTTTCGCTTTCGTGGGTGACACAGGTGGGAGAGAACCCGTATCGTCATCCGCATCATCGGCCAAGCGCCGCTGATAAAAACGAGGAGCCATGGCCCGGATTGTTATCGGGTGGTCCGAATGCGGGACGGCAGGACAACGTACTGCAAAAGCTGCCGGCAGGGTTGCGGCCTGCGAAAGTCTATGCGGACAATACCGGCTCGTACGCAAGCAACGAGATTGCGATCAACTGGCAGGCCTCGCTCGTGTTTCTGCTTGCAGGTGCGCTTCCCTAGCTGCGTAGCCGATCGTCGAGACGATCGAGTCTCAAGTAAGAAATTGTAATGGTTCAGAAGATAGACCGGCTGCGCGGCGATTGTGCTGCCGGCTGCCAAAGCTGAGGTGCAACGTGCATCTGCATGTAATCGATATTGCCATCATCATCGGTTATCTGGTTGTGTCGGTGCTGGTTGGATATTGGGTGTCGCACCGCGCATCGCGCGATATCAAGGCTTACTTTCTGGGCGGCAATGTTCTGCCGTGGTACGTGCTTGGAATTTCCAACGCTTCTGGAATGTTCGATATCAGCGGGACGATGCTGCTGGTGTACTGGATGTACGTCTACGGCCTGAAGAGCGTGTGGATCCCGTGGCTGTGGCCGACATTCAACCAGGTCTTTCTGATGGTGTATCTCTCCACCTGGCTCAGACGTTCGAACGTGATGACCGGCGCCGAGTGGATTCAAACGCGTTTCGGCAAAGGGCGCGGGGCGCAGTTGTCGCACATTATTGTGGTCATCTATGCGTTCATAAGCATCATTGGGTTTTTCACGTACGGCTTCAAAGGGATCGGTAAATTTGCGGCGACCTTCCTGCCCTGGCATTTCAGCGTGAATGAATACGCGCTGCTGCTCATCGCGATTACGGCGATCTACGTTATCAAGGGCGGTATGTTCAGCGTCGTGATTACCGAGATCCTGCAATTCTGCATTCTGTCGGTCGCGTCGCTGGCGGTGGGAATTATCGCGATGATGCGCGTGGCTCCCGGCACATTGCAGCGGTTCATCCCGGCTGGTTGGGATAACGTGTTTTTCGGATGGCATCTCGGCATGGATTGGTCGAAGTTGGTGCCGTCCGCAAACGCGAAGATTTTGCAGGATGGTTACGGCCTGTTTGGATTCTTCGTGATGATGCTGCTCTTCAAGGGAATCCTGATCAGCGCGGCCGGGCCGGCGCCGAACTACGATATGCAGCGCGTGCTTTCGTGTAAGAATCCGCGCGAGGCGTCGATGATGAGCGCGTGGGTCAACGTGGTGCTCACGTTCCCCCGATATTTTCTGGTTACCGGTCTCACCGTGCTTGCACTCGTGTTCTTCAGTGACCAGATCCGCGGCATGGGCGTAAATATGGATTTCGAGCGCATTCTGCCGTCGACGCTCGCTCTGTTCGTTCCCGCTGGGTTGCTCGGAATTCTGATCGCGGGATTGCTGGCGGCGTATATGAGCAACTTCGCCGCAACGGTGAATGCGGCGCCGCCCTACTTCGTGAATGACATTTACAAACGCTTCATCAATCCCGACGCGAGCCCGAAGACTTACGTCCGGCTGAGCTATCTGAGTTCCTTCGTCGTGGTTCTTCTGGGCGTGCTGATCGGGTGGTACGTCACGAGCGTGAATAACGTCGTCATTTGGATTGTGACCGCGCTCTGGGGCGGCTACACGGCATCGAACGTGCTGAAGTGGTATTGGTGGCGCTTCAACGGATACGGCTACTTCTGGGGCATGGTCGCGGGAATGGCATCGGCGCTCACCGTTCCGCCGCTCATCGCGAAGAGCACAGCGCTGCAGGAGTTCGCTCACGCGCATTCCGTGAATCTGGATGTTTCGATCAGCTTTGTGATCGTATTTATCTTCTCTCTGATCGGCTGCTTGGCGGGGACGTGGCTTAGCGCGCCGGAGGACGAAGAAATCCTGAAAGACTTCTATCGGCGGGTGCGACCGTGGGGCTTCTGGGGGCCGATCCTCAAGAAAGTGCAGCAGGAAGATCCGTCATTCCAGCGGAACAAGGATTTCTACCGCGACATGTTCAACATTGCTGTGGGCATGGTGTGGCAGATTGCGCTGGTCGTGCTGCCGATGTACGTCGTGACCTGGAAGTTGGAGCGCGCGGCCGTCACCTTCGCGGTGGTGGCTATCACCTCTCTGATTCTGAAACTCAGTTGGTACGATCATCTGAAAGATCTCGAGCACATCAACCGGGCCAGCAGTTCGGCGGTGCCAGTGGGGGAACTGAACTCGGTCGCAAACTAATCAGGGCTCGATGTTCCGGCATCGATGACCGAAATCGTCCGACTCTTTTGATAATCCACGCTGGTACAGTGTTAGCGAGGGTAAGGATGCTTCGACTGCGGTTGAGCTTCGCCTTCGGCTACGCTCAATCCTCGCTCCGCATGACATGGCGGTAGGCAGGAACCGAGAATCTCCACCTTCCGAAGAAATCAGAGTCCGCTTCATGACAAATAACAATCCTTTCGATATGGACGATCCCCAGGTATGTGAAATCCGCAGCCGCGCGGAAGGCCCCCCGGGCGCCCTGCCGCTGACTGCAGAGATGCTCAGAAATCAGCCGTCGGGAAATCTGTTTGGATGGACGCAGAATGCGGCCATGGGTTGGAATGCAGCGGAGCTGGGCGGCAAAGAGTTCCTGATGCTGTCGACGCATGGCGGGATTCGGGCGCAGGACGGAACGCCCATCGCGCTGGGATATCACACTGGCCACTGGGAAATCGGGCTCCTCCTGGAGGCTGCTGCGCGAGTCTTCAAGGATGCCGGTTCGATTCCCTTCTCCGCCACATGCAGCGATCCCTGCGATGGAAGATCGCAGGGTACGACCGCGATGTTCGACAGCCTTCCGTTTCGCAATGACGCAGCGACTGTGTTCCGTCGTTTGATTCGCTCATTGCCAACTTGCAGTGGCGTGCTCGGAGTGGCGACGTGTGACAAGGGACTTCCAGCAATGATGATGGCTCTGGCCGGAAGTCGCCATTTGCCATGTGTTCTGGTTCCGGGCGGCGTGACTCTTTTGCCGGTGCAGGGCGAGGACGCGGGGCGGGTACAGACGATTGGCGCGCGGTTCGCGCACGGGCTCATCTCGCTCTCGGAGGCGGCGGAGATAGGGTGCCGCGCCTGTGCAACCCCGGGCGGGGGCTGTCAGTTTCTCGGGACGGCTGCCACGTCGCAGGTTGTAGGGGAGGCTCTGGGCCTCTCGGTTGGACATTCGGCCCTCGCGCCTTCCGGACATCCGATCTGGATCGAGATGGCGCAGCGCTCGGCGCGGGCCTTAATGGATCTGGAGTCCCGACAGATAAAGATCGGCGACATACTGACCGACGCGGCCATTGAGAACGCCCTCGTGCTTCACGCGGCATTCGGCGGCTCGACCAATTTGATCGTGCATTTGCCGGCGATCGCGCATGCTGCCGGACTAAAGCGCCCCACTGCTTCGGACTGGGCTCATGTGAACCGCAGAGTCCCCCGAATGGTGGACGTGTTGCCGAACGGGCCGCGCAATCATCCGACAGTGCAGGTTTTTCAGGCCGGAGGCGTGCCGGAGGTGATGCTCCATCTGCGGCGTGCAGGTTTGCTGAACACGAGCGCACTGACGATTGACGGCATGACTCTTTCATATCGGCTCGATGCATGGGAGAACTCCGAGCGGCGTCAACTCGTGCGCTCAAGTCTCAAACGCGAGGGTATTGATCCGGATGATGTGATTCTCAGTCCGGATGAAGCGAAGCGCCGCGGAATGACGTCTACCGTCTGTTTCCCTCATGGAAATCTCGCGCCAGAAGGGTCGGTTGTTAAGAGTACCGCCATCGATCCTTCTGTGGTTGGGGCGGATGGGATATATCGGATTACGGGACCGGCAAGAGTATTCGTGACCGAGAAGCAAGCGATGCAGGCTATCAAGAGCGGGAGGATCTCGGCTGGAGATGTTCTCGTGCTGATGAGCCGCGGGCCGATGGGTTCCGGGATGGAGGAGACGTTTCAACTCACGGGGGCTCTCCGCTACCTGCCGTTTGGCAAGCATGTCGCGCTGATTACCGATGCGAGATTCAGCGGAGTCTCAACAGGGGCGTGTATCGGGCACATGTCGCCGGAGGCTCTGGCGGGTGGACCCATCGGCAAAATACGCGAAGGCGACATGATCGAGATTGTCATCAATCGAAACACACTCGAAGGAAGCGTCAATCTCGTCGGAGAGCCGGGGGCGGTAATGAATGCGGACGCAGGTTCGCACATACTGGAGGGCCGAACTCCAAATCCGGATCTTGCGGAGGATCCTTCCCTTCCCGACGACACGCGCATTTGGGCAGCGCTACAAGATGTCAGCGGCGGTACGTGGGGAGGGGCGGTATACGATTGCGAGTCGATTCTGAAGGTGATTGCCGCAGGAAAGCGTACCTTGGCGACCGGCGGACGGTCTTGAACAACCTGAAGGTATAACATTCACGAAGGGGGTGGGGACCCATCGCAACCATTTCTGAACGCGCACGCAGCTTCCGCCGGTCTCGACGCGAGACCTGGAAATCCACACCGCTGTCAATGAGGGTGTGCTTCTATGGAGCTGTGTTCGCGCTCTTTGCGACCGTGGGCACCTTGATGCTGCTGACCAGTACGACCGATCTTCCGCTAATTCAAATCGTGTTAACGATCGTTATTTCTGGCGGGTTTGCCATCGGTTATGCCGCTGTCTCGATATGGCAACGTTTTTGGCTGATCCCCGTTATCGGCATCGGCGAAGGAATTCTCTTCTCCATTGTCGGAAGTCACTACCACAGTGCCCGACAATTGATTGCGCCCCGATCGCCGGTTCATCAGCAGGTTCAGTCGCTCGCCTTGATCGGTATGGTGTCAACCATCACCGGATATGTACTTTTCACTATTTTCTTCGCCCGGCAGGGCGCCCGTTACTTTCGAGCCCACAACGAAATTGCGATGGCAGCCGAGATTCACCGGGCGTTGGTTCCACCCATCTACAAGAAGCTCGGATCATTTGAAATCTATGGAATTTCGGTGCCCAGCGGCGAGGTGGGTGGCGATCTGGTGGATGTTGCGGAGTATGGCAAATCCTGGACCGGGTATGTTGCCGATGTTTCGGGTCACGGAGTGTCGGCCGGGCTGTTGATGGCTATGTTCAAGACGGCAGTGCGGACAAGAGCGGGTGACCTTTCGTCCGGAGACCTGCTTGCCGAAGTACATTCGGCGCTGTATCCACTGAAGACGCCCAATATGTTTGCCACCGTCGGCGTACTACAGTGGACGGGCCAAACATTCAATCTTGCGCTGGCGGGCCATCCGCCTCTTCTGCACTATGTGCACTCCGAAGGTGAAGTTCGCGAATATCCACCGCTTGATTTGCCGCTTGGAGTTCTGCCGGAAGAAACGTTCCGCTCGGAGCCAGTCGATTGTCAGGCGGGTGACGTCCTTCTATTGCTCACAGATGGATTAACGGAAGTCTTTGACAAGAACGGCAAGGAGATGGGAATCGATCCGGTGAAGGATGAGCTCAAGAAGTCGGCAACTCTGGATTTGGATAAACTGTCCGCCAACATTCGTGAGGTTGCATTGAACTTCGGGAAACAAATCGACGATCAGACGATGCTGATCGTCCGTTGCTGTTCGTAGGGGATCGAACCAGCTTTTTGAGTTTCCGGGCTTGTTTGCTGCGACGGACAGGAAAAATCCACAGCTGCGGTTTGACCTAGGGCAGCCCGGTACTGGATGATTGAAGAGGATGGAACCGGAACAGACCATTGCCGAAATCGAGCAGCTTGAGCGGATTTTCGCGATGCCCGACCGCCGACCGTTGACGGAAAGCGACGTGGCGGCTGCCAATCGCCGGCATGACGAAAAACTGTCCCATAGCCCATGGTTTCGACTGTGGCAGCGATATGGGATCTGCTGCCGGACTGAAACGCCCACTTTCGGCTTGGGTGAAGTGGAGAGCTAAGACCGAAACCCTCCGATCCGCTCCTCTGTGCTCTGCATTTCTATCTTAAAAAACCGCGGTTCGACCCTGCGAGGTTCTTGCCACCACCAGGCTCGATCTCCAATCGCCCGATTCCAGATTCTTAATTTCAGTTTGCCCTGGCCAGAGCTCTCGTCTCGGGAACGGGCTGCGGACCTTGTTCTGATCGCTTGATCTGACAGCACTCCACGATGCTGAACCGGTTCGGAGCCCCAATCTTCCGCAGCACGTGATGCACGTGGTTCTTGACGGTCTGCTCGGATAGGTTCAACCGGGTAGCAATTTCTTTGTTCGTGAGCCGCTGGCGCAGCAGCTCGACCATCTGCTGCTCCCGCCGGCTGAGGCCGAGGTTCGCTCCCCAAGTCAGGACAGGAGAAACGGGGGCCTGCTGCATGATGCAGCGGAACAGCACCATGCAGAGCGAGGGCGGGCACACCGCTTTTCCTGCCGCTACTGCGCGAATTGTCGCAGACACCTCCAGCGCGGAGGCATCCTTTAGGACATATCCGACAACGCCCGCGCGCACGGCACTGAGGAACAATTCCGTATCCGCTTCCATGTCGACCATGACAATCCGCAGGTCATGAATCGCGGAGCGCAAGGTCGCGATGAGACTCGACCGGGAAACATCCAATCCGTTGGAATCAAGAAGAATGATTTGCGGGCGGGCGGAAATAACTTCGTGGTGAACAGCGGGCGAGTACCCGTTCGCGCCCACGATACGAACTTCGGTGCGTTTGCTCAAGAGGCGGATTAAAGCCTCGCGGAGCAAACGGTTCTCTGCGAGGAGGAACACGTCAAGGATCTTGCGCATACTTAGCCTTTCGATTCAACGGAAGGCAATGGTGTCCCCCTCAAGTCACCATGCCCCTGTCATTGAAGTTGTTGGGACGAGAGACGAAGATACGCAGGAGACTGCGACTCAACCTCTCAACTACAACGCCACTACGAAATCCTTAGGTTCACTGGGACTGCCAGATCAGCCTTGTTGGATACAAGAAATCGCGGCATGCATTGCTAAGGTATCTCTAACCGCGATAGCTGTTCACCTTCAAACCCTAGCACACTGCTAACCACTCGCGTTACTGCAAATTATTGCTTGTGAATAACTATTTACGTTAGCAAACGTTCCCTGAACCTCTTGTGATCCCAATCACACGAGGTACGAATTAAGTACGTTAATGGTACCGCATTGGTACTTCGGGATTCACGATCGTTAAGTACGAAACGTGACAGCCGCGTCCTGCCTAACTCCTATTTGAACCTTGTGGATCGAGTAGCGGGAATCTATTTTCGAAAGGGAAGAACCATCAATCCGAAACACCCATGAAGCGAATCCGCGTCCTCATTGCCAACCAGCCTCGACTTATGAGGGAACTCATGATGGCCACGATCGCCGATCAGGAAGACATAGAGATCGTCGGCGAAGTGGGAAAACACCAGGATCTAGCTGACGCGGTAACCCAGACGCGTCCCGACGTACTGATTCTTGCGATGGATGAGCGGGAGAAATACCGGACGCAATGTGGATTCCTGCTGGGCCGGTATCCCGAGATGAGGATTCTGGCTCTCGGGCCTGCGCAGAACCGGGCGCAGCTGTTTTGGGCCATTGTCGACGTTCGCAGTAAGGCGCTTGAGAGTTCCGAGGAAGGGATTCTTGGCGCGATGCGGCGGCAACCCGGGTTGGTCGGCCTGGCTGAACTGTAACTCCGAATCTGTTGTTTCGTCGGGAACCAATTGATAAGTCTGGGCTTAGCTCACATTACCCCTGTAAGTGAGGGGGCGAAGCTGTAGATAAGTCGCAGGAAACATGATTGCGAACGCGATAGTGAATGCACCGTCTGAACGGCTGGCAGATGAGAAGTGGTACGCACTCTACACCTGTGCGCGTCACGAAAAGCGAATCGCCGAACAGATCGAGCGACGGAGTCTTCCCTGCTTCTTTCCCCTGTACCGCTCGATGCGAAGGTGGGCCGATCGCCGCAAAGAGTTGCAGCTTCCCTTATTTCCCGGATATGTCTTCGTTCGGATGGGGCTGCAAAGAAAGCTTAACGTTCTGCAGATTCCGGGCGTGGTTCATATTGTTTCTTTCGATGGAAGGCCGGCGGAAGTTCCCGTCGAAGAAATTGATAGGTGGAGAACGCGGCTGTCGGGCGCAGCGGGAATCGAACCTCATCCTTATTTGCAGAAAGGACGCCGAGTACGGGTTCGTCGAGGAGCCATGCAGGGACTGGAAGGGATTGTTACACGGAGAAAAGGACATTGCAGGGTTGTGTTTTCGATCGATCTGATCCAGCGATCCGTGGCGATCGAACTTGAAGAGGAGGATCTCGAGCCAGCCTGAGTGCTGCGCCTCCAAATCCTTTTGTGAGGAATCATGATGCCAGCTTCCCAAAGATCGTTTAAACGTATCGGGGCCGGGTTGGGGGTTCTGCTACTTGGTTCGAGTACGTTGCTTTACGGCCAAACGAAGAATCGCGTGCAAAACGACCGGGCCGACTCGACCAGCGAACGCGGAACCGAATTGTCTGAATTGGCGAAGGACAATTTGAATCGCGTTGCGGCGTCGGCGGTCGACATCCGCGATGTGCTGGTGAAGAATCCGGGCTTGCTGGTGGAATTAAAGCGATGGGTAGCGAAGGAAGCCGCTGATAACGGGCAGGTTGTGGAAGATGCGAGCTTGTCGGACCAGGCCATTTTCGATCGGGTGGACAGCGATGTCCTCTTCCGCTCGGTGGCAACCCGGCTGTTGCAAAGATACGGATACCTGCTGCCGACGACGAATCCGGATTCCAACCTGGGGAAGCAGGAAGAATTCGTGCTGAAGGAGCGCGCGCGAAGACTGGTCCAGATCGAGGCACAGGAAGACAGTCAATCTCTGAAACCGGAGAATCCCGAGGAGAACCCGAGAGTCACGCGGGAGACGAACTGCAATCCCGACGCGAGCGATTGTGAAGCGGCGAGACCGAAGCGGCGTCCATCGCAGCAAATGCGTGAGCAGGAGGAGCAGGCTCCGGAGCCTGGCCCGAGGCTTTCGCCGGACGCGCCTCGCACTCTGCAGGCGGATGTTCCGAATGACTTGCAGATGTCTCGCGAAGGTTCGCTTATTCCTCAAGTCGAGTTCGCCGCTGATTCTGCCACGCCGATCGACGGTGTTCCCTTGCTCTCGCAAACTACGATTTCATCGCCGGCTCAGGACCAATTTCGCGAGAAGAAGCAGTTACGTCCCGCGCCGTCCCAGGCTCCCGAATATGTGGCAAATGGCGATACCCTCGGGCAATCGACCCAATTCAGCCGACGGCGACTGGAGCAGACGCGTCCTCGGGAAGATTCTTCGCCGGTGAGAATGGTGCACTCTGCGAATCCGTACGCGGATGTGCCTTCGCTTTATGAC
>Ga0070735_10002041_pt1 | contig 18641 bp, 13 predicted proteins | sample Coa_R1_FD_66443 | JGI IMG/M metagenome (GOLD analysis project Ga0070735, IMG submission 66443) | Surface soil microbial communities from Centralia Pennsylvania, which are recovering from an underground coalmine fire - Coalmine... | ecosystem: Environmental > Terrestrial > Soil > Unclassified ... | reverse complement strand
CTGGCACCGTCTCCCCGTGGGGATGCGCCGCCGGGTCGATGAGTGGTACCAGCGAGCCAGCTTCAGGGTGGACGTCTGGAACGCCAGACGCGGTGAGCTGACCCCGGAGATGCCTCCCCACATCGAGAGGCGGCTGCGGGAGCACTTCCGCCCCGACAGCCTCGCGCTGTCCGAGGCGCTCGGCGTCGAGGTTCCATGGCTGGCCAAGTGGAACGGCAAGGGAAGCCTGCCCACGGGAGAGCCCGCGAACTCCGGTTAGCTGCGCATCGCTGCGCAACTTTCGCCAAACACGCCGGTTGGGACAAGGGGAGTAGAACGTGAGACCGTGGCTCAAATCGGGCTGGGCGAGAAGGGCCTGGCCGGCAATGCCCGCGATGGGCGCGCTCGTGGCGGCGCTCGTGTTCGTCGTGGCCCCAGCACGCTCGGCCTCGCCGGCGTCGCCGGCCCCCGTGGGTGTGAGGCCGGCGGCCGTCGTCTCGGGCATCCAGAAGATCCAGCACGTGATCTTCCTGACCCAGGAGAACCGCTCCTTCGACTCCTACTTCGGCACCTACCCCGGGGCGGATGGGATCCCGGCCGGAGTCTGCCTGCCCGATCCGCGCAACGGCGGCTGCCAGCCGCCCTTCCACGATCCCTCGGATGTGAACTTCGGAGGCCCGCACCACCCGTACGCGTTCCTGCATGACTACGACGGCGGCAAGATGGACGGGTTCGTGTCCGAGGAGGAGCTCGCCGCGTACTGCAGCGGGAATCCGAACGCTCCGGGCTGCGTGCCCTGTAACTCGAGCAACCTCGCCACGTGCAACGACGTCATGGGCTACCACGACGCTCGCGAGATCCCCAACTACTGGACGTACGCCCAGAACTTCGTCCTCCAGGACCACATGTTCGAATCCGTGCGCTCCTGGAGCCTGCCCGCGCACCTCTGGCAGGTCTCCGGCTGGGCGGCGCAGTGCAGCTCGAGCAGCCCTCTCAGCTGTCAGACCTGGTTCGACGAGCCCACGAACGGCGGCGGCGTCCCCACCGGGTTCTCCGCCCCCTGGACGGACATCACGTACCTGCTGAACCAGCATGGGGTGAGCTGGGGCTACTACATCTTCCGGGGCAACGAGCCCGATTGCGAGTCGGATTCCGCCCTGACCTGCAACCCGGTCAAGCAGGGGCCGACGACGCCGGGGATCTGGAACCCGCTTCGCTACTTCACCGACGTCCAGCAGGACGGCCAGGGCGCCAACATCCAGTCGCTCAACTGCTTCTACTCCCAGCTGGCTCTGAAATCGGCCTCGGGCTGCACGCCGCCGGCCAGCAGCAGCGGCTGCGGTCTGCCGAACGTCTCCTGGCTCGTCCCCAGCGACACCGTCTCCGAGCACCCGCCGTCTTCGATCGCCGCCGGGCAGGCCTACGTCACGACGACAATCAACTCGGTGATGAACTCGCCCTGCTGGAGCAGCACGGCGATCTTCCTGACCTGGGACGACTGGGGCGGGTTCTACGACCACCTGACTCCACCCACGCTGCTCACCGAGACGGGATCCCTGTCCACGGGGCAGACGGTGGCCAGCGGATACGGAATCCGGGTGCCGGGCCTCGTGATCAGCCCCTATGCACGGGCGGGTTACATCGACCACCAGGTCCTGTCCAACGACGCCTATCTGAAGTTCGTCGAGGACGACTTCCTGGGCGGCGAGCGAATCTGCTCGCCCGACTCATCGGGCTCAACGAACGTCGGCTGCATCTCGAGCGACGGACGGCCGGACACGCGTCCCCAGGTAGCCGAGAACGTCGTGCCCGGCGATCTGACGGCTGACTTCGACTTCAACCAGGTGCCTCGGTCGCCACTGATCCTGGCCACGCATCCAGCTCCCGGCCCGGCTTCCTGCCCGCCGAACACCTGCGGGGCCGGCGCCGGGCCGCCCCCGCTCCAGCTCACCGTGTCGATCGCCAAGAAGGTGCGTCTGCGCGGCAGGCACCCAGTGCTCAAGCTCGTGATCAGTTGCAATCTGGCCTGCCGTGGGCGGGCCGGAGGCGTCCTGAGCGTGTTGATCAGCCATCGCCGCCATCCGCGCCTGCGCACGCTCTCCTTCTCCCTGCGCGCGAACGCCGCCAGGACGTTCAAGCTGGGCTTCACCAAGGCGGAGCTCTCGGAGATCAAGCACGCCGAACGCCACCACCGCGTTTACATCACCGTGTCCGTGTCGGTGCGGAGCGGCAAGGTGACCCGCACCTACGGCGTCCGCGTGCGCCTGGTCTACTAGTGGGCCTGCCAACATAGGCCGCCCATGTGCGGCATATGCGGCATCGCGGCGGCCGATCCCGACCGCGTCCCGATTGAACCGGCCCGGCTGCGGGCCATGACCGACGCCATCCGCCACCGCGGGCCGGATGACCGCGGCGAGCATCTCGAGCCAGGGATCGCGCTCGGAATGCGACGGCTCTCGATCATCGACGTCGCCCACGGAGGGCAGCCGAGCGTCAGCGAGGACGGCTCGCTGCTCGCCGTCCACAACGGCGAGATCTACAACCATCGCGACCTGTTCGCCGAGCTCCGCGGCCATCACGAGCTGCGCTCCCACTGCGACACCGAGGTGATCGTCCACCTCTACGAGGAGTCCGGGGTCGAGTTCCCGCGGCGGCTGGCCGGGATGTACGCGATCGCGCTCTGGGACCGCCCCCGCCGGCGGCTGGTGCTCGTGCGCGACCGCATGGGCATCAAGCCGCTCTACGTCGCCGAGCTGGCCGATGGCCTGGCGTTCGCTTCCGAGGTGAAGGCGCTCGTCGCCGGTGGCCTGATCGAGCCCGCGCTCGACCCTGTGGGCGCCGAGCTGTTCATGGCCTACGGCTATGTCCCCGGGCCGCACACGCTGTTCGCCGGCGTCCGCAAACTGATGCCCGGAAGCCTGCTCGCCTATGAGGACGGGCGGATCACCACCGAGCGCTCGTATTGGCATCCCTGGGAGGAGGTTCCCGAGCGGCCTCGGAACACGAGCTGGCAGGAGGACACCGAGGAGCTGCTGGCGATCCTGCGCCGCTCGGTGCGTGAGCACATGATCAGCGATGTCCCGCTCGGGCTGATGCTCTCGGGCGGCGTCGACTCCTCGCTCGTCGGCGCGCTGATGGCCGAGGCGAGCGCCGAGCCGATCAAGACGTTCTCGATCGGGTTCGCCAACCGCCCCGAGAGCAACGAGCTGGCCGACGCGCGCGCCGTGGCGCAGCGGCTGGGCTCAGATCACCACGAGCTCGTGGCCGAGCTCCGCGACGACCCGGCCGCCCTCGAGGACATGCTGTGGCACATCGAGGAGCCGATCACCGATCTCTCGGCGCTGGGCTTTCAGCTCATCAGCCAGCTGGCACGCAAGCACGTGACCGTAGCCCTGTCGGGCCAGGGCGCGGACGAGCTGTTCGGCGGCTACCGCAAGCACCAGGTCGCGCGCGGGGCCGATCTCGTCGGGCGGCTCCCGGGCGCGAGAATCGTGGCGGGCCGACTCGCCGTACAGGCGGCCGCGGGTTCGACCGCGGCCCGCGGACTGCACGCGCTGGCCACCACCGATCCGGTGCGCCGCCTTCAGGCGATGAGCCGGGTGACCCAGGCCGATGAGCGTCTCCAGTTGCTCCAGCCGGAGTTCCGCTCGAGCGACGCCGAGGAGGTCCTCGCGCGAGCGATCGGCCAGTACCGCCTCCCCGATGAGCTCTCGGCGCTCGAGCAGACGCTCGAGCTCGATCGACGGCTCGCCCTGGTCGACTTGATGTTCCTGTACTTCGACAAGATGTCGATGGCGGCCTCGCTCGAGGTCCGGGTGCCATTCGTGGACCACCGCCTCGTGACCTTCTCGCTCGCCCTTCCGGACAGCCGGCGTCTTCATCTCCTGCGGCGTAAGGAGGTCCTACGGCGCGCCGCGCGCGGTCTCGTGGACGAGAGCGTCCTCCAGAAGCGCAAGACCGGGTTCTTCAACGCCGCGCTCGAGGGCTGGCTGAGCACGCACCGCGAGGGTTTCGTGCGCGAGGTGCTGCTCGACTCGCGGACGCGTGCGCGCGGCCAGTTCGAGCCCGCGATGATCGAGTCGATGGTCTCCGACGCGGGCGCGGCGGGTCGTAAGCGCGCGCAGGTGCTGTTCGCGGCGCTGATGCTCGAGCTCTGGCAGCGCCTGTGGGTCGACGGCGACATTGCCGGCCGCCTGCGGGTTGCGGAGCTTTCGGGAACCTAGGCCAGCAAGGGGCAATTCGCCTCATCGTCCATTCGTCCAGCGCGCCGACCGCTGGCCAACCGCTGGTTCACAAGCGCGTTTCCCGGGCATCAGGCATGCGGCCGCAACGGGACCGGGAGTGCATGGGTGCCTCCTCGCAGGGTGGTTCGCGGGTGCATGCCCGCGCCTGTAACTGAACCGTCCAAACCCCAGGGGATCGATTGTGCGCCCTCCGCTTCGCCTGCTCGTAGGCATCCTGATCACCTGTGCCGCGCTCACGGGCACGGCCCACGCCAACCCGCTCTCGCTGAGCTTCGACGGCACCTTCGCGGGCGGCCCATCGCCGTGGTGGAACGCCAAGGGCCAGGTCCAGTGCGCCAACTACGGAACGGCTTCGCAGAGCCCGCGCCTGCGAGGCGACCTGTACATCGACAGCACGAATCCGGTGAGCGGTGGCGCCTCTGGGCACTTCTACCTGCCGGCTGACACCAACACGAGCACCTATCCGTGGGAGGCGTGCGATCTGACCATGGGCCAGATCCCGAACGTCCTGCCCGACGATGAGTACTACGGGCTGATGGTCTACGTGCCGGCCGGCTGGACGATCGCGAATCACTTCTTCGGCGGCGTGAACATCTACGAGCTGCACTTCCAGGCCATCTGGGGCGCGCCGATAACGCTGGAGCTGCACCCGGACCACGTGACCCTCGCCGTGCAGACCGGAGGCTGTAACCCCGTCGGCAGCACCGGCCCCGGATGCCAGTACCGCTCGAACGCAGACTCGTCCTGCCAGAACTGGTACTGGTGGACCTGCCTGCCCGGCGAGTACGCGATCCCGCCGGGGGCATTCGTGCAGGGCAAGTGGAACGAGATCCTCATCCACGCGCGCTGGGCGTCGGACACGAGCGGCGCCGTCCAGACCTGGTACAGGGTGCTGGGCTCGACGCTATGGACGCCGTCAGCGAGCGTGAGCGGGATCCCGACGGTGCAGTGGAACCGCTCGACGGGCTTCCTTCCGAGGATCTACACGAACGAGATCGAGGCCTACACGCAGCATCTGACCTCGCCCTTGGATCTGTGGCTCGACGATCAGCTGATCAGCACGTCGTCGGCCGCGGTGATGACCGCGATGCCCTGATCACCCGTGGCCACGCGACGCGCCACTTTTCGGTGCCGGACGGCTGCGTTCCCGCGGGCTCGCGCGGGACAAGTTATGTAAAGACCGGCGGCTGACGGTCGAGTAAAGGGGCTGTGATCGCGAAGCCTGTGGCCACGGCCGCAGAGGACGCGACGGCCGGTGGGACGGCGGTCCAGCACGACCTGGACGCGGTCTAGGCCAAACGTCCAACTTCAACGTCCAAATCCCGGATCGGTCTGAGTCCCGTCGATCCACCCCCTTGACCAAACCCAGCAGTACTCGGCGCCGTGCCCCCCTCGCGGCGTCCGCTCGACACGAAGGGATCGGACAGTGACTTACCCAGCCGCGCGCAAGAGGCTTCTCTTGCGCTTTCTGGCCCCCTTGGCCGCCGCACTGATCGCCACCCTGGCGCTCGCGGGCCTTGCCCAGGCGAGCCCGGACACCATCGCCCATGCCAGTCCCAGCACTCTGGCCCACGAAGGGCCGAATCTCGTCGCCCATGCCGGCGCCGTTGTCGCCCACGCCAGCTCGACCGGCGCCGGTCAGACCAGCACCAGCGGTGCCGGCCTGACCAGCGGTTCCGCTCAGACCAACCCGTTCGGCGCCGCGCCGACTGCCACCAGCACCGGCACCAGCACGGGACTCACCTTCAACGGCATCTTCGCCAACGGCGTCGCGCCGTGGAACTCCACCGGCGGCGGAGCCCAGTGCGCCAACTACGGACAGGTATCGCAGAGCCCCAGGCTCCGCGGGGACCTGTACATCGACAGCACCAATCTCGTCAACGGCGGCGCCTCCGGGCACTTCTATCTGCCGACCGACACCAACAGGACGACCTACCCGCTCGAGGCCTGCGACCTCACGATGGGCAAGGTTCCGAACGTCCTCCCCGATGACGAGTATTACGGGCTGTCGTTCTACATCCCGCCGGGCTGGACGATCGCCAACAAGGCGTTCTACGGCGTGAACATCTATGAGCTGCACTTCCAGGCCATCTGGGGTGCGCCCATCACCCTGCAGCTGCACCCCGACCACGTGACGCTCGCGGTGCAGACCGGCGCCTGCTACCCGGTCGGGAGCGCGACCCCTGGTTGCGCCTACCGCTCGAACGCCGATAACCCCAAGTGCCCGATCGGGTGGTTCACGTGCTTGCCCGGCTACTACGCGATCCCGCCCGGAGCGCTCGTGCAGGGCAAGTGGAACGAGATCCTCATCCACGCCCACTGGGCCAAGGACTCCACCGGCTCGGTGCAGACCTGGTACCGGGTCAAGGGCTCCACCACCTGGACTCAGTCCGCCAACATCGGCGGCTTCCCCTCGGTGCAGTGGAACATGTACGGCGTGACGGCAAGCTGGTACACGAACGAGCTCGAGGCCTACACGGCCGCGCTGAACTCGCCGCTGGACCTCTGGCTCGACAGTCAGGCCATCAGCCCGTCTGGCTCGGCCGTGATGTCGGCGATGCCCTAGCCCACCGAGCAGCCAGGCAAGAAGCTCCTGTACTCCACGGCCGCGCCCTCCCCCGGCGCGGCCGTGGCGTTCGGAGAGAGACCATCGACCAGGCGGCCATGTATGGGGCTCGCGCCTGGTGCAGCGATCGATACCTGACGACAGATTCGTCGATGCCGACCCCCCGTCATACGGCACGCTCTCGGATGCTGTGCGCGCTGCTCGCGCTCGTGACGGTGCTGTGTGCCCTGTCGCACGCGGCCGGCTCGGCGCGCGCGGCAGGGCTGTCCTTCTACGGCTCCTTCGAGGACGGCATCACGCCGTGGAATCTCGGCGGCGGCGGACCGCAGTGCGCCAACTACGGCACGGTTTCCGACAATCAGCGGCTGCGCGGGAACCTCTTCATGGACACGAGCGTCGGCGGTCAGGGAACCACGGTCGCGCGGTTCGATCTGCCCCCTTCGCAGTTGCCTGACTTCCCGCTTCAGGCCTGCGAGCTGACGCATCCGGTGCCACTCGGTCTGGGTACCGACGACTACTACGGCTACATGTTCTACGTGCCTGTCGGCTGGGACACGGGCAGCTCTGCGTGGTACGGCATAAACGTCGCCCAGTTCCACTTCCAGAACATCTGGGCCGCGCCGCTGCTGTTCGAGCTACACGACGACCACCTGACGCTCGCGATCGAGAGCGGAGCCTGCAACAGCTATCTGACCAGCAACCCTGGCTGCCAGTTCCGCTCCAACGCCGACGACAACTCGTGCCACACGAACTCCGCCTACACCTGTCTCCCGCCGCTCGAGGCAGTGCCGTCCCCGATGGAGCAGGGTGTGTGGCACGAGGTGATCATGCACGTGCACTGGGCCGCTGACGCCAGCGGTGCCGTGGAGGCGTGGACCCGGATCGAGGGAGACCCGAACTGGACCCAGACCGTGCAGGAGAGCGGCTTCCCGACCGTCCAGTGGGACGTGACGACGGGCTGTTGCCTGCCAAATGCCACCGACAAGGTGGGGGCCTACCGGGGACTGGCCACCTCGCCGGTGTCGGTGTGGGAGGACAACATCTCCGTCGGCTCGGACTTCGCCACGGTCGCGGCCACGATGCCGATGGCGCCCGGTGGCCCCCCGCCGCCGGCGCCCGCCCCGAACCCCGCCCCGCCGCCCAGCACCCCGGCGCCGAAGCCTCCTCGCAAGCCGCGGCACTCCGTCGGAGCGCACACCGCGCGCTCGCAGCCGGCGCGGGCCAAGCCCTTCGGCCGCCGTTGCGTCGCGGCACCCGCGAGGAGGGCCTGGCTGCGCCATCACCGGCAACCCGGCGCGCTGCGCCGGCAGGTCCTGGCAATGCGCCGCGTGCGCCATGGCCGCGGACGCGGCGCGACGGTCGTCTACTGCTTCTAGCGCCCGTCTCGGGCGCGGGGTTTCCGCCCGGCCCGTGCGGCTACGCTTGGCGAGTCAAGTCGAACTAGGAGGGGGAGTGGTAGCGGTCAAGGACGCAGTCCCGAAGGCGGTGCGCCCGTATGTCAGGTCGGCCTACCGCTGGGGCCGCTCGCATCCCGCCCTCACGCGGGCAGCGAAGGCCCAGTTGGCCCGTCAGCTGACCGGGCAGGAGCGGCATCTCGTCGAGGCGGTCGATCCGGTCGTGTCGGTCAATGACTCGATGGCCGGCGGCGGCTGGCGCCACTACTTCGAGGTCGGGCTCGACGCCATGCGCTGGATCGAAGCCGCGATGGCCGCCGCGTCCATCGACGCGCCCGAGCGCGTCCTCGACCTTCCCTGCGGGTGGGGCCGGATCATGCGGTTCCTGGCCGCGCGCTATCCGGGGGCCGAGCTCGTAGGCTGCGACATCGTCGACGACGGAATCGCCTTCTGCGCTCAGCAATTCGGCGCCACCCCGGTGCGCTCTTCTCCGGCCATCGGCGACGTCGAGCTTCCGGGGCAGTTCGATCTGATCTGGTGCGGCTCGCTGGCCACGCACATCGATGCCGGCAGCGTCGAGGCGCTGCTGAGCCTGTTCGCGCGCTCGCTCTCCCCGCGCGGTGTCGCGGTCGTCACCGTCCACGGCCGCTTCGTCGAGGCTCGCCTGGCCGTCAACGATCCGTTCTATGAGCTCGACCCCGAAGCCGCGGCCAAGATCGTCCGCGAGTATCGCGACGGCGGCTTCGGATACGCCGACTATCCCTCGGGCGAGAGCTACGAGACCGAGACCGCCGGGCATACCGACGCGCATTACGGGGTGTCGTTGACCTCGCGCGAGTGGATGGCCGGCGCCGCCGCCCGGGCGGGGCTGTCGGAGGTCTACTACGGCGAGCGGGTCTGGGACCACCACCACGACGTCTACGGCCTGCGACGTCAGAGCTGACGTCGGCTAAGCAACTGGTCCAGCCGACCCGGCGCCGGTCAAGCGCCGATTGGAGGCGGGCGATGGGTGAGCATGCCCACCCCCGTCCCCCGGGCCCGCGCCGTGGTGCCGCTCGTCCTCCTGGCGCTGGCCGCAGTCCTTCTGAGCACGCCCGGTGTCGCGCGGGCCGCCGGCGCCCTGTCCTTCGACGGGACCTTCGAGGACGGCTTGACGGCGTGGAACCTCGGCGGCGGCGGCCCGCAGTGCGCCAACACGGGCACCACCTCGAACAACCAGAGGCTGCGGGGCAACTTCTTCGTCGACACCAGCGTCGCCGGTGAGGGGGCCGCGTCGGGGCGCTTCGACCTGCCTCCCTCGCAGATGCCGAACTTCCCGCTCGAGGCCTGCGAGCTGACCCACCCCGTGCCACTCGGCCTCGGGACGGACGGTTACTACGGGTACATGTTCTACGTCCCCGTCGGATGGACGACCGGCACCTCGGCGTTCTGGGGCGTCACAACCGCGCAGTGGCACTTCCAGAACATCTGGGGCTCGCCACTCGAGTTCCAGCTCGAGAACGACCACATGACGCTCGCGATCGAGACGGGCGCGTGCGACGACTACACGACCTCGACGCCCGGCTGCCAGTACCGCTCAAACGCCGACGACGGCGGCTGTCGCAGTAGCGCCACGGTCACGTGCCTGGCGCCGCAGTACGTCGTGCCCCCGGGCATGGAGCAGGGCGTCTGGCACGAGGTCGTGATGCACGTGCACTGGGCAAGCGACAGCACCGGGCAGATCGAGGTCTGGACCCGCGTCGAAGGCCAGACGGCCTGGACGCAGACGGTCGAGGTCAGCGGGATCCCGACCGTGCAGTGGGACGTCACCCAGGGCTGCTGCCTGGCCCAGGCCACGGACAAGGTCGGCGCCTACCGGGGGTACGCGACGGTCCCGGTCTCGGTCTGGCTCGACGACATCGTCGACGGCCCCGATTTCGCGACCGTGGCCGCGGCGATGCCGACGGCGCCCGGCGCCCCGTCCGGCGGCGGCACCGGCTCCGGCTCGGGCGGTGGCGGCACCGAGTCCGGCTCGGGCGGCGGCGGCACCGGGTCCGGTTCGGGCGGCGGAGGCACCGGGTCCGGCTTGGGCGGCGGCGCCCCGGCTCCGCCGCGCCGGCAGGCCGGCGCGACCGCGGCCTCGGGCACCCGGAGAAGGCCGGTGACAGCGCGCTCGGCCCGAGCCCATACCAAGGTGTTCGCCAGCCGCTGCGTCGCCCCGGCCGTCCGGCGGGCCTGGCTTCGCCACCACCCCCGTGCCGGCGCGGCGCGACGGCAGGTGCTGGCCATGCGCCGTGTGGCCGTCCGACGGCACGGACGCAGGCAGGCCGTCTACTGCTCCTGAGCGCAGTCGAGTACCCTCCTGAGGGGGGCGCGCTCGAGACGCGCGGTCTAGATCCATGTGTGGAATTGCGGGGCAAGTCCGACTCGACGGTGCGGTCCAGCCGGAGCTGGTCCACCGGATGTGCGCGGCCATCGAGCATCGCGGCCCGGACTCCCGGGGCGTCCACGTCGACGCCGGAGTCGGGCTCGGGATCCAGCGCCTGCGGGTGATCGACCTCGAGACCGGCGATCAGCCGATCTTCAACGAGGACCGCTCGGTCGTGGTCGTGCTGAACGGCGAGATCTACAACTTCCAGGAGCTGCGCGTGCAGCTGCGAGCGCGGGGCCACATGTTCGCCACCCGCAGCGACACCGAGGTCATCGTCCATCTCTATGAGGAGCAGGGGCGCGAGTGCGTGCGCTCGCTGCACGGGATGTTCGCCTTCGCGCTGTGGGACTCGCGCAAGCGGGAGCTGCTGATCGCCCGGGATCGGGTGGGCAAGAAGCCGCTGTTCTACTCCCATCTGGCGGGCCGGCTCACGTTCGGTTCCGAGCTGCCGGCGCTGCTCGAGGATCCGGAGATCCCGCGCGATCTCGATCACCGCGCGCTCGACTGCTACTACGCCTATCAGTACGTGCCGGCGCCGATGAGCGCTTTCGCGGCGATCCGCAAGCTGCCGCCGGCCAGCACGCTGACCTGGCGCGAGGGCGAGATCGAGATCGAGCGCTACTGGCGGCTGGATTACACGCGCAAGCGACGGATCGGATCGCGGGAGGAGGTCTACGCCGAGACCCGCGAGCAGATCGAGGCCGCGGTGCGCCGGCGGCTCGTCGCCGACGTCCCCCTCGGCGCCTTCCTCTCGGGCGGGATCGATTCCTCGGTGATCGTGGCCGCGATGGCCCGGGCCACGAGTGAGGTCAAGACGTTCTCGATCGGCTTCGAGGAGACGGCCTTTGACGAGCTGCCCCATGCCCGCCGGGTCGCCCAGCAGTTCGCCACCGACCATCACGAGTTCGTCGTCGTCCCCTCGGCAGTCGAGATCCTGCCCGAGCTGGTGCGCCACTACGGCGAGCCGTTCGCCGACTCCTCGGCGATCCCGAGCTTCTACCTCTCGCGGATGGCGCGCGCCCACGTCACCGTCGCCCTCAACGGCGACGGCGGTGACGAGAGCTTCGCGGGCTACAACCGGTACGCGGGGAACGCCTATGCGGCCCGGCTCGATCGCATTCCGATCTCGGTCCGCCGCGCGCTCGCCGCCGCCGCGCAGCGGCTGCCCCCGAGCCCGGAGCCCGCCAGCGCCCGTAACCGGCTGCGCCGGCTCGCCGGCTCGCTCCCGCTGTCCGCGCCAGACCGCTACGCGCGCTACATGTCGTGCTTGGATGGCGAGCAGCGCGCCGCGCTCTACACAGACGAATACCGTCGCGAGATCGGGGACTCGCTGGCGCCGGAGATCATCCGGTCGGCGTGGGGGCTGCACAGCGGTGAGATCGTGGACGCCCTCCTCGAGGCCGACGTCGAGACCTTCCTCCCGGGGGACCTGCTGGTCAAGATGGACATCGCGACGATGGCCTACAGCCTCGAGGCGCGCTCGCCGCTCCTCGACCACGAGCTGATGGAGTTCGCGGCGTCGCTGCCGGCGGAGCTGAAGGTCCAGGGACGGGAGAAGAAGGTCGTGCTCCGCGAGGCTGCCGCCGAGTGGCTGCCCCGCGATCTCCTCGACCGCCCGAAGCAGGGCTTCGGCGTGCCGCTCGCGCGCTGGTTCCGCGAGGACCTCCGCGAGCTGGCGTTCGAGACCCTGCTCGCCCCGGCCGCTGTCGACCGCGGCTACTTCCGCCGCGACGAGGTCGAGTCGCTGCTGCGCCGCCACGTCGAGGGCCGGGAGGACCTCTCCGGTCCGCTGTGGACCCTGCTCGTGGCCGAGCTGTGGCACCGGCAGTTCGTCGACGCGCCGCGGCCCGCGGCGCTCACCGCTCGGTCGTGATCCCCAGGCACTCCAGGTACTGGCGCGCACAGACTGCGATGTCGAAGCGCTCGACGACCCGTGCCCGCCCGGCTTCGCCATGCGCCCGCCGCAGCTCGGGCTGCTGCGCGTAGGTCACGAGCGCGTCGGCGAGCCCCCGCGCGTCACCGGGCTCGACGAGCGTCCCCGTCTCGCCGTCGGCGATGAGCTCCGGGACCGCGCCATTCCGCGTTGCGATGACCGGCTTGCAGCTGGCCATCGCCTCCACGGCGGCGATCCCGAAGGACTCGATGAACTGGTGGGAGGGAAACAGCGCCACGTCGCAGCTTCGCCAGAAGCCCGGCATGTCGCCGACCAGGCCGGCGAGCGTGACGGCGTCCTGCGCCCCGTGGCGGCGGATCTGCGCCTCGAGGCACGCGCGCTCCGGCCCGTCGCCGGCGATCCGCAGGCTGATGGCGGCCCGCGCGCGCGCGCCGGCGACCGCGGCGATCGCGTCATCGATGCCCTTGCCGGGGATCAGGCGCGCCGCGATCGCTGCGGCGAGCGGCGTGCCGACGGCCGGATCGCCAGGCTCGGCCGAGGCCTCAGCGGGGGCGAAGCGCGCGGGGTCGACGCCGTTGTAGATGCGCCGCAGGCGGCGGGCGTGCGGGAGCCGTCGCATCCGGCTCACCATGAAGTCCGACACCCCGACCTCGATGTCGTCGGCCCACGCGCCGGCGAGCGCGTTCAGGAGCTTCAGGCCGCGCCTGGGCAGCGACAGGCCGGTGAGGATCAGCGCACCGTGTTCGGCCGCCACGATCCGCCCGCGATAGCCCCCGAGCCGCAGCGCGGCGCCGATGAATCCACGCTCGGGGAGGATCGCGCCGTCGTCGCCCTTCGCCCCTACCGCCGCGGCGAACGTCCTGGGGTGACGCAGGATGTCGCGTCCGCGCGCGAAGCCCAGCTCGTGGAAGGGCACCCCCGACTCCTCGAGCCGGCCCGCAAGCCGACCGGCGCCGGCCACGAACAGGACCTCGGCGTCGACGCCCGTCCGCCGCATCTCGGCGGCGAGGCCGGCGTACAGCAGCTCGGTCCCACCGATCTCGCCGTCCCAGAGCACGACGGCGACCCCCGGCCGTCCGGCCGGGGAGATCACTGAGAAGGCGCTCGAACCGCGGGCACGCGGCGCGCAGCCTACCAGCGGCCAGAACACCGGATCCCGGTGCGCAAGTTTTCAGCACTAGACCTCGGTCAAATGTCCAAAAGGTCGCATCGAGGGTCAAAAATCGGCGCGAGCTGCCGACCGCATGGGTGTGTTTGCCCCTCGATGGACCGCATGGCGTGGGTCCGCGTTCGCGCTCGCTCTGGTGGCTGTCGTATTCGTGAGCCTTGCCATGGGCGCCGGCGGCGCGCGGGCGGCCGGACTCTCGTTCTACGGCACCTTCGACAACGCGTTGACGCCCTGGAACCTCGGCGGCGGTGGACCGCAGTGCGCGAACTACGGGACGATCTCCGACGACCAGCGCCTGCGCGGGAACCTCTACATGGACAGGACGACGGTCGGCCAGGGAAGCACCTCGGCCCGATTCGTCCTCCCTCCATCGCAGATGCCGAACTTCCCGCTGCAGGCCTGCGAGCTGACCCATCCTGTGCCTCTCGGGCTGGGGACAGATGACTACTACGGCTACATGTTCTACGTGCCCGTCGGCTGGGACACCGGCAGCTCAGCCTGGTGGGGCATCAACGTTGCTCAGTTCCACTTCCAGAACATCTGGGCCGCGCCGCTGCTGTTCGAGCTCCACGACACCCACCTCACGTTGGCGATCGAGACCGGGGCCTGCCACAGCTATCTGAGCAACGCTCCAGGCTGCCAGTACCGCTCCAACGCCGACGACAACTCCTGTCACACGAACTCCGCCTACACGTGCCTGCCGCAGGTCGAGGCCGTGCCCTCGCCGATGCGCCAGGGTGTGTGGCACGAGGTGATCATGCACGTGCACTGGGCCTCCGACAGCTCGGGCTCGGTTCAGGTCTGGCACCGGATCGAGGGCCAGTCCAGCTGGTCGCGGACTGTGAACCTCAGCGGCTTCCCGACCGTCCAGTGGGACGTGACCACCGGTTGCTGCCGAGCCAACGCGACCGACAAGGTCGGGGCCTACCGCGGTTACGCCACCGTGCCGGTATCGGTGTGGGAGGACAACATCTCGGTCGGGCCCGACTTCGCCTCGATCGCGGGCACGATGCCGATGGCGCCGGGGGTGGGACAGACATCCGCCCGGGCCGGCATCGCCCGGGCGCGCAGGACCCTGGGTCGCAGCCTCCCGTTCCGCCACCGGTGCGTGCGGGCATGGGTGCGCCGCGCCTGGCTCAAGCGCCACCGCCGCGGCAGCGCGGTGCGCCGCAGGGTGCTGGCGATGCGCAGGGAGCGCCACCGCCTGCCGCACGCGCACCGGCTGAGCACCGTCTACTGCGCCTGATCGCCGGCGGCCCTGGGGTGCGGTACCCTCCTCCACGGGGCAGTATCCACTTGGCCGCAACGAAGCGACACCTGGACTTCATCGTCATCGGGGCGCAGAAGGCAGGGACCACCTCCCTGTTCGAGTACCTGCGCCGCCATCCCCAGCTTGCGCTGCCCGCGTCCAAGGAGATCCCGTACTTCAGCCACGACCGCAGGTACGGCGGCGACTGGGATGAGTACCTTGCCAAGGCGTTCGCCTTCGCCGACACCGAGAGCAGGTGGGGGACGGTCACTCCCCACTACATGTCCGGGGGAATCTACGAAGGCTCCGTGCCCGGACCGCCCCCGGCCAGCGACGAGCGAACCGTGCCGCTGCGGATTCACGAGCGACTGCCGGGCGTGCGGCTGGTGGCCCTCATCCGTGACCCGGTAGAGCGGGCCCGCTCGCATCACGCGATGGCGGTCATGAACGGTTGGGAGCGGCGCGACTTTCCCACCGCTGTGCGCGAGCTCCTGTCGCCGGACGCCCTCGACGCGGCCCGGCGGGTCGTCAGCGAGACGACCGGCTACATAGTGTGGGGCGAATATGGCCGCATCCTGCGCGGCTACCTGGACGTGTTCCCGCGCGAGCAGCTGCTCGTGCAGTTCACCGCCGAGCTCCGCAGCGCGCCGGCCGTGGTCGTGCGCCGGGTGTACGACTTTCTCGGTGTCGACCCCGACTACGTTCCCGACAACCTGGGGACGACCTACCGGCCGGGTGGATCCACGCGGCGGCTGCACTGGCTCGATCTGACCAAGCTGCAGACGAAGGTCGCGTCGAGCACGGCTGCGCGCACCCTGTGGCATTCGCTGCCCGAGTCAGGCCGGCGGCGCGTCGATCAGACCTTCGATCGCGTCAACTACCGAGCCCAGCTCTGGAACCGGCGCGCGAGCGGGACCCTCGCGCCAAGCGGCGAAGACCACATCGACGACGTTCTTCGCGCGCATTACGAGGAGGACGCACGCCGGCTGCAGTCATTGCTGGGCACGAGCCCGCCCTGGGTGTGAGCGTCCCGATGCGAGTGCTGTTCGTGACCAACATGTGGCCCGACGAGGTGCGGCCGTGGTACGGAAGCTTCGTCCACTCCCAGGCACGCTCGCTGGAGGCGATCGGGCTGGAAGTGGACGTGCTGGCGATCCGGGGCTACGCCAGCCAGTGGGAGTACCTGCGGGGCGCGGGGGAGATGGTGAGGCGGAGCCTCCGGGCCCGTCACGACATCGTGCATGCCCACTACGGCCACTCGGCGATCATCGCCCGGCTCGGGCTCGGGCGCCCGCTGGTCGTCTCCTACTGTGGGGACGATCTGCTCGGCACGCCCACGCCGGGGCGGCCGACCGAGATGACCGCCGCCAGCCGCAGGCTTGCGCGCACCTTCGCCCAGGTGGCCAGGGTGGCCAGCGCAACGATCACCAAGTCGCGCCAGATGGAGCTCGAGCTTCCGGAATCCATGCGTCCGCGCAATCACGTGATCCCCAACGGCGTCGACCTCGACTTCTTCAAGCCGATCGACCGGGCCCAGGCCCGCCGCCGGCTGGGCTGGGAGGCGCAGGAGAAGGTCGCGCTGTTCGTGGGCAACCCGTCGAACGAGCGCAAGAACCACGCCCTGGCTGAGCGCGCGGTCGCCAGAGCCGCCGCCGAGCGTCCGCAGCTGCGGCTGCGTGTCGCGTCGGGCATCGCTCCCGAGGACGTGCCGGTGTGGATGAGCGCCGCCGATGCGCTGGTCCACCCCTCCTGGTCGGAGGGCTCGCCGAACACGGTGAAGGAGGCGATGGCCTGCGAGCTGCCGGTCGTGGCCACGCCCGTCGGCGACGTGCCCGAGCGTCTCGACGGCATCCCCGGATGTCACGTGGCCGCTGCGGACGAGGAGGCATTCGCGGCGGGGGTGCTGGATGCGATCGACCACGGCCGCTGCCCGGAGGCCCGAGCTGCGGTGGCCGAGCTCAGCATCGACCGCGTCGCTCACCGCGTGGCCGCGGTCTACGAGTCGGTGCTCCGGCGCGACGCCGGCTAGGGCGTCAGCCAGGGTGACCCGCGGATCGGGTGGGTCTCCTCGGGAAGCTCCGCCTCTCCGGTGACCTGGCGCTGACAGAGCAGCGCAACGACCACCGCGCTCATCACGACGCCGCTCTTGCTGAACAGCGTCACGAGCGTGAGCGAGGAGACGAGCGTGGCCACCAGCCAGATCTGGCCGCCGTAGTTGAGCCACGGCAGCTCGACCACGTGCGCGCGCGCCGAGCGCATGCACCGCAGCAGCACGATCACGAGCGGGGCATAGATCAGCACGGCGCCGATCACGCCGATCGTCATGATCGCGTTGAAGACGCCGAGGTCGACGTCGCGCAACGAGCCGAGCGGCAGGGTGGAATAGAAATGCGTCGTCGGCGGCACCAGGCCGACTCCGAACGGCCACTGCCCGCCGAGCACGCCGAGCATCGCCTTGGCCACGTGGGTGCGCACGGCGACATTGCTCGTCGCCGAGTTCGACGAGCCGATGTCGGTGAAGATCGACAGGAAGCGCTGGACGACCGCGCCGCTGCTGAGCGCGCTCGGAGACACCAGCAGCGTCGCGACCACCCCGGCCCCGGCGACTCCGAGCAGCGTTCCCATCCTCGAGCGCAGGCGGCCCGCGACGCGGCGCTCCCCCTGGAAGGCGAACCACAGGGTCACGAGCAGCAGGCTGCCCACCAGCGCGATCCAGCGCGCCCGCGTGAGCTGGATGACCAGGCTCGTGCCAAGCAGCGCGCTGATCGCGATCGCGAGGAGCTGCCGGCGCCGATCGTGAGACAGCACGGCGTAGGCGATCGAGAACGACACGCCGCAGGTCAGCATGTCGTTCATGCCCGCGTACACACGGGTCAGCCCGAGCTGTTTCACGGCGCCGGACGCATGCACGAGCCAGGTCAGATGCGCGACGCCCTCCACGAACAGGATCTGCCCGATCGAGAACAGGACGGTGCCGATGCCGAGCACCGCGACCAGGGCTCGAATTTCGCTCGTACGCAGCTGGACGCGCGGGAGCACGACCAGTAGGGCGCCAAAGGCGACGAAGTCGCTGCCGAACCTGAACGCGGACAGGAACCGCGCGTCGCTGCGCAGGATCACGACGAAGCACCACACGAACAGTGCGAAGGCGACGAGCGAGACCCGGCGCGCCGTCCGCGTCGGGCGCGAGGGCGCCGGCGAGACGACCAGCCACACCAACGCGGTGCCGATCAGCCCGAACGTGGCCAGGTCCTGATAGGTCACCTTCGGCGCCGCGGTGTGAGTCGCGGTGAAGAACGGGATTCCGTCCATGGCCGCGAGCACGAGCAGACCGATGAGGACCCCGCGCTGGCGCATCGCGAGCGCGACGTAGACCCCCACCACGGCGAGCATGATCAGGTACTTGCTGTGCCCGTGGGTGATCGCGTAGCCGGTGCCGACGAGCAGCGGGAACGTGAGAAGGGTGCCGAGCATCGTCGGCAGGGAGACACGGGGGAGGGCGTGGCCTTTCACAGCGCCCCCACGATCGTCCGCGCCCGCGGGCAGTAGTCAGCCGCCGCGGTGCCCTCGCCGAAGGTGCTCTGCCACCGCAGGAAGCGCTCGACCTCCGCGAGCTCGAGGCGCTTGCGCCGGGCGCGCGAGGCAGCCGGCGAGACGTGCTCGGCCACGCCGAGAGCGCGGTCGACGTGCGCCCGCAGCCGCCGCTCCTGGCGGGCGGCGCGCGCGGCCGTCTCGGG
>Ga0070735_10002040_pt1 | contig 18647 bp, 12 predicted proteins | sample Coa_R1_FD_66443 | JGI IMG/M metagenome (GOLD analysis project Ga0070735, IMG submission 66443) | Surface soil microbial communities from Centralia Pennsylvania, which are recovering from an underground coalmine fire - Coalmine... | ecosystem: Environmental > Terrestrial > Soil > Unclassified ... | reverse complement strand
GATCCGGACCGTCGACGGGGCGAAAATAGCGCCGGGATTGGCGCGCGGGTCGGGCTGGCTGTTCGCAAGGCCGCCGAGCGGATTGCCGCCCGCAACGCCCATTCCCACAGAAGTTGACGGCGCCACGCCCGCCTTCTCGCGACCTGCCGATTGGGATTTGTACGGCGAGGCCGGCGGCTGCGTCGGCGTGGCGCCCGGCAGGGACTCTGCCTCAGGAGGTGCGCCTCCTACGGTGTGCTCGCCATCCGGAATCCCGAGTGGGACCGGAATCACGCCGGCGGGCGGGCCGGCGCCAATCTGTGCGCCGGTGGGAACCGGCAGCCCTGCCGCAGGCGCTGGCTGCTCACCGGTCGGGAATACGCCCGCGATAGGCGGCGTCGTCGGGATGGGAGCGACGCCGGAGCTGGTTCCCGTTGCGGGCGCCTCCGGCGCGGTGTTCCCCGGCCGATCAGGCAGCCGCGGAGCAGGTCCAACGATCGGCGCCTCGGGAACACCGGGATTCGAGGTCCCGGGCGCCGCGATCGGCGCCCCGCGCGTATTGCCCGGTACCGGCTTCGTAAGAAACAACTGCTGGGAGTCGTTCGGGCGGTCCGGCGCGCCGATCGATCGAATCATGCCGTCCTGCTCGTCCTGGCCCAGCAGACTTCGCAGTCCTGCCGCCTTGCGGCCTCCAACCTTGCGCTCGATCGCGGTCCAGATCCGCCGCTGCTCTTCGCGATAGTAGGTTGCGGCGTCGGTGATCTTCGCTGCGCTGCTCGGTGGAAGCGGCTTTCCCGGAGCGGCGCGCAGCAGCTCCTGGTACTCCTGCTCGATCGCCGCGTCCGGGTCCGCGGGCGGCCGGCTGCTGATCGCCTGGAGTTCTCTGAGAAGCGGCAGCACGCCGTTGATATCGCCGGAACTGAAGCCCAGGCCCAGGAGCTGGCGAAGGACCATAATGCGGCGAATTCGGTCAACCCGATGCTGCGACGAGCTGGGGTAGGACAGGTAGAGGTTTACTTCGCCGGCCGCTGCAGTGTGACTTCCAAGTGGGCCGGTCGCGCTTTGCGGTAACGTCCCGTACTTGCTACCTGCAGGGGCGCGGAGAGCCCCAAGCGGATCGAAGCGTAGGTCCGCCGGAGCGGTAGACTGCGGGGTGTAGCGCGGCGCCGGCTCCAGCGCCGTCGACTGCTGGCCGGTCGCCGGCAGCGACTGCCCGCCGCAGAGACCAAGCAGCACGGCGATCGTAATCTTATGGCTTATGCTCATCTTCTTTGTCCCCGTTCATAGGTATGGATGAATCCTGAAATGTGGCCTGCTGCAGCGCCTCCGCGCAGAGGCCCAACGCGGCCGATTCATCTCCCGACCGCTCCGCGGTAACGCTCGCATCGATCGCATAGTCCACGTTTTGCGTGGCGTGATAGGCGTTCGCATAGGCTTGCGACGCACGGCTAAAGTCGCCTAATGAAGTATACGTGGCGGCGGCGTCGCTCCACGTTACGCTCACGTTCAGGTCGGCCGGCGCTGCCGACACTTGCTCTGCGCCAGCTGCGCCGGCCGCCGCTCCCAGCGCGCCGTGCGACGCGGCAGCCATGGCGGCGCCGATCGCGGAGGGCTGGCCGCGATACCGGCGTTCAAATCCGAAGCACCCTCGCGCGCCGGTCAGGAAGTGACGCAGCGAGAAATGGAATGTCTGCATGGCGAGGCTTGCGTGCGGCCGCTGGCCCCCCGGAACCAAGCCATGCGGGCTGCGCACGCCGGGAGAGCGACCGCCGGTCGCGCTCCGCTGCACCGCGGATTCAGCGAGCTCCGGCTTGCGAATCCCCGGTCCGACGCGCGGCTCGCCATGCCCCGGCGAATTTGCGGAACGCCAGAACAGGACCAGCGCGGCAGCGGAGAGGGCAGTCGCCGTGAGCGCCGCGACCGTGCTGGCGCGCCACGACGCCGCGCTCCATCCACACTCACCCGCCGCGACGCGCTTCCGATCGACGGTCCGCAGCCGCTGCAGGAGGTTTGCGTCGAAGTCGGCAGACAGGCGCGGTTCGGGATAGGCGGAGGGCAGCAGCGTTTCAAGGCGCAGGAATTCGCGGCGGACGCGCGCGCAATCCACGCAGCCGGCGAGGTGCCGGTCCATTGCGCTATCGGGTGGTATCGGCTCGCCTCTTGCCAGCCTGCGCGCCATTGCGCGGCGGTAAAAGAGACAGATCAATCGCATAGGTCACCCCTGCAGACCAGACGGCGACGCAGTCGCTGCAGCGCCATGGAGAGCCGTCCGACAATTGTCGATTCCGGCACATCCAGCGCGAGCGCGATCTCACGATAGCTGCGGCGCGAAACATAGTGCATCATCAGCGGTACCCGAAGCTTCTCCGGCAGCGCTTCGATTGCCTGCCGCATCTCGTGACCCCGCTCGTCCATCATAAGCAGCATCTCCGGAGTCGGACGGTCGTCCGGCCACGTGTCGTCCAGTACCGTGGCGGGCCGGCTCCTTTGCCGCCGCACCGTATCCCGGCACAGATTGCGAACGATCCGCATGAGCCACGGCGCCCACGAGCGCGCCGACTGAATGTGGCGTATGCCGGTATAAGCGCGAACGAATGCCTCCTGTACCACGTCCTCCGCCTCATCCCTCGCGCGAAGGTGCGCGTAGGCGTAGGCGAAAGCGGTGTCGCGATACCGCTCGACGAGCTGCGCGAAGGCCCGCGAGTCGCCCGCGACGGCCAGCCCGGCAAGCTGCTCGTCCGTCTCCTCGCTTGCCAGTTGCGCCATGGCCATCCGATACACGCGGTGTCCTTCCTCGCGCGCCGTCATACTCGCGGAGCGGCCGTCAAGTCTGCGTAAGAGGGCGCCTACTGCATATGACGGAACCACGCCGGATACGCAAAAGGTTTCTTCGCGATCCATCCGCCTGTGTTGCAGCGCATGACCTGAGTCCTATCGCCGGCCGAAATTCCCGCCAGAATATTCCGTTTGCGACTCCGGTGCTCGCGATGTCTGTTTGGGTGGCGGCGCTGCTCGGGACGGTCTGGCGGCGGCCTGCAGGCAACACATATGCGGATGCTCGGCGCGAGGCGGCACGGACCACTAGCACGATCGGAGGCAGCATGCGGCGGCTAGAGAATCGGACGATCATCCTGGTGACCGGGTTCGTACTGGGCGGCGGCTGGTGCGCGACCCTCGCGGAGGGCTCGTGGCGAACGGTCGGGGCTGGCGGCACGTCGGTTGGATTCCGCCCACCGGAGGTTGCGAGCATGTCGGAGCAGATATGTCTCCGCGCCTGTCCGGGAACGCGATACCGCGCGTTCAGCGTCGAGATAAACGGCTCGGTGCCGGCAGGGGGCGATGCTATCGCCGCCTGCACCGCATTCGTCAACACGGACGGGAGCGATTCCCCGTCCAATGCGTACCTTCGGTGGAATGCCGCGACCGGAAAACTGATTGCGGTCAGCCGCGAGATGCGGCCCGGCGAGGGCCGGAGGAATCCCATCCCGGCGCGTGAGGCGGCGCGTCGTTGCGCGCGCTGGCTGCACATCCTGGGAAGGGCTCCCCCGAACGCTCAGATCGCACTGGATGGCCCGCCGGAATCGAACCGAACCGCCTGGGTCGTCCACTTCAGGATCGGAAGGCGCCCCGCGGTGGTGCGCATACGACTGGATGGAGAGAAGCTGCAGAGCGCCGAGTTGCGGGGCTAATCGCGACTGTTGCCATACGATTGATTTGCTATGACATCCGCGAGAAGCCGGATGCCTTCGGCGATCTTAGCCTCGGACGCGCTCACGAAGTTGAGCCGCAGCGTGTTGGCGCCGCGGCCCTCCGGATGGAAACTCGCGCCCGGAACGAATATGACGCCGCGAGCCATCGCCGCTTTGAGCGGGGCAGATGCGTCCATCCCTTCCGGCAGCGTGAGCCAGACGAACATCCCGCCCGCCGGCCGGGTCCAGGCCACTCCGGAAGGCATGCAGGACTGCAGCGCGGCGAGCATCGCGCCTCGCTTCGCGCGGTAGGCCGCCCGCAGCCGGTCGATCTGCGATTCGAGGGCGCCCGTCGCAACGAACTGGTAAACCACGCGTTGCGAGAGCGAGCCGGTGTGCAGGTCGGTGATCTGTTTGAGGTGCGTAAGCCGCGCAATGATGTCGGCGGGGCCGTGAATGTAGCCGACGCGGAGGCCGGGCGCGATGATCTTGCTGAAGGAGCCGGAGTAGAGCGCCGTGCCGCGCGCCATCAGGCTTGCGATCGGCGGGAGGGGATCGCCCTCGTAGCGCAGATCGTAGTAGGCGTCGTCCTCGATGAGGACCGCACCGGAGCGGTCCAGGGCCGGGGCCAGCCGCTCCCTCCGGGCGGCGGAGAGCGTGCGGCCCGTGGGATTCTGGAAGTTCGGAAGCGCGAAGAGTGTGGCGCAGCCGGCTGCCAACGCGCGCTCCGCCTCGTCCACGACCATGCCGTCATCGTCTTGCGGGACGGGCAGGTATCGCGCGCCGTAGCTGTCGCAGACCTGCAGCGAGGCGAGATAGGTGGGGCTCTCGATGCAGACGGCATCGCCCTCGTTCACGAAGGCGCGTGCCGCGAGGTCGAGGGCCTGCTGCGAGCCGCTCGTGATCAGCACGTTTTCCGGCGCGGCCCCTCGGAAGCCCCGGCCGCGCAGCCGCTCCGCCACGCACTCCCGCAGCGGCGGATACCCCTCCGCCGGGCCGTACTGCAGCGCGCCCGCGCCGTCCGTGGAGAGAATCCGCTCCGTAATGGCCGCGATCTGCTCCGATGGAAAGAGCGCCGGGTCCGGCAGACCGCCCGCGAACGAGATGTACTCGCCGGAGCCGGCGGTCTTCAGCAGCTCCATGATCGCGGACGGCGTCACCCGCGCCATGCGGTGGGCGAATCTCGGCATTAGTTTGGACTCCTGATTCAAATCCGGCTCAGCCACTCCCACGCCTCGGCCTGCATCTCCGTGTTAAACTCGTGCGGCGTATCGTAGAGGCGCGTGCGCAGACGGTCGGCCGCGCCGGCCTTCGTGTAGCAGGCGTGGAGCTTGTCGAAGCTGGCCTGCACGCACGCCGGGTCAAAAAGCGTGTCGCGGCTGCCATTGATTACGAGCAGCGGCTTCGGCAGCGCGAGCGACGCGACGTCCGGGTAGTCGAGATCATGGTAGAGGCCGGGCACGAGCATCGAGGGACCGATCGTGTAGCGGATGTGCCGCTTAAGCTGCGCCGGAAACGAGGCCATCCAGCCGACCACCACCGACGCCTTGATCCGGTCGTCCAGTGCGGCGAGGTGGCAGGAGCGAAGTCCGCCAACGGAGAGGCCCACGCAGCCGACCCGCGCCGGATCCACATCCGGCCGCGTAACGAGGTAGTCCACCGTGCGGATATCGTCCCAGAACATGACGCCCGGCCAGGTGAACCCGGCCGCGCCGATCGTGCGGCCGACGATGTCCTCGCTCTGGCCGGCGCGCTGGTTGAAGGCCTGAATGCGCTCGCGTGTCACGTCGCGCGGCCGGACCCGCCAGTCCGCCGGATCGCCGTCCAGCAGGAGGCGGCGCTCGCCCCAGTAGAACATGTCGATCACGATGACGACGTTGCCACGGCGCGCCAGCTCCGACGCGATGCTCCTGCCGGCGTAGTACTGGCGCTTGAAATCGCTAAGGACGGGATGCTCGTCCGGCTGCTCGATCAGTTTTTCGCGTCCCCAGAAGTAGAAGCCGCCGTGGTCGTGCAGCGCGACGATCGCGGGCGCGCGTCCTTTCAGTCCCTTCGGCACGAGCACCGCGGCGGGCGCCCGGATGTCCGGCGTGGTGTTGAACGCGATCTGCTCCTCGACGTAGCCGTCCCGCTCGGCGCGGCTCAGCACCTCCGCGCGGGGCGCGCACTTTGGCGGGGCGTAGTGGAGCAGGTCGAGGAGCCGGGCGCGCGCCCTTCGCTTCCATGCCGCCGCGCCGCGGAACTCCTCCCGAAGGAATGAGAGCCGTGGCTCGCCATGCACGGTCTGCGACTGGATGAACGGATATAGCGAGCCTACGTCGGATCCGGTGGGCGGCATGGTTGCGCTCCTTTGTGGCGCGGCGCTGGCGGCGCTGGACGCCTGGCTGTTCGGCACGCAGAGCGCGCCGAACAGCCAGGCGAGGGCCTGGCGGCGGGAGGGCAGTTCACCGTGCGCGGGCAGTCTACAACCGGCGCCGGCTGCGTCCGCGGCGACGACCTCCGGACGGGATGGCTCCGGCACGCGCTCCCGGGAGCGATGTCGCTCCGACCGTGTCCGGCAACGGCGCTCGCTCAAAACCGGCTCCGCCCTGAAGTGAAGCCCTTCTCGCCCTGCCAGTGGCGGATCGCCTCCGTCTGGTCCTTGTTCGGCGGCGCGTTGAGCCGGGCCTTCATCTGGACGATCCGCCGGTCGCTTGCGATCTCGATCGTGACGCGGCTCAGCTCGTCTCCCTTACCCCACAGCACCGAGCCGTCTTCGCCGAAGCCGGAAGGCGCCTTTGAATACTGGCGCATCGAGACGATCGTCGACCGGCCCTGCGCGCACCAGGTGACGTAGGACGACACGCAGTGCTGCTGCTTGCGCCCCTCGCGGATCAGCTCATGATTACTGAGCAGCTCGGTGGCCTCCCAGATGCAATCGCGACGCATCCACGTCCATGGAGCGATTGCCAGACCGGTCCAGGTTATCAGGCTGCCGAGCTTCGCCTTCTGCGTCTCCACATGCCACTCGTTACAGAGCTTCGTCACGGAGGAGAGCGTGCGACCCTTCAGTGTGAATGCTCGGTCGTAGACCAGCTTCCATGCGAGGAAGTCGGTGATCTCGTTGAACGTGTTCCGGTCCATTTCGCTATGGTAACGGGCGTAGAAATGGATGGCCTCCGCAAGCAGGCCCGTGGAATCGAGGTATTCGGTTCCGGCGAAGAGACGCTCCAGCAGCTTGCCCGCGGTTGCGATACCGATGCCGGCGACGCGCAGCCTGGCCCACCAGACGTTCGTATGGATTGCGTTGGCAGCCGGCGCGTGCAGAAATGCGTGCGCCTCTCGGCTCGTCATGATCCCTTTGACGGCCCTGGTGAAGCTGCCGCCTTGAGCGATCGTCAGGAACCACTCTTTGTGCAGATCGTCCCGGCAGGGCAGGCGCCGATCCGTAGGGCCGGGCTTGATGCAAGCCGCGTACATAAACGCCGGCACCGGATATCGGACGAATAGATGGTTCAGCAGGCCAACGAGCTGCCTGTCCAGATTATACGAGGCAGGCACGTACGTATTGCTCGGCCGCAGCTCGCGGCCGCTCATGCCGGCAATGTCCAGCAAGGCGAGCAGCTCGTCGGGACTCTTCTTCTTGCGTCGCTTCTCGCGCTTAGCCGCCTCGAGCTTCTTGTCCGTGGCGGCAAGCACTGCCGCAATCTCCGCTTCGCGCACCGCCTCCTTCAGTTTTCGCTCCGCGAGCGTGCCGTCCATTGGGATACCTTGCTGTCGGTGTTGGGTGTATTACCGGAGTTCGTGCGCGCCGATGTCTGGCCTTGAGCCGCGCGGCTTGCGGTCTATGTCGTCGCGGACCTCCGCCAGCGGCAAAGCCCGGTCGATTGCGTCCGTGGCGGCCGCCGTTAGCCGTAGATTGCCGTGCGCTGGATCGGCCAGCGCGGAATAGGCCGGCCGTACCAGGTTGTTGCGCTGCATAATGCGACTCTGGGACTCGATGCGAATGGGCGCGCCGACGATCAGGTTGTTCTCGATCCGCAGTCCCTCATCGTCGTTCGCGGCGCGAATCAGCCGGCCGAGCGCGCTTTCCGGGTCGAACACCGTGTTGTTCAGGATCGCGCAGTCCAGCGTGTGGTCGGCATAGATGCCGTTTTCGTGGCACCGGGTGACGAAGTTGTTGCGTACGATGCAGCCCGTACAGTGAATCTTGACATCCTCCGGCCGAAAAGAGTTGCCGAGGCAGATGCCCGAATCGCAGTCGACAATAGTATTGCGCTCCACGATGCAGTGCTGCACGTCGTGCCATAGAAAGACCGCGCCGCGGCACTCGCCCGTTCGGCCGTGGATGCCCGTAAAGACGTTGTCGCTGATCGTCCAGTCACGCGGATACATGGTGTCGATCCCGCCGATGTAGTTCCCCTTGAAGTTGGTCTCGTTGTCCGCCGGATCGTCGGCGTATGCCTTCGGCCGGTCGTTGTAGAAGAGGCAGTACTGGATCCGAAAGCCGGCGGGGCGCATCCGCTCGCGGTCCTTCTCCGGCACCTTCACGCCCTTGATGAACCGCTGCCAGATGTTATGGAGGATGCAGTTATAGACCGTGAGCCGCTGGACTCCCGTCTCCGAGTTGATCTTTATGCCGTTCCACTGGACGTTCTGGACCGTCAGGTCCGCGATGGTCACGCCGGTACAGGCGGTAAGGCGGATCAGCTCGCCGTGGTGCTGGCCGTCCAGCACCACGCGCTCGCGCCGGCCGCTCTCGCCGCGCAGCGTTACGCGGTCGGTCCTGATCTCCAGCGGCGCGCCCATCCCATAGCGTCCGTCCGCGAGCAGGATCGTGCCGCCGGGCCGGACGCGCGCGGCCGCGGCGTAGAGCGCGTCCGCCGAGGAGACGCGGATAACGTCTCCGGCCGGCGCCGGCAGCGGCGGGGCCTTCGGGAACCAGGGCTGGCTCGGGGGATTCAGGGGCGGGTCGTCGGCAGTCAGGTCGTCAGCGACGCTTACAGCGCGATTCGCGGCGCCGCGGGCCACAAACGACTCGATTGCGCCGGGCGTTCGCGCGGCGCGCGGCCCGACGGAGGACTCGGCTGCTGTCCGCGACGAGCGCTCGAGGCTCGCGTCACGGTCCAAGCGATCGGAAGCTCGGCCCGCGGGATCCGCTCTATCCGCGTCTCCTTTCGCCGGACCGGACCGGGCCGGGCGATCTCCCCCGCCAAGGGCATCGATCACCTCGGCGTATTTAAGGAGCGTCAGGTAGTTGCGGAGGGCGTAGCCGCAGCTGCGCAGCCCCTCGGGCGAGTAGTCGTTCTGGAACTTCGCGGGAAAGCTGGGGTGGACGCCGTCGCGCGAGATCAGCGTCGGAACATCGTAATCTCTGTAGGCGCTGAACTTCTCCAGAGCGCCGTCCCAATCGTTCGGCCGGCGCTTAAGGATTTCGGCGTGGTAATCGATCCGGGGCACGCCGGCCTCTCGAGCCGCCGTATTTGCGGCCACGACGTACAGGAGGACCTTCTCATCGAAGTCGTGCCGCGGCGGGATGGTCGTGACGATCGGCACGGTGCCATTCTCCACGCACTTCCGGATGAGCACGCGCAGATTGGCGAGGTAGTCTGCCGGCGCTGTGTCGCGGAGATCGTTCGTGCCGAGGAGGATGACGGCGACCTCCGGATTCAGCCGCTTAAGCCAGCCGTCGATTCGCTCCAGCGCCCACGCGGTCATCTTGCCGCTTTCGTTGCCGTACTCCGGTCCCTTCCAGCCGCGCCAGCACTCCGGCCGCTGGTGCGCCTTGACCGCCTGGAACGCGGCCTCGAAGGAGGGCGACGCGTTTTCGCGCTTGTAGAGCAGCGGCGTCCAGAAGGCCATCGTGTTGCTGATCGAGTCGCCAATCTCCAGGAAGGTGCCGGGCTGGCCGTTGAACTTCGCGTGGATCGCGCGAGCATGGGCGCGCCAGTCGGCCGGGGCGCCCTGCGCGGTGGCGCGCGGTGAATTGACAGACAAAAGTATAAGCGCGGCAAGCGCGGAAACGAGCCGGCCAGCGCGGCGGAAGTGGCACAACATCGTCCAATCCTCCGGTCCGTTCGCATTGCGCTTCAGTTACGGTTCCGGCGGAAAGAGTCCTGCTATTGGCCCACCTGTACTATGGCAACGCCGGCGGCAAGTGCTCCGATCACGTGCCCCAGATATGCCACATTTGGCGTAACGGCGAATTGTGACGAGTCGACCGTGTTCCTATCGGCCGGTCGTAGTCGCTGCATCGGCCCGTCCGCCGCGCAACTGCCGGCCCGCTCCGACGCCTAAACGGGTTTTCTGGTACAATACGGTATAGCCATCCGCCCAGATTTCGAGTTCAAGAGCTGGCCGCGGGCCGCCCGCCGCCGCACGAAGCAGCCTATGCCTGAAATATCACCGGCGACCCTGGACGAGGCCCTGCAGAGGGGCGTGCAGGCCGCCCGCGAATACCGCTGGCTGAGCGCCGTGGAGATGTTCCGCCGCGCCGTTGCCCTCGACCCGGAGAGCGCCGAGGCGCGGTTCCGGCTCGGCTGGAGCCTCTGGAACCTGGCCGAGGACGACAAGCCTTCCATCACCGATATGGCCATGGCCGTGGGAGCGCAGGCGCTGGGATTCGACCAGACCGCCCGCGACCGCGGTCGCAAGTTCCGCGGATACCGCCAGCGCATCGACGACGCCGTCTACTACCTCAACTCCGTGCTGGAGCGAGATGACTCCCACGCGCGCGCCTACCACTATCTCGCCAAGTGCTTCCAGGCTACAGATCGCCGCGTGGAGGCCGAGGCCGCCGCAAGACGCGCCGCGCAGCTCGAGCCGGCCAACACCACCTACCAGAACTTCGCGAAGGGGCTCGACGCCAGTCCGACGCCCCGCGCCCAGAAGGCCATCGAGGAGGCGCCAACCACCCAGACGTGGGACGATCTCGTGCTCAACCCGAAGACCAAGCGGGACCTCCGGCAGATGCAGCTGATGCTGGAGCAGCCGGACCTGGCACGCGACCTGGGCGTGCAGGCGCCGACCGGCATCCTGCTCAAAGGACCGCCCGGCACCGGCAAGACCACCATCGCGCGCGTCCTGGCGCACGAAGCCAGGTGCAACTTCTACGCCATCACGCCCGCGGACGTCAACCAGATGTACGTGGGCGAGAGCGAAAAGCGCGTGCGCGACCTGTTCGCGAAGGCGCGGGCCAACCCGCCATGCATCATCTTCGTGGATGAGATCGACGCCCTGCTTCCGCATCGTCAGGGCGGCGTCGCTATTCACTCGGACAAGGTCGTCAACCAGTTCCTGCAGGAGATGGACGGCCTCACGTCCAACAGCCGCGTCTTCATCGTCGGCGCGACCAACCGTCCCGATATGCTCGACCCGGCGGTCCGACGGGGCGGGCGGCTCAGCCGCGAGATCGAAATACCGATCCCGGATCTCGACGCGCGCATCGACCTTTTCAGGCTCTGCACGCGCCGCGCGACACTCGCGCCGGACGTGCAACTGGAAGAGCTGGCCCGGATGACGAACGGCTACAGCGGCGCAGACATCAAGGCGGCGGTCAACGAGGCCGGCCTGCAGGCGCTTATCCGTATCGCGGACAGCAAGGACAGCAACCGAGTCCTGACCATGGCGGACTTCACGTTCGCGATAGAAAACCTGGGATAAAGGGGTGATGTTTTGGCGAAGTTGATTTTACTGCGGCACGGGCAGTCGACCTGGAACCTGGAAAACCGATTCACGGGCTGGATCGACGTGCCGCTTACGGAGATGGGCGAAAAAGAGGCGGCGGAGGCCGGCAAGAAGATCCGCCTAGCCGGCATCCACATCGACGAAGCTTTCACCTCCGTGCTGAAGCGCGCGCAGGACACGCTTACGATCTGCCTCCGCGCGGCTGGCCAGGAGGGCGTTCCCACTCAGTACAGCGAGGCAGTGAACGAGCGCCACTACGGCGACCTGCAGGGCCTCAATAAAGCGGAGACGGCGGAAAAGTTCGGTGACGCCCAGGTGAAGCAGTGGCGCCGCAGCTACGACGTGCGTCCGCCGAAAGGCGAGAGTCTGAAAGATACGGCGGCGCGCACACTCCCCTACTACGAGTCGCAGATTCTCCCGCACCTCAAGGCGGGCCGGAACGTCATCATCTCAGCCCACGGCAACAGCCTGCGGGCCATCGCAATGAAGCTGGACAATCTGACGGAGGAGCAGGTCATCGAGCTCAACATTCCGAACGGCGTACCCATCGTCTACGATATCGACCCGAACGGCAACCCCATCGCGAAGACCGAGTTGTGACTTGTGGCTTGTGGCTCGCGTGCACAAATCACAAGCCATAAGCCACAAGTCACGGCACCGGAACCGGCTCGCTCTTGACGATGACCGGTGCGTCCGGCGGGTTCGGGGAGAGCGCCTGGGCCACGATCTCGTACGCGGCGCCGGGGCGAAGGCCCTCCAGGAGAACGTAGGGCGGTTCGGAGCCCTTTGCCGGCCGAGCGACACGGATCGCCCTGCGACCCCTGCCTGGCTTCGCGTCCGCGCCCACCGCCGCATAGAGCGAAACGCTCCAGAGGCGGCCGCCCGCGGGCGCGGACCACTCTACGCTTACGCTCGCCGGGCCGATGCGCTTCACCACGAGGCTGCGCCCCGGGAATAGCGCCGGTGCAAGCACGCGGCCGATCCCGCCCACGCGACCGTAGACGCCCTCGTGGCCGACCGGCGCCATCTGGCCGCGGCGAAATACCCAGCGCTTCCGATCGCGGCGCGACGAGAGCCGCGAATCCCACAAACCGTTCAGGGCGCGGCCCATTGGAAGCTCCGCGTTGTTGAGCCAGACGGCGGTATAACGCAGCGTGTCGCGATCATTGAAGTAGGTGTCGTGCGCCGTCGGAACGATCTGCGCTGCGCCGGGCAGACCGCCAGGAATCAACGAGCTCCAGAGGGGCACGACCCCATCCGTGTAGTCTCCCTCATCGCCCACGATCGGACTGAGCGCGCGCGTGAGACCGGAGCGGCGCTCCAGTGCGAGATAGGGGAAGCGGCTGGGCCTCTGAAAGTAGGCGAACACGCCGTATGGGGAGATGCTCGAAGCGGGGCCGTAGGTGAGATAGGCGCTGCTGTCCCCGCCGACGGAGCCATAGGCCACGCCTTCCCGAAATGGCGTGGCAGGCGCGTCCAGTCCGGGATGGGGCGCGCCATAGATCAGCGCATCCATCCACGGGCTGTCGATCGCCATCACCTCCATCGCGGGCGTGCGCAGTCGAATGATCGGGTCGATCGCGTGGATGAAACTGCCGAGATCGCGATCCGCGCCGATCTGATTCCAAAAGGCGCGCGGCATCCAGGACGGGACCCGGATCGGCGCGCGGGCGAGCGAGCGCGGATCGTCGGGGGCCGAGAACCGGATTTCGTTTAGACAGTTGACGAGCGGCACGCCTCGCCACATGCTGCCGAGCGTGATCAGCTTTCGCACGTCGCCACGGTAGGGCACGACCGGCTGCAGATCGAGCGGCCGTCCATCCGCCCCGCGGAGGACGTACCCGCCCATGTAATCGAGCGCCGGGCCGCGCGGGAGTCCTGCGATATACCAGCGCCCTATGATGCCGCCGTAGCTCCAGCCAAGCAGGTCTACACGGCGGATCGCGAGACGCGGAGGCTCACTGCCGGTTGCACCCGGAAACCGGTACGCGAATGGCCGCGGCGCGGCGGAGGCCCGGCCGAAGTCGAGCGCGGGCAGCGGCTCCCCAGCCAGGACTTGCCGGCGCACCTCATCGATCCGGCGCGCGAGCAGGGCGGCGCCGATCTCGACCGGCCCGCACCCATAAGAGAGGTAATCGGGATAGCGCTGCCGATCCCGAAAGTTGACGCCTTCGTAATCGAGGGGCGCGAAATGGTCGACCGTGCAGCAGGGAATTTCGAGCGCGCCGCCTCGGCCGCGCATGCCGGCGAAGGCGCGGATCATCGGCGTCCAGCAGTCCGGGCCGCGATTGATGCCGTGGATCATGACCACAGGAGCGCGGCCGAGCACGATCCGCACCGGTCCGACCGTGCGGACTGCGCCGTCCGCGAAGCGCACGTGCGCCGTGAGGAGCACACAGCGCGACGCCGGGCCGTCGACGTCGCGCAGGGTGCGCGGCCGCTGGCGGCGATTGAACTCGTCAGGCGGATAGTAAAACAACCGCCCGTTCTCGATGATTGCGGCGCCGACGCTTCCACGCTCTTCGGCGTCCGCGGCGCTGGCGTCCGGGCTGTGCACCATCGCATCGACGATCTGGGCCTGCACACGGCCTGCGAGCCGCACCACCAGCCTGTCGCGATCGGCCGGGCTCGTGTCGCGCAGGTTATCGCAGACGATGCCGTCCACTGCGATGGCCGATCCGCCCGGCTGCTCGGCAAACAGCTCGAGCGCGCCGGCGGGTGGACGGCAGCCGGCGCCGGCGCGAGGCGCGGGCACGGATAGCAGTACGATAAGCAGAAGAGGGGCGCAATGGCGCATCGATCGTGGGTCTCTCCGACCGGCAGCGGGCCGACATTGACGACGCGTCGTGGCATACTGCTGCCACGTTCTCGGCCTGGCCGCCAAGAGTCCATTATACCGAATGCGGCGCCGACGCGGCCGGCCGCAGCCGCGCAGGTGGGACTACGACGCTACAAATCGAGTGCGGGGGGCGGTGCCAATCAAACTTAACGGGATCATCAAGCTCGCGACGGTGACGGCTCTCATCGCAGCCGGCGCGCCCTGCCGGCCCGCGCATGCGCCCGGCCAGGTCGCGACGATCACGATACGCGCCGGCCGGTCGCTGAATACCTTCCGGCCGGACGAGGCGCTCGGCGCATGCGTTGACGGAATGGAGCAGGGCGACGTCGCGCGAGTCTACACGCCGGCCAATATCGCCGCGATGCGCTCCGCCGGACTGCGCCCGTTGGCGTACCGCCTTCGCACTGAGTTAGGCGTCGAAGCGTGGCACTGGAATCCCGCAGGCGCGTTCAGCGATGCCGCCAATCGGCGCGGATACTGGACTTCGGACCCGACTCCGGGGGCGCCGATCGCGACCTGCAACGGGTATGTCCTTCCGCGGCGCGGCTCGACGATCGACCAGGCGAACAACCGCGGGTATTCGCGCATCGACGACGGCGATCCCGCCAGCTTCTGGAAGAGCAACCCTTACCTCGATCAGCGTTACACCGGCGAGGACAACCGCCTTCATCCACAGTGGATCGCGATCGATCTGGGCGCGCGGCAGTCAGTTGACGCCCTACGTATCCGGTGGGGCGAGCCGTTCGCGCGCCGATGCCGAGTGGAATTCTGGCAGGGTGTCGATCCTTCGGACTCCCAGGAGATGCCGGACAACGGCCGCTGGGCGCCGTTTCCACACGCGGAGTGCCGCGCGCCATCGGGCGGCGACCCGCTCCACGTGCTTGCGGACCGTCCGGTCCAGGCGCGCTGGCTGCGGCTCGTTCTTTCGGACAGCTCCGGCCGCGGGCCTGCCGGCTCGACGGACCGGCGTGACGGCCTTGGCTACGCGGTCCGCGAGCTCTACGTCGGACGCCGGGATTCGGCAGGTGCGCTCCGCGACCTGCTGGCGCACGCGCCGGATGGCAAGCGGCAGACGCGCATCTATGTCTCGTCGACCGACCCGTGGCACGCCGAGTCGGACCTGGACCGCAATGTGGAGCAGCCGGGATTCGACCGCGTATTCCGTTCCGGCCTCGCAAACGGACGGCCCGCGCTGGTTCCGGTCGGACTGCTCTACGATACGCCCGAGAACGCCGCGGCGGAAATCCGCTGGTTGGAGGCCCGCGGATACCTGCTCCGCGGGATCGAAGTCGGCGAGGAGCCGGACGGGCAGTACATGTCGCCGGAAGACTATGGCGCGCTGTACATTCAATGGGCCGCTGCGATCCATCGCGTAGATCCCGCTTTGAAGCTCGGCGGGCCAGGCTTTCAGACGGCGATCCTGGGCTGGCAATACTGGCCCGATCCGCACGGTGAAACCTCATGGATGCGCCGGTTCATGGCCTACCTGAAGCGCCACGACTGCATCCGCGAAATCGCCTTCTTCAGTTTCGAGTGGTACCCGTTCGACAAGATCGGAGCGGAGACCGGTAAGCAGCTTCTGGCGGAGCCGCGCCTCCTTGCGACCTCGATCGCCAGGCTTCGCGAGGAGGGCGCGCCGGCAGGCCTACCCTGGATCCTTACCGAATACGGATACTCCTCGTTCGCCGGCGAGCCGGAAGTCGACTTGCCGGGCGCGATTCTCAACGCCGAGATCGTCGCGCAGTTCCTCAGCCTGGGAGGCTCCGCGGCATACCTCTACGGGTACGAGCCGAACGTGCCGATCTACGAGGTCGGCGATAGGTCGAACTATGGCAACCTCGCGCTGTTCCTTTCGGACGACCGTCGATCGATTCGCTGCCCGCTGCCAACCTACTACGGCGCGCAGCTGCTCTCGGAACGCTGGGCGGAGCCCGGCGACGCAGTGCACACGCTTTATCGCGCGGACTGCGACCTGCCGCGAGTCCACGGCGAACAGCCGGTAACGGCCTACGCGGTGCAGCGGCCGGACGGTCGGTGCGCGCTGCTCGTTCTCAACAAAGACCCGGTGCGCGCACAGCGTATCCGGATTCTCGTTCAGCCGCCCGGCGGTCGCGGCGCCGTGTGCCCGGACGCGGAGGCATGGCAATACGGGCCGGCGCAATACCGGTGGCAAGCGGAGGGCCAGAATGGCCGCCCCGCGCGCAACCTCGCGCCCGTTCGCACCCTGTTGCGCGCCGCCGGAACGCTCACGTTGCCGCCCTATTCGCTCACGGTGGTGCGGTCATTGCGGCCGATGCGAATGTGACGCGGACCCAACCCCCACCACCCGCACGCCGGTACCCGCCTTCCCGCAAGCGGGAAGCGGGAGACACTCAACCCGTTTTCGCAAGCCGGTTCAGGGAGGTAGAGGGCCTCTTCCCGCCCACACGGGACTGCTGCCTTCTGGGAAGAGGGAGACGGATAGGCCCATGGCGCTCATGCGGGACTGCCGTCTTGCGGGAGGGGGTTGGGGGTGGGCCGGCCCCGGACATGTCGCCGGGGTGCGGCGCGGGTATGCTATAATGTTTCGCGCTCCGGCGATCGGCGCGCGCTGGTAATTGGCAAGCGCGGTCCGGGTCGGCGGCGCGGGCCGTTCGGGCAAGAGGCGCATCGCTCGGCTTCCCCGCGTTTGCACCATGAACGATCAGCCCGACAACCGATCGGCTGCACCGCCCAATGCGGACCAGCGGGGCCTGCACGACGTGGAGAATCGCCAATACCGGAAGCGGCGGGCGGCCCTTCTGGCGATCGGCTGCAACTCGGCCCTGGTCTCGGCGAAGCTGGGCGTCGGCATCCTGAGCGGATCGGTCGGCGTGCTTTCGGAAGCCGTTCACTCCGGCACCGACCTGGTCGCCTCGATCATCGCCTTTCTCTCGGTACGCGCGTCCGATACGCCGCCGGATGCCGAGCACCCTTTCGGCCATGGCAAGATCGAGGGCGTTTCCGGGCTGATCGAGGCGCTGCTTATCGGGCTTGCAGGCTGCTACATCATCTACGAAGCCGTGATGAAGCTGGTAAACCGGCATGCGCCGGCGCCCGCGGTAGATGCGGGCCTGGCGGCGATGGCGGTTTCGGCGATAGTGAGCTTCCTGCTGTCGCGCCACCTGTCGCGCGTCGCGGCGGAAACGGACTCCCTGGCGCTCCAGGCCGACGCGGAGCACATTGGCGCAGACGTCCGCACCTCCGTCGGCGTATTCATCGGCCTTGCGCTCGTGCGCGTCACGCACCTCACCTGGCTGGACCCGGCCGCCGGCATCTGCGTAGCGCTGCTGGTGCTCTTTACCGCCTACACCGTCGCCCGGCACGCGATGCAGCCACTGTTAGACGCTCGTCTGCCGCCCGAAGAGGAGCTCCGGATTAAGAACATTCTCGACAACGATGCCCGCGTACTGGGATATCATAAGCTTCGCACGCGAAAGTCCGGGTCCCAACGGCATGCCGACGTGCACGTGCTGCTCAACGATGACAGCACTCTGCTGGAAGCGCACGCGCTGGCGGAAGAGCTAGAGGACGAGATTCGGATCACCCTGCCGGACATCCAGATCAATATCCACATTGAGCCGTACCATGCCGAGATGCGCCACCAGCGGGAGGCGCACGGCCTGAGCATGGAGCAGGCGAACCCCAAGAGCGCGGCGGAGCCGAGGTCCGGACGCGCGGGCTCCAGGACCGAGGCGCCGTAATGAATCCATTTGCCGGCCTGGCGCCGAATGTCGTGCGGATACTGCCGCTCCTCCACACTGTCATAACGGCGGCTGTGTTTTCCGCTTGGAGCTGCGCCCTGCTGCTCGTCTGGCGCAATCGGCCCTGCTATCCGCGGCTCGCCACTGTCCACTTCACGAAGGGGCAGCTCTGCAGTCTGCCGCCCCTCACCATCGTAGTGCCCGCCTGTAACGAGGCGCTGACTGTCGGTCGCGCGATGCGGAGCCTCCTCGCCCTCGAATACCCCGACCTGGAGATCATCGCCGTAAACGATCGATCGACCGATGAGACCGGCGATATTCTGGACTGCCTTGCGGCAGGCAACAAGCGGCTGCGCGTTCTCCACATCAACAGGCTGCCGCCGGGGTGGCTCGGCAAGAACCACGCGCTGCACGTTGGCGGCCTGCAGGCGCGCGGCGACTGGATACTCTTCACCGATGCCGACGTGGTCTACCAGCCGGACGCGCTGGAGCGCGCCGTGGCGTACGCCGCGATGACGCGTACCGACCACCTCGTGGCGTGCCCGCGCTGCCGTGGCTTCGACTTCTGGGAGAAGCTCTTCATGAGCTATTTCGGGCTGATGTTCCTGCTGCGGGTGCGTCCGTGGGAGGTCGAGCAGCCCGGTAGGAGCGCCTACTTCGGCTTCGGCGCGTTCAACCTGGTGCGAACGGAGGCCTACCGGAAGTCCGGCGGGCACGACGCGATGCCCATGGAGGTGACCGACGACACCAAGC
>Ga0070735_10002039_pt1 | contig 18648 bp, 20 predicted proteins | sample Coa_R1_FD_66443 | JGI IMG/M metagenome (GOLD analysis project Ga0070735, IMG submission 66443) | Surface soil microbial communities from Centralia Pennsylvania, which are recovering from an underground coalmine fire - Coalmine... | ecosystem: Environmental > Terrestrial > Soil > Unclassified ... | reverse complement strand
GGGTCCGTTTTCCATCTCAAAAGGGGTGGCATCTGGCGCAGATGTTCGAGGCGATGGAGCGCCGCGAGCTCGATACGCTCTACGTCATCGGTGAAAACCCGGCGCAGTCGGAAGCAGATCAGGAGCACGCAATGGCGGTGCTGCGCGGCTTGCGCGGCCTCATCGTCCAAGACATATTTCTGACGAAAACTGCGCAACTCGCCGACGTGGTACTGCCGGCATCGGCCGCGTGGTGCGAAGCGGAGGGCACGGTGACGAGCAGCGAACGCCGCGTGCAGCGCTGCCGGAAAGCGCTCGACCCCCCGGGCGAAGCACATGACGACATTCAAATCATCGCCGATCTCGCTCGCAAGTTGGGACACGACTGGGGCGCAGTCAGCGCGCACGATGCGTGGGAAGAATGCCGTTCGCTCTCGCCGTGGCACGCGGGTATGAGTTGGGAGCGTCTGGAGAAACTCGGCGGCATTCAATGGCCGTGTTACGACGAGCAGCATCCCGGCTCGCCGTTCCTGCACGGCCGTTTGTGGGACGAGCCGGTGCAAGGTCTAAAGGCGCCGTTCAAAGCCGTGCAGCATGAACCGCCCGTCGAAGCGCTCGACGATGATTACCCGGTGCGCCTCACGACCGGACGCCGCCTGGAATCGTTCAACACGGGCGTGCAAACCGGCGGCTACCGTTCGCCGCTTCGCGTCGGTGAAACGCTCGACGTCTCGCCCGAAGATGCGCAACTGTATGGGTTGGAAAACGGCGAACCGGTGCGCGTCACGTCGCGGCGCGGTTCGGTCGTGATGCCGGCACGCATCGACCCGGGTTTACGCGCGGGCCTCGTTTTCACGACGTTCCATTTCAACGACGAAGTTGCAACCAACATCTTGACGATCGATGCGACCGATCCGCAGTCCGGTACGGCCGAATTCAAAGCCGCGGCGGTTCGGCTCGAAAAGGTTTTGGCCGGCAAGGAGGAAGCGACCGCGGCATCTGAAGCAGCGGCAGTGTAAGCATGGACATACGGCTCATGAAAGACGAGGCGACCGAGGACGAAGTCGCCGCAGTCGATGCGCTGCTCGGAGCGGAGCCGGTCAGCGATATGCGCGCGTTGCATGGCGGGAAAGCTTCGCGCGACGCACGCCATTTGCTGCTGCCGGCGCTGCATGCCGTCAACGATCGCACCGGATGGATCAGTGCGGGCGCGCTCAACTATATCTGCCGCCGTTTGAACGTTCCGCCGGCCGACGCATTCGGCGTGGCGACGTTCTACCATCTGTTTTCACTCGAGCCGCGTCCCGATACGATCGTGCACGTGTGCGACGACATCGCCTGTCTGGCAAACGGTGCCGATGCGGTGTGCGCAGCGATGGAGGAGCATTTTCCACACGACGCATGGCAGCGCAGTCCGTGTCTGGGCATGTGCGATCACGCACCCGCGGCACTCGTAATCAAAGCAGGCGCCGAGCCGGTACGGCAGCCGCTCGGACACGTACGTGCCGCGGACGTTCCGTCACTGTTCAACATGCGCGACGGGCGCACCGCAAAGCTTCACGTCGGTGGTACGCAGCTTCGTCTGCTGCGCCGGATAGGAAAGACCGATCCGCAGAGCATCGATGATTATCGCGCGCACGGCGGCTACACCGGACTGCGCCGCGCGCTGGAAATCGGGCCCGACGCGGTTATCGCGGAGATCGCCGCGTCCAAACTCGTCGGCCGAGGCGGCGCAGCGTTTCCGACGGGCCGCAAGATGGAGGCCGTCGCGCGCGCGGCCGCGCATCCGCACTACATCATCTGCAACGCGGACGAGTCGGAGCCCGGCACGTTCAAGGATCGCATCCTCATGGAACAAGACCCGTTCGCGATCCTCGAAGCGATGACGATTTGCGGCATCGCGACCGGGTGCGAGCACGGATACGTCTATGTGCGCGGCGAGTACCCGCTGGCCGCCGAGCGGCTGCAGCACGCCATCGGCGTAGCGCGCCGCCACGGATTTCTCGGGAACGACGTCATGGAACGCGGCGTGCGTTTCGATTTGGAAGTGCGGCGTGGCGCAGGTGCGTATATCTGCGGCGAAGAGACGGCGCTTTTCAATTCTATCGAAGGCAAGCGCGGCGAACCGCGCAACAAACCGCCGTTTCCCGCGCAAGCGGGTTTGTTCGGCAAACCGACTTTGGTGAATAACGTCGAGACGCTCGCGTGTATTCCCGAGATCGTCGCCGAAGGCGGGGAAGCGTTTGCGAAAATCGGTACTGCGGGGTCCACGGGAACCAAACTCTTCTGCGTGTGCGGCACGATCGCGCGCGCGGGCCTGTATGAGGTACCGTTCGGCACGACGCTGCGCGAACTAATCGATCTTGCAGGCGGATTGCGCGAAGGACGCACGCTTCGGGCTGTGCTGCTCGGCGGCGCGGCGGGAACGTTTGTCGGGGCCTCATCGCTGGATTTACCGCTGACGTTCGAAGCAACGCGAGAAGTGGGAACAACCGTGGGCTCCGGCGTCGTCATGGTGTTCGACGAGAGCATCGACATGGCGCAGATCGTCACGCGTATCGCCGAGTTCTTCCGCGACGAATCATGCGGTCAGTGCGTGCCGTGCCGCGTGGGAACGGTGCGTCAGCAGGAAGCGCTGCAGCGAGGAGACGTCGCGCTCATCAACGAGATCGCGCGCGCGATGCGCGACGCGTCGATCTGCGGGCTGGGACAAACCGCCGCAAACGCCGTCGAATCGGCGCTTACGCTTCGCATACTCGAAAAGGGTGCATCGTGATCGAACTGACCATCGACGGCAAAGCGGTGAGCGTTTCCGACGGCAGCACGCTGCTGGACGCGATTAAGGCAGCCGGCACGGAAACGCCGACGCTTTGTTATCTGGAAAACCTTGCACCGGTGAACGTTTGCCGCGTGTGCGTCGTCGAACTCGAAGGTTCGCGCGCGCTGGTCCCGTCGTGTTCGCGTAAAGCGGAGAACGGCATGACCGTGCGCACCGACAGCGACCGCGTGCGCCACAGCCGCAAGATGGTGCTGGAGTTCCTGGGCTCGTCGGTCGATCTTGCAACCGCGCCTGATGCACGACGCTACAGCGAGCAGTACGGCGCCGACCCCTCGCGCTATGAGAGCGCGGAAACGCTACGCGACCGCGACGTTAAAGTCGATAACCGTCTGTACGTTCGCGACTACGCCAAGTGCATTTTGTGCTACAAGTGCGTCGAAGCATGCGGCGCCGAGGCGCAAAACACGTTCGCCATCACTGCAGCGGGCCGCGGTTTCGATGCGACGATCTCGACGGAGTTCGACGTCGAACTTCCCGATTCGGCCTGCGTGTATTGCGGAAACTGCGTCGGTGTCTGCCCGACGGGCGCACTGATGTTTACGAGCGAGTACGAGATGCGCCGCGACGGCACGTGGAAGGAAGAGCAGCAGACGCAGACCGACACGATTTGCTCGTATTGCGGCGTCGGCTGCACGCTCACCCTGCACGTGCAGGATAACGACATCGTTAAAGTTACCTCGCCGATCGAGAACGACGTGACCGCCGGCCACTTGTGCGTCAAAGGCCGGTTCGGTTACCAATACGTGCAGAATCGTCCGGACGAGTAAATGCAAGAATTTGAGGAAGCGCGGCCCGGGCTAACCACGTCGGCGCGCATCCTCGCGTGCGACGGGGAGCAAACCCGCGAAACCGTCGACGACCTTGCCACCGAAGAGCCGCTCGAGGTTCGGCTAATCGCGGGCGGCCAAACCCGCAGCCTCGCCGTCACGATGCGCACGCCGGGCAACGACTTCGAACTCGCAGCCGGCTTTTTGTTGAGCGAAGGCATCGTGCATCGGCGCGAAGAGATCGCGGGCATTTCGTACTGCATCGACCCGCAAATCGACGCCGAGCAGCGCTATAACATCGTCAACGTGCAACTCGCGAGCGACGCGCTTCCCGCACTCGAGCGCTTGGAGCGGCATTTTACGGTTAACAGCGCTTGCGGCGTTTGCGGCAAAGCGAATATCGAAGCGCTGCAGACACGCGCCACTCCCATCGACGACCCCGTACGGATTTCGCTTGAACTGGTCTCACAGTTGCCGGAAAAGATGCTGCAGGCCCAGCGCGTTTTCGAGTCTACCGGCGGGCTGCACGCGTCTGCGCTTTTCGATGCGAACGGCACGCTGCTCGCGCTGCGCGAAGACGTCGGCCGCCACAACGCGCTCGACAAAATCGTCGGCTGGGCACTTCTAAATAAGAGCTTGCCGCTGCGCGGCTGCGCGCTCTTGGTTAGCGGCCGCGCGAGCTACGAACTCGCGCAGAAGTGCATTGTAGCCGGGATTCCGATTCTGTGCGCGGTTTCAGCACCGAGCAGCCTGGCCGTGGACCTCGCGCGCTGTTTCGGCCTAACACTCCTCGGTTTCGTACGCGGTTCGCGCGCAAACATCTACGCCGGCCGCGAACGCGTAGTCAGTGCAGATGCGCGACCATGATACGGGCAGACGTGAGCCGTTGTCCCTTTCGAACCACGCCGTCGTCGCCGAGTTCGTTCCAGCCTGAGTTTGCGATGTAATAGAAGTCCGATCCGACGACGACACCGTGCGTCGGGTCGATGCGCGAAGTGGCGCTCTCGATGACGCGCTGCGATAGCACGCGATCGAACGTTGGCGCAAGGCGAAAAGCCATCACCCGTTCGGGAGCGGTTCCGTTTTGCACGGCCAGCAGACTACCACGAAAAAAATACATTCCGTCGATACCCTCGAGCGCAAATTTTCCTTCCATTGGCAGCCACCGAACCCGCTTTGTCGTCGGATTCAAAACGGCAATTCCGCGGGCGTAGTCCGGGACAAACACGTCTTTGCCGTCCGGTGCGTACGCCGGCGTCTGCGGTGAGAGGAAATCGCCGTTGCCGATTCGTGCCATGACCGCGTGGACGGCGCCGACGCGGTAAACGGCGCCGCTAAGGCCGTCGCTCACGACGACGTCCCCATCCGAACCGAGCGTCATGTCGCCGAGGGCACTCGGTCGAGGCGCCTCTATGCGTCGCAGCAGCTTTCCGCTCGCGAGATCGAATGCAAGAAGCGCGGAACGGCCCCGATCGCGTTTTGGCACGAAACGAAAACCGTCCAAGGCCGCTTCCGTGGCCCACACGATGCGGCGCCGTGAGTCCACTTTAATCGCCAGCATCGGCCAGCGGTCCGGCGCTTGTGCAAAATCACGCAGGCGACCGCGCATATCACTGCTGACGATCTTCGCTTCCCGGATGCTTGTCAGAAAGAACCTGCGCTGCGCGGGATCGTAATCGACGTCTTCCGGAAGCAGGCCGGCATCCGCGATGGAGAACGCTTCTGCGGCATTTGAACGTGGAATGAGGTTGGCGTTCATCGCGCTCACGAGAAAGCGAAACTGCGGATAACGCCGGAGAGGGGCGAAGTCCCGCAAGGTTTTGATGACTGCAGGCGATTGTCCCATCCGAACGACGCTATCGAGGGTTGCAAATGCGTCCATCGTCCGTCGTAAATGAACGTCAGCGCGCGCACGTTCCAGCATCGCGTCGGGAGAGCCATTCAGGAATGCAGTCAGCTGCTGTGCCTGCGCGTAAAACTGCCGCCAGTCACCATGCAGACGGGCACTGTGCATTTCCTCCGTGATTCGCCCGAACTGCGTTACCGCACTCACGCCCGAAACCGCAGCGACGAAGGCGAGAGCGATAAGCTTAAGCACAGCGGCCTATGCCGTACGGCGTTACAGGGTTACCTTGAATATCCCGCCGCACCCGGGGCTAGAGCCCATGATGCAATGTCCTCCCCATTGCACGGCTCCATAAAGCGTTCCGGAGGCGTCGGCAAAGAGACCTATCGGAAATGCACCATCCGTTTGTTGAAATTCGTGAATCGTCTTGGGAAAATATGCGCCGCCGGAGTATTCAAGTTCGAAAACTCCGCCATACGACGGAGAGCTGCCGAAGGTCGTGAAGTAAACGTTTCCCAAAGAATCCACAAACGGTCTTCCCGTCGGATATGTTTCACTCGGCGATTCACCGCAAGGCGTCGAACAAGCGGCGAAGTTGATGGAGTATTTGTACCCCTGCACACCGGCCGGATTAGGCGTCATCTTGTACAGCGTGCCAAGCCCGTCGGCTCCGCCACTCGAGGTCGTGCCATAGAGCGTGCCGCTCGCATCCATGAACACGCCCGGTCCCGGAGTATTGCCGTCGGTGCTTTCGCTCGGTGGTTCAAAACTGTGCAACACGCGCAGATTGTATCCCGACGCCGTCCGAGTGAGTTTGAAAACGCTCCCGATATCGTTCGCCCCGCCCTCATACGTTGTTCCAAAAATCGCGCCGCTCCGCAACACGACGAGATTGTTTTGCGGGGTACCGGCCGAGCCGGCAAATGTATAGAGCAAGGTTGACGTGTAGCGGGAGCCACTTTGGTCCAGACGGTAGATGCCCTGCCCGCACGCCGCGTAGAGCGTTGTACCGTTTTCCGAGACCGCACCGTTGAGGTTCAAGAATTCCTTCGTCGGCGCACACGCTTGCAGCAGGCTTCCCTGCCATCCACTGCCCGTGTGCGTGATTTCGAAAATTCCGGCGCTGCTCACGCCGACAACGTTTCCCGTGGAATCACGAATTATCGGTCCGGGTTGATCGCCGAGCGGCCCCGAAACGGGAAACCGGAAAACGACATTTTCCGAATAACCGGATGTCGTCGGCGTAAGGACGTAAATGACGCCGTCGTAGCCGGTTCCACCGCACCTGGCGGAGCCCACGATGTGACCATCGTTATCGCCTACGAAGAACGGCGCATTAGGAAAGCAACCATGTGAAGCGTAAGGAAATTCGTACAACGTAGATTCCGCCGCTCCACTCGAACTCACCGCTGCAGTACGAATCGCATCGCTGCTCGAAGAGGAGGTTGTCGTGGGAAGTGACGGCGCCGCGTGCGAAGCGCAGCCCGCAAAAAGAATACCGCTGACCGCGATAGCAACCAATGCGCGAAGCGTCATAACACCCCCCGGCGACGATCGTAAGGACGAGCGTTCTTAATTACGTCCCGGACGACGGCCTTGGGAAGAAATCCCTAATTCGGATCGTGAAGAAAGGCGCGCAGCAGATCGTTGAAGCGGTCCGGCGCGTCGGCGTTGGCGACATGACCGGCGCCGGCAAGAACTTCGAGGCGCGCGCCGGGGATCACGCCGGCGATTTCTTGCGAAAACGGCGGCGGCGCCACGGTGTCGCGTTCGCCGCAAATCACGAGCGTCGGCACGGAAATTCCTGGCGCCAGGTCACGATAGTCACCCGTCCAGGTTGCGTGGGTTGCAGCGATGTACGACGGCACGATTTTGCACCCCATCTGCGCGATTGTCTCCGCAGTGCGTTTTCCCGGCGGCAATCCGAGACGCTGCGCGCGCTCAAACGCAAAGTGCTCCATCGTTCCCGCTGCTTCAACCGCAGCAATCACGTTATCCACGTAGTTCTGCGCGTCGGGATAGCAAGCGAAGCTGCCGACGAACGTCAGCGAACGTATCCGCTGCGGCGCGCGCTTCCAAAGTTCGAACCCCACGACGCCGCCTAGACTGCAGCCGACGAAATGAAACCGCTCCGCACTCGCGGCGTCGCCAACGGCGAGCACGTCGTCGACATACCCGTCGCGCGTGATTTCCGAGGGGTCAGGTTCCGGCTTCGGAATGCCGTTGCCTCGCAGCTCGACTGCAAAGCAGCGGTACTCGTCGCTCAGTGCATCGAGCTGATAATCCCAAATTGCGGCTGTAGAACCGACGCCGTGTACGAACATGACCGCATCGCCTCGCGATCCGCTCATGCGAGCCGTTGCAATCCTCATACGGACGCCGCGTGCTCTCGTTTACGCTGCACGAATGCAAGGACGGCCTCGAGCGGCTGCGCGTTGAGCACGTGCTCGCGCGTGAGGCCGGCGCGCCGCGCCTGGCTAACCGCGAGTTCGACGTTTGCGAGTTGCGAAACGTCGTGTGCGTCGCTGTCCGTCGTAAACGAAACGCCGAACGTCTTGGCACGAGCGGCAAGCGCCCACGGCAAATCGAGACGCGGCGGCTGTCCGTCGATTTCGAGTGCCGTCCCCGTGCGCGCCGCCGCTGCAAACACGGCGTCGTAATCGAATTCGTAGCCGGGAAAACCTTCGATCATTCGACCCGTCGGATGGCCGATGACGTTCACGTAGGGATTCTCGCACGCGCGAATCAGGCGCCGCGTCATATCGTCGCGTGAAAGATTGAACGCGGAGTGGACGCTGCCGACGACGATGTCGAGCTCCGCAAGAATTTCGTCGTCAAAATCGAGCGATCCGTCGGGAAGAATGTCGACCTCGCTGCTGCAGAGCGTCCTGACGCCGAAGCGATCGCCAAGCGCGCGCACGCGTTCGCGCTGCTCGCGCAACGCCTCAGCCGTGACGCCGAACTTCGGACCGCGTCCGACCGAATGATCGGAGATGGAATGATACTCGTAACCGCGCTGCGCCGCGGCGGCAATCATCTCCTCGAGCGTTTGATTGCCGTCACTGAAGGTGCAGTGCATGTGAAAATCGCCGCGCAAATCGCGCGTTTCAACCAGCGCCGGAAGTTCCCGGCGCAATGCCGACTCTATCTCGCCCATTCCGCTGCGAAGCTCCGGCGGAATATACTGCATGCCTAAATGCTCGTACACCGCCGCCTCCTCGCTCGCCGTAAAAACATCTCCCGTTTCGAGGTTCAGTATGCCGTTCTCGCTGACGCGCAGGCCTTTGCGCACGGCATATTCACGGAACTGAATGTTATGCTCGCGGCTGCCGGTGAAGTGCTGCAAGAGATTTCCGTACAGATGATCCGGCAACACGCGCAGATCGATTTGCAGACCGTCTTCGAGCCAGATGCTCGCCTTCGTGGGTCCTTCCGCGAGCACTGCGCGCGCGCGATCCCATTGCACGAAACGTTCGATCACCGCCTCCGCGTGATCGCTGGTGCAGACGATGTCGACGTCGCCCACGGTAACTTCGGCGCGACGCAAACTGCCGGCGTACGTCAATCGATGCAGCGGCGGCCCGGCTTCCAAGAACGCCATGATCTCGCGCGCGACGGCGAGCGCGGTTGCAAGGGGTGTGCGCCGCTGGCGGCCGCGATACGCGAGGATCCCGCGGCGCATGTTTTCGAGCGTCTTGCGGCCCATGCGCGGCGCCGCATCGAGCACGCCCGAATCGATTGCCTTCTCCAAATCTGCCAGCGAACCGATGCCGTACGTCTCAAACAGCACTGCCGCGGTTTTGACGCCGATGCCGGAGACGCCGAGCACCTCGAAGATCGTCGGCGGGTACTTCGCCTGCAGTGTCTCGAGATGTTCGCACGTGCCCGTTTGCAGCAGCTGTTCGATGGTCGCTGCCAGCGACTTCCCCACGCCGGGCAGGCTCGTCAGCTCGCCGGCTGCCAGAAGATCGCCCAAGGGCGGCGCGTTCTCCACTGCCGCCGCAGCGCGCTCGTACGCCGTGAACTTGTAAAACGTCTCGCCCCCGAGTTCCATCAGCGTGCGGATGCGCAGAAGCGCGGCGGCGATTTCGCTATTGGAGAGCACGCCGGATAGTTCTGTTTAAAGGCGCGACGGCCCCCGCTGTCCTATAAAAACGGCAGCGTGGCTAGGCCAAGATTGCGGCCGGAGATCTTCAATCTTCCGGTCGAGAAGATGCGTGAAGGATACTACTCCGACACGTACTTCAACCGTTCGCGACTGATCCTCGAGCGCGACGACCACCATCCCACGGCGCGGATGCAGGTATTTCAGCGCAGCGAGGCCGTGCTCTGCGGCATCGACGAAGCGCTCGCAATTCTGCGGCTGTGCTCCGGACGGCGATTGCCGGACGGCTCGTGGGAAGACGGCTGGGATCAACTCCGTGTCCGCGCATTGCACGACGGCGACCGCATCGAGCCGTACGAAACCGTGCTCTCGATTGAAGGCGACTATGCGCTCTTCGCGCACCTCGAAACGTGTTACTTAGGCGTCCTATCGCGCCGCACGCGCATCGCGACGAACGCGCGCGACATCGTCAGCGCCGCCGACGGGAAGCAAGTCCTGTTCTTTCCGGCCCGCTTCGATCATCATCTCGTGCAAACCGGCGACGGTTACGCCGCGTACATCTCGGGCGCACTCGGCGTTTCAACCGATGCAAACGCGGAATGGTGGGGTGCGCGCGGCATGGGCACAGTGCCGCATGCGCTGATTGCTGCGTACGGCGGCGACACGGTGCTCGCGACGCAAAAGTTCGCGCAATACGCAAACGGCGACGTGAACGTCATCGCGCTGGTCGACTTCGAGAACGACTGCGTCGGCACCAGCCTTGCCGTCGCGCGCGCGCTGCGCGACCGCTTATGGGGTGTGCGCCTCGACACGTCCGGAACGCTGGTTGATAAATCGATCTGGAACATCATGGGCACGTTCAAACCAACGGGCGTCATCCCGCAGCTCGTCTTCAACGTGCGGCGCGCGCTCGACTCTGAAGGCTTCACGCACGTGAAGATCGTCGTGAGCGGCGGATTCACTCCCGAACGCATCCGGCAGTTCGAACGCGACGGAGTTCCCGTCGACGCGTATGCGGTCGGAAGCGCCTTTTTCAGCGGTCAGGGCGATTTCGATTTCACTGCCGACATCGTCGCGCTCGAAGAGAACGGCGCTTGGACTGAATGTCACAAAGTCGGACGACCGGAGCGCCCGAATCCGGGCTTGGAGATCGTCGCGTAGCATGGCACTGCTCGAAATGCGGGAGGCAGCATATGCGCGCGGCGCGCGCGCGATCACAACGCCCGTTACGCTTACGCTCGGCGAAGGGGAGCGCCTCGCGTACACGTGCGACAGTGAAACGCAAGCGCAGATCGTCGCGCTGATGGCGGCCGGACTAGCAAGGCCGGCGAGCGGGTCGGTATTCATTGCCGCGTTCGATCCCTGCATTCAACCGGTGCAGGTCAAACGCATCGTCGGGTACGTTCCGCACGAAGCAGTCCCGCACGATTTTCCGTCATTCACGCGTTATGTCGAGTTCCGCGCAGCGCTGTGGGGTTTGCCGCGCGCGGAGAGCATCGTGCGCGCACGCGCGTTGCTTGCGCGCTTGGACGGCGTCCACGAAGCGTTCGCATATCCGCTCGCCGGTGCGCTTATCGCGCAGCCTCGTTTGCTGGTACTGGATCGTCCGCAAGCGGCGTACGCGCAGCAGATTCTCGAAGCATCCGGCTCGTGCGCGATCTTTTCGACGCATACGTCGGAGCGTGAGGCGCGCGCATTCGTAAACGTGCACGTGAGCGCGTGAAACGCAGCGCAGCAACCGTGGCAATCGTGACGGCGCGTCTGACAAAAGAGCGCCGCGTGCTGCTGCTTGCGGTTGCAGCGTGCGCGCTGCTCGCATACGTGCAGCGCTACGACGACGCGTGGGCGCGCTTGGCAGGCTGCCTCGTGTTCGGAACGTTGATCGGAATTGCGGTCGCGCTGCTGCAGCGCGGCGCGGGGCGGTTTCGCGAGCTGGAACTGTGCGAACAAAGCGCCCCGCTATTCGGTCGCGAACTTGCGCGTGCGACCGCGCTTGTACCCTGCATCATCGTCACCTTCGCACTAACCGCGTACTGGATCGTCAGCGCCGTCTATTTGCGGCCAAATGCGCCCGCCGTTGCGCTTACCGCCGTAGCCGTATACGCGGGAACGCTCGTTGCGCTGTGCGCAGGCGTGCGCAGCGGTGCCCCTCGCGTTTTGTACATTGCAATGGCGTGCGCCGTGCCTGCGCTTGCGTTTCTCGTTGCGGTAGCGCTCACGCCGATTGTCTCAGTTGCCGCCTGTGCGGCAGCGGCATTCGTTGCACTGCGGCAATACGGCGAAGCCCTCGCGCGCTACGACCCCATTTAAGGAACCACACGCCACGTGTCGGCGTGCGGCGCGCCGGGAACGATCACGAAGTAATCAAAGGGCTGCTGGACAGCCTGACGCGCTCGACGGCTCGCGATGAACGCACGCGTTTCCTCGAACAGCTCAAAGGAGCGCTGACCATCCACAACGCGATGGAAGAGAATCTGATCTATCCGGCGCTCGACAAGGTGGCCGGCCACATGCTCGAGACGCAGAAACTGTATCACGAGACCGCCAGCGCCGATATCATGTTCTTCCAAATCGATACCATGCTCAAGGAAGGCGACGAGACCAAGTTCGCGGAGATGTGCAAGAAGGCGCACGATGCGGTCTTCAAACACATCGAGGGCGAAGAACAACATGCGATGCCGCATCTGCAGAGAGGCGTCGACTCGAGCGAATCGCAGCTGTTGTTGCAATCGGTGCGTGAATTCCGCGGTGCCATTCGGTTCATGCCCGATGGAGCAACCGGGCGCATCGAAACCGGCGAGATCACCAGGTCGACGTCTCCCGCGTCAACACGGATACCGTAACTACACAGTCGCCGACTGCGCCGCGGCGAGTTTCTCCAGCATCGAGCGATTGAACTGCGTCAAGTCCTCCGCGCTGCGCGAACTGACCCAGTTGCTGTCCTGCACGACCGGCTGGTCGCGATAGAGCCCGCCCGCGTTGCGAATGTCGTCGGCGATTGCGTGGGCGCCGGTCAATTGACGGCCGCGCACGATCTGCGCCGAAATCAGGACTTGCGCACCGTGCCCGACCGAGAAGACCGGCTTCTTCGCGGAATCGAACTCGCGCACGAAACGCTGCACTTCTTTGTTCGTGCGGATGTGATCGGGCGAAGAACCGCCCGGGATGAGCACCGCGTCGAAATCCTCGCCCGTGCAGTCGGCGACGAGTTCCTCGGCTCGGGCTGCGGCGCCGTCGTCCAGGCCGCGCTTGCCGCGAATCCTCTGGCGCGCTTTCTCGTCCAGGCCGACGATAGTGACAATGGCGCCGGCTTCCTCGAGCGCGCGCCGCGGGTCCGAGAGATGAGTTTCTTCAAACCCGTCGCCGACGAGCGCGGCGATGCGTTTTCCTTCGACTGATTGCATCCGGCTCCGATTCTCCCCGTGGCTCGATGCTCCCCGTTCGGGCCGTCTAGAGCGTTCCGCCCGTTTGCTGAACCGCTACCCGGAGCAAATAAGCCAGCTCGACCTCGATTTTTCCGAGCGCGTCCAGCATCGGGTCGTCACCGACGGCTTTGAGCGTGGGGTTGCGGCGCGTCATGTCTGCTTCGGGGACCGTGTGGCGTGGATTGATCTCGCGCATGTAGATGCGGGCGTCGTAGCGGACCTGTCCCTCCGGCAAAAAATAGAGCGGATCGAGCCCAAAGGCATACACCTCGAGCGAGAGCAAGCCGGTCTTCTGCATGAACTCGATCGGATGTGAGCGCAGCGCTTGCACCAGCCGAGCCATCGTGCTTACGGCGACGCGCCGCGTGCCGTTGAAAACTTCTTCCAGCTCGGGTGCTGCCAGAGCTGAAGCCTCCGCGAGCTTCGAAGCGTCGACGTCGCGCGCGGCGGCATATGCGCGCAAGGCGGCGCCGAACGCCGGGCCGCCGGCCGTGCCCAGAGTTCCGTCCCACGAAATGACTTGCTCATGCATCTTCCAACGGCTCCGTCGAAACGTAGAGATCTTCGCCGCGCACCTGCAGCCCGAAGCGCGGAACGCGCGCAAACTCGCCGAGCGTCATTTTTCCGGAGCGTACGTCGAAGCACCAGCCGTGCCACGGACACGTTATGAGCGGACCTTCCAGCCATCCGTCCGCGAGCGGCCCGCCCTGGTGCGGACAGCTGTTTTCGAGCGCATGCAGCTCTCCGCCGACATTGAAGACGGCTACCTCGTACCGGCCGACGCGATAGCCGCGTGCGTATCCCACCGGTATATCGCGAAGGCGGCCGACGCGAACGAAAACCGGCGACGTTTCGGGCTGCATCACCCTATCCGAATAACCCGGCGATGAGTCCGCCGTCTACGGCAATCGTCTGCCCGGTAATATATCGCGCCGGTTCGCCGCACAAAAACGTCACGAGCGGCGCGAATTCGCTCGGCTGCGCAACGCGTCCAATCGGCACTTCGGCGCCTGCGCGCTGCATGGCCGCATCATCGTTGCCGTACAAGGAACGCAGCCGGGCGGTTTCAATACGCCCGGTCGCGATCGCGTTTACCGTGACGCCGTCCTTCGCAACTTCGGACGAAAGCGTTTTGAGTGCGGAAACGAGCGCAGTGCGAAAGATGTTTGAAAGTGCGAGTGTCGCGATCGGCTGCTTCACGGACGTCGACGTGAGTGCGACGATGCGTCCCCAGTGCCGCTCGCGCATGCCGGGAACCACACCTTCGACAAGTTGCAAAATGCTGCGCAGCAACGCTTGATATGCAACGTCCCAGTCGCTTGGAGCGGTCTGCGTGAGCGCTCCGGGTTTTGGTCCGCCGCCGTTCGCGATGAGGATGTCGACGCCGCCGAACGCGTCGCGCACGTCGCGAAGCAAACGATCGATGCTGCGTGCATCACTCAGATCGGCGATAAACGCCTTGGCATCCGGCGCGCCCGCATCGTGCGCGAGGGATGCGACGCGTTCCAGTTCGTCGCGCCGGCGCGCTGCAACCGCAACGCGAACACCTTCAGCGGCGAGCGCGAGCGCGGTGGCCTCGCCGAGGCCCGAGCTGCCCCCCGTTACCAGCGCGACTTTGCCGCGAATGTTCAGCTCCATCGATTTTAACTTCCGCGAAGCGTCGTCCGAGGCTTGCAACAAGATTTACTTTGTGATACAAAGTAAATGCCATGCGTTGGAACGGTTTTGCCGCCAAGGCGGTCGTCGTGGCGGTCATTCTCGCTGTAATCGGCTACCCTGCTTGGGTAAAATTGCGGCCGCCGTACGTGGTTGCCGTCGGCACGCCGATTCGGCATGACGATTTTTTCTTCACGGTCAAACGGGTAACCGTGCAGCGATTGAGCGACGGCTTCACACTCTACCACGTCACGATCAACGTCAATAACGCGGCGAAAATCGTGAACTATCACTGGCGCGACGACATCGCGTACGTACGCGCATTCGACGACCGCGGCTTCGGACACGATTTCTTTTCCGAAACGCGCGGCTCGTTCACCCTCGCGGCCGGAGATGCACGCGACGCCGAGCTGGCGTTTCGCCTTCCGAACGGCGCATCGAGTCCCGGCGTGTACTTTTGGGACGGCATCTACATGGGGGATGCGCTCAACGGCGTCGCGTATGCCAAGGCCGTGGTACCGCTCGCCGATTATCATCCGCCGTTCGGAACGTGAAGATATCGAATCCGTTTGACGGCATCACGCTCGGAGCGCTGCGCGAACGCTCGAGCGAAAAGTGGCGCGTCTATCCGGCGGACGTGCTCCCGGCATTCGTCGCAGAGATGGACTTCGAGACGGCGCCGCCCATACGCAGCGCGCTGCAACGCGCGATCGACCGGAGCGACTTCGGCTATGCGGCGCCGAAAGAAATCGGGCCGGCGTTCGCCGGTTTCGCATCGAGTTTTCTGCAATGGGACGTCGATCCGCAGACGGTCTTCGCCGTCCCCGACGTCATGAGCGGCGTCTCGCAAGCGTTGCATCTGCTGACGCAGCCGGGTGACGGCGTCGTCATCAATCCGCCCGTGTATCCGCCCTTCTTCGAAGTCATCGCATACGAAGAGAGGCGCATCGTCGACGTGCCGCTCGTGGAAAACACGGCGTCGGGCTGGCTGATCGACCTTGACGGACTCGAGCGCGCATTTGCGAGCGGCGCAAAGGCGTATCTGCTTTGCAATCCGCACAATCCCGTGGGCCGCGCGTGGTCCGAACCCGAACTTCGGGCCATCGCGCAGCTCGCGCAGCGATATAACGTCGCGGTGATCTCTGATGAAATCCACGCGCCGCTCACGATGCCGGGCGTGCCGTTCGTTCCATTCTTGCAAGTTGCACGGGATGCGTGCGATGCAATTGCGCTCAGTTCGGCATCCAAGGGCTGGAACATCGCCGGACTCAAGTGCGGCGTGCTGATTGCCGGTACGTCACTGGCCGATAAGATGCGCGAACGGCTTCGCGCGCTTCCGACGGAGATCGAATCGCGCATTGGGCACCTAGGTGTGATTGCAACGATCGCCGCATTTCGCGAGTGCGTGCCATGGCTGCAGGAACTTCGCACATATCTCGACGGGAACCGCGCCGTTTTGCGCCAGTTGCTTGCCAAGCACGTTCCGGGAGTCCGCTACCGTCCACAGGACGCAACATTCCTCGCATGGCTGGATTGCCGCGACTTGGATGTAACCGGCGAACCATCGGCACACTTTCTGAAGTATGGCCGCATTGCGCTTTACCGGGGCGCGAGTTTCGGTGCGCAAGGGAGCGGATTCGTGCGTCTGAACCTGGGAACGTCTCGCCCGATTCTTGCAGAAATCGTGCAACGCATGGAGGCGGCGTTGCTTCATCGTTGAACGTCGCCGGCATGTCGCAGACCACGCCCGAAATCGTCGAACGCCGCACCGAGATCGTTTTTCCGACGGACGTAAACCACTACGGCACGCTCTTCGGCGGAAAAGCCGTCGCGATGATGGACGTCGTCGCCTCAATTGCAGCAATGCGAGCCGCGAAAAGGCCCGTCGTCACCGCGTCGATCGATCGCGTCGACTTCTAAGCGCCGATCCGTCAGGGCGACTTCGTGGAAACAGTCGCGCGCGTGGTCAATATCGGACGCACGTCCGTTACCGTGGAAGTCGAATTGTGGGGTGAAATTCCCGCAACGGGCGAGCGCAAGCTCTCGACGGTCGGCAAATTCGTACTCGTCGCAATCGACCGCGACGGCCACCCGACGCCAATCAAACCGGAATAACGTCAGTTGCCTAGCGAGGCGCTAAGCGGATTGCGCCGTCGAGGCGGATTACTTCACCGTTGAGCATCTGGTTTTCGACGATGTGACGAGCGAGCATCGCGTATTCTTCCGGCTTGCCCAGTCGCGCGGGAAACGGCGTTTGTTTACCGAGCGACTCGCGCGCAGCTTCGGGCAACCCCGCCATCATCGGTGTGTCGAAGATACCGGGCGCGATACTCATCACACGAATTTGGTGCTGCGCAAACTCGCGGGCGAGCGGCAGCGTGAGCGCGGCAACGCCGCCCTTGGATGCTGAATATGCAGCTTGGCCGATTTGGCCGTCGAATGCCGCGACCGAAGCAGTGCATACGATCACGCCGCGATCCTCGGTGGGGTTCGCAGGTTGTTTCATCATCTGCGCCGCCGCAAGGCGAACGACGTTGAACGTGCCGATCAAATTTACCGAGATGACGCGGGTGAAATGATCGAGCGGCTGTGGTCCCTCACGGCCGACCGCACGTTCGGCGGTCGCGATGCCGGCGCAGTTTACCAGACCGCTAAGCGCCCCAAACTCTTTGAGCGCGAGATCGATTGCGGCTTGCACCTGCGCTTCGTTCGTCACGTCGGTTCTTTGAAAGCGCACGCGGCCGGCACCCTCGCCCTTCGCCGGTTCGCGCGGCTCGTTCACGTCGCAGATCACCATGTTGGCGCCGGCGCCCGCGAATTCGCGCACGACCGCCGCGCCCAAACCCGACGATCCACCGGTCACCAAAAACGTCCTTCCGGAAAGTTGCACTGGTTTTTAGATCCTCTCTACAATCGTGGCGTTGGCCATTCCGCCGCCCTCGCACATCACCTGCAGCCCATATCGCGCGCCGCGGCGTTCGAGTTCGTTCAGCATTATGGTCATCAGGCGCGCGCCGCTCGAACCGAGCGGATGCCCCATCGCAATCGCGCCGCCGTTGACGTTCGTCTTCGCGCGATCGGCGCGCATGTCGTGCATCCAGGCGAGCACGACGCTTGCAAATGCCTCGTTCACTTCAAAGAGATCCACGTCGTCGATGCGCAGCCCCGCGCGCGAAAGCACCTTGCGCGTGGCGGGAATCGTTGCCGTCAGCATCAACTCGGGATCGTCGCCGCACACCGCATTTGCGACGATGCGGGCACGCGGCCGCAGTCCATGCTTACGTGCAAAGCTGGTTGACGCGATCAGCAGCGCAGCGGCTCCATCGCTGATTTGGGACGAATTTCCCGCTGTGATTACCCCATCTTCCTTGAAGGCGGGCTCGAGCGCAGCGAGTTTCTCCATCGACGTGTCGGTACGCACGCCCTCGTCGCGATCGAGTTCGTTCATCGGAACGAATTGAGACGCGAAGTACCCGGCAGACGTTGCGCGCGCGGCGCGCCGATGGCTTTCCAGACTGTACGCGTCGAGTTCTTCGCGCGTGAAGCGCCAGTGCTGCGCTATGAGTTCTGCGCTTATGCCCTGATTGTAAATACGCTCCATCGGCATACCCGGGCCGTTTACGAACGACGCGCCCAGCGGTACGCGCGTCATCGATTCCACGCCGCACGCAATCACCGCATCGTAAGCGCCGCTCGCGACGCCTTGCGCGGCAAACGCAGTCGCTTGTTGGCTCGACCCGCATTGACGGTCGACGGTTGTTCCGGGAACGTGATGCGGAAATTCCGCTTCGAGCAGCGCGCAGCGCGCGATATTGATCGCCTGTTCGCCCACTTGGCTCACGCAGCCGGCGATCACGTCGTCGACTTCTCCGGCCGGTATGGGCGTTCGGTCGACGAGCACGCGCAACGTTTGTGCGAGCAACCCGACCGGATGGCGATCCTTGAGCGCTCCGCCGCGCCGTCCCACCGGCGTGCGAACGGCATCGATAATCAACGCTTCTTCCATTTACATCTTTGCAACGGCGCAGAGC